>Ga0315900_10007631_pt1 | contig 14126 bp, 6 predicted proteins | sample LakEriMetagenome_FD_203521 | JGI IMG/M metagenome (GOLD analysis project Ga0315900, IMG submission 203521) | Freshwater fungal communities from buoy surface, Lake Erie, Ohio, United States - Buoy 12 MA114 | ecosystem: Environmental > Aquatic > Freshwater > Lake > Lake biofilm | place: USA: Lake...
GTCGTCGTAGAGACCCATGCGAGATCCGCGGAATCGCTGCCGCCACGGAAGCCGTAGCTGTAGGTGGTGGTCTCGACGTCATCGGCAGCCGAAGAACCTGCCCAGCGGAAGCGCTCCACCTTCGTGGGAAGGTAGGACCGCAGCGGCTCGGCGAGATAGGCTGTCTTCTCGACGAGCGTGTAGCTCGCCGCGCTGTTGCTGTTGCCGCTGCCGACGCGACGCTCGAGCACTCGACCGTCGTGCGGCTCGCCGCCGTAGACGAAGTGCTCGACGAGCCCCGTCGCATGGACCGTGAAAGCCGCAGGCGCCGCGCCCGTCGCGGGCGTGTAGGAGCCGATCGCGGACGGCATGAACGCGTGCGTCTGGCGACCGTTCGCGTCGTGCCTGTAGCCTGAGACCCACCATGTCGCACCGTCTCGGGTCGCGGGATCAACCGACGCGCTGACCGCGCGCGATGTGAGGTAGGGCCGATCCTTGATCTTGGTCAGATCGTGCCGGGTCACGCGGAACGGAGTCTCGGCGTATCCCCCCGCCTCCAACTGCATGCATTCGCGCACCACCGTCGAGCGTCGCACGGCGGCGGGCCCCGCAGCGAGGTACTCGAACTCCAGCTTGACTCCCTGCGCCGACCCCGCGCAGCCGCAGGATGCCTGCAGGAACTGGACGGCCACCCGACGCAACGGCGGCGTGGAGGCATCGGGAGCACCGTAACCAACGACCTTTGCCGCGAGATCGGACAACTTGCGCGGAACCGATCCTGTGTCGGTGAACGCGACCTCGTCGTCGTCGAGCCCGAGCAGGAGAAGTCCTGCGATCTCCGGGCCGTCGACAGACCCGTTGAATGGCGTGTCGACCAGGCGCCGCTGCGCGAAGTACTCGACCTGCTCAGGCTGGATGACCAGTTTCAGCTGGTGGTCGTCGCCGACCACGCTGTCAACCGAACTGTTTTCCGCGGCTCCATCTGGAAGCCGATCGGCCCGGTGGTAGCGGTACTGCGTGACGCGCGAGTGATAGAGCGGTGCGCCGTCGCTGCCGACGGAGTCGGTGCGCTGCTTGGAAACCACCTGCACGAGATCGCCCGCGCGGCCGAGGTCGCTCGAGAGCGAGTCCGTCGAAGTCCCGACGTCGGCTGAGAGATACAGGTAGTCGACCGACTGCGTCAGGACCCCGCCGTCGATCGGACCACGGAACACGGAGATGTTGCGCAGGTTGCCCTTCTCGGCGCCGGAGCTGAAGTACCAGCTGAACACGACGCGAGCGGGAGCGTCCGTGCGCGCGTCGTCGCCGAAGAGCCCGAGGTAGATGACGCTCGGGCGAATCGCCGGGGCGCCGTAGTCGACATACACATACTCGGCGCGTCGGCCATGCACGGTCGTCTCGCGCACCAGCAGGCCCTTCCGTGCCTCGACCGCCTCGGTGAACTCCGGGAGTGTGCCGATTCCAGCGGGATCCGCGCTCTGGGCGACGATACCGTCGATGTAATGGCGCGTGCCTCCGCCCGGAATCTCCAGTTGCCAGAGCCACGCGCGCGCATCTTCCGTCTCGGAGATCGGAACGCTGCCCACCACACGCCGCACTTCCTTGCGGTCGGGACGTCCCGAGACAAGGTGCATCATGTCATCGGTTCCGAACCCGTGGCGCGCGTTCGACGACTCCGAATGCAGGTAGAAGTCGAACGGCGCGGACTCATCCGCCTCTCGCTCGATGAACTGGAAGGTGGAGAGCGACCAGCCGCGCCCGACCAGCCATCCATCATCATGGACGGCCTCGCCCATCTCGCTCGAGTAGCTTCGCTCGATGGAGAAGTCGCCGCCTGGAAGCGCGACCGTGAGGTCCACGACCGACTCGAGCTTCTCGCCGCTCGAGAGATCGACCGGGGTCCCGCTCACCGTAGGACACCCACCCCGATCTCGCCTTCCACGGCGCTCGATGGCGTCGTCAAAGCCGCAATGCACCTGCTGATCCTTGCACTCCTTCGCCGCTGCCGCCATGATCTTCTGACGGGCCTCGGCACCAAAGGCAAGCAGCAGTGCTTCGGCGAGCTTCTCGCAGGTGACGGGCTCGCCGCACGACAGAAGCTTGCAGACGATCTTCGCCCAGTCCTCTGGGGTTTGAGCGGCGGCGCCCGGGCAGCACCTCAGGATCTCGAGGATCGCCTGGATCTCCTCCGCCGTCCTCGGCAACCGCCCGCCGAGGAGCGCACAGAGATCCGGCGGGTTCGGGCCGAACACCGCGCAGAGGTCGTTCTCGCAGGCTGGAACCGGTTGACTCGACGAGCTTGCGCAGCTCCCGTCCAAGATCGAGCAGATTGCATCCGGAGGAAGATCCTCGATGGTGACGAGGCACTCCGCAATCTCGCGACAGTCGTCGAATCCGCCCCCGTTCCACTTTGCGCATCCGTCGGGGCCGAAGAACGCACAGGCGAGGCCGATGACCTCCTGGGGGCTCAACACCCCCGGCGTGGGGTCGCCGGGAGTGCCACCGCCGCCACCCAGAGTGTCGGCGCAGGCGCAGCCCTTCTTGATCTCGATGAGCAGCTTGAGATCATCGCAGGTCACCGATCCGTCGCCGTTCAGGTCGCACTCCTCATACGAACCCTTGCCGTCAAGTGCGCAGAGCTCCTGGTAGCACCCCGCGCAGCCGCTTGAGAAGAGCGCGCAGAAGAAGTCGGCCGTGAGATGCTGCCTGAAGCCGGAGTCGGCCCACCCGAGACACTGCACCAACGCAAGGCAGGACATCGGCGGAGTCGACCCACCGAGTGGGGACTCGGTCGCGCACTCCGTCAAGAACGCGCACGCCGCCGCGCCGAGCGCCCGGTCGAGGTCTGGACGCGAAATCGGAGCGGCCGGATCGTCGGCGAGTTTCTTCCCGATATGACAGATCGCGGCTGCGCGCAGCGTCTGCTTCAGGGCTTCGCATGCGGACAGTGCCGACTCGCCGCATCGGTTCTCCCCCGGACAGGTGATCGGCGGGGGCTCACCCGTGCCGACGCACTCAGGCACGCAGTCGGTGCATCGCAGCAGCGCCTCGATCTCGGCAAACCCACCCGGCGGGAGCGGATTGCAGACCGCGTCTTGAAGCACGTCTTCGCATGGAATCAGCAGGATTGGACCAAATTCAAGACAGCGCTGCTCGAGGAGCTGCAGCAGCGCGGCGGCGGCGCCGGGCGTGAAGACCTCGAGTCGATAGTCCTGCTCGAAGTCCTGGCGAGCATGTGCGGAAGCAGTCGTCAAAGTGGCGGCGACGCCGACAAACGCCGAGGAAAGAACGCGCATGAACGACACAGGAAATCCTCCGCTGAGACCATGGGAGAACAGGCTGGAATCAGGCAGAGATTCCATGCGGCGTACTCCAGCGATGAACTGCAAACGAACAATGTGTCCTGTTTTCGTTTCACCAAATCGTTTTCCGCCTTACGGCGCCACTTTCTCTCAACTCGTGTTCACGACCACCCGCTTCGGTGACACCAACTGCGGGCCGCTGCACGACCGCGTCCGACGTGCAACCGGTAGATGCCGGCTGCGGGATCAGCGTGCAACCCGATTGCTGGAAGAAACTTGCGCATCGAACCGCCGTCGCAGCCCGGACGCCAGCACCCCTCGAGACGACAGCGATCCGCACATGTCGAGCGGGTGGTATCCGATCACCCCACCGACTCCAAGATCACGACTTCTCGGAAGTTTCGATCCGACGGACGGCCGCCGCGCAGCCAAAGTCGCGTCGCGACGTCGGCGGTGCGTCCGGACGCTGCGGCGTCTCATGAAGCAAGCCCTCACACCGTGCTCGCATGCTGCGCCGGCTCGGCAGTGGAACTGCGGTGCGGCGCACGACGTGCGAGGCGGCGCCCTCCGCCGCGCGCGACCGACACCCCCGCGGCACCGAGCGGCTTCTGGCGACGCCATGCGTCGTCGCACCCGAGATCGCGCCAACCTTCAGCAATCTTGATGACGCTGATTTGTTTCGTCGGCCAAGGAGACTACATTCCATATGAAGCAAACAACCACTCAACAGATCGGAGTTCACGATGGACGCACGAACACTCATCCGACTCACCCGCTCCGCACTCTGCGCGTCGATGCTGGGAATGGGCTCATCGCTGCTGGCGCTAACTCCGCCCTCGGGCGTTGCGGCACAGTCGAGCCTCGCGCAACTCTCGTTTGTCGGGCTCCCTGCAGATCGACTTCTCGCCGCCGGACTCAGCGCGCCCCAGATTCTTGGCGCAGCGCAGCGCCTCCGTGACGCCGGCACGCAACTCGAGGAACTCGACGCCGCTCTCGGCGAACTCGCGGCCGCGCAGGCCGCCCTGAAGGCGATCTTGGCGCAATCGTCCGACGGCGCAGACGCCGGCTCCAACACGGCGGCCGAGTCGGCGCGCACGTTCGTTGCCGAACGCGAGTCGCGGGTGAACTCAATGCGAGCGCAGCTTCGCCAGGTGGTCCTCGCTGATGCTTCGCCGGAGCACGTGTCGATGCTGGCGCGCGCGCTCGATGGCGCGCAGATCGGTCTCGATGGCGCCCTTTCCCTTGCGGGAGAAGACGACGCGGCGCAGCACAAACTTGCTGTCGCGCTGCAGGCGGAGGCGCGCAGCATCCGAATCGGCGAGGAACTCGACCCCGGGTACCGCGAGTTGCTTGCCGGAGCACGGGCGCTTGCGCATGTCGCCGCTGCCCAGGCGCGGATGACGGCGGACTGGCCAAGCCTGCAGGCTGCGCTGAGCGCTCCCCCGACCGCCGCGGAGCCCTGATGCGCGTACGTCGCCGCGCGTCGAGGGATTCGACAGCGGCAGTGGCGGATCACGGCTGACCGTGGATCGAAACCCCGGAACAGGGAATGTCGGTGTCGACGGCGCCGATGAAGCCGGAGCGCCGCCACGACGTCGGCCCGTGACCGTCGCGGCCCGCGCTGCGTTCGATCCCACCACCGCTCGACGTGCTGCCACGCGAATCGCGTGACGATGCCGCGCCACTGCGCTCACTCGTCGCATCGCTCCGCGCTCGCCCCCCACTCCGGCGCCCGCTCAGACGACCAGCGTCTCGGGCTCCTCGATGAACTCCTTCAGGCTCGCGAGGTACTGCGCGGCCATCGCTCCGTCGATCACGCGATGGTCAAGCGACAACGTCGCCTGCATCTGCGTGCCGACGACAAGCGCGCCATCGCGCACCACGGGCTGCTGGACCGCCGCGCCGCAGGCGAGGATCGCCGAGTTCGGCGGGTTGATGATCGCCGTGAAGTGCTCCACGCCGAACATGCCGAGGTTCGAGATGGTGAAGGTGGCGTCGGACATGTCCTGCACGGACAGGCCCTTCGTGCGCGCCTTCTCCGCAAGCGTCTTCGTGTCGGCCGAGATCTGCCGCAGGCTCTTGTGATCGGCGTCCTTGATGACGCCGACGACGAGCCCGCCGCCCTTCTCCTCGGGCAGCGAGATCGCCACGCCGATGTTCACGACCTCGTGGATGCGCACATGGTCGCCCGCGAAGCTCGCGTTGAAGTACGGGTGCTCGGCCATCGCAAGCGCGCACGCGCGCACGAGGAAGTCGTTCACGCTGAGCTTCACGCCCGACGCCTTCAGCTTCTCGTTGTAGCTCTGACGGAGATCGATGAGCCGATCCATGTCGAACTTCATCGTGACCTGGTAGTGCGGAATCGTGGTCTTCGACTCGACGAGGCGTCGCGCGATCGTCTGGCGCATGCCCGTGAGCGCGACATCGCGGCCGGGCAGCGACAGCGCGAGCGGCGCGCTCGGGGTCTGGACGCCGCCGGTCGACACGGCAAGCGCCTGCGCCGGAGCGATCGAAGCCGCACCGCGCGCAGACTTGTTCTCGATCGCCTGCTCGACATCGCGCTTGATGATGCGGCCGCCCGGGCCGGTGCCGGCGACGTGACGGATGTCGATCCCGTGCTCTTCGGCCATGCGGCGAGCGACGGGGCTCACGCGCATGCGCGGGCCATCGTCCGCGCCGCCGAAACCTTCCATGCCGTGGCGCGTCTCGGTCTGCACGACCGGAGTCGGCGCAAGAGTCGGCGCAGACGCAGGCTTTGCGGCCGGCGCAGCGGCCACCGGCTTCGCAGCCGGCGCAGGTGCCGGCGCGCCCGTGGCGCCGCCAGCCTTGACCGTGACGCCGCCAGCCTTGACCGTCGCGAGATCCTCTCCGTCGACGGCGAGAATCGCGATCGGCGTGCCGACCTTGACCTGCTTGCCCGGCTCGACCAGCAGCGCCGCGATGCGGCCGTCGTCGAAACACGGCATCTCCATCGTCGCCTTGTCGGTCTCGATGTCCGCGACGACGGCTCCCGACTTCACGGAGTCGCCTTCCTTGACGTTCCACTTGATGACGGTCCCCGCCTCCATGGTGTCGGAGAGGCGAGGCATGGTCAGTTCAATCGGCATGGTTCAGTCCAAATGCTTGAGACATCTTCTTCTGGCCAGGATCCGGAGAGTTCTTCTCCGGATCCGTCACACACAGGACCCGAGGAGTCCTTCCTCGGATCCGTGAAACACCGGACCCGGAGAGTCCTTCTCCGGATCCGCGAGGTCACGCCCTGTAGGTGGCGCTTCGCACCGCTTCGCAGATCTTCCGAACGTTCGGCAGGTACTCCTGCTCGAGCTTCGCCGAGTACGGCGTCGGCACGTCGTCCGAGTGGACGCGGTGGACGAAGTTGTCGAGGTCGTCGAAGCAGTGCTTGTGGATCAACGCCGCGAGCTCGCCGCCCGGGGACGAGAAGCTCCACGACTGATCGACCACCACGGCGCAGTTCGTCTTCTTGACGCTCTTGACGACGGTCGGCAGGTCGAGCGGACGGATCGTGCGGAGGTCGATCACCTCGCAGTCGATGCCTTCCTTCGCGAGCGCTTCGGCCGCCTCGAGGCAGAAGTTCACCGGACGGCCCCACGAGGCGAGGGTGCAGTGCGCGCCCGTCCTCCGCACGGCCGCATGGCCGAACGGAATGAGGTACTCGCCCTCGGGCACATGGCCCTTGTTGCCGAGCATGCGCTCGCTCTCGAGGAAGAACACCGGATCGTCGTCGCGGATCGCGGTCTTCATCAGGCCCTTCGCATCGGCGGGGCACGACGGGATCACGATCTTGACTCCAGGCACGTTCGAGTAGAGGCCTTCGACGCACCAGCTGTGGGTCGAGCCAAGCTGGCCGCCGGCGCCGTCATTGCCGCGGAAGACGATCGGGCAGCCGAGCTGGCCGCCCGACATGTAGAGCATCTTCGGCGCGTTGTTCAGGATCGGGTCGGCCGCCACGAGCGAGAACGACCACGACATGAACTCGACGATCGGGCGCAGGCCCATCGCGGCGGCGCCGATCGCCATGCCGGCGAAGCCCGACTCGGAGATCGGCGTGTCGATGATGCGGCGCTCGCCGAACTCGGCGAGCATGCCCTTCGACACCTTGTAGGCGCCGTCGTACTGCGCGACTTCCTCGCCAAGCAGGAACACGCGCTTGTCGCGGCGCATCTCCTCGCTCATCGCCTCGCGGATCGCGTCGCGGAACTCGATCTCGCGCACGGGGCCGCCGAGCGTCGACGGCTCGCGGAAGACAGGGTTCGAGAGCACTGCGGTCATACGAGGCCTTCCTTTCCGTCGGTCGCGCGGAAGCCGCAGACGTTGTCGGCGCCACCCATGAACTCAGGCAGCGACGAGCCCGTGTAGCGGCCCCACGGCTCGACGAACACATCGGTGTACAGGTCGGAGATCGGCGGCTCGGGCGACTCGTTCGAGAACTGGAGCGAGTCGCGCACTTCCTCGCGCACGCCCTTCAGCATCTCCTTGAGCGAGTCCTCGGTCACGACGCCATGGTCGATGAGCGCCTTCTCGAACTTCGCGATCGCGTCGTTCGACTCGTAGCGCTCCTCTTCCTCGCGGGTGCGGTACTTGCGCGGGTCGGACATCGAGTGACCCTTGTAGCGGTAGCACTCCATGTTGACGAACGCGGGGCGCGAGTTGGTGCGGCACCACTCGGCGAGCTCGTGCATGTCCTGGTAGACCGCGAGCAGGTCCATGCCGTCGATCTTGGCTTCCTTGAGGCCGTGGGCGCGGCCCTTGATGCACAGGTCGTGGCTCATCGTGGTGCCGCGGTGGATCGCGGTTCCCATCGAGTAGCCGTTGTTCTCGACGATGAAGATGACCGGGATGTCGAAAAGCCCCGCGAGGTTCATCGCCTCGTAGAACGCGCCCTGGTTCACGGCGCCGTCGCCGAGGAAGCAGAGCGTCACGCGGCGGTTCTTGCCGCCGTTGATGACCTCGTCCTCGTACTTGGTCGCGAAGGCGAGGCCGGCGCCGAGCGGCGTCTGTGCGCCGACGATGCCGTGGCCGCCGTAGAGGTTGTTCGGCCGGTCGAACATGTGCATCGACCCGCCCTTGCCCTTCGCGCAGCCGCCGACCTTGCCGTACATCTCGGCCATGCAGGCGCGCGCGGTCATGCCGCGGGCCAGCGCGTGTCCGTGATCGCGGTAGGCGGTGATGATCGGATCCTCAGGCCTCACGGCCTGGGTGCAGCCGACCGCGACAGCCTCTTGCCCGATGTAGACGTGGCAGAAGCCGCCGATCTTCTTGTCCTGGTAGCTCTGCGTGCAGCGCACCTCGAACTCACGGATGAGGTGCATGTCGCGCAGCCACTTGACGAGGGTCGCAGGCGGAAGGGACGGCAGTTTCCGCGGAGTTGCGGGCGGCGCCGAAGAGGGCGTGCCTGCCGATCCGCTTGGCGTAGTTGTGGCCATCTGGGTTTCGCTCGGCTTTCGAGTCGAGGCGGGCGATCGGCCCCCGGATGGGGCTTGGGTTCAGCGGGTCCGGCACGAGGCCGGGCCCACGCTGCGATCCACCCGACCCGACGGGTCGGACGCGCCACCAGTACGGACGGTGGCAAGTCCCGTATTCATATCCGAAATGGGGGTGATTCCGCAAGGAGAGCGCGGGCGAGCCCGGCGGGAGTTGCGGACGCCAAACACCGCGGGCGCCACGACATACGCGCGCGGCGCTGCGAAACGGGCTTCGCGGAGATCGAACCACGTTCAACGACGCCGCCGACGTCGGCACGCGTGGCCGGGCGTCGGCGGAGTGCAGAAGCGAGCCAACTCAGGGTCGGGACGCGACCGCAGCGATCAGCCGCCGCCGGTGCCCGACTTCTCGACGTCGAGGCCGTTCGCCTGCGCGAGCGTGTCGAACTCCTTCAGGGTCTTCGCCTTCAGGATGAGGACCGCAAGCTCGAGCTGCGGGTCGATGCCCGAGACGAGGAGCTCCTGCACGTTCGGGCGCTCCTTCTGATCGGCGACGTCCTTCCACTCCTCGATCACGTCCGCGTTCTGGCGGAGCGTCAGCGACTTCTCGATCTGCGTGGGCATCATCTTCACGACGAGATCGGGATTGACGCCCCAGTCGGTCGAGCCGGGACGCTTGTGCACCAGGCGAGCCTCGGTCTCGGCCGCGCCCGGCGGAATGACGTAGTACTGCGTCGTCAGCTTCAGCTGCGCGTCGGCGCGCTGGTCGCCGCACGGATGCACGGTCTGCACCGAGCCCTTGCCGAAGGTGCGATCGCCGATCACCACCGCGGCGTCGTGCGCCTTCAGCGCGCCCGAGACGATCTCGCTTGCGCTGGCGGAGCCTTGGTTCACCAGCACGACGAGCGGAAGATCCTTCAGCGTCGCACGGCTCGGATCGGCTGCCATCTGCCACACCTGCCGGCCGTTGCGATCCTGTCCGGCCACGAGACGGCCCCGCTCGATGAACGCATTCGAGAAGTCGACCGCACCCTTCAGGAGTCCGCCCGGGTTGTGCCGGAGGTCGAGGACGAGTCCGCGCAGGTCGCGCTCGGCGCGCATCTGCCGGATGGCGGCCACGAAGTCGTCGAAACTGTCGTCGTTGAAGCTCGTCAGGCGCACGTAGCCGATGCCGAACTCGGGCGCGATGTACCAATCCCACATCGGGATGCCCTTGTCGGTGAGGCCCTTCTTCCACCAGCCGTTCACCGAGCGGATCTTGATCTCCTCGCGCACGAGCGTGAGCTCGATCGGCTCGGGGATGCCTTCGCGGCGCACGGTCAGGCGCACGTTCTCGCCGGCCGGGCCGGTGATCGCGTCGACGGCCTTGTTGAGCGTCCAACCCACGGTCGACTTGCCGTCGACGGCCAGGATGCGGTCGTCGCTCTTCACGCCGAAGCGCGAGGCGGGGCTGCCCTCGAGCGGGTTGATGACCTGGATGTCGCGCTTGTCGTCGTGGCGGATCATGATCCCGACGCCGACGAAGTTGCCCTTGATGGTCTGCTCGAAGCGACGCAGCTGGTCGGGCCAGATGATCTGCGTGAACTCGTCCTCGAAGCGCGTGGAGAGTTCCCCGACGGCGCCGTCGCCGAACTCGCGGTAGATGACGGTGTCGGGAAGCTTCGGACCCTGCGCGTTGGCGCTGAGCACGTCGCGGAGCGCGGCGTTGTACTGCGGCCGACCCACCTGGTCGCGATTCATGCGCGCGATGTTCTCCTCGGCCTTCGTGACGGCGTCGACGAGCATCTTCGTCTTCTCGGGGTCGGCGAGTCCGGGGAAGTTCTCCCTCAGGGCGCCCGTGGTCGCCAGCACCCGGATCGACTCGAGGCCGCCGGAAACGAGCGGCTCCCAGCCGCCGGAACTGATGTGGTCGTTCGCGGCCGTGTTCAGCGCGCTTGTCAGCATGCCCTTCGACACGCCATCGAGGACTTCCTTCCAGTCGTCGGCGAAGGCCTCGTTGAACTCGGGGAACTCGCGCGTGGGCTCGATGCGCATGGCGTACGCCTTGCGGAGCCGCCAGAGCTCGCGCGGCGCATACTGGGCAAGGAGCTCGATGCGCTTGTTCACGATGTCGAGCATGGCGTCGTAGCGGCGGAACGCGGCGGCGTCGCCCGACTCCTCGAAGAGCGTGCGCAGCCGGAACAGGATCTCCTGCGCGGTGAGCCAATCGCCCTCGGCGGCGGCCTTCTCCTCCGCCTTCTCGGCGGCGGCCACCAGTTCCACGATCTCAGGGAGCTTCAGCGCCTCGGCCCAGTTGTCGGAGAGCGTCTGGAGGCGCACCGAGTCGGTGAGCGCCTTGGTGATCTCGCCCTTGGCGAAGTTCGCCTTGAGGTCGTCGAGCGCCTTCTGACGGTCTGCGTCGCGTGTCTTGGTGCCTTCGTCGACGTGCTGGGCGCGCACGGCGATCAGGTGCCGCAACTGCTTCGCCTGCGCCGACGCGCGCGAGTCGGGAACGACCTTCAGCGCGTTCTCGACCGCGGACAGGTCGCCCGCCTTCGCGGCAGTCCAGACGGCGTCCGACCAGCGTCCGACCTCGTTGGCGTCCTCGAGAATCATCGCGGAGTGCGCCAAGCCGGGTGCGTATACCCCAGCGACGGCGGTCGACGGGAACTCGACGGACGCGGCGCCCATCACCGCCGCTGCCAGCGACACAGCCACCAGACGCCGCCCCCACTCGATTCCCATTGATCGGCCTCCCAAGAATCCTGTGCTTCGGGGGGCGTTCAAGGTCGAGCGATCGTGGCGCATGGGCGTGCTCCGCCGGAGTGTGTCCGGAACTGCGCGCCCGCCCCTTCCAGCGCATCGGCGCGTCGGGGCGGGCAAAGGGTCTTTCAGAAGTTTCGGCGGAAACTCACCGCCGATTCAGAGTGTCTCAGAATTGCCCCTTGTGGGGCGTGCGTCCTGTACCGTTTCTATCGGCCCGGGGTTCAGATGCCGACAGAAGTGCAGAGATTTTGGTGAGGTCGCGGCCCGATGGATCCAGACACGCCTCAACCACACCCGGAACAGCCGATCAAGCCGGCGTGGCCTCCGCCCGCACCGAGCGCGGAGACTGTCGCAGACCGGGCCGTTCGGCTTGGCGGGCGGCCGAAGCCCGACCCCGAAGACGAGATCGTCCGCCTGCTCGAGGAGGCGCCCGCGCGACACGCGCCGCTGCAAGTGCAAGCGACTTCCGTTTCGCCGCCGCCCGTCGACGGCCCACCGCCGCACGAGCCCGCCGCGCCCGCCCACGCGCCGGCGATCCCGGTGCGCGACGACCGACCGACCGGCGCCCGGTCGCCTGGCGTCGAGGCCCCCGACGACGAGCCCTTCCCCTGCCCGACCTGCAGGTACGACCTGCGCGGCCGGCCGGGCGGCGCCCGCTGCCCCGAGTGCGGCTCGACGATCCCCACGCGCAAGCGCAAGGACCTGCCGCCGGCCGGAAGCCTTGCGAACACCGGGGCAGACGAGTCGAACGCGAGGCTCAATCTCTTCAACAGCTGGCATGGCCTGTCGACCTGGTGCGCCCCGAGTCCCGTCCTGATCTCGCCGCTTCCGTACCTGCTGCCGATCGGCGTCGGCGTCGCGGCATGCCTTGCGTTCTGCCCTGCCTTTCGTCTGTCGCTGCTGCGCGCGCACGCCGCCATGCCGGACAGCATCATCCGCATCTACCGAAGCGAGTACGAGCGGCTGGTCCGGCTTGAGCGCCTGCAACTGGCGATCGCGGGCGCGACCGTCTTGATCTCGGTGCTCGCGACCACGGGTGCGCTGTTCGGGCACTTCAGCCCCATCTATCAGGCGGCGCTTGTCGCATGGTGGTTCGTCTCGCTCGCCGGCCTCGCTGCGCAGGTGCGGCTCGGCGACGTCCTCTCGCGCGGACTGGTCGACGAGGACGTGCTCCCGCTCGAGATTCCCCGACGCATCATCTCGGGCATCGTGATCACCGCCTCGGTCGGTGGCGTGGGCGCGCTGACCCTTCTCGCGCTCTCGATCCTTGGTCGCTACACGAATCTGGTCGATGGCGGAAGCGTCGACGTGATCTGGGCGCTCGCCGGCTGCTGCACGCTCATCGCGCTCATCGGCCACGGACTTTGCGTGTGGGCGTCGCTGACCCACGCGACGATGGTGGCGAACTGCGTGTACGAGAGCACGCTGCTGCGAAAGCTGATCAAGCCGAAGGGACGCGACGCCGGGGTCGCCGGGACGACGCCGGACTTCGTGGCGCGGGCATCGGACCGCCCGAGGTCGGCCCCTCCCGACGCTGTCGATGCGGCCGCGTCGCCGGACGCACGCGGCGAAGGCGTGCCGGTCGACGAAACACACTTGACGGAGCCCGGCGCGAGACGCCACGCGTTCACGCCGCGCGACGACGCGCCGATCCCGCTGCTTGACGAGAGCCCCGATCCGCCGACTTCGAGCGGCGGAAACCCAGCCTCGGGGCGATAGGTCGCCCCGACGCTCGATCGGTCACCCCGACGGTCGATCGCTGGCGCGCGACGATGGATCGCTGGCGCTGGAGGCGGCCGCGCCGAACGCATGCTCCGCGAGGTCGATCGCGCGTCCGAGCGCAGAGGCCTTGTTGACGGTTTCCTGCCATTCCGCAGCCGGTTCGCTGTCCAGCACCACGCCCGCACCAGCCTGGAGATGCACCGTCCACGGCGCCTTCGCGTCGCTTGGCATGGGAATGACCATGGTGCGCAGCGCGAGCGCGATATCCATGTCGCCCGTGTAGCCGATCGCGCCAAGGCCGCCCGAGTACGGCCCCCGCCGCGTCGGCTCGAGTTCATCGATGATCTGGATCGCGCGCACCTTCGGCGCACCCGACACGGTTCCGACGGGCAGCGTCGCCCGAAGCGCGTCGAACGCGTCGCACTCCTCGCGAAGGCGGCCGGTCACCGTCGAACTGATGTGCATGACGTGGCTGTAGCGCTCGATTTCCATGCAGCGCTCGATCGCGATGGTGCCGCGCTCGCAGACGCGTCCGAGGTCGTTGCGCCCGAGGTCGACCAGCATCACGTGCTCGGCGCGCTCCTTCGCGTCGGCAAGCAGCTCGCGCTCGAGCGCGATGTCCTCCTCGAGCGTGCGGCCGCGCGGGCGCGTGCCGGCAAGCGGGCGGTTCACCACCACGCCATCGTGCACGCGACAGAGGATCTCCGGGCTCGATGCGACGAGGATGACGCCCTCGCCCTGCAGGTACGCCTGGTACGGACTTGGATTCACCACGCGGAGCGCGCGGTAGAGGTCGAAGGGATCGACCGACGTGGTGCGCTCGAGCCGCTGCGAGAGCACCACCTGGAACGCATCGCCTGCGGCGATGTACTCCTGCGCGCGGCGGACCATCGCCTCGAAGCGCTCGCGCGAGACGTTCGACGCAGGCACGCCGGGC
>Ga0315900_10007636_pt1 | contig 14124 bp, 14 predicted proteins | sample LakEriMetagenome_FD_203521 | JGI IMG/M metagenome (GOLD analysis project Ga0315900, IMG submission 203521) | Freshwater fungal communities from buoy surface, Lake Erie, Ohio, United States - Buoy 12 MA114 | ecosystem: Environmental > Aquatic > Freshwater > Lake > Lake biofilm | place: USA: Lake...
CCTTCGTGGCGAACCTCCGCATCACCGAGGTCGATGTGAACCGCGCCGTCGGCGTCATCGAGCTCGAGGACGCCGGAGCCCGCGGCGAGGTCAAGGCCGGCCAGCGAGCGATCGCCCGCGCCGGCGAGTGACGCTCCCCATCGAACGCATCATGCAGGTCAAGTGATCCGGGCTTCGCGCATCGAAGCCTTCAGACGACAGAGCGAGAATCGAGGTCAACATGGCGAAGTCAACCACCCGTGGCGGCGAGATGAACGTGTACACCGTGCTGCTGGTCGTTTCCGCCGTGACCCTCCTCGTCGGAACCATCGTCCTTTGGCTCGCGAACGGGAAGCAGGCGAGTGCCGCCGGCCAGTCCGGATCGCCGTTCACGGTCGTCCGCTGAATCCGCCTTCGAGTCCTGAGGTCGAGTCCTAAGGTCGAGTCCTAAGGTCGAGTCTTAAGGTCGAGTCTTAAGGTCGAGTCTTAAGGTCGAGGGGTCTCGAACTCGCGCACACAACGCCATCTAGCACGTGCCCGCCCCAACAGGCGGGCACGTGTCGTTCCGAGCGGCCTCCGTGGCGACGTCGATCGTGGTTTCGGCATTCGCGGGCCGGGGCACCGGTCGATGCCGGATCTGCCCATTCCTGCTACTCTCTTCCAGCCGACGCGCGGTCCTGTTGGACGGCCTTCGGCGATGGTGGCGTGGCGACGGATCGCCTTTCCGATGACTCGGGGATGGCACGAACGCAGCCCACGCGTGGATGGTCGTGGTCGGCGGAGGCGAGCGCGCATGGCGCGCTGATCGCCCGTAGAGAGAACAGGATTCAACCGTGTTCATGGACAAACTGCTCGGCTGGTTCAGCGTCGACATGGGCATCGACCTCGGCACCTGCAACACCCTTGTGTGCGTGCGCGGCGAGGGGATCGTGCTCAACGAGCCGTCCGTCGTCGCAGTGCGCAAGGGCACGAACAAGGTCCTCGGCAACGGCACGGCCGTCGGCACGGCCGCGAAGGAGATGCTCGGCAAGGTTCCGGGCACCATCAGCGCGATTCGTCCGATGAAGGACGGCGTCATCTCCGACTTCGATGTCACCGAGGCGATGCTCTCGTACTTCATCCGCAAGGTGACGGGCCGCACCCGTCTCTTCGCGCCGCGCGTGGTGATCGCGGTGCCCTCGGGCATCACGGCGGTCGAACGGAAGGCGGTCTTCGACAGCGCCGCCCGCGCGGGTGCGCGCAAGGTCTATCTGATCGAGGAGCCAATGGCCGCCGCGATGGGCGCTGGCCTCCCGGTCGGCGAACCGACCGCGAGCATGATCGTCGACATCGGCGGCGGAACCACCGACGTCGCCATCATCAGCCTTGGCGGCATGGTCACCTGCGAGTCGCTGCGCGTCGCGGGCGATGAGTTCGACGAGGCCATCATCAGCCACATGAAGAAGAACTACGGCCTGATGATCGGCGAACAGACCGCCGAGCGCATCAAGGTCGAGATCGGCAGCGCGACTCCGCTCGAGAAGGAACTGACGATGGAGGTCCGCGGACGCGACATGGTGTCCGGCCTTCCGCGCAAGACCGTCGTCGGCAGCGAGGAGATCCGCGAGTCGCTGCTCGAGCCGGTGAACCAGATCGTCGAGACCGTGCTGCACGCGCTCGAGAACGCGGAGCCCGAACTGAGCGCCGATCTCGTCGAGAACGGCATCGTCCTCGCCGGCGGTGGCGCGCTCCTGCGCGGCATCGGGAAGGTCATCGAGGAGAAGACCGGCCTCTCGGTGCGCATCGCCGACGATCCGCTCACGTGCGTGGCGCGCGGCACCGCCATCTACCTCGAGAACCTCGAGGAGTGGAAGGCGACGATGGACAGCGACGTCGACGAGGGCTGAGCGGCCCGTCCCCCGAGACGACGCCTGAGACGTCCCTCGAGACGACGGCCCGCGACGAGTGAACCCCGTCGACTCCGACGGTCAATCCAGAGTCGATCGCGATGGATCCACGGAACCTCATCCGCTTCCTGCAAGGCCGCCGTCTCGACGGAGCGATGGCGGTCGTCGCCTTCCTCCTTGCGCTTCTCCCGGCGACGTGGCTGCTTCCGTGGACCGGCGATCTCGCCAGACTGCTGAGCGCGCCGTTGGCTCCCGTCACCCATGCAGGCATCTATCTCCGCGACCGAGTGCGTCCGCCCCGGGAGTCGTTCGATCCACGCTCACCTGAGGCGCTGGCGCTCGGCGCGGAGATCGCGCGCTACCAGAGCCTCTACGAGCAGGCCCGGCTCGAGCTCGAGCAGTCGCAGCGTTCGCTCGAGGCGCTCCGGGCAGTCCGTGCCCGCATCGGCTCCGCGGGCGGCGCGGAGTCGCAGCTGATCGAGGCCTCCGTGATCGCAAGCGACGCGTCGCGGCCGCTCGGCGTCCTTCTCCTCAACGCAGGCGAGCGTCATGGCGTCCGCGCCGGAAGCGCGGCGCTCGTCGGCAGCGATCGATTCGCCGGTGTCATCGCGAAGGACGTCGGACGATTCTCGTCGAGCCTCATTCCCTCGGCGCGCCTCTCGAGCATCGGCGTGCGGCTCTATCCGGCGGAAGGAAGCGACCCGCGGCAGACAATCGCCGCCTATCCCGGGGCCGTGCTCAAGCCAACCGGATCAGGCACCTTCACGGCAGCAGTCGCCACCACCATGCCGCTTGCGCCGGGGATGATCGCCCGGCTCGCCGACGACCGCTACGGCCGCGCCGCGCTTGGATCGCGCGTCGGCATCGTGGTGTCGGTCGAGCCGGTCGACGAGGCCCCGAACGCCCGTCGGATCGTGGTCCAGCCCGTCGTCGACTTCGGCGAGCTCGCCTCGGTCATCATCGTCTCCGATGGCGCGGCCGCAGCCGCCGAGGGAGAGCCGCGATGAACTGGTCCGTCGCCATCGCGGCCCTGCTGATCGCCGCCGCCTTCGACGCGGGATTCGGCAGCGTCCTCTCGATCGGCCCGCTCCGCGGACAACTGCTCCCGGCGGTCGTCGTCTTCGCGCTCTTCTCGGCGCCGCGGCGCTCGGCGCTTCGGCTTGCCATGATCGCAGGCCTCATCGCCGACCTTCTCGCGCCTTCGGTGCTGCCAAACGCCGGCCCGCTTCAAGACGTCCTGGTCGTACCCGGCCCGCGCGTCCTTGGATTTGCGCTCGGTGCGCTCGCGGTCCTGCAGCTGCGCAGCCTGCTCTACCGGCAGAATCCGCTGTCGGGCGCCCTCGCGACCACCGTCTTCTCGATCCTCGTCGCCGTGTCGTTCGTGTTCCTCTGGTCGCTGCGCGGCGTCATGTACGACCAAGGGACGCCGTGGTCGCCCGCATCGGGCGCGTCGGAGATCTGGCTTCGCCTCTTCAGCGCCCTCGGCGACGGACTGGTGGCGTTGCCAGCCCTCTGGCTCCTCGGGAAGACCCGCCCGCTCTGGGGCTTCACGGTCGCCTCGCGCGTGGTGCCGGGCATGGCGCGGCAGGGGACGTGAGTCCCGCGCTACAGTGCGCCCATGACGTATCCCGTCGCCCGGAGCGTGTTCCTCGTTCATGACCGTGGTGGGAGCTTTGGTCCGCTCACCGACCTCCGTCCGGCGTACGGACTCCGGTGCGGCGTCCACACCATCGCCGAGCGGATCCTCGCCCGATGCGAAGCAAGGCTCGAGCACGCCGACGTCGATGCAGACCTGCTTGAGCTCGCGCGCACCCGATGGGATGGCGCCTTTGTCTCCATGTTGCAAGAGCGCACGATCGTGCACGCCCGACTGCTCTCCGTGGGCATCCTCGACGACCTCGCGGTCGGGCAGCGGAAGTTCCGGCGCGACGGCACCTTCCTGTGCGCCCGTCTCCCCATCACGGCGGATGACGCGGCGGTGACGCGAGCTCTCGAGACTCCGCCGACTTCGGCCGAGCGCGAGCACGACGCCGACCTCGCGACCGCGCCGTGGGACATCACGACCCGCATCGGCAAGACCTTCGAGGAGGACTTGCCCACCGTGACGGAGACGCGCGGGCTGCTTGGCGCCGTTACCCGAGCGCTGCGCCCCGACGAAGGGCAATCCTTCGGCGGGTGCCCGATCATCATCCATCCGTCCGCGACGATCGGACCCCTCTGCGTGATCGATGCCTCCAAGGGACCGGTCGTGATCGCGAAGGACGTCACGGTCCGTCCGCTTTCGGTGATCGTCGGACCCTGCTTCCTCGGCGAGGGCACCATCGTCAGCGAGCGCGCGCTCCTGAAGGCCTCGACCGTGGTCGGGCCGCACTGCCGCGTCGGCGGCGAGATCGGCGGCACGATCTTCCAGGGCTACTCGAACAAGTCGCACGACGGCCACCTCGGCGACAGCTTCGTCGGCGAGTGGGTGAACATCGGCGCGGGAAGCGACAACTCGAACCTCCTCAACACCTATGGCGAGGTGATCGTGCGGCTCGAGCCGGACGGCGGCCTGGTCCGCACCGGCCGCCAGTTCTGGGGAAGCGTGATCGGCGACCACGTGAAGCTCGCCATCGGAACGCGGCTGATGACGGGAACGACCATCGGAACCGGCGCCATGATCGCGGCGTCGCGACCACCCGCGACGATCGTGCCGCGCTTCGCATGGCTCACCGACTCGAACGACGGGCCGAAGGCGTTCCGCATCGACAAGTTCCTCGAGACGGCGCACGCGATGATGTCGCGTCGCAACGTCGCCATCACGGATCCATACGAGGCGCGGCTGCGCGCCCTGCATCGCTCGGCAACCAGCGCGAATCCGTGATGGCCACTCTCCCGCACGCAGCGATCATCGACGGCCACGCGCAGTTCTTCCGCGCGTACTACGCCATCCGCGGCGGGCTCTCGAGCCCGGTGACGGGCGAACCCACGAACCTCGTCTTCGGCTTCATCTCGACGCTGTTCTCCTACATCCGCGCGCACAAGCCGGAGGAACTTGTCGTGGTGATCGACGCGGCGGGGGACACCGAGACCTTCCGGTCCGCGCTCTACCCTGCATACAAGGCGCACCGCGATCCGGCGCCGGCCGACTTCCACCCGCAGGTCGAGCGTTGCCTCGAGGCGCTCAAGCTCATGGGAATTCCCGTCCTCGCGGTGGAGGGCGTCGAGGCGGACGACGTGATCGCCACGCTGGTCGCGCGCTTCCATCGCGTGAACCCAACCCATCGGCTCCGCATGGTGAGCCGCGACAAGGATCTCGGCCAGCTCGTCGATGCGCATACGACGCTCTTCGACCCGCACAAGAACGAAGACGTCGGCCTCGAGCAGCTCTTCGACTCGAAGGGCGTGAGGCCGGAGCAGGTCGTCGACCTTCTGTCCCTCATGGGCGACAGCGCGGACAATGTGCCCGGCGTTCCCGGCGTCGGACCCAAGACGGCCGCGAGCCTTCTCGCGGAGTACGGATCGATCGAGGGGATCTACGAGAACCTCGACAAGATCAAGGGCAAGAAGGGCGAGGCGCTTGCGACGAGCAAGGACGCCGTCGCGCTCGCGCGCAGGCTCGTCCGCCTGAAGGACGACTGCGAGTTCACCTTCGACCAAGCGCAGGCGCGCTTCGACCGCGCGCGATGCGACCTCCCGAAGTTGCTCGAGTTCCTGCGAATCCTCGGCTTCAACCGGCTCCGCACCGAGGCGCAGGAAATCTTCGGCGACGGGAAGCGCGCGGAGCCGGACGGCGAATCCGCTCCGCGGTCGCAGCCCGCCGGGAAGGGGACGCAGCGAAGGCCCCGCACGGCGCTCTCCGCAGAGGACGGCGCCGGCACGCTGTTCGCGCCGACCCGAGATGCGGCACCGACGTCGAGCGAGGGGCCCGCCGCCGTGCGCGCATCGACGCATGAGAGCGCTTCGTTCGGCACGCTGTTCGACGATGTCGCCGATGCCGTCGCGCCGCCCGTCTCGGCCCGGCCTCTCGCGCACGAGGTCGTACGGACGAGGGCCGCGCTCGAGGAACTCGTCGCCCGGATCCGCGGGGTCGGACGTTGCGCGTTCGATACCGAGACGACATCGCTCGATCGCGTCGAGGCGCGCCTCGTCGGACTGTCGTTCGCGATCGAGGAGGGGCGTGCGTGGTACGTCCCCGTCCGGTCTCCGGAGCAGTCGACGCACCTCGATACCGACGCCGCGCTCGGGATCCTGAAGCCGCTGCTCGAGGACGCCTCGGTCGCGAAGACCGGCCACAACCTGAAGTACGACCACGAGGTCCTGGCGAACCACGGCGTCGCGCTGCGCGGGATCGCCGGCGACTCGATGCTCGCAAGCTGGCTCGTCGATCCAACCCGGCCGTCGCACGGCCTCGACGCAACCGCCGAGCACGTTCTCGGCGTGAGGCCGATTCCGATCGAGGCTGTGATTGGCGCGAAGGGCCAAGCATCCGCGCAGCGGCGCTTCGACGAGGCGCCGCTGAGCCTGGCGGCGCCCTACGCGGCAGAGGACGCGGAGATCGCGCTGGCGCTGGCCGCGCGCCTCGAGGCGACGTTGGCGGAGCGCGGGCAGCTGACCGTGTATCGCGACGTCGAGGTGCCACTCATCCCGATCCTCGCCAGGATGGAGCAGGCGGGAATCGGCGTCGATCGCAGGGAGCTGGCCCGGCAGCGAACCGCGCTCGAGCGGCGACTTCTCGAACTGCGCGACTCGATCGCCGCGAGCGCGCCGTGGCCGTTCAACCCGGACAGCCACAGGCAGCTCGCGCAGGTGCTCTTCAACCGACCGGACGACGAGCCCAGCGGCCTCGGGCTCAAGGTGGTCAAGCGCACGCTCACAGGTGCGAGCACCGACAGCGAGGTGCTCGAGAAACTCGCGGAAGATCCCAGCTGCACGTCCGCTCTGCCGGAGCAGATCCTCGAGTACCGGCAGTTCGCGAAGTTGGTCGGCACCTACCTCAAGGCGCTTGACGAGGCGATCAATCCCTCGACCGGCCGCATCCACTGTTCGTTCCATCAGACAGGCACTGCGACCGGCCGACTCTCGTCGAGCGATCCAAACCTCCAGAACATTCCGATCCGCACCGAGGTGGGGGCCGCCATTCGAAAGGCCTTCGTCGCGCGCGAGGGCTTCTCGTTCGTCTCCGCCGACTATTCGCAGATCGAGCTGCGCTTCCTCGCGCATCTCTCCGGCGACCCAGGTCTGTGCGGCGCCTTCGAGCGCGGCGAGGACATCCACCGCGCCGTCGCAGCCGAGGTGTTCGGCGTGCGGCCGGAGGACGTGACCGACGCACAGCGCGGCGCCGCGAAGATGGTGAACTTCGGCATCGTCTACGGCATCACGGCGTCCGGTCTCGCACGGCGGCTCGGGCACGGATACACGGTGCACCGCGCGAAGGAGATCATCGAGAGCTATCGCGCGCGGTTCCGCGGCATCGATGCGTTCCTCGAGAAGTGCGTCGCCGACGCGCGGCGGACGGGCCATGCGGCAACGATCCTCGGGCGCTGGAGGCCGATTCCACAGATCGCATCCCGCAATCCAGCCGAACGGGGCTTCGGCGAGCGCGTCGCGGTGAACACCGTCGTCCAGGGCTCCGCGGCCGACCTCATCAAGGTGGCGATGATCCGGCTCGACGCCGCGCTCGCCGCAAGATTCCCGAGCGCCCGCATGCTTCTCCAGATCCACGACGAACTGCTCGTGGAGGCGCCAAGCGGCGAGGCACCGGCCGTGGCTGAACTGCTCGGCGACGTGATGCGGGGCGCGATGACGCTGCGGGTGCCGCTGGCCGTGTCATCGGCCACCGGCGCGCGCTGGTCGGATGTCTGAGACCGCTCGGCACGCCACGGCACGGGCGGCGGAAACCTGCGGTCGAAACGCGGAATTCCGCGCCTTTGCCCGCGTACTTGACGGCGTCGGGAAGTGTGCTATTCTTTCCGTCCCTCGCCGTTCGGCGGGGTGTTGGGGCGGTAGCTCAATTGGTTAGAGTACCGGCTTGTCACGCCGGTGGTTGCGGGTTCGATTCCCGTCCGCCTCGCTTCAGGGTAGAGCTCCCAGACCGGGGGCTCTGCGCATTTTTGGGTTGAGGTGCGACGGACGCGCCGCGCTCGCCGATCGCTCGCCGCCCGTTCACGTCCGCCACTTGATCGAGCAACCCACGCTCGGGCGCTGCTCCGGCAACGGCGACAGGCCCTTCAGCACGGCGTCGAGCGCCGCGCGCAGGTCGCGGCCTGTGACCGGGATGCCGGACTTCGGCCGGCTCTCGTCGAGTTGCCCGCGATAGACCAGCCGATGCGTCGCGTCGAAGAGGAAGATGTCCGGCGTGCATTGCGCGTCGAAGGCGCGGGCGACCGCTTGCGTCGCGTCGAAGAGATACGGAAAGCAGTAGCCCGCATCGCACGCCTCGGCGGCCATCCGCTCCGGCGCGTCATCGGGATAGGCGAGCGGGTCGTTGGCGCTGATCGCCGCGACGGCGACGCCCTGGGGAATGTAGGTGCGCGCGAGCGCTGCGACTTCGTGCCGGATGTGCTTCACGAACGGACAGTGGTTGCACAGGAAGAGGACAAGCAGCGGACGGCCCGCCGCGTCGTGATCCGACATGCGGAATCCACGCGGATCGGCGAGGTCGAAGTGGGGACAGGGAGTGCCGAGTGCGATCATGGCGCTCTGGAGTGGTGGCATGCGCGATATGGTAGCCTTCGCGCGAGTCCACTTGAGGAACGGCCATGGCGCGAAGGCGGTCACATGACTGGGACGACTCTGAGGACGACGACCGCGACGCGGACGCCGGGGGCGACCACGACGATTCCGACGACGACGATTCTGACCACGACGAGGCCGACCGCCAGCGGCTTTCCTCCGAGACCGGCTACTGCCCGGAATGCGGCGCGGAGATCTACGACGCGGCGGACATCTGCCCCAAGTGCTTCACGTGGATCGACGGCAACACGACGCACCGACGACCAAGTCGCGTGCGATCGTCTCTGCGCGTGGCCGTCGTCATCGCGCTGCTTGTCGTGATTCTCGGCGGCGTCGGGTTCTTCGCGTTCGTGCAGCTCGCCCGGGGTTGATGCGGTCCCGCCTCGCCGGGTGCCGAGCGTCGAGCGACATGGCACGAGGGCAATCCTGCGCACCCGCACGCGCGGGGAAAACGCGCGGCAGCGGCTCCTCAGGCGACCTCATCGGCCGGCTTCGTGCGCCCGGTCCTGCGCGCACGCTCCGTGCCAGGCTGCATGCGCCGAGGCGCGCCAAGATCGCCCGAGAGATCGATTCGCCCGAACCGGTTGCGCGATGCCTCTGAGCCAAGGCCGATGATCTCCTCGCGACTCTCGACCGGATGCGACGCATCCATCGACGAACCGACCAACTTGCGCAGCTTCATGATGCCGCGGTGCTTCCAGTTGTTGATCGTGGTCACCGAGACTCCAAGCGCCTCGGCCGCATGCTGGTAGCTCTTGCCCTCGCACACGATGAGCCGCACGGCATCCTGCTCGTCCTTGCCGAGCAAGCCAAGCGCCGTCTCGAGCACGTCGCTGCCGAGGTCGGCCTGACTCGCGTCGCTGCGAACCCTCGCGCGAGCACGCGCGGCCTCGTCGCCGCCGTCCATGACCACGCGCTCCTCGAGCAGTTCGCGGAGGCGTGCCGCGCGGGCATAGCGCCGCCGCAGCAGGTTGTGCGCGATCTTCAGGAGATAGCTGATCGAGATGGTGAGCCGTTCAAGCTCGGGGTGCTGCAGAAGCCGCACGAACACCTCCTGCGAGAGGTCCTCCGCCACGTCGGGCGTGGTCGACTTCCGCAGGAACGCGTACACGCGCTCGTAGTACTGATCGAACAGGTCGAGGACCAGTGTCGCCCGGTCGTGCGTCGCAGCCATAAGAACTCCTTGCGGCCCGCTCGGCAGAATCCTCGATGACCGCTCCGCAGACACCTGCAAGAGCGCCGGTCACCGCCTCCACAGTACGTCTCGTCGTTCGCAGGTCTATCAGGACAACCCTCGCGATCACCGGTGCATTCAGCAGGATGGGGGAATTCCCCGCCACCTCGAGGCGTTGCGGGGTGTTTGCCCGGGGGTTCGGGAAGCGGGTATCCTCTCCGCGTGTCCACAGGAAAGGCCATCACCGCCCTCGTTGCCGACGACCATGCACTTATCCGCTCGGCGCTCGTCGCCGTGCTCAACGACACCGACGACATCCGCGTCATCGCAGAAGCGGCAAATGCCGCCGATGCGGTCGAACTGGCTCACAAGCACTCGCCCTCGGTCGTGATCCTCGACGTCGACATGCCGGGCGTCGATGCGTTCCACGCCGCGACGCACATCCGGCAGCTGCGTCCGAACACGGCGATCCTCTTCCTCTCCGCGAGCGATCACGATCGCGCCATCGAGCAGGCCATCAAGGTGGGCGCGCTCGGCTACATCGTCAAGAGCGACGATCCCGCCGGCATTCCCGGAGCGATCCGCACGGTGGCGCGGGGCGAACAGTACTTCTCGCCGCGTGCCGCCGAACGCCTCCAAGGCGGCGTCGGCGAGATCCGCAGGCGGAAGATCACCGGCACGCGCGGGGCCATGCTCTCCGACCGCGAGGTCGAGGTGCTTCGCTACGTCGGCAAGGGGTTCGCCAAGAAGCAGATCGCCGAGATGCTCGGCATCTCGGTGAAGACCGTCGACAAGCACGTGACGAGCGTGATGGAGAAACTCGACATCCACGATCGTGTCGAGCTCGCGCTCTACGCCGTGCGCGAGGGCCTCATCAACGCGTGAACCGCGGCGACGCATCGGACCCCGGCAGAGGCGCGCGCATTCGACAGGCGCCCGACTCCCATCCCGCGCGACATGCGGGCAAGGTCGAAGTCATCAGGCTCGGCGAGGACGAGGCGGTCCTGTTCAAGCCCGCTGGGCTCTCGAGCGAGCGAAGCGGTGGGCGTGAACTCGACTCGCTGCTCTCGCGCGCCACTGCGCAGCTCGGGTGGCCGGAGGCCAGGCTCCCCCATCGCCTCGACCGCCCGACCCGGGGCATCGTGGTCATCGCGCGCGACGCGCCCGCGGCCGCACGCCACGGCGCGGAGATCAAGGCAGACAAGTGGACGAAGTGGTACTTCGCCCGGATTCCGGCTGTCGGAGCGGGTGCGATCGCGAGAGCGAGCGAACTCGTCGGGCCGCATCGCGCCTATCTCCGTCGCGACGGCGAACGCGCACGCGTGGTCCGGTCGGGCGGCGATCCCTCTCGACTCACCGTGCTCGCCATCGCGCCGGCAACCGACGACGCGCGCGACTGCCACGCCCTCGTCCGGCTCGACACCGGGCGCTTCCACCAGATCCGGGTCATGCTCGCGGATCTCGGCTTTCCGCTCGTCGGCGATCAGCTCTACGGCGGGCGCGCCGATCGCAACGACGCACCGTCGCGCAGCGCGCGAGATCCATGGATCGACCTCGAGAGCGTTGCACTCCGGATCGACCGCGCATCGGGCGTCCTCGTCGATCGGCTCCGGAGCCACCCCGGCCGAACCGGCGTCGCCGCGCAGCTCGAGCTCGCGCTCGACGAGGCGATTCGGACGACGGTCAGCGATGAGAGGCCGGGCGCACGGCCAGCGTGAACGACGGCGCTTCGCCGTCGCGCGCATCGACCCACAGCGACTTCCCGAACGCGTTCGTCGCGAACTGCGAGAGCGCGCGCCGCCAGCGCGCCGTCTCATCGGCAGCGAGGGGCGCGCGGAGTTCGCCGGCGAAGCCAGCCGGACTCAGGAGATCGTTGAAACCTGCGGTGCGCTCGAGCAGCGTGAGCGTGCCGCCCTCGACCTCGAGCGAGAGTTCCTCTTCGCCAGACTCGCCGTCGACCCGCGCAAAGGCGGCGCCGCCATAGAGACCGACCTCGCCCTCGGACACGATGAGCACGCGCGTGACCGCGTTCGTCGCCGTGGGATCGACTGGCGTCATCCCGGGCTTCGGCGTCCAGATCAGCTGGACGTGCAGGAACACGCCGTTGCGCAGGGGGGTGTCCGGTCCATGACGGAGGAGATCCTCGAGCGGGACATCAGAGAAGAAGAAGCTGTCCTCCGCCTCGCGGACGGCGTACGCGGCGACGGACAGCTCGCGGTCGAACCGAAGCGCGCTCGGGCCGAGCCCGACGATCTCGATCTCGCCCACGAGGTCGTCGGAAGCGCAGCCGGAAAGCGAGGCGAGCAGGGCGGTGCCGAGGAGGATGACTGTCGCGCGGGAGTTTCTCATGGTCGGCGTGCCTCGGATGAACCGTTCAAGGGCGTCGGAGTCTACTGCTCTCGTCGCGGATTCGCCGCGGGCTGGTCGCCCTCGAGCGCAAGCGGGGAAATCGATGCGAGGGCGCGGTCGCTCTGCCGGTTCCCCGGCGGCGGAGGCGTGCCGAGCCCGATCAGCGTGATCGAGTCGCGCTCGACGATCTCACGCAGGGCCGATCGGGCGATGTGCGGCAGCTGGGTCGCCTGCAGCGCGATGTTGATGCCATAGATCGATTCGATGGCACGCGCCGGAAGATCGAACGGGAAGCCCGAGGCGAAGAGCACCTTGCGGTCCACGCCGTGATCGCGCGCGGCTTGCAGCGCGTGCAGCAGTTCCCAGGGGCGGGCCGCGATCCCGGCGGTCGTGGTGAAGACGCGGTCGTGCTTGGCGAGAAGCGCGATCGTCTCCGACATGAACGGAGAACCGAAGCCGGCGATGACGAGCGAGAGGCGCGGGAAGGCGCGAGCGACCTCGTCGAGGAGGACGGGCCGTCCGAACTCAAGCCGACCTGACGACGGCATCGGCCCGCTCCAGCCAAGGAGCACGGGCAACTGGTTCGCCTCCGCGCGATCGAAAACGCGCATCGCACGCGTGTCGGACGGATTGAATCCCTGCGTGCAGGGATCGAGCCAGATCGCGGCGGCGCCCTCCTTGCGGGCGGAGTCGACCTCCGCAGCCGCGCCAGGTCGCGTCGGATCGATGGCGCGGGCGAGGAACAACCGGCCGTCCGATGCGCGCACCATCGGGCGCAGCACGTCCTCGGGAATCGCACCTCGGATCAGTTCACTGCGGAAACCGAGAACGACCGCCGCATCGACGGCCCGCATCGCGCTTGCGTGCGATTCGGCGCTCGCATCAGGCTGGACCCAGCGCGACGAGCCGAGACGCCGAACGGCGGCTGCCAGTTCGTCGCCAAGGTCTTCAAGTCGGACCCAGGTTCGGGTGTCGAGGTCCACGATCATGCAGGGCCAAATGTACCGTCAGCGGGCGTTCGGCGTGGCGGACCTATACTCGCCCCCATGACCACGCCCGTCTGGCATTCCGACGACCTCGCCGCCGACCCGCATGCCAGGAGCGACAAGGCCCAGAAGGTGCGAACGATGTTCGCCGCCATCGCCGGGGCCTATGACCTCAACAACCGCCTCCACTCGTTCGGCCTCGACCAGAAGTGGCGCAAGACCGCCGTGCGGCTTGCGAAGGTCAAGCCCACCGACGACGTCGTCGACGTCGCCTGCGGAACCGGGGACCTGACCGAGCTCTTCGCGCGGAGCGGTGCGCGCAGCGTGCTCGGACTCGACTTCACGCCGGAGATGCTCGACCTCGCGCGCGACAAGTCGGTGCGTGCTCGCACCCGGACCGCCGACGGAGCGACGCCCCGCTACGAGCACGGTGATGCGACGGCGCTCGCCCTCGGCGACGCGAGCGTCGACGTCCTCTCGATCGCGTTCGGCCTGCGCAACGTCTCCGATCCGAAGCGCGCCCTCGCCGAGTTCCGGCGGGTGCTGCGGCCGGGCGGGCGTCTCGTCGTGCTCGAGTTCGACGAGCCGACCAATCCGCTCATTCGGGCCGTGAACCGCTTCTACACGCACCGCATCATGCCGTGGACCGCGACGCTGATCGCGCGCGATGGCTCCGGCGCCTACAAGTATCTGCCTCGCTCGGTCGAGACGTTCCTCGATCGCGCACGTCTCTCCGAGGCGCTGAAGGAGGTCGGCTTCGCAGCGGTGGCGCAGACCCCGCTGACCTTCGGCACCTGCGTCGTCACGGTCGCGAGCTGACGATCTCGGACGTCGCGCCAAGCCGCGGGCGGCCGCCTGCGCGTCGATCGCGTGAATGCCGAAACGGAAACGCGTCCTCGCTCCTTGTCACCGCGGCACGCCGCCCCGATGGATCGGGGCGTTGCGCCGCACCCACCCGCCGGGAGGATCCCGGCTTCATCATCGATCGAACGGGCGACGGGGAAAGCGTCCACACCGTTCCGAACGTTGGAGACAT
>Ga0315900_10007638_pt1 | contig 14121 bp, 35 predicted proteins | sample LakEriMetagenome_FD_203521 | JGI IMG/M metagenome (GOLD analysis project Ga0315900, IMG submission 203521) | Freshwater fungal communities from buoy surface, Lake Erie, Ohio, United States - Buoy 12 MA114 | ecosystem: Environmental > Aquatic > Freshwater > Lake > Lake biofilm | place: USA: Lake...
TGGGGGCGGGGGTGGTGTTCCCCCCTTGTGTGTATTGTTCCTCTCTCTTCTTCTTCTCTTTCTTTTGTTTCTTGTGTTGTGGGGGAAGATACGGCACCGATAGGGGGATACCCTGAGGTTGTCAATTAACAACTTTTTAACGAGGCGATAACACCATTTTAACAAATGGCGCTTTATGTTTGTGGAAACAAAACCCCAATTTTATGACAACTTTACAGACGCTTAAGGCGCAACTCGAAGACCTGTACAATGAAATGCCCCGAAATCATTTTGAGCAATCCCAGCGCGATAAGTCGGCTTTTTTAATTAGTCGCGAAATTGAACGCCTCGAAAACCCCGAATCGTACGAAGAAAACAAATCGCATTGGGAAAAGCACGAAATAAGATTTTAACCCATAACGCGGGGGCAACACCCCCGCACATTTTCCCCCAACAAATAAAACCCCCAAACAATGAAAGCGCAAGAATTAACACAGAAAACCCTGAAAGAGTATAACGAACTACGCAAAGAATACAGCGAAAGCGAATTGAATATATTTTTTGGCGGGTTTCAAGGCCTCAAAGAAATTATAAAAGAGGGGCAACTTTTCGACCTTCACAATTGGTTAAGTATGCCGGCAGAGGACTGGCAAAAGGATTGCTAACTTTTTAACTTTTTATTTAGTTTTAACCCTTAATTTTTACAAAATTAAAAACCCCAAACAATGAACACCGAACAAACACAAATCAAAATTGATTTAACTTCCTATTATTTGCGCGAATTTCAAAACGTAACCCCGAACACGACAAAATACGCGCCCACTATCAAAATTTTTGCAAACGGGAACGGGGAAGATACAAAGCACGTGAGCTTAAATAAACAAAGCGCAACCGCGTTAATTGAGTGGCTAACGGCTAACTTTTTAAACAAATAAAAACCCCAGACCATAACGCGGGGGGAAGATACGCCCCCCGCTTTTTAACTTTTTATTTTATTTTAACCCTTTATTTTTACAAAATATAAAACAATGGAAACAATGCAAACCCGCGTTTATTCGCTATTTAATGCAAACGGCGAAACAATGCAAGAACTCAAACCTGCCCCCGCTTTACCTTACGGGTGCAAATGCTTTATTTATGGCTATGGTATGTCCGGCGGAATTGGTGCAATATGTAGCGCGCCCGACAATTTAGGACGTTACAAAGTTGTAAAAATTAGCGATTTTGAGGAGTTTCAAGGGTTCACAACGCTTGAAAGATACGACCGCCCCCATTCGCAAAAGTTCGGAATTGGCGTATACTATGCGGACAATTTAGAAACCTTCACACCTGAAGAGGTCGCCAAATGGGTAAAACAAGGCGAAACGGCAGAAAACAAGCGCAGACAAGCAGAAAAAGAACAAGCAGACGCAGACACGCAAGAACGCGCCAACCTTCCGAAACTTTACCCGCATTTAATACCAAACCCACAAGACGACCACAAGACCACAAAAAGCAACTTAATTGCTGAATTAAAAAAGAATTTCCCCGCCGTTAAATTTTCGGTAAAAAAACGCAACTACTCAACCTATGACGTTGAATGGACAAACGGAGTAACCCGCGAAGAAGTTGCAAAAATTACGGGCAAATTTGAGGATCACGCTAGCGATTTTACGGGAGATTTCCGCGACTATTCGCCGAGTAATTTTAACCGCGTTTTTGGTGGTTTTAAGTACGTTTTTGAATATCGCAACCAATCCGAAGAAATAAACGCGCTTTTGCCTAACCTTGTGGAATTATTAAACGGGTATAACGGCGACTACCCCGAACAAATTTTACACCGCATTTTTTCCCGTACTACCATACCGGCAAACGCTTGTGATTTTAGAATAGTACGCACCGAAGTAAAAGCGGGGCAAATAGAGGACTTTTACGCCCTTGTTTTTGATGCGGGGGAAGATACGACACCCGCACCCGTTACACCCGTAAACGGCGCAGAATTGCGCCTAAACAACGAGAAAAACGGCATTGAGGTAACTTTTCCCGCAAAACCAAGCGCGGACACAATCAACGCGCTAAAATCTAACGGCTTTCGTTGGTCGCGTTTTGGTGGTCTATGGTGGGCAATCAATACACCCGACCGCCTAACCTTTGCGCAAGAGCTTTTGAAGTAATACAGGGGCGCGGGAAGTTATGACACAACCCGCGCACCTTTCACAAATTTTTAACGCGCTAAGGTTGTCAATTAACAACAAACCCGCATACATTTACAAAACACAAAAACCCCAAAAATGGAAAACGTATTTAACACCCTTGCAGAAATTACACGCCCCGAAACCCCCGCCCGTTACATTGTCAAAACGGAAACACGCGGAACGTTATTTTTTGATGAATTGCCAAATAAAACCTATTTCGCAATGGGTTACCAAGATGAAAGCGACAAAGGAAAGGCGTATTTATACACCTTTGATGAAGGCACTTGTTTGATTCCCATAATTGACACGCGCACCGGCTTACAAGTATGCAAACCCGAATTTGCCGGACACGAAATAAATGAAGGCGATTTGAAGAACAGAAAAATGATAACGCAACACATTATTAATACGCTGAATCTTGAATTTATAGAGGATTATTTTGATTTAATTATTGATGAAAAAGCAAAAGACAACAGAGAAAAGGCAAAAGAGTTGTTTAATCAATTAAGCGACAAGCAAATAGAAGATTTTTTCAATTATGTTGATACCGCCTACTATTATGACGCACACGACAACAACGTGCAAGGCTTATCGGCTGAATTAGTGAATTATTTAATGTAATATAACGCGGGGGAAGTCCTAACACCCCCGCAAATTTTAACCCATAAACCAAACAAAATGAAAGCTTTTGTATTTATGATCCTTTGCGCCCTTGTCCTTTCTTCCTGTTCCCGTTATACGATAGCGGGGGAAGGTGGTTGTTACTTTGCAAAGAGGAAATTCAGCACCGCTAAAAATGTAATTAGGTTACGATAATGCGGGGGAAGTCCTAACACCCCCGCCAATTCCCTAAACCATAAAATAAAACACAATGAAAAAGACAAGGAAAGAAAAAACATATTGCCGAACATTCAAAAGTATTCAGCAATTCAACTTGTGGCTAAAAATGGCGGGTAAAAATGAAACTCCGCTACATTACACCACAAACAAGCACACAAACGCTCTAAATGTATTTTTTAAGCACTAAAACCCAAACCAATGACACAAGCACAAAAGAAAACAAAAACACCCGCCACGATTCGCCAATTCAAAATAACAAAAGTTAGCGAAGCGGAAGAGATTAGCCAAACAAAGATAACAAACAGCGAGGACGCGTATAATGTTATACGGCAATTTTGGTATGATGATATTGAAGTTTATGAAAGCTTTTTTATCTTACTACTAAACCGAAATAATACTACAATAGGGTGGGCAAAGATTAGTCAAGGGGGCGTTACGGGAACGGTTGCCGATCCAAAAATCATTTTGAAATACGCGCTTGATTCGTTAGCGTGTGGGGTTATCCTTGCCCATAACCACCCTTCCGGCAATTTAATACCCAGTAGAGAGGATAAGAATTTAACCTATAAAATAAAGGAAGGGTTAAAGCTGATTGATTGCAATTTATTTGACCACATTATACTAACTCCGAGTAATGGATATTATTCCTTTGGTGATGGAGGGGAATTGTAATGCGGGGGGAACTTATGATATTAACAAAACCTTATGACTTTATTTTTGGTTGTAAGGTTGTCAATTAACTACTTTTATCTAAAATTAAAAACCTATGAAAAACCTTGACTTGTTCGCAACACCAATAAGCGCAACAAAAGTAAGAAACGGAATTTTTGCCTTAAAATACCCTAATGGCTGTATAAATATAAACGGGCAAAAGTATTTTGGTTATTCAGTAAAACAAGCTATAAAAATTTGGCGAAGTAACAAGCAAACACATTAACAAAACCTTATGACTTTATTTTTGGTTGTAAGGTTGTCAATTAACTACTTTTAAAATCTAAAAAAAACACAATGATAACTTACATTGAAAAAGTAAACTGGCTAAATGAGTTTTCGGCAGAAAACGGGAATAATAACGGATATACATACGGAATAAACTATGTAGATTTTGAAGGGGAAGGGGATATACTGGATTGCGAATGGTTTAAGACCGAAGAAGAAAGAGAAAAAGCCATACAAGAATTAGAAAATATAAAAATTATTAAATAACCCCTAAAAACTTAAAAAAATGGGATTGGATATGTATCTATACCGAAAAACCTATGTACAAAATTGGGAACACCAAACACCCGAACAACGGCACACTATTAGCGTAAAATTAGGCGACAATGCGCGGGAAGATATAAAACCGCACCGAATTGCCTACATAGTGGAACAAATTGGTTATTGGAGTAAGTTTAGCGCCCTTCATGGGTGGTTTGTAGAAAATTGCGGGGGCGGGGTAGATGAATGTCAGCAAATAGAAATAAGCGCACACGATTTGCGGGTATTACTTGAAACGCTAAGAGAAGTAAAAAGAGCAATTGAAGATAAAGACAGCAAGACAATAGGACTACTCCTCCCTCCCGTTGGTGGCTTTTTCTTCGGCAGTACTGAAATAGATGAATACTATAAAGAGCGAGTAAATAAAACGATATCCATAATTGAGGAAGCAGTAAACGAAGGGGAACACGAAGAATTTTACTATCAAGCTAGTTGGTAGTATAAAAATAACGAAGGGGTTGCGGGAAGTTATGGGGATCTGTCCCGCCCCTTTCATTTACCAAATTTAAAACAATGGAAGAGCAACAATTTAATGACTACCTACAAAGGATTGAAGATGAAGATTTTACCAAAAGGGATATCCATTTTTAATACCCCTAAGGTTGTCAATTAACAACTACTTAACAAACTATTATTTACCTTGCTTAAAAATTAAAAACTATGTCAGTAATTACAGAGATGGAAATGATTTTATTGGTTGATACTATTAAAAAAGCGTGTGTGTCGCGGGAAGATACGGCAAAGTGTTATGACCTTGCCAATGATATTGTAGCGGATTGGATTGTAAAAAACAAAATACAAGTAATTTAATAACCCATAAAAACTAAACAAATGAAAAACCTAAATGTAAAATTAGATTATTACGACCAAGAAAGTTATCTTGATCCACGTTCAGTATTTAAGAGGCACGAATTTATTGAGGGGGAAAACGATATTGAAATCTTTGAGAAGTTTTACAAGTTAAACAATAGATTGAGATATTGCAATGGCGCGTATTATGTTTTTAATGAAAGTGAGTGGTCGGATAAATACTGGGAATGGATAAAATCGGAGGACTACAAAAAGAAAAGCTTTGAATTGTATTATGGAGGCGGAGTTGTAGATTAACCCTAAAACAAAATACTATGAAAACAACCTACCCACCAAGCACCGCGACTTCCCCCGCAGAATGGAACAATTACGCAAACAAACACATAAACGAATGGTATATGTATATAAACACCGAAAGGGATAACCCTAACCAACTGAACTATGCTACCATTGAACGGCAGTTAGTAGCCTTACGATTGAAGTTACAAAATTGCAGTATCAAACAATACTACCCATTAAAGGGTAAGATTGAGAAGCTTGAAAGACAACTGAAAGACCGCAGAAGCAGACAAGCGTGGGAAGATTTTTTAGCTCGTTAAACCATTAAAAACTAAATACTATGCAAACCTTTGACTTTTACAAAGATCAAAAATGTTCCGTATGGACACGAACAAGTTTTAGAATTGAGGCTGAAACTTACGAACAGGCAGTCGCCAAAGTACTTGAAATGGAAGAAAATGATGATTATGATGAGGTTGATACTGACTACGAAGTGTTATACGAAACAACTACCGAACTAACCCCTGATGTAAATGATAACTTTTCAACTACTGAAATTTATTCACACCATTCAAGCGACATTATTTTTGAAAACGGACAATCCATTAAAATTAAAACACTATGAAAGACACACACACCCATTGGACAAAGAAGGCACAAGAAGTGCTACTAAACAAGAAAATAGTCAAGGTTAGATACCTCACTCAAACTGAAATGGAAGGCTTAGGTTGGTACAAAAACCCAGTATGCTTTCAACTTGATGACGGAACACTATGCTTTTTATCGGCTGATGATGAAGGTAATGACGGGGGCAGTTTATTTTACCAAGATGACAAAGGTATTGAGTGCTTACCCGTACTTTAACAAAGTTTTAACTATGAAGTTGTCAATTAACAACTATATTTGACCTCTAAAATTAAACAAAATGAAAAAGATATTAAAGCAAGTAGAATTACAAAATGCCATAATACAATTGGCAAAAATAAACATTGTTACTTGTGGCAATTGCGGAAGTGTAGTATTACACAAAACAAAAGATACAGAAATTGACTGCCCGTATTGTGATAGGATTATGGACGTATGCGATTGTCCGGACTATTTATACAATGGGATAGAAAATAATCAAGTTTACTGATAAACCTAAAACCAAACACAATGAAAACAACAAATCTGTTCGCTAACGCGACAACAAAAACCGCCACGCCTAAAAAGGCAGACAAAAAAACTTTACCCGCACACGATCTTGGCGACAAGGTAGGCAGATACGCAGACCTTAAACACCAAATTGAAGCCCTTACGGGGGAGCTTAAAATGATTGAGGGGGATATCAAGACAAGAGGCAGAGAGCTATTTTTAAGCGAGTACAAGACCATTAAACGCACACCCGATAATTTTAAAATACAAGATGATACGGGGGCAACTTGCCTATTTATTGTTATGGATAAATACACAAGTGTTGATGATACAAAGGCAGAGATATTAGGGCAGTTTGATGGATTGTTGGGGGAACAAGTGGTATACAAGTTCAACCCCGAATTAGTTGAGAAATACGGGGCAGTCCTTTCCGACCTTATCGTATCTTCCCCCGACATTTTAGAAGAAGATAAAGCAAACCTAATTAGTGGGGAACGTACCTATTCAGTAGCAAAGGGTAGTATTGATCGCTTATTGCAGTTTGCAAACCCCGAACAAGTATTAGAACTTATCAACCCCATTTGCTCACTAAAAAAATAATTTATATGTCTTGGGAAGTCATAGCAGAATTATCCGCGCCTCTTGTAATATCGTACGAAAATGACCGCATTACCCAAATAGAGGAAGGACACGGAAGGCACGACCTTTCTGGAATGTATCGGGTTATGCAAAGCGTAAAGGTCTACATTGGGGAGTATTGTATTGATATTACGGATAAGATTAACACCCGTATTGAAGATGAAATATGGGAACAAATAAACAATATGCAAGATGACATACGATAACTTCAAATACATTTACCCGCCCCGCCCTCAGTTTAAGATACCCCCCGTTGATCTTGAAAAGTATGAAGGGGACTACTTTGCGCAAGTAAAGTACAATGGCACGGCTTGTCTTGTGTTTACTAATGGAACAGAACTGCACATATACAACCGCCATAAGCTACCCCTTGCCAACGCTTCCCGCGACATAAAATTTAAGCAACTATCAACCGATAATAAGTGGTATGTGTATTGCGGGGAGTACCTTAACAAAGGGCAAAAAGGAGAAAAGGGGGATATAGAAAGGGATAAGTTTGTAATATGGGATTGCCTTGTGTATGCGGGGGAATATCTGATAGGCAAAACTTTTGAGGAAAGAATTGCTATGATAGACGTAAGATACCCTTGTAAACAACTTGTAACGGACAAAGGACTAGAAATATACGACTACCTATGCGCTACCGCGATTGAGGGAGTATATAAATCGCCTGTTTATACTGCGGGGTTTGACTTCCTTTACAACGATCTTGTCAAGACACCATTATACGAGGGGGTAGTCCTAAAAAAGAAAGATGCAAAACTCACTTACGGCTTCCAAGAAAAAAACAATTCTGAATGGCAAGTAAAATGTAGGAAAGCAAATAAACTTTACAATTTTTAAACAAATTAAACAAACTATGGAAACAATTATTGAATTAGCAAAGCGTATTCCAAGAGGAACAAAGACCGAAACTAAGCCATACCCAGTTGCCGATAAAGTTCCTGAAGAATTTTTAAGTCAATTAGGTATTGAATTAGAAAATGAATCTAATTATGTATTGGTCTTAGAAATACAATTTGATACTGAAAAAATTATTCTACAAGAGTATGATCAATTCGGGGAAAACTACGCCGTATATTCTTATCGTATTGAGCAACTACCAATTACTTTCAAAGAATGGCTAAGATTAAAAGTAAGTATATAAAGTGTACGGGTTGCCGTAAGTTATTTACCCAAACCATTTACAAAAAGAAAAAGAGCATACCCATTTGTCCGTATTGTAAAAAAATAAACTAAAAAATAAATTTATGAATTACGTATTTTTCTTATTCACACAATTATACAATGAGATAATCGGTATTCAGTATGAATACGATCTTTTGTACGAAGACCTTTTAAAACTTTATTCAGAATACGATTCATCTACATTTAATGATGAAAATTTGCCTGAGTACGAGTGCATACTATCTTTTTTAAAGCATAATGAGAAAAAGATAGTAAAAGATTGTTCGGATAGAGGTTTATGTATTTTAACGGAACTTGAAGTAACTAAATGAAACGCATTATCACATTTTCCCTGACACTACTACTATATATAATTGCGTATTGGATATTTATGTTGGGGGAAATTCTACTACTAATCTTAAATTAAACCAATGAAAAAAACACAAGTAAACCAAGTCCTTAAAAGTATGTACGACTTTTGTGGGACATTTGACAAGCTACTACAAAGCCAGTACAGGCGAAGTAAGATTGCTGATAAAGGGGTAACCTTACCACAATTTTGCGTAGTAATGTATGAGGAATTTATGAACGAAGCAAGTAATTTACTAACGATTAAACCAAAGAAAAATGCAAAACAAAGCAGAAATGTTACTAGATAACGAGATGGTACCTTACATTGTAGAACAATTTGACAAGGGTTGTATTGGCTACATAACCGAGCAACTTGTCCTTGACAATGGGGATATTATTACCCGCATAACCTTTGATGGTTGCGATCCATTTGTCGGTAACTACATTTTTCACGCAGGCGCACAATATTATAGACAAACTTTAAAAATTAAATCTAATGAAAATCATCATTGAACTGAACGAAGAAAACGCTAACCCTTTTTTTGCAGTATTTAGTAAAGACGAGGATAGAATTAATAACCTTGAAGTATTTACTTTTCGTGTAGGGGAACCCGCGACTTCCCTCTACAATAAAGAAGTAAACTATGAAAGAGCATTGGCGTATGCCGAAAAGCTGGAAAGAAAACTAAAAGGCGAACTACCATTAAAAACAATTATTTACGAAAAAGAAATCTAAAAACAAACAAATATGGAAACAACTATTGAAATTACCTTAACAAAGGACAGAGCAGAATTTTTATGCAAGGAACTAAAGGTATGGAGTGTTGAAGCACGGCTAATTAATGTAACAGACAACTGGGCAACCGTTGAAGTTACAGGGAAGGACGCGGAGAACGCTGATAACATTTGTGCATTTGCCTTTAACATTGGAGCAGACTATGGACGTAAAAACCCTTCAGGCAATTAAGGTTGCGCGGGAAGATATGAATCTGTATTGGACACCTAAATTTATAATTAAATTAAAACAACTATTATGGAAAGAGCAAAACTGATTGACGCCATTGTAAAGTATTCAGGCGAAGAAATCTCTGAATTTACGAAAGCAGAGTTTATTGATCTTGCAAAGGAAAGTAATGACGAGTTACTTGACCGCCTTATTAATATCCTTCGGTGGTACGACAATGAAGTAAAGGACTTGATTGAAGAAATGGAAATACAAAGTTTAGACAATGCGTAAACCAAATAACCCCACCGCAGTAAGGGACTTTCTAAAAGCAAGGGACTTTCGCTACAATAGGGCGTGGCACTATGACGGGACTTCCCTAACAACCGAAGTCAATGGCAAGATACTTACCTCAGAAGAATTTGACGAGAAGTATCCTATACCTAAGCGCATACAATTTTATCTTGCTGAAGAAAACCCAGACACTACTAAGAGTTATCTATTATGACCAAATTTATTTTGACAATTTTAATAAATTGTATTATATTGTCAATAGTATTTAACTTAAAATATGGTACAAAGGAAACCAAATAAATTCTGGGACGGACTCCATTGGTTATTTGTGATCTTCATTATGGGGCCAATCGTTCACATTGGTTATGTATTTTTACTACTTGCCTTTGAAGTGTATAGTTTAATTAAAAAGATATGAATAAGAAGTGTAAGGTGTGCGGGGAAGTCCTGCCAATCAATAAGTTTAAAGAGAACAAGACAATGCGAAGCTATTACAATAGTTGCAAGGTTTGTTTTGACAAGGAAGCGGCTGATAGATATCAGCGCAAGAAAGCAGAACGGGATAAGATGAATAAAACCTTCGGCTTCTTTTTGTTTTCCGAGAAATGATTTTCCTAAAAGGGTAATTCATTAGGAGTCGTAAAGGAATTGTCTTCTTGGATGAAGGCAGGCTTCCATTCTTCACCAAGTCCAAATTTATCTATTAAATGGTGGCAAGCCTCTATGTTCATATTGTAGTAGGCTGTTTGATTATACCCCTTTGGCATTGAGTCTTCTATTCGGCAGATTAAAGGTCTTGATTCATAGACGCTACATTTGTTGTCTATTAGCTTTTCACATACGCCTTCTTTATGGGTGTAGGGGAAGTAATAGGGGTGTGTCGGATCATCCCTGACAATAATTTTATCCGCCCAATCAATTACTCTGCAGCAACAACCACAACCGGTACAAGGGAAACTCATAGCTGACTTTTTAAGGTGTCCGGGGAATTGAGGGCAGAGTGCGGAACAAAGTAGCAGATAGGCTCCTTGTTAAATTTCCACTTCTCTTGCTTGGCGTCCTTCGCCCATATCCAGCCTTTTATTTCATAGGTGGGGCATTTGCCTGTAACAGATACTACAATCCCGTCATCATCAGGCCTGACCTTCACATCTTCCCGGGACGACCACCTCACTTCTAAATTTGTATTCTCTACATCAGCAACGTGAAAGGTATTCACCCCAAACCCCCAGTATATACCAAGATATTTACACACAGCCAGTTCGGCGTGTGCTGATTCAATGTGAAAACCCCAAAGCTCTCCCACTACTTTCTCAGGAAACCTTGCTTTTCTTTTTCTAAAACTTGCTTCGGCGTTTCTTCTTGATCCTATGTAGGTGGCTACAAGGACTTCATTTGCGTTTAATTCTACTATCATTTTCTTGTTTGTGTACCCTAAGCTCAACAAAAATCGTGCCGTATTACTTGCTTCTACTATCCGTCAAGTGATAACCTATCTTCCAAAGTATCTCCGCCGTTTCTTTTGAGTATTCTAGTATGGCTTCCTCTGATAAATCTGGCTGTTGTATGTGGGCTACTTCGTGGAGTATCGTTTCAAGAAGCTCAACCCCGGTTAGCCTCATATCAATTAAGATTTTTCTATTCTCAATATAGGCGAGTCCATCGGCTCTATGTTTGCCGAGTTTACTGAACTTAACCGATATCGGTTTTTTTTTACTCGTCTTCGCCATAAAAATTGGAATCGTAAATCTCTTTAATACCCGTGTGAACTATTTTTAGAACCATTACCCTAATCTCCTGAATGAGTACCGCATCTTCCCGCGACATCAGAGCATCATCCATATCGGATATACAATCCATAGCCATAGCACAGGCCGCTATATCCTCGTAAGGAGTAATACTAAGGGGCATATCTTCAAGAAGATCTTCCATTAGTGCAATTTACCATTTATTATTGAATAATTTCTTACGGTAAAATGACCATTTGGTTGTACTAAGACGTGCGCAAACCCGTGTTGTGAATTGGAAATCAACGGGCTATATTCGGGGCGTAATTCGCAAAGACAGCCGAGACTCCAGCCTGCTGTTATTTGCCCATTTATATCCACTTCGGGGTGATAACTACTTCTGTGTAAGTGTCCAACTATGATGTTTTCTTTTGACTTCATCCAAGCCCCGCGGGCCGGAGATACTGGGGTAAAGATACCCTTGAAAATGTGGTGGCCGTGCGTCATATTTAACTTACCGGCCTTTATCAATACTTTGTCATCAATCAGGTGTATCCTTTCCTCGTTTAGCTGAAGCCTTTCTTCAAGGTGATAATACGGATCGTCCCATATCTCTTGTGCCTTTTGTAAAAGATATCTTTCATAACGGATATCATGATTACCTTTTAGCCAGTATATTTCTTGTGTGGGGAAGACGTGGCGCAGTACTCTAAAAAATTGCTTGGTGGCGTCAAACTCTTCCTTTATGTTTCTTTTCTTGGGATCAGGCTGGAACTTACTTGCCTTATGGAAATCCATAACGTCACCGAGAAGTACTATCGTATTCACTTGTTCCCTCACTCCATACTCCAGCGCAATAGTTACTGCATCTATATCGTGATAGGGTATGTGTAAGTCTGATATTAGGAGTATGTTATTGCAGGTTAGGGGAAGTCGTAGTGGTTCCCGCTTCTCCTGATAGCTCTCAGGCAGATTATAAGGGTTTCTAGGGCGCTCTTCTACCTTCAGGGCGTTCTTTACCTTGCTTCCCCAAGCTTTGCCCTCTATAGCCCTTAAAAACGTCCTACACTGTTCTACGTCTTTAAAGGTTAGTTTCTCTTTCCCATACATAATACGGGCGAGCTTCAGGGTAGGCATTTCTATTCCGTACTCCTGTCTGTATTTTCTTGCTATTTCTGTCTTTGTCATATATTGACATACGTTATTCCGTTTTCTTGAAAGACGTCTCCTTTCTGATACTTTGCTAGTAAGTCCTTTACGGAGTAGCCTTTGATTTGTATGTGTGGGAAGTCGCGGAAGCGCCAGTCACCGCCCCATTCATACCCATTGCGCTTAAAGATATCAGCCACCTCAATCCAGTCCGCCTTCCCGTCCTTGTCGTAGTCCTTTGTAACGTCCCACGAAACCGAGTTTTTATTTACAAGACAGAAATCAAGCGCTAAACTATATTGATGATAGGACAGTCCGGGCTTTGCCTTTGTAACGATTCCAAGTCTATTGCCCGCGCTATCAAAGAGCTTCGTTCTTCCTCTTGCATAGATTTCTTCCTGCTCAGCGAAGCTTCGGTAAGTGTAGATGATGCGACAGAAATAATCTCCCGTAAGAGCTGGGCATATCTGATTTTCATAGATATCCCGTACCTGATCCCTGATTTTAGGGTGTAGTAATTTTAATCTATCTAAGGATAGCTTATCCACGCTTCTTTAAGTTCTTGATTGTTTTTTTGAGTATTGTGGTAAGGGTAGGTTGTTTTAGGACGTAACCTACTGCAAAGCCAAGGATAACAAAGATGATCCAGTAAAACTTCTTGCGCCACGCCTTTCTCTGCTCTTCCGACTTTTCAAATTTCTTTTCTAGTACGTCATATCTTCCCTCACACTTTATTAAAAGTTGTCTTTGCTGTTCTACCTTAGCTGTGTTTTCTACTTGTACTTCCTTATACTTTACAAGAGTCTTGGTTATTACTTTTGCGGGGGAAGTCGTGACTATGCGAATGGTATCGTTCTCTACTATCGTATCTGTTCTTGTAAGCTCCAGAAAAATGGTATCTAACGCCATTACGCTATCTCGGTAGATAATAGTTTCCTTATTTGGAAACGAGGTACTACAAAACGACGCCGCCTCAAGCGGGTTAGCGCTGAGGCGGTTCTTAGCTCGTTGAATTTGTTTTTCGCTACTGCATCCAATTAAGAATACAAAGATTAAAAACAGAAAGCGCATATAAGTTTTGTTTACGCCACATCTTCCCCAGCACCCTCTACCTTTGCCATTTCTCCTTGGGAGTTTGTAACTAAATTTTTAAGTAAGTACGCGAGGGAAGCTACGACACCCGCAAGTCCCGCTGACTTTAATTCAGCAAGAGAAGGAAGCACACCACTATCAAGGATTTGAACAAGCCCTGTTAGTGAAGCTGTAAGGAAGGCAACTACAAGACCATTGATAAGGTCGCGTAAGTTTAATTTGCCAAAAGGTGAATTATTCATAAAATTTATTTTTTACTTAACTCAAGATAGAGTTCGTGGAT
>Ga0315900_10007641_pt1 | contig 14118 bp, 15 predicted proteins | sample LakEriMetagenome_FD_203521 | JGI IMG/M metagenome (GOLD analysis project Ga0315900, IMG submission 203521) | Freshwater fungal communities from buoy surface, Lake Erie, Ohio, United States - Buoy 12 MA114 | ecosystem: Environmental > Aquatic > Freshwater > Lake > Lake biofilm | place: USA: Lake...
CGGTCTGCTTCTGCGCGAGGCGCGCGTCGGGGATCTTCAACTCCTGCAACTGGCCCTTGCGAATGGCGCCCGTCTCGTCGGCACCGAACCCCAGCAACCGCGCACCTTCGTTCGTGACGATCCAGCCGTCCTTGTCGGTCTTGAACTGTCCGTTGCGCGTGTACAACTGGGTCTTGGTGGCCTCCTGGCCGCTTTCCTGGTTCGACACCTGGATTTGGAAGTAGCCGTCGCCGTTGATGGCCAAGTCCAGGTTGCGGCCCGTGGTCGAGATGCTGCCCTGGGTGTGATCCTGGGTCACGGCCGCCAGCGCCGAACCGATGCCCGCGCTGCGTTGCCCACCTGCGGCCTCCGCATACAGGTCCGAGAACTCGGCCCGGGAGGACTTGGCGCCGATCGTGTTGGCGTTGGAGATGTTGTTGGCAATCACCTCCAAGTTGGTTGCGGCAGCGCTCAGGCCAGACAAACCTTGCTGAAAGCTCATGATGTTTCCTTATGCGAGAGTGGTGAGGGATAGGAGGCGGTCGGTGCCCCGTGGCACCTGGTCGGAACTCAGGACCAGGCCTTGATGTTGGTGACAGGTGTAGGGCCCGAGCGGGACAGTTGCAGCACCAGGCCTTCGGGGCCCGCGGTGACGGCGTGGACACGGTCAGCTGACTGGGAGTTGGCTCTGATCACGTCGGCGCCGGAGCGCGCATTCACACGAAAGCTCATTCCCGCAGGGTTCATGCCCTCGGGCACCGGCCACTGGAAGGCCCTGCGCCCGGAAGCCTGGGCGCCGAGATCCACCTGGCCGACCACGTGGCCAGCTGGTGACAACAACTCCACGGTGACCGCATCGGCAGGACCCGCCAGCTCGAACGCCCCCAGTCCCTTGCCTGCCTCGACGGCCAGCGCGTTGCCCGACGTCCAGACCTGACGACCCACCATGCCGGCGCCCTGCAGGGTCTGGGCTTGCAGGAATTGACCAGACATCTTCTGCAGGGTGGCCTCCAGCTTGTCCATGCCGGCGCTGAGGTTGAGCGCGCCAAGCTGGGTCGAGAGCTTGTCCGACATGGCGCTTACAGAGTTGTTGAGCTTCTCGATGCCGGCCACGGTGTTGATCTGCGCCATCTGCGTCGTCAACTGCGCGTTGTCCATCGGATTCATCGGATCCTGGTTCTTCAGCTGCGTGACCAGCAGCTTGAGGAACCGGTCGCCTGACTCCTCATTGCTGGTGGCAATGGAACTCTTGGCGCCACCAGAAGCGGCGGTGAAGTCAGTGACGGCAGACAGGGCGCTCATGCAGGCTTTCCTGAGAATTCGGGTGATAAGACGAAACGTGGTGAGGGGCGAAACGAGTCCGAGCCCTCACTGCCCCATCTGCAAAGTCTTGAGCAACAGGCTCTTGGCCGTGTTCATGACCTCGACGTTGTTCTGATAAGAGCGCGAGGCAGAGATCATGTTGACCATCTCCTCAACCGCGCTCACGTTGCTGAAGGTCACGTAGCCCTCGCCGTCGGCGGCGGGGTGCTTGGGGTCGTGCACGCGGCGGCCTGGTGTCTCGTCTTCTCGCACGGTGCTCACACGCACCCCTGCAGAGCTCTCGGGCCCCAAGGCGCCGCCCGCGCCCATCAGGGCCGTCTGGAACACGACTTGCCGCGCCTTGTAGGCCTTGCCGTCGGGGCCGGCCACGGTATCCGCGTTGGCCAGGTTGGAGGCCACCACGTTCAGGCGCTGGCTCTGGGCGCTCACGGCGCTGCCAGCCACGTCGAAGATGCGGAACATGCTCATGCTTCAGACTCCTCAACCACCGCTGTGGCTCTTCATGGCGTCGAGCATGGTGCGCACGCTGCCGTTGATGAAGCGCAGCGTGGACTCGTACTTGACGGTGTTGTCTGCAAAGGCCGCACGCTCGCGGTCCATATCCACGGAGTTGCCGTCCAGATTGGTCTGGGCCGGCGCTGCATAGCGCAACATGGCACCCGCGCGACGCGACGGATCTGGCATACCGCTACCAGAAGTCGCCTCGCGCAAGGCCTTGGCGAAGTCGAAGTCGCGCGCCACATAGCCGGGGGTGTCGGCATTGGCGATGTTGCTGGCGATCATGCGCTGACGCTCGGACCGCATCACGAGGGCCTCGGTCTGGAAGTTCAGCGCATTGGTCAGTCGGTTGATCATGTCGTTGCCCTCTTGAGTTGGGCTTGGGTGTTGGCGATTCTCGGCAGCCGACTTGCTTTCCATCGCTCGATAAGCCGGGTGTTGGGGCCGCAATTCCAAGCCTCCAGGCGCTCGCCAGACCCTACATTGGCGAGCGTGAAGAACCACCCCTACCCCACTACCTCCCGCACCCAAACCGCTGGAAGCGGCCGCTTGGCGAGTTGGCTGGCCTGCGCGGCCTGGCTGGCCTGCAGCGCCGCCAGCGCACAACCCGTGCTGGACCCTGCCTGGGTGGCCCAGGCCCAACAAGCCGCCCAGGACGCTGCCCGCGCCGCTTTCGGCAGCCGAGTGCCTGTGCGCGTAGAGGTGGAGGCTGGCACCCTGGACCCTCGCCTTCAACTCGCGCCGTGCGCGCGGGTGGAGGTCTTCCTGCCGCCGGGCCAGCGCGCCTGGGGCCGCACGCGTATCGGTCTGAAGTGCCTGCAAGGCGCAGTGGCCTGGCGTGTCACGCTGCCCATGACCGTGCGCCTGTGGGCCCCCGGCCTGGTGCTGGCCAGTGCCCTGCCCGCTGGCACCACACTTGCACCGGGCCATCTCAAGATGGCCGAGGTGGATTGGTCTGAGCGGGACTCTCCCGTGCTGGTGAGTGAACAGACCGTCCTCGGCCGAAGCCTGGGGATCACTGTTTCAGCCGGCGTGGCCTTGCGCCAGGAGCACTTAAGAAAGCGCCAGTGGTTCGAATCGGGCGACACCGTGCGCCTGAGCGCCGTGGGTCCAGGTTTCTCCATCCAAGGCGAGGGCGTGGCGCTCGGGCCGGGTATCGAAGGCCAGAGCGTGCGCATCCGCACCGAATCGGGCCGCATGGTCACCGGCACGCCTGTGGGCCTGCGGCATGTGGAGGTCACGCTGTGAACGCCGAAGACAACTGCACAAAGACTGTTTCGCGCAAAGGGCTAAAGTTGGCCCGGGTATTGACCGATACAGAGACACAAGGCGCGGCGCAATCGCCCTCAGCCCTCAGGAGCACACCATGAAGATCGGCCCGTATGAACCGAAGAGTCTCCCGACACCGGCGTCGAGCGAGCGCAAGGTCGCATCCCCCGGGCGCTCTGAGACGGCCGCCAGCAGCGCGAGGGTGGAGTTGTCTGCCGCGGCCACCCTGCAGGTGGACGCGAACGGCGAGGGCTCATTCGATGCTGCCAAAGTCGAACGCATCGCCCAGGCCATACGGGACGGCAGCTTCACGGTCAACGCAGGCGCCATAGCAGACAAATTGATCGCAAACGCCCAGGAACTGCTCGATCGGACACCGCGCCCATGAAGTCCAGACCCATCAGCATCGATCTGGAAGCGCCTGTGCAGCAGGTGGAAAAGCATCTTGCAGATCTGCACGAGGCTCTGCGGGGGGGTGACCCGGCCGCATTGGAATGCTCAGCGGCGTCGCTGCACCGGGCGCTGTCAGGCGCCGTGGAGCACTTCCGTGCGGCAGCGCATCAGGGGGTCATACCCCCTCCCCTGCGCCAACGCTTGGCCCTGGCCAGTGCCCGTGTGGCCGCACAGCGCGAGGCACTGGCACGCGCCACCGCATCCTTGGACCGCGCCATTGACGTCTTGCTGCCTGCGCGGGCGCCCACCTACGGCGCCACCGGACAGGGCGCTCGCCAAAGCTACAGCGGCTCCGTCATCGCCTGACAGAGTCGATCACCAGAAACAGCAGAGCCGGCATATGCCGGCTCTGCTGTTTTCTGCTACGGTAAAAGTGGCCCGCACCAACCCACCGGTCACCATTCGCGCAAACGCGTGCGCAGTCGTGCAATCGCCTGGCTGTGCAACTGGCACACCCGGGACTCGGTCACGCCCAGCACGGCCGCAATCTCCTTCAGGTTCATGTCGTGCTCGTAGTACATGCCCATCACGTACTGCTCACGCTCGGGCAGGTTCTCGATAGCCGCCACCAGCGCTTCACGCATCTTGCGGTCTGCCAGGCGCCCCAGCGGGTTGGCCTCCACATCCACCATGTGGCGGTCCAGGTAGTCCTCGTCACCCTCATCGCCCGACATGTCTTCCAGGTACACGAGCTGGGTGCCCCGCACCTTGGTCAGCAGCTCCTGGTACTCCACCAGCTTCATGCCCATCTCGACGGCGATCTCGGCCTCGCTGGGGGCTCTTCCGAGCTTGTGCTCCAGCTTGTGCACGGCCGCCTCGATCAGGCGCTGGTTGCGACGGTCGCCTCGGCTCATCCAGTCACTGCTGCGAAGCTCGTCCAGCATCGCGCCGCGTATGCGCTGCGTGGCAAAAGTCTCGAACTGGACGCCCTGCGTGGCGTCAAAACGTGCCAACGCATCACTCAAACCCATCATCCCGACCTGGATCAGGTCGTCAATCTCCACGTTGGCCGGCAGCTTGGCAATCATCTGGTGCGCCAGACGCCGAACCAGTGGGCTGTACTGCTTGAGCATGGCCCCAGGATCGGGACGGCCTTTGGCGGTGTACATGACGTGAGCTCCTGCGCAGTCAGTTCCGATGATCGGAAGTCGCGGCGGCGCCCTGGGCTGCCTGCCAAGAAATGGGTGAACCGGCCCCATCGAGCTCGAAGTGCGCCTGCACCATGGCCTGCAGGCTTGCACTGGGCGCCTCCCGGGCCGGCGTGAGCGGATCAATCCACGCCCAGTCGCGCAGCGAGGCACCGATGAACTGGTCAGCACATTCGGCCAAGGTCCTGCAGATAGCCTCCGCGCGAAGCGAGCGGTCTGGCGCGAGCATCAGCAGATCAAAGCTCATCCAGCCCGCACGTTGGGCCAGCAGCTTGATGCCGGCATAGGCGTGCTTGACGCTCTCCGGGTGGTCCGAGGCCAGCACCAAGGGCCTCAAGGCGCGAGCGGTGCACAGCCGCGCCAGATCTGGCGCCGATGCGTGCAACAAGAGCACCTGTGCGTCGGGCACCAGGCGCGTCAACTCATCCAGCAACCGGGCAGCCGAACCGTGGGTGTCCACGTACCGCCGGGGTAGCCCGCGCGCTGCCAGGTAGGCAATGTGCTGCGACAGGCGCTCAATGCAAGGTGCCAATTCGAGGGCCGAGGCCTCCGACGGCGGCGGCGAGGTCTCGCCGGCATCCACCACGAGCGTCTTGCGTCCCTGCATCGCCAGAGCGGCCGTGATCCGCTCTACAGCCACCCCGCTGGCCTTGACGTGCGGGTTGGACACCAGGGGCACGATGGTGCAGCCGGTACGGGCAAACAGACGACGCAGACCATCCGCCTGGTCCACCGTCCAGCTGCCGGAGCTGTCAAGCAGGTCCTTCATGTCCTTCACCGATTCAGAACACGCTGGTCTGGGCCTGGACGGCCTGCGAGCCGGCAAACACCAGGTTCACATCAGAAGAGTCCATGCGCCACGCCGAGGAGCCTGCCGCGCGCAGCGCGCGCTGCACCAGCGTCGCCGAAGACAGACGGTGCCAGTCTTCCGGTACCCGCTGGCCGTTGGCCACGGCCACCACCTTGAGCCGGTGGCGGATCATGGCGTCCAGCGCCGGGCCCAACTTGACGGCCTCGTCCACCTTGGTCAGCACCACGCCTTTGCAGGCGGCAGAGCGGTACGCGTTCACAACATCCTCGATCGTCTCCCCTTGAGCGGAGGCGTTCACCACCAGCATCCGCTGGATGGACGGGTGCGACAGCATGTCCATCAGCTCGGAGGTCCGCGCATCGCGTTGGGCGATGCCGGCGGTGTCGATCAGCACCATCTTCTTGCCCGAGAGCAGATCCAGCAGGTCTTCCAGCGAAGCACGGTCGTGTGCCGTGTGCACGGGCACACCAAGAATGCGCCCGTAGGCACGCAACTGTTCCTGTGCGCCCATGCGGTAAGCATCCAGCGTGATCAGGCCCAGGTTACTGGCGCCGTGCTTGGCGGCAAAGGCCGCCGCCAGCTTGGCCGTGCTGGTGGTCTTGCCCACCCCAGTGGAGCCCACCAGAGCCCACACGCCCCCCTGATCCTCGAGCGCAGCCTCGCGCTCAGCCGTTTGGAGATTGCGCTGCAACACCGAGGCGGCCCAGGCGGACTCGTCACCCTCTGCCGGCAAGCTGGCCACCAGCTTGCGGGTCAGCGCTGGCGAGAAGCCCGTATCGAGCAGCTTCTGCGACAACAGTGCCTGCCGGGGCTGACGCTGCAGCTTCTCCATGAAGGCCAGCGTACCGAAGCGCTCCTCGATCAGACCCTTCATGGAGCGCAGCTCGCTCACCATCTCAGCCCGCTCGCGGGCCAGGGCGACGACGGCCTGCGGGTCGGCAGCCGCGGCAGGCATCACCAAGGGGTCCGCTGCAGAAACGGATGCAGATGTCGGGCCAGACCTCGCCTTTGATGGAGCGGTTGCAGGCACCCGCTCCTGCCGGAGCTCCGGTTGTTGCGAAGTCCGCGACTCGGTCATCGGCCGGGCCGCTGACGGGGCGAGCCCGACAGACGCGGCCGGCTTCGCAGAGCCCGAGGTTTGAGCTTCGAGTTCCGCCTTGCGACGGCGCAGCATCCGCTCGCGCACGTAATCCTGGAACGACAGGGTGCTCATGGACAACTGCTCCACGTCCTGGCTCACCTCATCGCCCAACCCCGGGGTCTGACGCGAAGAGACCGAGGCTGCAGCCGGAGCATCAAAGGAAGGCTCCAGGCGCTCACGCAAGGCTGAGGACGCACGACCCAGCGCCTCGTCCTGCGCCGCAGCCCGGGCCGCCAGTCGGGAAGTGGCACCCGCCTGTGCCGCGGGACGGCCAGGCGGAGCCCACGGTGCACCATCCGCCGGTGGAGCACTGGGCCTGGGAGCCGCCACCGCCACCCGCTCAAACTGCTGCACAGACTCTGGCGCCATGGCCAGCACTTCCACCCCTTCCGGGCAGGGTCGGGTGGACAAGACGATGGCGTCCTGGCCAAACACTTGGCGAACCTGCTTGAGGGCGTCGCGAGACTTGCGGGCGGTGAAGCGCTTGACGTTCATGCCGGGGCTCCGATGATGGATGCAATGCGGATGGAATGGGTCTCAGGAATCTCGCTGTGCGAGATCACTCTCAGTCGGGGGGCCACGCGGCGCAGCAGGCGGGCCATGGCGGCGCGGATCGGGTCCGGCACCAGCAAACAAGCCGGCAGCCCCAGGTCTTCTTGACGGCGCGAGGTCTCGGCGGCGCTGCGGGTGAGCGTGTCGGCCACGCCGGGGTCCAGCGCGGCGCCATGGGGCGAGGTCAGGGCCTGGGTGACCAGGCGTTCGAGTTCGGGCTCCAGCGCAATGACCTCCAGCTCCTTCACCGGGCCGTAGATCTGCTGCACGATGGCCGGAGCCAGTTGCACCCGCACGCGCTGCGCCAGCTCGGCCGGGTCGGTCACGTTGGCAGCATGCTCGGACAGCGACTCGACGATGGAGCGCATGTCGCGGATGTGGACCCCTTCTTCCAGCAGCAGCTGCAACACCTTCTGCAGGGTCGTAACGCTGACCAGCTTCGGGATCACGTCTTCGATGAGGTTGGGAGCAAGCTTTTTCACGTGGTCGACCAGGGCCTGGGTCTCGGTTCGGCCCAGCAATCGGGCCGCGTTCACTTGCATCAAGTGTGAGAGGTGCGTGGCGACCACGGTCGCGCAATCAACCACGGTAAAACCTGCCATCTGTGCGTTCTCACGGTGGCGCTCCTCGATCCACACCGCGGGCAGCCCGAATGCGGGGTCCGTAGTCCTGGTGCCCGGGAGTTGCTGCGTGGCGCCGCCGGGGTTGATCGCCATCAACATGCCGGGGTAGGCCTCGCCCTCACCGACCACGGCGCCACGCAGGGTCACGCGGTACATGCCGGGCTTCAAGTCCACCAGGTTGTCGCGGATGTGCACGGCCGGCGGCAGGAAGCCCACGTCCTGCGCAAACTTCTTGCGTACGCCCTTGATGCGGCCGAGCAGCTCACCGTTGCGCGCCTTGTCCACCAGCGCGATGAGGCGGTAGCCCACCTCCAGACCCAGCGAGTCCACGGGCGCCAGATCGTCCCAGGTGGCCTCGGTGCTGGCGCTGGGAATGTCACCCGCATCGCCCGTACGTACCGGCTCGTCGGGCTTGCGCTGGCGTCGGTACGCCATCCAGGCCAGGGAGCCCAGGGCCGCAGCGATGAGCAGGAACACGAAGTGCGGCATGCCAGGCACCAGGCCCAGCGCACCCACGATGCCGGCGGTGACACCGATGGCTCGTGGAGAGTCAAAGACCTGGGTGCGGATCTGCGTGCCCACGTCCTCTTCCTTGCCGACGCGAGACACCACCATGGCCGCCGACACGGAGATCAACAGTGCGGGAATCTGCGCCACCAGCGCGTCGCCCACGGCCAGCAGGATGTAGCTGCGCGCGGCCTCGCCGGCCGACAGGTCGTGCTGGAGCATGCCGATCAGGAAGCCACCCACCACGCTGATGAACAGAATCAGCAGGCCGGCCACGGCGTCACCGCGCACGTACTTGCTGGCACCGTCCATCGAGCCGAAGAACTCCGCCTCGTCGCCCACCTCGGCGCGGCGGCGCTTGGCTTCCTTCTCGTCGATCATGCCGGCGTTCAGGTCGGCGTCGATGGCCATCTGCTTGCCGGGCATGGCGTCCAGGGTGAAGCGCGCGCCCACCTCGGCGATACGCTCCGCGCCCTTGGTCACCACGATGAAGTTGATCACCACGAGGATCGCGAACACCAGCAGACCCACGACGAAGTTGCCGCCGATCAGGAAGTGCCCGAAGGACTCGATCACCTTCCCCGCAGCACCCGGGCCGGTGTGGCCCTCCATCAGCACCACGCGCGTGGAGGCCACGTTCAGGCTCAAGCGCAGCAAGGTCGTCACCAGCAGCACCGCAGGCAGCGCTGCAAAGTCCAGTGGCCGCTTCATGGTGGCGGCCACCATCATCACCATCAGCGACAGCGCGATGTTGAAGGTGAACAGCAGGTCCAGGGCCAAAGGCGGCAGCGGCAGCACCATCATCGCGAGGATCATCACGATGAAGATGGGCGCGGTCAGCGCCTTGAGCAGGCCGGCGTCCGGGCCCAACAGTCCTTGTGCCTTGGCCAACCAAGGGTTGGCAGCGAGTCGAGCGGTGTTCATTGGTCATCCTCCGCGCCGGCGCGCTCGTGGTCCGGTCGGTTTTTGGGGTCGAGTTCGGGCGGTACGTTTAAGTCGGGCAGGTCGCCAGGCGCCTTGCCCTTGCCGGCCATCGCATTGCGCAGCTGGTACACCCAGGCCAGCACCTGCGCCACGGCCGAGAACAGCGCGGCCGGGATCTCGCGGTCCACCTCCGAGTGCGCGTAGAGCGCGCGCGCCAGGGGGGGCGCCTCCAGCACCGGCACCTGCGCCGCGCGCGCTGCGTCGCGGATGCGGAAGGCCATCAGGTCTGCGCCCTTTGCCACCACCTTGGGCGCCGCCATGCGACCGTCGTCATACAGCAGGGCGACGGCGAAGTGCGTGGGGTTCATGACGACCACGCTGGCACCAGGCACGGCGGCCAGCATCCGACGGTTGGCGGCCTCTCTCATGCGCGCTTTCTGCTTGCCCTTGACCTCCGCGTTGCCCTCGACCTCTTTGTATTCCTTCTTGACTTCCTCATGGCTCATGCGCAGGCCACGAAGCCAGACGAACTTCTGCAACGGCACATCCACCAGCGCAAAGGCGCCAACCGCCAGCAGCAGCAGAAGCAGCCCCGCCCACACCGTACCTGCCGCGTGATTCAGGGCGGCTGGCAGCGGTACACCCGTGGAGTGCATGAAGCGTCCCACATGAGCCTGCAGGTACAGCGCGCCAATGACACCCAGCACCAACGCCAGCAGGCAAGCCTTTAACGTCATGCCGATCTGGGAGGCGGTGAACAAGTTCGCCACACCAGTGATCGGGTTCAACTTGCTGAACTTCGGCTGAACCGCCTTCCAGGAGAAGTTCCAGCCGCCGCAAGCCACACTGGCCAACACACCCACAGTCATCATCAAGAGCCCCATGGGTACCACCACCAGCAGCATCTCGGCACCAAAATGGGACAGGCGGTCGGTCATCCGAAACGGGTCGGCAACGGTCTGCGCATCAAAGCTGAGGCCCTTGGCCAAAAGACGCTTCAGCCAGCCCGTCAGCGTCGAAGCCATCGACACCAGCACGAGACAGGCCGCAAACAGAGCGGCAAAGTGCCCGAGATCGCGCGAGCGCGCGACCTGCCCCTCCTCACGGGCTTTAGAGATCTTCCGGGGGGTGGCGGGTAGGGTGCGGTCTTGGGCGCTGTCGGACATGACGGTGAGGCCCCTTTTGGAGCCTCACCATGTTGCCGGCAACGTGGCAGAACTTGAGCCGGAAACGAGGGGCAAAAACCCCTTTGTTCGCTAGAACCCCAGGCTGGCCAGCAGGTCGTCCACCTGCTCTTGATTGGCCACCACGTCGGTACGACCCTCAGGGTTGACCACGGGTCCGCTCAACGCCTGCTCCACCTTGTGGATCTGGTCTTCCGGGACCACCTGCACCAGCAATTTGACCAAGCTGCCCTCAAGATCATTGGCCAGCGTCACCACTTTAGCCACCACCTGACCAGTCAGGTCGTGGAAGTCCTGCGCCAGCATGATGTCGGTCAGGTGCGCATCTGCCTGGGTGGCAGAGACCTCGATATCACGAACAAAGTTCAATACCGCTCCACTGGCCACGGCCTTGACCGGATCTTCCGTCAGGTTCTTGGCCAGCGTCTGCGCCTGGGTCAGCATGTGCGCATGAACCGACTTGGCCTGATCCACCGAGTTCAAGACCTTGTCCGCCGCCGAGGCTGTCTTCTCGGCGATGTAGTTCAAACGGCTGCGAGCATCAGGCAGCCCCTGCGCAGCGGCCTGCAGCTTGGGCATCACGCCCAGCTGAGACAGGGTGTCGTGCAGCAGCCTCGTGATGGTGCCAATCTGGATGAACACCTCCGTGGTGCTCAGGTCGCGAGGCGCGGTCTGGCCGGCCGTCTGATCGTGTTGCTGCATGTCTTGTCCCCAATTGCTGGAAGGGTGGCGGGCTGTCCTGCCCGCTTCAAAGCTCAGGCCGAGGTCGCCATCTTCTGCACGATCTTCAGCACCTTCTCTTCCAGCGTGGCCTTGGTGAAGGGCTTGACGATGTAACCGGCGGCGCCGCTCTGTGCGGCCAGCACGATGTCTTCCTTGCGGGCCTCCGCCGTCACCATCAGCACGGGCACGTGCTTGAGGGTGACATCCGCCTTGATCGCCTTGAGCAAATCGAACCCGTTCATGTTGGGCATGTTGATGTCAGACACCACGAAGTCGTGGCGCTGGTTTTTCAGCATATTCAGCGCGACGGCGCCATCTTCGGCCTCATCAACGTTGTTGCAGCCCATTTCCTTGAGCAGGCCCCGGATGATGCGACGCATGGTCGAAAAGTCATCGACGACGAGAAACCTCAAGTCTGTGTGGGTGGTCATTCGTTCCTCGTGAGCCTGGAAACAGCCTCTGGAAATTCAAGCAGGTCAAATTCTCAATCAGCGCCTGGGCCCGGCAGGTGCCGCGGGACCCGGGGCCACCCCAGGGGCGGGACCCGACGCACCTGCTGCAGGCTCCTGCGACCCCGTAGCGTCGGTATCTGCGCGATAGAAGCGATCCTCTGCATCGCGATTCATCACAATGATACTGATACGCCGGTTCACCGGGCCGCTGGGGTCGTCGCGGTCAAAGGGTACGCTGGCGGAGAGCCCCTGCACCCGCAGGACCCGGGCCTCGGTCAAGCCGCCCGCGGCAAGCTCCCGGCGCGAGGCATTGGCACGGTCAGCCGAGAGCTCCCAGTTGCTGTAGCCCTGACCGCCCCCGACGAACGGCATGGAATCGGTGTGCCCTTCCAATGTCAAGCGGTTGGGCACCTCGGTCAGGATGGCCCCAATCTCGCGCAGCAGGTCTCGCATGTAGGGCTGCACCACGGCACTGCCACTGGCAAACATGGGCCTGTTGTTGGCGTCAACGATCTGGATACGCAGACCGTCACGCGTCATGTCCAGGCGGATCTGGGACTTCAAGGCATCCAGCTTGGGGCTGGCGCTGATCTTGCGCTCCAACTCCTCTTTCAACTGCTCCAGGCGCGCCCGCTCGGCACGCGCCTGCTCGGCCTTGAGAGCCTGCAGATTGACAGCGCGCGTGGGGGCCTCCACATCGCCGCGCTTGACCTGCCCGCCAGAGCGACTCAGGTCCTGGCCCCCGCCCTTCACCACGGAAGACGAGTCACCCGACCCCGACCCCCCACCCAGCATGGACAGCTTCAACGGCGCGCTGAAGTAGTCGGCGATGCCCTTGCGATCCCCCTCGGTGGTCGAGCCAATCAGCCACATCATCAGGAAGAACGCCATCATGGCGGTCACGAAGTCGGCGTAGGCGATCTTCCAAGCCCCACCGTGGGCAGCATGGCCACCCTTCTTGACGCGCTTGACGATGATGGGCTGGAGCTTCTTGGTGTCACCAGCCATGGATAAGACTCCAGCAGCAGTTCAAGGCCTGGACGTTCACTTCTTCTTGCCCTTCACGTGGCTTTCCAGCTCATTGAAGGAGGGACGGTCGTCGTGGAAGAGCACCTTGCGTCCGAATTCGATCGCCACCTGCGGCGCATAACCCTGCATGCTGGCCAACAGCGTGGTCTTGATGCACTGGAGCTCCTTGGTGCCCTCCTCCACCTTCTGCTCCAGCAGGCCGGCCAGGGGTTCGGCAAAGGCGTAAGACAACAAGATGCCCAGGAAGGTGCCCACCAAGGCCGAGCCGATCATCCCGCCCAGCACGGCGGGTGGCTGGCCCACCGAGCCCATGGTGTTGACCACGCCCAGCACCGCCGCCACGATGCCAAAAGCGGGCAGGCCGCCAGCAATGCGCTGAATGGCCATCACAGGCGCATGCGCTTCGTGGTGGTGGGTGTCGATCTCGTTGTCCATCAAGGACTCGATCTCGTGCGCATTCAGGTTGCCCGTGACCATCATGCGCAGGTAGTCGGTAATGAACTCGGTGATGTGGTGGTCAGCGGCGATCACCGGGTACTTCTGGAACAAGGGCGAATTGGCGGGGTCTTCCACGTCCTTCTCGATGGCCATCAGGCCCTCGCGGCGCGCCTTTTGCAGGATGTCGTACATCAAGGCCATCAGGTCCATGTAGCGCGCCTTGCTGTACTTGCTGCCCTTGAAACACTGACCGAGTCCGGCCAGCGTGGCCTTGATGACCTTGGGCTGGTTGGTGGCCAAAAAGGCCCCGATGGCGGCGCCGAAGATGGTCGTCATCTCAAAAGGCAAAGCCTTCAGCACGGGGCCCATGTTGCCGCCGTGGGCAATGAAGACCCCGAAGACGCAGGCCATGGCGACGACCCATCCGATGATGACAAACATGGTGCGGTGATCGAGGTGGTTCGGTGGTTGGGGCGGCAGAAGAAGCCGGCCAAGATCGCCCCGTCAGGGTTCAGCCTGCAGCGTACCGGCCAAGCGCGGCATGTTGCATGTTATCGGCCCGGCGGGACGGGAGTTGAATTCGTTGCCTGGTTGACACGATAAATCCACAGTGCGCGGCCGTCAGGGCAGGTCATGTGCGTCCAAGCCTTCACGTGCGGCACCTCGAACTCCAGGCTGACCAACCAGGCGCCATCAGCCATGTCGGTATGGGCCTTTCGCCAGGCACGCTGCATCGACTCCGGCCGCTGGAAAAGGTACACCAGGCCATAACCGGCCCAGGACGTCGCCCACATGTCACCCTGGCGGACTTGCCAGGAGTGGGGCCGACCGAAGTGGCCTCGCCACCCCCGCCATCGGGTGGCGAGCACCAGCGGCCAACTGTTTTCCACCCCGTGGATCAACGCGTCGGGCAAAGCCAGGCGCAGAGCGACCATGGCGTGGCCCAGGCCGCTGCCCGCATCGAGGACTCGAACACCCTGAGCCAGTTTCAACCGCTCGCCCAGGCCCCGCAGCGCACTCCGCGGCGTGGGGAACACCGGGGCATCGCGCCACGATTGGAGGGG
>Ga0315900_10007642_pt1 | contig 14118 bp, 13 predicted proteins | sample LakEriMetagenome_FD_203521 | JGI IMG/M metagenome (GOLD analysis project Ga0315900, IMG submission 203521) | Freshwater fungal communities from buoy surface, Lake Erie, Ohio, United States - Buoy 12 MA114 | ecosystem: Environmental > Aquatic > Freshwater > Lake > Lake biofilm | place: USA: Lake...
CATCACCGGCCCCACCGGCAGCGGCAAATCGACCTCGCTTTACGCCTTTCTCACCGAGCTCAACCAGGCCCATCGCCGCATCGTGACCATTGAGGATCCGGTGGAATACAAGATGCCCGGCATCGTGCAGATCGCCGTGAAGCCGGAGATCGGCCTAACCTTCGCCACCGGCCTGCGCAGCATCCTGCGCGGCGACCCCAATGTCGTCATGATCGGGGAAATGCGTGACCTGGAGACCACCGAAATCGCCATCCGCGCCGCCCTGACCGGTCACCTCGTGCTCAGCACCCTCCACACCAATGACGCCATCGGCGGCATCTCCCGCCTTGTGGACATGGGCGTCGAGCCCTTCCTGGTTTCCAGCGCCGTGCGCGCCTTCTTCGCCCAGCGCCTGGTCAGGAAACTCTGCCCGGAATGCCGCCAGCCCGCCCAGGTGGAACGCGAGTATCTGCAAAGCATCGGCTTCCCGCCCGGAACCCCTGGAACCATCATGCGGGCCGTCGGCTGCGAGTCCTGCCGTGGCAGCGGCTACCAGGGGCGCCTGTCCATCTACGAGGTCGTGCTCGTCACCCACGCCCTGCAGCACCTCATCAACACCCGCGCTCATCCGGCCGATCTGCATCGTCAGGCCATGAAGGACGGCTTCATGCCCATGCGCGGCTATGGATTCCAGAAGGTCCTAACCGGTGAAACCACCATCGAGGAGGTCCTCAGCGTCACCTCAATGGACCGCAAGTCCGAGGAAACCGTGACGGTGAAACCCCAGATGCCGCATTCGCGCCAGGCTGCCTGAAAATGACCCTGAGCCTAGCCCCAGCGACCCGGAAAACCCTTTGATCCAACATGCCTACCTTCGCCTACAGCGCCCACAGTCCCTCCGGTGTCATCACCGGTGAGATCGCGGCCGCCGATCGCTCGGAGGCCATGGCATTGCTGGGCAGGAAGCGCCTCAGCCCCTTCCGGCTGGAGCAGTCCGGCAGCGCCGCACGCCCAAATGCTCAACAGGCCGCCAGGACCCGTGAAGAAAACTCAGCGGCAGCCAGCGGCCCGATCAAACTCAAGCCCCAGCAGGTGCTGCTCTTCACCGAGGAACTCTCCGACCTGCTGAACGCCGGCATCCAGCTTGAACCCGCGCTCGCCACCATGGAACGCCGACGCGAGCTCTCAGGCGTCAAGACCCTCGCCACCGTCCTGCGCGCCAAGGTTCGTGACGGACTGCCTTTCTCCAAGGCCATCGCCGCCACCAGCCCAAGTTTCGGCGGCCTCTACTGCGCCCTGGCCAACGCCGGGGAGGCCAGCGGCACGCTGCCCGCAATCCTGCAGCGCCAGGTCGGCTACCTGCGTTCCCTCGCCGCCCTCAGGTCCAAGGTGCTTTTCGCGCTGATCTATCCCTCCTTCCTGGTGGTCGCCGCCATCGCCGTGACCCTGCTGTTTGTCGTCTATCTGATTCCGCAGCTCATGGAGCTGATGGACAGCACCGGCGGCAGCCTGCCGATGGCCGCCCAGCTCATCCTGAAGTTCAGTGAAATTTTAAAAAGCACCTGGTGGATGATCCTCATCACCCTGGCCGCCGTCTTCATCATCGCAAAGGCCGTTCTGGCGCGGCCTGAATCACAGATCCCCTGGGCCCGCTTCAAGCTCCACCTGCCGCTGTTCGGCGAAGTGCTGCGCACCCGCTTCTATGTCCAGATGCTTGAAACAATGGCCAACCTGCTCGGAAACGGACTGCCCATGGTTCATGCCATGCAGCTCACCCAACAGGCCGTCGAAAACCCGCACTTCCGCAAGGAGTTCGAACGCATCATGAGCCTTGTCGCGGAAGGCATGAGCCTCTCCCGCGCCCTCGACCGCAGCGGTCTCTTCCCCGCCCTGCTGCTCGACATGGTCAACGTCGGCGAGCAGACCGGCGACATGTCCGCCGCCCTCGCCAAGGCCGCCGAACGCTTCGACCGCGACCTCGGCAAGAAGATCGAAAAGCTCACCGCGCTCGCCCAGCCCGCCATCGTCTTCCTCATGGCCGGCCTCGTCGGCACCATGGCCTACCTCATGATGACCGCCATCTTCCAGACCATCGGCAACATCAGCAAATAACTCCCGCTTCCTCCCATGAAACACACCCTGAAAAACTCCACCCGAATCCGCCCCGCAGGCTTCACCCTCGTCGAGATCATGCTCGTGCTTGGCATCATCGCCCTGCTCGTCGGCGCCGGCATTTATTCGCTCGGCGACGTCACCAGCTCCGGCAAGCGCACCCGCGCCAAGGCCGACATCAACACGCTGACCGCCGCGCTCCGCGGCTACGAGGTGGACAACACCTTCCTGCCCACCACCGAGCAGGGCTTGAACGCCCTCGTCACCAAGCCCTCCTCCCGTCCCAGCCCCCAGAACTGGGTCGCCAAGCTGAAAAGGCCCCTCCTCGACGGCTGGGGCAACCCCTACCACTACCGCCGTCCCGGCACCAAGGACAAGGGAGGTTTCGATGTCTTTTCCGCAGGTCCTGACGGCCAGCCCGACACCGCCGACGACATCGGCAACTGGGATCTCTGAAATCCACGTCAAGCGACGAAGTCCCGATGAGAACGTTCAGCACATTCTTGAACCCCGCAAAAACCTGTCCCGTCGCCGGGCCTGGTTTTCGCCATTCATTCTTCTTGCTCCGTTCCTCAGGCTTCACCCTGATCGAGATCTGCATCGCCATGGGCCTCTGCATGCTCATCCTCGGCATCGGCGTGCTTTCCGTCACCGGCATGCAGGACCAGGCCAGGCTCAGAAAAACCGCCGCCGAGATCGAGGGCACCGCACGCCGCAGCCTGCAGGAGGCCGTCATGAAGCAGCGCCTCGTCGAACTGGCCCTCGACGGCGGCCTGGGAGGCGAAGGCGGCCGTGTCCAGATCCGACGTGTCGGTGACAAAAACTTCCGCAACGCCCGCCAGGGCGAGACCTGGGAGTTCAGCCCCACCGGCATTTGCGAACCCATCGAGGTCCGCATCACCAGCCCCGCGGGCAGCATCGAACTCGCCTTCGATCCGCTCACGGCCTGCGCGGTGAAAAAGAACGTCATCGTGAACTCATGAAACCCGCAGCCCTCCAGCACGCCAGGACAGGAGCTCGAAACGCCGCCGGCCTTTCGAAGCTCCTCCTTCGCATTCCGCATTCCGGGTTCCGCGCTCTTTCTTCATCCGGTTTCGCCCTGCTCGAAATCCTGCTCGCCATGGCGCTCTTCGCCCTCGTCGCCGTCGGCATGACCCGCGCCCTCGACCAGATCGCCCAGACCACCAAACGCTCCCGCCAGGAAGCCCAGGTCCTGCGCGTGCTGGAGTCCGTGCTCGCCGAAGTCGCGCACCAGCCGGAGCTGAAGCCCCGCACCGTCAGCTTCCCCAAGACAGGCGACGGCATCGACGCCGCCGCCAGCATTGAAAAGGTCCGGCTCTTCACCCAGGACAAGGTGGAGCTCGACAAGATGTTCCTCATCCGTGCCGAGGCCTGGCTGGCCGAAGGCAGCGGCAAACACGCCCTCAAAAGGCAGATGGAAACCTATGTTTACTCACCTTCCAGCCCCTGAAGCGATTCAACGCAGCAGTCTGCATGACCGGCGGGCCGGAAGCCTCCGCCGCCAGGGCTTCACGCTCATCGAGGTCATCCTCGCCATGGGCCTGATCGGCCTGCTCATCGGCGGCGTCTACAGCATCGCCAACGGCGCACTGCAGCTCGGCACCTCGATGAACAACGCCCGTGTCGCCGAGACACGCCTGACCCACTTCACCGCCGCCTGGAGGGACTACCTTGAGAACCTGCCGCCCGGCATCCGTCTCAGCTGCGGCCTCGAAAAGGCCAGGCGCGGCGCCGCCGGCAACCTGCTCATCGAGGGCGGCCAGCCGCCCTTCGTGTGGACAGGCCGGGTCCGGCTCGCTGACGCGGTCGAGTTTGCCATCATTCGATCCCAGGAGCCGGGAGCCCTCCAGCTCAATGTGCGCCATCTCAAACGACTGGAGAAACCCAACGCCCTCGATGCCTATGAACCCATCGCCGAACTGACCCTGCTCCAGGGGCTGAAGGAGTTTCGCTGGGAGTTCTACAACGCTGAAAAGAAACGTTGGTTCGCCAGCTGGAACCCGGAAAAGGACACGTCCCCCCCGCTCTTCATGCGGCTGCACTTCCAGTTCCTCAAGGATCCCCGCGAATACGAGTTCACCTACTGGATCGCCAACGACCTTGTCGCCCTGAAATGACACTGCCCGAATGACACACGCCGTCTCCAGTCACGAATTCACCCATGAAGCGCCTCAGGCCCTTCCGGGGAACGGTCGTGCCCATGGCGTCGCCCTGCGCTCTTCGTCTATCGAGTCCCGCGCTTCGCACTTCCAGCTTCGAGTTCCGAGCTTCGGCCTTCATCCGCATGCCACGCGCCGCGGTTCTTCTCTCATCGCCGTGTTCTGGATGATCACGGTCATGGGCATGGTCGTGCTCGCAGGCACCAAGGCCCTCGATGCCGACACCCGCGGCACACGCGAGCTGCGCGGCCGGACCTTCGCCAAACGCCTCGCCCAGATGGGCCTCGAGGTCGCCAGGCACCCGGCCGTCAAGGTCGACGATCCGCTCCTCCACTACACCCTGCCGGACGGCAGCGGCTACGACGTCAGGCTCACCACGGAGGAGGCCAGGCTGAACATCAACGTCCTGCTCGCCAGCGGCGACAAGGTGCTGCTGCCACGCCTCTTCGCCTCCTGGGGCCTGAATCCCGAGGCCGCCTCCGCCGTGATCGACTCCCTGCGCGACTGGGTCGACGAGGATGACAGAAGCGGCCTCAAGGGGGCGGAGAAGCGCGACTATCAAAGGGCGGGCCTCGCCGGGCTCCCCCACAACAGGCCGTTCCGCGAAATCGATGAAATGCTTTTGGTTCGCGGCATGGACCTCGTCAGCGAGCTCCGCCCCGACTGGCGGGAATGGTTCACCGTCCTTGGCGACGGCCGGCTGGACGTCAACCAGGCGCGCCCCGAGCTCATCGCCCTGCTTGCCAACGTGCCCGTGGAGCGCGTGATGCCGCTCATCACCTTTCGCGCCGGAAAGGACGGCGCCGAGAACACCCGCGATGACAACCGCCTCGGCTCACCCGTCCAGGTCGCCCAGCTGCTCGGCGTCTATCAGCCGAAGACCGTCGAGCTGCTGACCCGATGGGTGCAGTTTGCCGGCCCCATCAAACGTCTGGAAAGCACCGGCCGCTCCGGCGACATCCGCCGCCGCCTCGTGCTCATCGTGCAAAATCAACAGGCCATCTGGCGTGGCGAACTCCCCCCTCAACATGGCTCGTAACCGCAAGCCCAATCTCGAACTCCTCATGCCTGGCGCCTCCGGCTGGTGCCGTTGGTCAGGCCAGGAGGACTCCGCCTGCACCCTCGACTCCGAGTTTGACCAGCTCACGGGCTCCTTCTCCGGCGACGCCCAGAAGCGCGTGCTCGCCCTGCCCTCCTCCCAAGTCTGGGTGCTGCCCGCCTGGCTGCACGGCCAGCCCGAGCACCTGCGTGACATGGCCCTGCTTCATCTTGAACGCCTGGGTGTGCGCGTCACCGATCCCGAACACGGCCTGCAGGTGCTCATCCTCCAGGAAAAGGACGGCGCCTATCTCACCACCATCATCGCCCTCAGGGAAACACCCGCTCAGGCCTGGCTAGGACAGCGGCTGCCGGACGAGGTCTGCGTCAGCGCCCGCTGCCGCCCGCTGCCGGCCGACAGCATCATCCTCCAGCGTGAAATGGGGCGCCTCACCGTCACCATCACCCACGGTGTTGAAATCGTGTACGCCAGCCCGCTTTCCGCCCGCCATCTGGACGACACGGCCCTGGGCGAGCTTAACCATGTTTGCGTTCAACTCGGCTTCCAGCGCGTGCTTGGCAAGGTGGAGGGCATCGTCCTCTGGCTCGATGATGAGGGTGACCTTGGACAGATCGAGCGCATCACGGGGCTGTCCGCACGCCGGGAACAGGCCCCGGCCCCCGTGCTTCATTCCGGCAGGATCAGCACGCTTCAGCCGGCGGAAATTCTGGCCGCGCGCAACCGCGAGCAAGCCAGGGCCCGCACCCGCGTCACCACCCTCGGCGTCGGCCTGGCCCTGGCCGCCTGCGTCGCCGTGATGATGGTCCTCATCTCCAGCGCCGTCCGTGAACGCGACCTGCTGCGCGACAAGATCGCCGAACTGACCCCGCGCGCCTCCCAGGCCCTCGACCAGAAGAAGGCCTGGATTGAAGCCTCACCCGCCGTCGACCCCGGCCTCGGCCCGATGCAGGTGCTGCTTGACATCATGCAGCCTTCCGCCAGCACCGAGGTGGCGATGACAAGCTTCGAATGGACGTCCGGCAGCCTGGCCTTGCGCGGCCGCACGCCGGACGTGTCCCTGGCCCTTCAGTACATGCAGGAGATCAAGGGCGTGGAAGCCCTCTCCCGCTATGCCTTCGAGACGCCCGACCCGCAGATCGCCAGCGACAACAGCGCCACCTTTGAAGTGAAAGGAGAGCGCCGGCCATGAAACGCAGCGAAAAAATCCTGCTCACGCTCTTTGCCGTGCTCTTCCTGATCATCATGGGAGGGGGAGGCCTGGCCATGGGTGTCCGTCATTACCTCGCCATCCTGGAGGAAAACGAAGGCCTGCGTGATCGTGTCATCGTGATGAACGAAGCCATCGCCCAGGGCAGCGAATGGCAGCGGAAATATGACTGGCTTGACAAGAATGTCCCCGGCTTCTCCTCCCGTCAGGAGGCCTCCAGCCGCCTGCTCGAAACCATTCAGAAGGAAGCCGAAAAGCTTGCCCTGACCTTCGCCGACCGGCAGTTCCAGGAAGCCGCCAGGCAGGTCGGCCAGGACGGCCTGCCTCTGGAGGAACAAGGAGGATATTATGACCAGGCCTCCGTCAGGGTCACGCTCAGCAAGGTCAAGGAACAGGCCTTCTTCTCCTGGGTGCACGCCCTTCAGTCCTCCGGCCGCCTGATTGGCATCACCCGACTGCAGATCACCCCCGCTGGCGAGGGAAAAACCATCAATGTGGAAGCCGAAGTCACCCAGTTTTACCACGAAAAGGCTCCCGCGAAACTCTCCAAAGCCGACACACCATGACCCATCGCCGACATCCGCTCCTCATCATGCTGTGCAGCATCGCCCAGGCAGGCGCCACAGCCGCATCCTTGGCGGCCGACCAGGCACCGGCCGAAACACCCGCCCTGCAGCATTACTCGGCACTCTGGGAACGCTCCATTTTCACCACCAAGGACCTGCCGTCACCCGACACCCCCACCGGCCCTATCTTCACCGACAACCTGGGGCTCTCCGGCATCTATGAAGTGGACGGCCAGGTCGTCGCCGTGCTCGTCGACCGCACCACCAGCCAGTTCAGCGAAGCACGCATCGGCAGCGAAAACGAGCAGGGCGTCAAGATCCGCAAGGTCCAGCCTGGAGCCACCATGGACAAGACCCGCGTCCAGCTTCAGAAAGGCGACATCGCCGGCTGGGTGACCTTCAGTGAGGCAACGAACACCTCCGCGGCGGAGGCGGCTCCCCAGATCCGCCCCGCCCAGCCGGCTCACGCACCCGCAGCCACTCCTCTCCTGCCAGCCCCGCAGCAGCCTGAACCACCCAAGACTCTCCGACGCCCTCAGCCAGTCAACGACGTCCCCCTCCCTCCCCCGTAAATCTTCGGTCACCGCACAGAGTCCATCGGTGCCATCTGAGTCACCTGCGGATCCTGAAAGGTGGGCTTCCGGTTGATTTTCAAGTTGCCAGTCTCGCTGTGGAAGAGGAATTTGCACGGCATGTCTGGACTACTGGAGACTCCCCCGCACCAACTTTTCGCCGCCTTCCAGGTGTTCTTTGCCCTTTGCATCGGACATGCGGTCATGGACTTCCCTCTGCAGGGCGAATACATCGCCACCGGCAAAAACTGGCGCCTGCTGAAAAAGCTCGCCGACCCGGCGCGACCTGAAGAAATCTGGTTCTGGTGCATGGGCTCCCACTGTTTCATGCACGCCGGCGCCGTCTGGACCGTCACCGGTTCCTTCATCCTGGCGGCCACCGAGTTTGTCGTTCATTGGACAATCGACGTCGCCAAGTGCAGCGGCCGAACCAATTTTCACCAGGATCAGATCCTTCATTATCTTTGCAAGCTGGCTTATGCAGGGCTGATCTACTTTGGGCTGTCACCTGCCTGACGCACCGGGTTGATAAGACGCCCCCCTCTAAATGCGTTACAGACCGGGTCTGCCCTTTGCTGCAGACCGCCAGATTGGCGGGCTTTTCGCAAAACTTGAAGATTGCAGAAATACTTAACATCTATTAAGAATATTAAATGATGTTTGTGACTCCGCCCTCCTCCATCGCCTTCAACCGGCAGAAGGTTTGCGGTTTGATGCGTCTGCTCCTCGCGGGTGGCGTGCTGACCCTGGCTGCCTGCAGCACCATTGGACCCAAGTCAGAAATCGTGGTCAGCGTCAAGGATCAGAAGCTTGGTCTGTATCAGGATGGGGAGCTGAAGAAAACCTACACCATCTCGACCTCCAAATTTGGCATCGGCGACCAGCCGGGAAGTTACAGGACGCCCCTGGGCAGGCATGAGGTCATCGCCAAGATCGGCCATGGCCTGCCCACCGGCGCCGTTTTGAAAAGCCGCCACTGGAACGGTGAAGTCCTGAAGCCCAACGCGCCCGGACGTGACCCCATCGTCTCCCGGATCCTCTGGCTCCGCGGCATGGAAAGCGCCAACCGCAACGCCATGAAGCGTTTCATTTACATTCATGGCACCACCGAAGAAGGCAATCTGGGCAGGCCCGCCAGCTTTGGATGCATCCGCATGGGAATGCATGATGTGGTCGATCTTTTCAACGATGTGGGCATCGGTGCCAAGGTCGAGATCACTCCGACCAAGCTGCCTCACGGTCATAAACATGGCGTTCCCAAGCCTGAGAAAGGGGATGAAGCCGTGATTGCCGCGTCAAAGCCCCAGGAATCATCCAACCCTCCTGCACAAGCTCCGGCCAAGTCCGAGGCAAAGCCTGAGGCCAGCGTCGGCCCTGAGGCCCCAACACCTGAAAAACCTGCAGACTCCAAACTCGCCGCATCTCAGCCAGAAACACCGGAAAAAGCCCCCGGGTCCAAGCGCGAAGGACGGAAGTTCTGGTCCTTCTTCAAGTCCGGCGCTGCTGACAAAATCGTGGACACAGCTTCCTCCGCACCTTCCGACGCCCCCTCAACGGCGGATTCTCCCGCCATCACGAAATCGGAACAGCCTGAGCCTTCCCATGTTGCCGCCGTTCAGCCAGACACTGAGGAACCAACCCCGGAACGCAGAGCAGGAGGCTGGAAATTCTGGCCCTTCTCCAAATCCAGGACGGCGGATGCCATCGACGTCACTGACACGGCTGTCATCAATCCTGCCGCCGATCCTCAGGCGGACATGACCGGCCCCACCAAGGCCGAGAAGCCAGCCAACGCTCCCCTTGCGAAATCCAAGCCCAAAAAAGGCGGCGCCTACAAGCTGGAAAAAATCACCACCAGCAATCGGCGCGACACCGCTCAAACAAGCCATCTGCACAGCTGACCCAGGCTCAGAGTTCCGCGATCCGGCACATGCGCGTGAAGATCAGGGCCGCCCGGATGTTCTTCGGAGCCAGTCCCGTCAGTTTTGACAAAGCGGTTCGATACAGCCGGATCTGCGGCGCATAGCCCTCACACTTGGCCTTGAGCGCAGCCTCATCAGGAACATCATCGGTCTTGAAGTCCACAATCCAGGCCGACACCGGCCTGCCATCGTCGTCGCGCCGGACCATCACGCGGTCAAAAACGCCGGACACCCATTCGCCGTCCATCATCAGATCGAAAGGCCGCTCACGCCAGACTTCGGTTCCCGCCGCCTCAGACACGAAGATCTCATGCCCGGCGTCGGATTCCAGCACCCGTCGCACCATGAGGCAGGCTTCGGCTTCAACCCCTTCGGCACCCTCGGCCAGATCCTCCCGGGATACCAGACCACGCTCCAGCCAACGCGCCTGGACCTGCTCCCAGGGCCGCAGCCATTCGATCTCGGCAAACAGCTCATGAACGCAGGTTCCCAGACGACGACCGGGTTCACGGCCGGCGCTGAAAAGCACGACACCCTTCACCCGGAAGCTCTCCTCCCCTGACGGAGTGCGACGGCGCGGCATCGGCTGCGTCCGCCTCAGCACTTCGCCCAAAGGCTCCTCAAAGACCACCGCCTCCTGCACAGGAGCGGGTTCGCGTTTTTCCTTCACATGCCATGCAGGATCGCCAGTCTGCCATTCGACTTCGTAAACCGGTGATGGCGATTCACACGCGCCGCCGCCCAGCGTCTCCCTCAGCAGCACCGACTCCTTGACCGCCGTGGCGCTTTTCTTCCGCGGCTCGACCACCAGATAGAGGGCGCGTTTGGCCCGCGTCATCGCCACATACAAACGGCAGAGGGATTCAAAGGCCCCGCGTCTCCTGGCCTCCTCCAGCTCCGCATGAAGCACCGGGTCAAAGTCGGCAAACACACGCAGCGGCGTTTGAAGCACCCAGCGCACCCCGCCGGCGTCGCGGCTGACGAGCAGCTCCTCACGACGCAGCTTGTCCATGGCGTCGCCGTCCAGCTTGGGAAGCATCACGATGTCAAACTCCAGCCCCTTCGATGCATGGATCGTCATCACCTGGATGGCCTGGGGCGATCCGTGGACACGCAGCGGGCAGTCTCGCGCATGCCGCAGGAAATCATCGATGTCACGGCTGCCCGAGGCATCGAACTCCGCCGCGATGTCGGCAAACTGGGCCAGTCGGCGCACATGAAACTCATCCAGGGAAACGCCCAGGCCGCCGAGCAGCTCCAGCCACTCTTCGGCAAACGCCGCAAAACCCTCCTCGATCACCCGTCTCTGCACGGCGGCGATGTGATAACGCCAGCCCTTGCCCTCGCGTTGCAGCAGCGGCCACAGCGGCGTCATGCGCAGATGTTCCAGCGCGTGGCCGTCCCCAGGATGCGCAGCCAGCTGCAGCAGGGACAACAAGGCCAGCGTCACCGCATTGTCCGTGCAGGGATGCTGGTCGGATTCACACACCACCTCCATGCCCGTCCTCTCCCTCAGAGCCTCGGCCATCTGGGTGGCCTCGCTGTTGGAACGTACGAGCACCGCACAGGAAAGCCCGCGCTTCAACGGCTCCAGTTCCTGCAAAAGCGCCGCGAGCACCGCCGTGATGTCGTTTTCCTCCGCCCCCTCCAGCCTCGCCGGTGAAAGCAGCGCGGCATGGCCGGTGAGATGCGTTTGCGCCGCCGTGTGCCTTTGAAACGCGAAACCCTTCAGGCAGCCCCGGGGCAGCATGGACTCGATCACCTCCGTGCCGCCAAACACGGCGTTCACCGCATCCAGCACCGGCTGGGCGCTGCGGAAGGACTGGCTCAGCGGCTGATTGTGCAGCCCGCCGTCCGGGTGTGCCGGATAAGCCTTCTGAATGTCTTCAAACAGGTCCGGCTCCGCCTGGCGCCAGAGATAGATCGACTGCTTCGGATCGCCGACCGCAAAGAAGCTGCGCTCACCTTCCGCATCCTGGATCACTTCGTCCACCAACGCCCCCAGCACCTGCCACTGCGTCCGGCTGGTGTCCTGAAACTCATCCAGCAGCCAGTGGTCATGACGCCCGTCCAGACGGTACCACAGGTCGCCCTCGCCACCCAGCCATGGCGAACGATCCCTGACCGCCGCCGCCAGAACCCGCTGCACATCGGCAAAGGAAAGTCTGCCGCGCGAACGCACCTGGCGGTCATACTGGCTCGCCAGCATGGAGGTGACTCGCGCCAGGCCGCGTGTCCGGTCGGCCCGCACCAGGCATTCACGCAGCATGAGTTGCAGGGCCAGCTCACGCCAGGCCTGGGCGGAAGCGGCGTCCAGCGGCAGCCGTTTGCGCATCCACATCAGCTCGCCACGGCCTCGCCCCAGCTCCTCCCACTGCTCCGCCAGCTTCTTCAGCAGCTCGTCCACACGCTTTGGCATCGGCTGGCCCGGCCGGGTTTCCATCACGGCCTGCAAGGTCTGCTCCAGCAGCTCCCTGCCTGCCTCATGCGGCGGCGCAAAGGCGGCACGCACCGCCGCCACCGCCTCCTCCATCGGCCTCGACTTGGGCAAAGCACCACGCCAGATCACATTCGCCTCCCCCCAGCCGTCCGCCGGGCTGTCCTGCCACAGTTCCAGGCCGTGCATCGCCCACTGCTGCAGCGTGGACTCGACGCTTTTTTCGCCCGCTCCGAAAGTTGCCTGCTTGTAGGCCTCGGTCAGCAGCTTCAGCGGACCATGATCCTCGGCCGAGAAGAGCTCCTGAAGCAGGGCGTCAAGCGCCTCCTCACGCGCCATTGCCGTCTCATCCTCCTGCATCACACGCGCCCCGGCGGCCAGGCCAAGCTCCAACGGGAAGCACCTCACCATGCCCGCAAAAAAACTGTCCAGCGTGCCCAGGCGCAGCCGGTGCAGCCTGCGCACAACCTGCCTGAGCAATGTTGGATAGTCCGTGTCTTCCGGCGCCTCCGGCACGGCCCCCTGGAAAAAAGCCCGCGCCATGCCAGGATCGCGCGCAAGCTCCGCCAGACGGCGCAGGATGCGGTTGAAAAACTCGCCAGCCGCCTTGCGCGTGAAGGTCATCGCCGCAATTCCCTCCGGCCTCGCACCCAGCGTCAGCAGATGCGCAAAACGCCGCGCCAGCTGATAGGTCTTCCCCGATCCCGCGGAGGCGTTGATCAACAAGTGCTGCAGAGGCTGGGGCTTGGCGGCGGGCATGGGAAAAAGTCAGGCGCTGGCGTGCAGCCGGTCCGCCTCACGCGCCAGGGAAAAATCCAGTTCCGTCAGCCCTCCGACGCTGTGCGTGCTGACGTTCATCCTCACCTTCCGCCACCCCAGGCGCAGGTCGGGATGGTGGTTCATCGCCTCCGCCTTCTCCGCCAGACGGGCGACAAACGCCGCCCCCTCAGGATAAGAACCAAAACGAAACTCCTTCACCAGTTCACCGGCCTCGACACTCCATCCGGACATCGTCGCCAGCGCGCCTTCCACCTGCCCGGAAGTTAACAAAGCATGCTTCATGACGTGAGGGTGCGGAAACCGTGTTCATCAGCCAGCCGCAGGCATTCCGCCACCGGCCGCAGGCCTTCAGAAGGCGTCGGATGCGTCAGGCAGGCCGCCGCCGTGCAGACCGCCAGCCTCAGGCGCTCCGTCGTCGGCCAGCCTTCGTGAATGCCATGCAGGTAGCCGGCGGCAAAGGCGTCGCCCGCCCCGGTCGCCCCCGCGATGAACCCGCGCGGCAGGTTCAAGGAAGCCTGGGTTGTGACTCCGCCATCCTTGTCCGCCACCACGGCGCCGGCTTCAAAATGAATCACCACCTGCTGCTGAACACCGCGCGCCAGCAGCGCTCTTGCCGCCTCGGAAACCGCCGCCACGTCCACCGGCACCGTCTTCAGGTTCATGCCGGTGATCTTGCCCGCCTCCACTTCATTGATGATCAGATAATCCGTGTGCGGCAGCGCCGCCTCGGCGATGGCCCGGAAGTCAGGATTCTCCGTGCTGACGATGTCCACGCCCGTCACCAAACCGGCCGCACGCGCCTTTGCCAGCACCTTGGCCGCAGGCGTGCCGCCGTCCGGCAGCAGGCGGTCCATTTCATCCAGCAGCATCAGGTAGCCCAGGTGGAAAACCCGCGCCTTCGTCGTGGAGAAGTCAAAGTCCGCCTCCCCCAGAAGCGCGTTGGCGCCGCGTTGATGGAAAAAGGTGCGCCGCCCGGTCGAGATGACCGTCATGGCGTCCGTGTAGGAAGTGGGCGCACGCTCCGTCTGACGCAGCTGTGCGGTGTCGATGCCCGCCTTCGTGCAGTCCCCGAGGATCCAGTCACCGTTGGCGTCCCGCCCCACCAGGCCGGCGGCGGAAAGCGGATAACCAACCCGCATGGCGGCCAGGTCCTTCAGCACGTTGTACGGCCCGCCGCCGTTGCTGGAGGTCTCGCTGCGGATGTCCGCCAGCATGTCCTGCTCCGGATAGGCGTTGATGAGCTTGACGTAGTCGATGATGAAGTTGCCGCCGGAAAGGATGCCGCTGCGCATGATGAAAATAA
>Ga0315900_10007643_pt1 | contig 14117 bp, 15 predicted proteins | sample LakEriMetagenome_FD_203521 | JGI IMG/M metagenome (GOLD analysis project Ga0315900, IMG submission 203521) | Freshwater fungal communities from buoy surface, Lake Erie, Ohio, United States - Buoy 12 MA114 | ecosystem: Environmental > Aquatic > Freshwater > Lake > Lake biofilm | place: USA: Lake...
TTTCCTTAGCAAGCATATCACGTACTTGGTCCAGTTTCTTTTTATCACCAGTAGTTAAGCGATTCTCTCTCTGCTTTTCCATTGCCGCGGCCCAAGATGCATCAGATTCTTTGATATGACCATACTTCTTTTTGTACCAGTCAGCCATACCATTCTTTTGGCGATAGTATCGTACAGTAGCAGAATCATTTGCTTGGTCACGATACTTATTTTCAGCAGTAGTATTGTGTGACTTCATAGCTTCGGCTGCTTTGTGTGCATCCTTAGCAATGTGTACCAACTCGGCATCAGTCTTTTTATGATACTCATGTCCCTCAAGTGGATGACGCTGTGATGGGCGACCTTCTTCTAGTTGCTCAACTTCTTCATTTGTTGGCACACAGTTAGGAACTTTGCGACCATTCTTCATTTTCATACCGACAGCGGTATAGCCAGTCCAGCAAGTATCTTTCAAGTCGCCAGTTGCTTTCTTAACTTCTTCATTCTTTTGTGAGTACATATAATCACATGCAGTTTGCATGTAATCTTGTGCTAGAGTAATCTTAGATTGTACCCACTCTGGAAGATTGTCGTTCTTGTCTAATTGGTCGTGCAATTCTTGTGCGTGGTAAATAATACTACGCAACTGTGTCATAGCCATATCTCCTTCTTGGTCATATTCACCAGGATCTTTGGCTTCTTGCATAGCACGTTTCTTAGCGTGTGCTAATTGCTGGTCAAACTCCATCTCGCCAACGGTGCCGTGTTCTTCATCATCGGTAGATGAATGTTTTTTGCCACGTGTTTCGCCCTTGGCGAATCGGATGCTTTTGAAAACATCTGATACTTTTTTCATATTAGGCCTTATCTTTCGCAATCTTGGTTGAAGTAGCATACATTACTGATTTAGCACGGTCACCATAACGTTCTTTGAAACCTGCTAGTCCTTTTTTCATAGACTTAGCAACTTCTTCACGCTTCTTCATTTCTGGCTCAGTCAATTTCTTTTCTTCAATAGTTGACATTTGAACGCCATTGATAGCGTTGATATCAACTTCTTCATTCTTTTTCTTATCTTCTGGTTCATCTTTTTGCTTTGAACCGCCGTAACGTGATCCTTGTTTCATACCAGCGCCACCGTTTGGTTGTGGACCAGCACGTTTCTTAACGTCATCAAGCATATCTTGCCAACCTTCTTTGACCTCAGTTTTTTTACCTTTACGAAGCATTTCAAAATCTTTAGAAGTTAGCTTGTCTTTTTCTGGTTCATGCACATCCAACTTTTGTTGGTTTGGATGTAGCTTCTCAGTAGTAAGAACTTGCTTAACTGCTTCGGCAACTGATTGTGTAATTTTATCGGTGTACATAGTTTCTCCCTTTTTGTTTATCTTGAAATTTCTTCCCAATCCATAGAAGCATAAATGTCTGCTCCCGAGGTATTTGTTGCACAACACAAAGTTAATTCATATGGTGTGCCAGTTAGTCCATCTCTTTCCAATTGGAATTTGAATAATGCTTCTTTAAGAATATCAATTGGTACTGATGATTGTGTTGTTGAAGTTGTAAATCCTGATGCTAAAATTCTTCCATCAGATACTGTTCCGGCTGCCAACTTATATTCAACCGCTGAATTTGTTCCAGCACTAACCCAACTACCACCAGTAGTTGTTGCTGTTGCTCTTACTTGCCAATTGTAAATTGCATTGTTTGTTATGCCAAGTAAAGATAATGCAGACATAATTACAATAGCATCTAAGTATGCTGACTTTAATCTTATTGATACAAGATTGTAATATGTTTCAGCACTTGTTAAATCTGTTGGTGTTCCTACAGCATTACTCACAGCTTGTTGTAAGCCATTTAATTCGTAACCACCTTCTGAAATAACACTAGAACAAATTTGCTTCATGGTACTATTGTTTGCTGTAGCACCAGTATTTTTAATTTCATATCTTAGCGGCAAAGATGCTGTCGTAATGTATGTTGTAGTTACTTCATTTGCGTGATTAAATCTGTGACACAACACAAATTCACCATCAATGACAAAACCCATACGTACAGTACCAAGTCCTAGCCATTCAATATCCATCCATAAAATTTGCGCTTTGGACAAGTCTAAAATCTTACCGGATGGTCCTGTTCCATCCATGGTGTCTACATTCCAATCATCTTGTGCAACTCTATTTTCAATCATATCACCAGTAACATGACTTCTTTCAACAAAATTAATTGTTGAATCCGTTTGTTCTAAGTACATACCATTATTTGCACCATAGTAACCAACTCTTTGTCTCAAATTAGTTTGTGCTGGTGCAAACACAACTGTTGTAAAAATCAATAATGATTTACCAGGCTGATATGAAAATACTTTTGTAGTTTCTCTAATAATTTCGGAGTTAGCTGTCGTATCAACGTTTAAGTTTACAAGTCCTTCGTTTGAACTAAAAGCAAATGTTGTATTTGCAGTATTAGATGTTGTCCATAATTGATTATCACGATAACGATGTGACGAATCAAATAATGTAAATGGCTGAGAAACACGCAAACGACCGAAAGCATCAACGGATGTTCCGCCAGTACCACCAGCAACATTTCCATATTTGTCTGCCAACATAACCACCTCATAGATGGATTTGTTGTTATTCAGATAATCGTTTGTTACAACACTAAACTGTGTCATTTAGCAATTCCACTTTCTTAGCGCAAGTGCTTTGCGTGTAGGTTCACCATTTGGCTTTTTCATTGGTCCTTCAACACCGCCCATTCTTGCACAGAATGATTTACGGCGCTTGTATGATTTTGATCCTGGCTTTAGTTTGCTTGGTTTGGTAGTAACAGCCATAGACAATTTAGAACCAGGATTGGCTGCACGATAAGATGCAATACCTTTTCTGTTTAGACCGCCTTCTGGATTTTGTCCCTCTTTGCGTGTCCATGCAGGAGATTCAAATAAAAATTCTTTGAAGTTTTTCATTTATACTTTCTTCTTTAATGGTGTTGCTTTGCCATTCTTACCAATGACTTCACCCATGTCACGGCTGATAGATTCACCTCCAGCAGCCATTGACATCCCAGGTTCTATGCCTTGGTCGATTTCGTTGATTTTCTTCTTCCACTGCTCTTTGACTTGGGAGAGGTAGATTTTGCCTTTGATTCTACTTTCGCTTCTGGTTGGATCGTAGGCGCTTCCGTCACCGGTGTGGGAGCTGGAGTCTCCACAATGCTCGGTGATGGTAACGGTTCCACTGCCTGGGGCGCAGGTGATGGTGCCTGATATTTCTGAATGTCTAGCGGATGTTTCTCTTCCACTGGTGGTGTTGGTTTCTTGAAGAAACTCTTGATTAGTTTTAGCATCTGTACTCTCCTTTAATTTAACCATGTAACCTTTTTCATGTCTCACAACTTCACCATCTTGACGATGTGCTTCTTTAGCGGCGTTGTTTCTTATAGCAAAAATTCTAGGTCTATTATCTTTGCCAACATATGTATGCCCATCAGAATGCTTAACTTTTTGTTTGAAAGGACTGATTTCCTCTCTCAACATATCAGTTCCTAATGTCAAAACATTATATGCATTACTATTGGAAAGTTGATACGAGGTTTCTTCTTCAACGTCAGCCTCTTTATCATTCTTATTAAACATCTGAAATGCTTGATTCAATTCATCAGCAGTATCAGCAGTAAACGTAACGGTTATAGCTTCGTTCAACATAGATTCGTTTACTTTTTTCTTCGGAACACTTCCGCTGGCTCCACTGGCGGTAACATTAGCCGCTTTCTTAGCCATCTTTTGTTGTTCTACATGGGTAGGATCCTGTACAAGTTTGTCATGTACAGAATGATGAGTTACTTTGCCATTTTTGCCATAACGACCAAAACCAAAATATTGTAGTCCAAGTTTTCGTGCTTCTTCGGCTGCACCAGAACCATCTGGTCCCATTTGTTCAGCACCTTTCTTAGGAACTGGTAATGTATCTTTCTTAGATAATTCACCAGCAATCCATGAAGATGCTTGTTGATTCTTAGGTGGTCTTTTAACAAAGTCTTGTATGCCCTTATACAGTTGTAACAATTCTTCTTTCTTTGCTTTTACAACTTCTGGCTGTGCGCTTCTCAAATCTTCAGAGTTATCAAACTCCATATAATTTTTACCAAACAAACTAGCCATTTCAGGTCGTGCGTTATTTACTGCATCCCATTTTTCTTTACGAATGTTTTCTGGTACAGTACGACCACCACGCTGACCACGTTCAATGTTACGCTTTGATGAAACTTCATCTTTTGTATTGACAGCAATCATTGAAGTTTCGTAACCAAGTTCTTCTAATTCTTTTTTGATTTTAGCATACTTCTTTGGATCATCGCCAGTGCCATTGATGATAAGGCCATTGCGACCTAACAATGCTAAACGCTGTCGCAATTCAGTCAAGTCTTTTGCTTTACCACGAACGATATCCCGAGCCTCTTTTTCGGATGCTGGCATTGTCTTGTCTAGATTCTTTTTGTCCATCAAGAATTCTAGTGCTTTATCTGAATTGATTTCTGTTAGACCATGACCAGCAAGTGTGTTATCTAGTACATAATCTTTACCAGAACCAGGACCACCAGATAGAAATACTGCTTTGAAGATTGCTTTGTCATGTACGCCTTCGGTCAATAACTGCTCAAAGAAATAGTTTACATCTTCTTTGATGTTCATGCCTTTACGCACATCATGGTACAATTCTTTTGCATGTTCTGGTGCTACATGCTTAGGAATACCTTTTTTGAATTCTTTGAAGTTACCATTTTCAGCATGACCACGCATCTTGGATGCAGACATACCAGAAACGCCTTCAGCATCAGGATCACGCTCACCGGCTGAATGGACAGTTATGTGTTTGAAGTTATACAATGCGCCTTTGTGTTTGCCATTGTACTGCGCTAATTTACTTTTATATTCATCAACTCGGTCAGAACCTGCAATCATATGCAAGTGTGTAGCGCCGGCTTTATGTAACTTAGCGGCGTGTTGAAGAAATGTTGGATGTTCTTTATCTGAGGTGCTCAGATTTGTATCTGGAAAGAATCTTTTTGCGTGTTTGAGTTTATCCTGTGCGGATAAAGGATTCTTTTTTTCGTCTTGTGAGTGAGAGATTACAACATGGTGTGAGCCACCAACTTCTTTTGCAACCTCTTTTACTTTGTCAACAAGTTTGGCGTGACCAACTGTTGGTGGATTCATGCGCCCGAATGCTAGAACGGCATGCTTTTCTTTTTGTTCTTCTAGGAACTGCTTAAAATCCATATTTTCCCCGCCTCTACAGCAAGTTAAGTTTATAATCTATTTATGTATTTAGCAGTTTTACATAGTCAGACATTACTCCAAAGGTGATTCGGTGCTTGATATCATCTAATGCATACACTCTTTCAGGCACTCCAAGTATGAAAGTTTGACCAACCGGCTCTTTTCCTGGGTATCCAACAGTATATCCGAAGGTAGTTAGTACATAATCCTCATCGGTGTGCCAAAAACCATGTAGATAATTTCTCAATACAGTATCAAGGGCTTCACGATTCTTACAATGATTAAGAATGAATGGCTTTCTTTCAAATAACCAATCAAAAGTTACATCGTGAAATTTTTCATCATGCCCAAGTTTTAGTTGACCATCAAAACACCATAAATCAACTTCAACCATGTATCCTTCAGTAATCGCTTCTTGGAGATATACAGGATCATTCTCATGTTCAGCGACACGACCTTCTAAGTTTCCTCTGTGTGCAATATACATTGTCATTTTAGTACCTTATTTAATCTAGTAAAATGTCTACCACCATCAAACGATGTGATACACCAAATTTGTATCATCTTACGTAACATATCTTTATCAACATACTTAGATGGCACAGCAAAATGATTAGCGCAGTTATGTCTTACTGCCATTTCTGCGGTAAATTCATCAAAGCACAATGCAGAGATTAGTCCCGCTTTGTTGCCAGAAATGTTTACACCTTGACCAGAACGACAGAATGAAACACCAAAGTCGCAATCATTGTTGTTTATCAATTGTGCTGATTGACTTACATAATCATAGTAGTCGCATGGCTTATTTACATATGTACCACAATCAATGTATGGTATCAAATATTCTTCCAGCAAGTCAATGAATTGTTCTTTCAATTCAAATCCAGAATGGTCACATGCAATAGCAACAGGCTTATCACCAAAGCTAGGCAATACTCTGTCACAGAAGAATTCAAATGTTGCTGGTGTGCCAAGAATGTGCATCTTCTCTGTATCACATGCGGTAACTTTAAGACCATCCCGAATCATGTAATTGTAGATTGGTGCAATGTAGTATTCGCCCTTAATTAACAATCCGTTGCTAATTGCTTCCCATGCGTATTGCAGGAACATTTTACCAGTCTTGAAATAATATAATCCAACGTTAGCGTGTTCACTAATAACTTCTTTCTCAACCACACGGGATACAATACCGCCTTCACCAATCTCAGCATAGCTATGGTCAGGACTATTTGCTTGGAATGTTAATAGAAAGCCATCGGTATCACTTGAGATACAATCTGGCTTGAACTGAGGAAGAAAATATACATCAGGAGTATAAATGTAAAGAGGTAATTCATTGTCAATATAACTTTCTGCGAGTGTGCAAGTTTCTAGTGCGCCTTGTGTTACATGGTCAACTGTTACGATGGAGATATCATCACCAAACTTTTGCTTCAAAATCTTATCAATGCTGAAATTGTAAATGTGATCCAGTCTAACGATAAAAATCAAGTTACAATCGCTGGTATCAATAGATTCTAGTGACCAATCAATAACATGTTTACCTTTAGCCAAAATCAATGGCTTAGGCATTAAATAACCAGCATCAATAAACCGTTGTGCTTTGCCAGCAATCGGCAAAACTAAATTATATTTTTTCATTATATTTCCTAATCAAATCAGCCGTGGTAATGTGTGCAAATTCTATAGCACCATGCAATGACCACTTCTTATGTATAGAGTATAAAAAGCACGATGCAAACATATCACCAGCGCCCAAGACATTTGCGCCTTCAACCATGTGTGTTCTATGCATTAGATATGGCTGTAGTAAATTACCACTATAGACAACGCTTCCTCTTGGAGTATGAGAAATTATCAATCCTTCCGCATAATCTTTTAGCTTTTGTACATCATGTTCATCATCGGATACAAAAAGATAATCAACATACTTAAGCAGGTCATAGTTTAATTCTCTACCTTTACATAAGTCGGCACTAACAATACCTCTTAAATTTGGTAGAAAAGATGTATCTTCCAATTCGTTTAGATAAAGCACATGTGAAATTCTTGATGGCTTTATCTCTGTCTGTAGATAAGTTTCATTCAAATTTGCTTTTGATGTTCTTGTAGATGTTTTTCTATCAATCGTAATCTCAGCAGTACCAACAACAGTAGGCATTAGACCAATCTGTAGATTTCTATCTAATTCATTGAATGTTCTCCAGCAGTTATACAAACCACCAAGAGACATAGTTTCATTGTCGCCATCAATAATAGTATCATTGGTCAAGTGACCATACAAAGTAATATCAAACATTAAAATTTCTCACGTAGGTCTAATTCATAAACTTTATCTAAATGGTCAGCAAAGTTGCCTGTGCTGATTAATCCTTTTGCTTCCAGATGGTCATACATCTTTGCTATCAAATTCTCACCGCCCTTTGCATCTAACACTCTTGCGTTTTGCTTAACAACATGAGGAGAATCAATTGGACAAAAAGCAACACCAACAAGTTGCATTAGATGCACATCAAAGATATCATCACCAATAAAGACTATCTCATGTGGTTGAACACCATAATCTTCACATATCTTGGTTAGATAGTCTGATTTATCTCTGTGTTCGCCACTAAATCTATTGACGATTACATCAATCTTTCTGTTCTCACCAATCGCAACATTGAATGGATCACCAGTTAGAAATATAACTTCAAGACCTAGCGCACGAAAGCGTTTGATTGCAGTCCAGTCTTTATCACAGAATGTTTTGTACCGAACTGTTCCTTCTCTGTCGTAGTATTTACGACCATCGGTCATTACACCGTCAACATCAAGAATTATTAGTTTCAACATTTAACTTAAACTTTCTCAAAGTATCTTGTCTATCAGCAAAATTAGATTGGCGACCATAATGTTGTTTGAGTATTGATGGATACTTATTGTACAAATAGTCATTCATTTCATCCATAGCTTTTTGTTTGTCATAGTAACTGTCTCTGAATGGTTGATGAATCATACCAGAATGGACGACATGCGCTGGACATTGGAACAAATCATAGAATGTCTTATCAATACCCCATGCAATCTCTAGGTCCCAATGACCAATAAACTCCATCAAGAATCTAAACTTTTCTTCGGTAAAGAAGCATGAACCCATTTCAATAAAGTTTGTCTCCGAAAAATCACAAGATGGATCATTGAACAAAGGTTGATAAATCAAACTAGAATCATGTGGCATAGATAATTGCCAGTATTGGAACTTGAAAGTCTGTGCATAAAAAAGACCAATATTGAAATCTTTATAACCAGTAATCAAGTCATCATCAACACAACCAATGTAGTTGTATTTACCAAGAGGAATATCTCTTGCGACTGCTTGCATGATTTGCCACTTATGTCCTTTGTGGCGTATCAGATGGTCATAAGAACCTGGTTCAGGATTGAAATCGTTGTAAACTACCAATAGGGTTTCGTAGTCACGGTCATTGTTTGTCCAGCGCCAGTGGTCTTCTTCTTTCCAACGAGGATCGTGTGGCATTTCCATACCAACTGGGCATATAATCAAATTAGCCATATTTTGCTCTCACTTCAGGATGTTTGCAAGGATGTTCTGGTACATCTTTGCGACATAGTGTATAAAATGTATTCACATTACTTATCTGACAATCTTTAGAGATAAAATGCATTTCTTCAATAGGCATTTTTTTATCTAAGAAATTAATTAGTCCATGTGTATCAGGATAGAATGTGCCTCTTGGCCATCCATAAGTCTCACGCATAGCATCCTTAACTAATTCGCTGTATCTATGGTTCCAAATGTAGAAACAATCACAAGCAAATCTATGTGTCATCCACCATTGAGGATCTTCTGGAAATAAAAAGTTAAATTTATTGAAGTCAATATCTTCATTAGCCATAACTTTACTGAAATGAATATCAAATCTAGTAAAGATAATAACATCTAAATCTTCACCGATGAATGCATCATGCAATTTTGATTTGGATGTGAATGCATCAGATGTTGCAAAGTCGGAGTAAACAACCTTCTTTGGCTTCACAACATCTAAGAATTTATCTTCCGATTCTTTTGTTGAAAAAGGATAGGTTGACGCATAAAGAATTGCTTCGTGTCCTTTATCAATGAATGGCTGGATTAGCATTTCTTGTATGCCATTCCAGCAATGAGTGAAGTCACGACTGTATCCAGTCCTAGGATCGGTACCTTCAGTTATACCGTAGAAACCAAAACCAATCTTCATACAGGATGATAATCTACTACTGAGTAAAGTGCGCCCTCAATCTTAAATTGTGGAAAATGCTTTACAAAAATATCTTTTCCATCTGGTCGCATAGTCTTTATCTTCTTAACAATCTCAGTATAGAAGTTCCAAGCAAGTGGAATAAAAATTATACCAGTTGCATCAGAATACTTTTCCAAATACTGTGATGAATAGATTGGTACATTTACACCGGGTGCATACAGACCTTGCTTCAATGGATTGTCATCAATGATAAAGTCTGGTCCAATGCCAGCAAAATTCATCAGAGTGTTTCCTTTTGCTGGTGCACCATAACCAACAACGGTTCGTCCTTCTTTTTTCATTTTCTTAATAAAGTCGGCAAACTGTTTTACATTATGAAGGCAATCAGCTTCGTACTTGTCATAAGTTTCTGGTGAATACAAACCTTTATTTGTTTCATGCAAAATAAGATTTTCAATTGTGCGTGGTGCTTTTGCAAATTTTGAAATGACAAAGATGTAACTCATGCCATGCACAGGAGATTTAATTACATCAACCAAATTTAGTCCAGCACGTTTACAAAGTGCATCAATAGATTTGACATTGTAGAATGAAAGATGTTCATGGTAAATAGTATCAAACTCACCGTTCAGAATCATGTCGCATTGGGAGGTCGTAGCAAAGAGCAAACTGTCTTTGTGCATGACGTTCCTGATGTTTTGGAGTAATTCAAGCTGGTTGAAGTTGTGTGCGAATGCGTTTTGACATGTGATGATGTCAAATTTTTCGTGGGAGAATTCTTTACCCGTGAAGTATCCGCAGACAACTTTGTGTCTTTGGGAAGAAGTAGCGAACAAATTTTCTGCTGGGTCAACTCCATATGTCTGTGCTCCTCTATCTTGAAATGAATTTAATTGACTTCCATCATTACACCCAATATCTAGCACATTAATTGGCTTAGTTCCATACTTTTCTGCGGCAAATTCAGCAAACCAATCAAAGTAATCCAATTGAGTTTTAGCAGTACCAGAAACATATGCATAGTCTTTATACATCAAATCTGGATCAACTCTCACACTCAACTGAACGTGAAAGCATTCCTTACAACGATTGATAGCAAGTGGAAAGTATGATTCGGTATCATAAGGATCTTTCTTGTATGAGTTTGCAAGTGGTTGTTTAGCCAAATCTAATACTGGTACCAAATCTGTACTACCACATGCGATACATTCTTCAATCATTTCATATTCTGGATTCATCATAGTATATTCCGAATTCATAGTTCTAACCATCGTGTGTTCTGTAAGTACCAATCGCTTACTTGTTTAACTCTTTCGCTGAATGCAATCTTTGGTTCCCAACCAAGATTACGCATCAAAGTGCCATCCAATGCATAACGTAAATCGTGACCAGGGCGAGAGTTATGGAAATCAAGCATTTCATAAATCAACTCTTTGTCTTGTGCTTGTGCTACAAGTTTAGCTAGGGTTAGATTATCAACTTCTTCTTTGCCAACAATGTTAAACTTAGCGCATTTAGCATCACCGTAGTCTGTTGGGCAAGAAGGTTTAGTTGTAATCAGAAACAACAATGCTTCGGCTACATCTGCGGCATGAATATAGAATCTACTTCCAGCTTCTGTACGAGCCGCATTTGAGTGAATGAAAATCTTTTCACCTTTACGAACACGGTCAATACACAATGGAATAAACTTCTCTGGTGTTTGACGCTCACCAAATACATTCATTGTATGTGTAATCATCATAGGCATCTTGTATGTGTTTTCATATGCAACACAGAATTCTTCTGCGGCTGCTTTAGATGCTGAGTATGGATTGGTTGAATTGTATCTTGCACGTTCGGTGTAAGCAACACCAGGAGGTGCTGAACCAAAGATTTCATCGGTGCTGAAATACAAGAATGTTTCTAAGTTATCAAGTCTTCGTGCATACTCTAACAGGTGTGCAGTACCAATGGTATTATCTTGGATGAATTCCATTGGATGTGTGATAGACCTATCAACATGCGATGATGCGGCTAGATGAAGAATCGTATCAATCTTGCCTAACTTGTTGATGAAGTTATTCACAAGAGGATTAATCTCAGCTTTCAAGTCATGGAATACAACATTAACTCTCTTACGAGTTTGTGCATCATATTTCTCCAAGACTTCATGCAAACGATTTAGATTGCCAGAATAATCTAGTCTGTCTAAAGTTGTAATATTCCAATCTGTCTTTTGAATCAACAAATCAATAACGTGGTGTGCAATAAAGCCACAACCACCAGTAATCAAAACATTCTTACTCATTAATAATTGCTCCTGTTGGTGCGATAACACCTTCTAGTCCTATAGGTTTAACTGTCGTCCATTTATATTTGTTTAGGTTCTTGTAATAAGAATGCTCAACATCAATATTGTATTTTACCATATCATTTAATATATTGGATAATTCCATTCTGAATACATCCAGCAAATTGTAATCCATGTGCCATAATCTTAACTCAAATATTCTATCTACTCCAGCATGTTCTTGATGTTGTTTGGACATCCACGAATCAACTGTTGGTAGAAAGACAAAAGAATCTTTGAAGTCTTCTCGGTCCACGGTGAAGTTATCGTTTAGACAATAACGACCAGAGACTTTGTAAATTCTCTTGCTTTCTACTCTTTCTGTATAAAACTTATCAAGCATCATAATGAAGCCAACAGTCTCAGCCAAACTTCTTTGCCCTTGGTCTGATAGTCTTTGCACTTGGTCATTCCAACCAGTCCACAAAAAATTAACACCTAAATCATGCATGCCTTGAAGATAGCTTGCTTCTGGAATCTTATACGATGTATCAAACATGTATTTTACATTATTTGGGCACATCTTGTCAATAGACTTAACTGTATTTACCGTCTGTTGATATCTTTCTTCGTTTGAGAAGACAGATAACTGCTTTACATTTAGTGCAGAAGAAATGAAAAAGATACCATCAACCATATTTCTTCTCAATTACTTGACGCCACTCTGGAACTCTATCATACTGGTGAACAATAGTAAATTCATATCCATGACTTGTCCAAACTCTACCATCTTCAAAGATTGGTGTCTTTTCCAATAGATGTGGTTTGAATTGTTCAATCTTACTTGGATCACCAGTTGTACCAAGTTGACATGCCCATCCATCTTCCGACTTCATATACTTTGATGTGTCAATATATGGATGTTGTGAAATCATAAAATTGAATGTTGATTGGTCACAGATTGGAATTGGGCGATTGATAGCCGCGGTGAAGATATTGATACACAAATCACGCATAGCTGAACCTTTACCTGCTAATACACCTACGTTGTAAATTTCTTTATCTTTAAACTTTTCGTAGATGTATTGACCATATGTCTCAAGCAAGTTTTGATTACCCCATGCTTCATTTTTGTAGCGAATGCTTTCAGATGCAAACATCAAATTCTTATTGCCAATATTTTCTTCAATAAACTTAATTGGATTTTTCTGGAAGATAACATCTTTAACATCGGTAGTAATGACATACCGATAATCTGTTCGGCATAGATGTTCGTAGATGTGGATGAATCTTTCAACATGAACGGGTATTCCTTCATGCTTATACACAAGATTGCCTTGTGCATCTTGTTCAAATCCTATAATTGTGAAACCTGCGTTAGCTACTTTCATTGTAGTCTCGCGGTCACAATTCATAAGAACTAGAACCTTGTCACCATCAAAGCCACTCTGATTGATTGAGTTGACCCAATACTTCAAAGTGTCCCAAGTATATCCGGTACTTGCACCGATAATCAAATCTTTCATTTCCACATTCTCCAATCAAAAAAATTATAAATAGTTGTAGGTCGCCGAATTGCAGTTCGCACCTACTCTAACACGAAAGGCCGTATCAGCATGGTTATTTATCAAATTACCAATCAAATTACCAATGATTTTTACATTGGTAAAACAATCAACAAAATACAAGTCCGTTTTTATCATCATAAGTATAACGCAATAAACAAAGAAAGTCAAACATATTTACACCGAGCAATAAGAAAATATGGTATTGAAAATTTTAGTATTGTTGTAATAGAAGAAATTCAACAAAAAGAATTATTGAGTGAAAAAGAAATATTTTGGATAGAAAAACTTTTGCCAAAATATAACATGACTAAAGGTGGTGACGGTGGTGATGTTTCAAATTCTCCAAAGTATATAGAATCACAAAAAAATAAATGTTATAAACATTCTAAAGAAACTAAAAATAAAATTAGACAATCACATTTGGGAAAATCAAAGCCATCATTATCAGAAGAACATAAACTTAAAATTAGTCAAGGAAATTTAGGTAAAAAACGACCAGAAAGAAATTCTGAATGGAAAAGAAAACAAAGTGAGTCCCAAAAGGGTAAAATTCCTTGGAATAAAGGTTTAAAATATATTGTTAAATAATTACTTATGTAGCTTGTAGTCTTTAATCCCGGTAATGTTTTGTCCTGGTGTGTCTTTCTTGTATTTCTTTGCCAAGATAGTTGTACCATCATTACCTGCGCCAGCTGGTGGCAAAATATCTGAATCTGGTACTTTCTTTTCTTCTTGTACACTTTTATGTAGTTGTACTCCAGTAA
>Ga0315900_10007646_pt1 | contig 14110 bp, 12 predicted proteins | sample LakEriMetagenome_FD_203521 | JGI IMG/M metagenome (GOLD analysis project Ga0315900, IMG submission 203521) | Freshwater fungal communities from buoy surface, Lake Erie, Ohio, United States - Buoy 12 MA114 | ecosystem: Environmental > Aquatic > Freshwater > Lake > Lake biofilm | place: USA: Lake...
TGGCCGAGTCTCTCACGCCTCTATGTCCAGCTCGGCCCCAGCGATCGGTATCACCTTGTTGAAAGCCTGAGCGAGGTGTTGCGCACCGCCCCGCCCGAGACCCCTGCGGACGCCGACAGCGCCCTCCTGACTGTCTTCGGCGGCCTGCTGATGTTTCATGGACTGCGTATCCAGGGATCAGGACCGGCTGGCGCGGTGGTGAGGAAGAATGCGCCCCGGATGATGGAAAACCTTCAGGCTGCCGCGCGCCTGCTTCGCGAGTCTGCCTCGCGGAACCCACATGACAGCACAACGCTGGCGCTCCAGATCCGCCTCGAGCACTTCACCACGAACGATGCAGCCCAGATCAACAATCTCGTCGGCCGAATCCAGGCAACCGACGAAGCCAACATCTACGCCGCCAGCAATCACCTGCTCGCAAATGCACCGAAGTGGACAGGCTCTGCCGCGAGGATGTGGAAAGTCGCCAATGAATGGGCCAATGCCGGTCCCAACGCCGCGTGGCTCGCCATCCCTGCACGCGCGCATATCGAGGAGTGGCACTATGCGATGGCGTTCTGCGCGCCTGGCTCTGCCGAACGCGCCGGTATGATCGACCTGATGCAGGACGAAAATTTCATCCGGCACATCGCGAGGCTGGACGACATGTTCTGGGCGGCGTTGCCGCGCGCAGCGCCGAGCGGGTCCGAGACCTCCTTCGCCCACAACCACCTCGCCTTCCTGCTCCACACCTTCAAGGTCGGGGATCGCGCGCGGGCGCACCTTGAACGTATCGGACCGCATATCGGCCGATATCCTTGGGTCTTCCTGCCGACCGGCGCGACCCGCCCGGCCCAACTGCTCGCCGAATTGCGCAAGCAGTACAGCCTTCCGGCCTCGTAGGCCGGGCTTTCGCGCCTTCATCGCGTCGATCGACCTGAGCCGGGGCCACTTCCAGCGTATCAACCGCTATGTTTCGGAACTTCCTCTCGGCTATTTCAGCGCCTTCAAAGATCCGATGCAGATGCTTGATTACTGGCACAAGCGCTGTGGATTGCCCGCGATAAGGTCAGGAAAGAACACGGCGCGGGCGGAGGCGAGGCCTCCGCCCGCCCAGCGACCACGAGGTCCTCAACGCTCAGCCAACTGGCGTGAGGAGTCAGCGTGGCGGCCGAAGCGAAGTGCGTGAATGTCGCCAAGTTCGGCGCGGTCCATGCCCGCCACGAGCTTGTCCATGGTCTCGCGCATGCAGGCGCGTTCCTGCTGGAAGGTGAGTAGGTCATGCACGCCGCGCTGCTCGCAGGCGCGTTCGACCTGACGGGCAAAGGCGATGTAGTTGTCCAGCGCTGTCCGCGATGCATCATAGCGCACCTCGATGGTGAACATCTCGCGGCCCGACTGGGCAGCCGCGCGGGGAGCAAGTGCGATGGCCGATGCGCCGGCGACGGCGGCAAGGGCAAGGCCTCTGATGGCTATCATGGGGAGGATCCGTTCGTTATCCGCAGCTCGTGCTGGCTGCGTGGCTCCTCTCGCGCGAATCGGTGACAGCCGTCTGACGACTGCTCTGCGTTTGCGTGAAATCCGCCGAGGCCGGGCCCGGTTATTGCGAGATTGGCGGCATCGACGCGATCCAGTCGCGGATCAACGCGACGCCTTTGGTATCGACAACCGAACGCCCCAGCTCCGGCATGGCGACGCCTGGCTCGGTCGATTCCATTCGGTGCAACAGAATGGACTGTTCGGGATGCCCCGGCTCAATGACGAAGAGATCGTCGCCTGATCCGCGCCCCGCCGCCGTCGGCCGCTTGTGCACGCCCCAGCCCGTCGGATTGGTCTCGTCCCACGCCAGGAACAGGCCGGAGTTGGAGGCCCCGCCGCCGGCCCGGTGGCAATGCGCGCAGTTGATGTCGAGCCAGGCGCGCGCGCGTTCCTCGATCGGCGCATCGCCGTCCATGTGCGGCGCGGCTGGCGCGTCCGCAGGCGCGCCCGCAAGGATGCCGCGCGCAGTCCAGTCGGCGATCTGGTTCACGCCATTCGGTCCGACATGGTTTAGATTGCGCGCCGTCGGTCCGATCGGCACGAAATCGTCGCCCAGCGAGTGGCACTCCTTGCACTGGTTTCGGTTCGGCACAGCGTAGTTGAGCCGAAGCGCCTCGCCGTCGGGGGAGATCGTCTCGATCACTTGCTTGCCGCCGACCGGCGAATACACCGCCTCGGTCTCCTCGGCGTTCCAGATATAGGGATAGGCAACCCAGCCGCCCGACTTTCGGATCAGCAGGCGTGTCTCGACATAGTGCTCGCCTTTGGTCGGCTCGCGCATGTCGGGCGCAAAGGCGAAGGTCTTGATGAGAACAGACCCGACGGGAAAATCGAAGACGCCGGTGTCGGTGAAGGCAGCCGCCTGGCCCTTCGGCACATAGACCGCGCGATGCTTGGCCGCATGATCGGAGAACAGCGCGTTGACCAGATCATAGGACACGACGCCCGCGGACAACACGCGCCCGGATACATCGTTGAACAAGCCATAGTCCGAAAGCTTCGGCGCGGGCTCCTCCGCGAGGATGACGCTGTCGCGCACGCCCGCAGGCTGGGTGCAGGCCGCGAGCGCCAAGGCAAGAATTGATACCGGAAATGCTTTCACACGACACCTGCACTCGATGCTGGCCTGACCAGCATTACGATTCCGACCGCCAGAGCAGCCACGACGGCGAATAGGATCACACCCTTCAGAAAGTCCGCGAAGTGGCGGCCATGCTCGAAAGGCAGGGCTTCCGCCCATGTAGCGCCCGGCGGAAGCGCCCAGCGCGGCTTGCCCACGCCCAGGCACAACTCATCCAGCACAAGCCAGTCAACCAGATTGGCCGTCATGCCGACGAGGAAGGCATGCGACCAAATGCTCAGCGCGTCCGCCCCGGTCCCCGCGAACTCAAGCGCCGACCATACCGGAAAACCGACAAGAGCAGCGAACAGCGGCAACCCGAGCAGGGTTCCAACGACAGTCTCACGCTTGCTCAGCGGTGGCTGCGTGGCCCGCAGCTTGTCCGGAAAATGCTTCAGGAACAGGCGCGGATTGTGCCGCAGAAGGCCCGCAATGATCGATGATGTGACGAGCGCCATTGCCCCGCCATGCATCAGGATCAAGCCGCCATCGAGGATCATCTCTCACTCCGGCGTTCGGAGTCTCAAGCCCCCTCCGCCGCCTTGGCCGGCTTGTCGTGCTCCAGCACGACCGGCTTGGGCTCCTCGATCTGCGCATCAGCGGGGCGCGTGGTCGAAGGATTGGCCTTGGTGAGGTCGACAGGAGTCACGCCGAGGCCGAGATTGATGAAGCCGACCTCCGGTTTCTCGCGCACCACGATGCGCACGTCCTCGGTTTTGTCGCCATACCTGGTGACGCCGTCCCACACCACCGGCGGCAGAGAGCCGCCAAGCGCTGCTGCGAGCGGCGACAGGCGGCCGGCCGGCGCGTTGCCGCCGACGCCATAGGTGTTGTCGCGGATAACGAAGTCACGCGGCAACGGGTTGTACTCCGCATCCTTGAATTCGTTCGAGTAGGAGATGACCATCACGTGGGTGGTGCCGTTCTTGTCGAACTCGTTGTTGAAGACGTGAACGTTGCGGTTCGCCATCAGGAGCACGCCTGTGCCCGTCGGGACGTTGGCGACGATGTTGCCCGGCGGGGCAAAGTTCGGCGTGTCGTTCTCGTAGACCTTGTTGTTGAAGACGCGGGTGGAGTGCCCGCCCTTCATCGGAAGATCCGGAAGGTCGAACACCAGGATGCCGCCGGCATTCTTGGTGGCGATGTTGTCGTGGACGTCAGCGAATTTCGAATTCTCGATCTCGATGCCGGCGACATTATATTCCGCGCGGCTGTTACGGACGATGATGTTCTCCGACTGCCCGACATAGATGCCAGCGTCGGATGCGCCGCTTACCGTCACGCCGTCGATGAGCACGTTCTTCGATTCAACCGGATAGACGCCATAGGCGCCGTTCTCCGCCTTCGGCCCGCCGGTCCAGATCACCTTGAGGTCCTTGTAGGTGATGTTGTCCGCGCCCTTGGACTTGATGCCGTCGCCCTTGGGATCCTCCATCGTGAAGCCTGTCACGGTGACATTGTCGGAGGTGATCAGCAGGCCCTCGCCCGCCCCCGTCTGGCCCTTGAACGAGATGAAGGTCTTGTCCTGCCCGGCCCCCTTGATGGTGACATTGTCGACCGTCAGCGACAGTCCATCGGTGAAATCAAACCGGCCTTCGCCGATCTCGATCGTGTCGCCGGCCTTGGCTTCGATCAACCGCTTCTGCAGATCGGCATAGGCCGTCTCGCCCGGCATGAGGGCGGCCGGCTTGGCCGGTTCTGTGGGGCCGCAGGCAGCTGCCAGCGCCATGACCGAAACTGCCGCTAAGATGCTGCGCATCGCGCCCTCCCTCTGGGTGTTACCTGTGCGGGACTGTCGGGGTCAGCGGGACGATGTCAAGCTGCCGAAACGGGAGCGGCCGCCCCCGGGGGAAGGGGCGGCCGCAGGCGACCGGCGTTGATGAGAGAGAACGGCGCCAGGCCGCGGGATCGCTTCGCCTAGTTCGTCAGCGCCCAGAGCACGAGGCCCGTGGCCGCAGCGATCAGCAGGATCTCACCGGTGTCGTGATCCCGATAATAGTACTGCCCGTAGCGCGGCGGCGGCAGGCGATAGCGGTGATAGTCGTTGATCACCACGAAGTTGGAGTAGTGCGGGCGATAGCGGAAATAGTCGCCGCGACCCCAGTGATGGTGGCGGCCACGATCATCATACCAACCGCGATGGTCGCGACGATAATCGCTCCGGTAGTCGCGGCGATAATCGCGGCGGTCGTCCCGCCAGTCATCGCGGTAGCCGTCGCGATAGCCCTTGCGATAGTCGCGATCGTCCCAACCACGATCGTAATCGCGGCGGTCATGTTTCCGGCGACGGTGATCGTCGTCGGCGAAGGCAGGCGCCACCGCGGTCGTCGCGATCAGGCCCGCCAGGAGCGAGGAAGCAATGAGACGCATGGGGCACTCCTTTCAGTCTCGTAACCCCACAAGAACACCCGGAACCTGAACGCAGCACGACTCATCCGTTCATATTGCGCGCAACGTCCCCGTTCATCTCTGAAGCACATGAAATCAAACACTTAGTCAGACAGAGTGTGTGAGAATTTCTGCGGATTCCGCGCACGACGCCGGCACGGAGCCCTGCTTCGGCGTGTGACCTGGCCGCCTGGCGTCAGGCAGCGGAGCGATTCTTACAGAGGCTGACCGCCGCCTTGATCCAGCCCTCCACCTGCTCGCGCGTGGGCGGGGCGCCATCACGCAGGAGCCGTTGGCCCTCATTCGAAGCCGCAAAGAGGCCAATCGCGTCCACCAGCGAGTCGGCGTCGATGCCGGCAAGGTCCTCGACGCTGGAAACCCCAGAGCCGACGAGGATCTGGGCGTTGGTACCGCTGAGCTCAGGCACCGAGCAGGCCAGCAGCGCCTGCGACTGCCAGTCCCTGATGACGCCTGCATTGATATGGCTGGTCTTGATGCGTTGGGCGGCGTCCTCAGGCGTCAGGGCCAGCAGGTCGCCAATCGTTTTCACGCCGATGACCCCCAGCCGGTTCGCCGTCTTGGGGCCGATGGACGGCGCATCGACCACGCGTTGTTCTCGCGTGAGCCGGGCGCTGGCGTGGCCCGGCGCAGCAGCCGTTCCGTTGTCTGGCGCGGGTCTGGAATTGGTGGGGATCTTGGCCGCTGGAGGTTTGGCTTCAAGAGCTTTCGCGGGCCTGGTTCGCCGCGTCGCGCGGGGCTTGGACCCTTTCCCATTCGCCGTGCCGGTCTCGCGCGGCCATTGGCAATCGAGACTGGAGAGTGGAACTTTGAGCACCTCCTCGGCGAACAGCTTGCGGACGACGCGGTCATCGTCGCTCAGGGTTTCACGTACCTTTCCGGTGCGGCGATATTCGTTGTACTGCGCGCCGACCAGCCGCCGCTCAACGAGATCATCGATGACTTTTGACGCCGAACGCGCTGGCGCGCTGGCGGCCACAGCCAGCGTGTCCAACGTGAGGTTGACCTGCGGCGCATCCGCCTTCGCTTCGGCGATCGCACGATCGAGAATCCGCGCCAGCATGACCGAAGCGTATCCCATCAGCCGCGCCACAACGTCCTTCATCTCCTGGTCGAGTCCCTCGACGGGCCGACGACGACCAGCGGCGAAATCATAGTGGTCGATCAGGGTCTCATACTGCTTGTTCGAAAGCTGTGCGGCGGCCGTGATCATCTGCTCAATCCAGTCGTCTCCGGCTGGCGCCGCCACCTCCGGAAAGCCGAGGTCCCGCGACAGGATAAGCAACAGTTCCGGAAACGCCTTCGATAGCGACCATTCGACCGCCCGATGGATCGTGCCCTCTTCCTCCGTCTGGTGCGTATGGAAAGGCTGCAGCGGGTCGACAGCATAGTGGCTCATCACGCCGGCGCAGTAGGCGGCGTGACTCCAGTCCTTTGCCCGCAGTGTGCGGACTGTGCGGTTGTACCATTCGCGCGCCGCCTGAGGTGCGCCGCCCCAGTTGCCGTCGCGCACGTGCAGCACGTGATTCTTGAAGTCCTTGAACACCTCGTCGGGGGCCTTGGCGCCTTCGAGGTAGGCGTCACGATGCCGGAGGAAGAGGTTGCGCCAGCGCTCGGCATCCGCCGTCTGGAGATGGTCGAGCGCCAGGATGGCGAGCCGGTGGTGATTGTTGCGGCACACCGAATCGAGGACGAGCCGGTAGCAGACCGACATTGCGCAGGCTCCCTTGGACGTGTGCCGGCGATTGGGCGGCATTGCGGTTAGCGAGCGGTTAAGGGCTTGTTTCACGCGAACAAAAGGTCGCCGGGGGTGATCGCACGCGGGCGACCCAGTCTTTTTTGCAGCGCGCCTCTGGTGCGGCGGCCTGCCGCACCCACGTTCCGCCAGCGAGCCTCGCTCGCGCGGGTTGGGAACAATCAGAAAAGGGACGTCACATGCAGGCTTACATTCTGCTAGACCGCTCGGGTTCGATGCAGTCGCTCTGGGTGGAAGCGCTCTCGTCCGTCAATGCATTCGCAAAGGAACTCGCCAACAAGACAGACGGCCCGGCCGTCGACAGCCACGTGACACTCGCGGTGTTCGACAGCCAGGAAAAGCTGCAGTTCGACGTTCTGCGGAAGAAGCAGCCAGCCCTGCACTGGGACAATGTCACCGACAGGGACGCCTCTCCGCGCGGGATGACCCCCCTGCTCGACGCCATCGTGCGCACCATCGCCCTGGCGGAGGCGGACAATCCGGACAAAGCCGTCATCGTCATCATGACGGACGGCCACGAGAACGCCTCGCGTGAGGTGACCCGCGATGGCGTCAAGGCTGCGCTCGACAGGGTCAAGGCCAGAGGCTGGGAGGTCGTCTTCCTCGGCGCCAACTTCGACAACATTTCGGATGCTTCATCCGTCGGTGTCGCGGCGGGCCAGCAGATGGCGATGTCAGTCGGCACAATGGAGCGCTCGCTGGCGAGCCTTGCCCGCAAGTCGCGCGTCTATGCCGCTTCGGCGCGCGGCGAGGCGCCGATCGCGTTCGACGAGGAAGACCGCGCCATTGCGAAGGAAGCGAACGTCAAGAACAAGTCGTGACGCGTCCGGTGAACTGAAAAACGATGGCGGGCGCGCGATCGCCCGCCATTTTCGCGTTCCGTCAGTGCCGGAAATGCCGCATCCCGGTGAACACCATGGCGAGGTCCGCCTCGTCGGCGGCCTTGATGACATCCTCGTCCCGCACCGAACCGCCCGGCTGGATGACGGCCGTCGCGCCCGCCTGGGCCGCCTGCAGGAGCCCGTCGGCGAAGGGAAAGAAGGCGTCGGACGCACACACTGACCCGATCGTCTGCGGCTCGGCCTTGCCGCCCTGGACGGCTGCTGCGTCTTCGGCCTTGCGCCGGGCGATGCGAGCCGAGTCGACCCGGCTCATCTGTCCGGCGCCGATGCCCACCGTCGCGCCATCCTTGGCGTAGATGATGGCGTTCGATTTCGTGTGCTTGCAGACGCGGAAGGCAAACAGCAGGTCCGCAATCTCGCGCGGGCTCGGCTTGCGCTTGGTGACGACCTTGAGATCGCCTTCCATGATGCGCCCCACATCGCGGTCCTGAACCAGCAGACCGCCCGCAACCGTGCGCACCATCGTGCCAGGCCGGGCCGGATCAGGCACGCCATCGGTCAGCAGCAGACGCAGGTTTTTCTTGCGCGCGAACACGGCCAGCGCGGCTTCATCGGCGCCCGGCGCGATGACGACTTCTGTGAAGATTTCAGTGATCGCCTCCGCAGTCGGCCCATCGAGCGGAACATTGACGGCTATGATCCCGCCGAACGCGGACGTCGAATCGCAGGCGAGCGCGCGCCGATAGGCCTCGGTCACGGTCTTGCCGACCGCGACACCGCACGGGTTGGCATGCTTGATGATCGCCACGGCGGGGGAGACCTTGGGATCGAACTCCGCGACCAGCTCGTAGGCGGCGTCGGTATCGTTGATGTTATTGTAGCTCAACTCCTTGCCCTGCATCTGCCGCGCCGTGAGCACGCCTGCGCGACGATCAGGTCCGGCATAGACAGCCGCTGTCTGGTGCGGGTTCTCGCCATAGCGCAGCGTCTGCTGGAGCTGACCGCCAAATGCGCGCCACGCGCCGGCGTCTTCGCCGACCTGGCGCCAGTACCACTCCGAAATCGCCGCATCGTAGGCCGCAGTACGCGCATAGGTCTTGGCGGCAAGCCTCCGGCGGAGTTTCAGCGTCACGCCGCCCTGCTCCATCTCGCCCAGCGCAGCATCGACATCGGAGCTATCGGTGCAGACTGCCACGAAGTCAGCGTTCTTCGATGCGGCGCGCAACATCGCCGGCCCACCGATGTCGATATTCTCGACGCAATCCTCGAAGCCGGCCCCGGACTGCACGGTCGCCTCGAACGGATAGAGATTGATCCAGACGAGATCGATGGGCTCGATCCCGTGGTCCGCGGCGTCCTGGGTGTGGGTGGCAAGATCGCGGCGGAACAGCAATCCGCCATGGACCTTCGGGTGCAGCGTCTTGACCCGGCCATCCATCATCTCCGGGAAGCCGGTGACGTCGGCGACATCCCTTACGACGAGGCCAGCCTCTTTCAGAGCTCTCGACGTACCGCCGGTCGACACCAATTCCACGCCGAGCGCAGCCAGAGCCTTTGCCCGCTCGACCAGACCTGCCTTGTCGGAGACCGAGATCAGCGCACGTCGAATGATAACGCGGTCGGGCGCGCTGGCGTGGACGGCTTTGGGGGCTGACATGGTTGCGACTCCGGCGCTGGCTGGGCGCCGGATAGCACTCGGGCGGCTGTCTTGAAACTGTCAGGCTTGCGGCATTCCGGCGGACTGCGGGCCGGCTATCGCGTCATCACGAATGTCGACCATTCGAGCCGCGAGCCGAAGGCTTCCCAAGCGTTCTCAAGCCCGCTTGCCTCAACATTTGCCCACAAGCGGCGGATCGCAGCCGAATCACCGCTCACCAGAAACATCGCGGCAGAGCGGTCGAGCGACAGCTCGCTAGCCTCAAGGCTGGCGCCACTGCGGCCGATAGCGTCGAGCGTCTGGCGGACCAGCTGGTCCTGGCGCTCGCTATCGCAATAGGCCTCGCCGTTGAAGAGCAGGACGCGCATTTCCATGAAGATAGAGATGGCGTCGCAGGGCCGCGGATCAATACCTGACCTAGTGGACGTTCACGACAGGCTCGCCCCAGGCGTCCTCGGTGAAGATTTCGGGCGCCAGCGCCTTCATCATCGACAGGGAGGCCTGCGGATCCCTCCGCGCCGCGTAGGACACGATCGCGTCCAGCCGCGCCTGCACCTCGGCGATCGGCGGCGAGCCGGTGTTGGCCACTTCGAGAACCCCATCGATCGGCGTCGGCTTCACCTGCTCGCGGTCGTAAAAGACAGTCTCGGTCAGTTTCTCGCCGGGCCGCGGACCCGTTACCCGGATCAGGATGTCCTGGCCGGGCGTGAGTCCCTTCATGCGGATCATCTTTTCCGCAAGATCGACAATCCGTACCGGCTCGCCCATGTCGAGCACATAGAGCGTTGCCTCTTCCGATTCGGAAATTGCCGACATCGCCGCAGCCTGCAGGACCAGAGCTGACGCTTCCTCGACGCTCATGAAGTAGCGGGTCATGTCCGGATGCGTGACTGTGACAGGGCCGCCTTCCGCAATCTGGCGCTCGAACAGCGGCGCAACCGAACCCTTGGAGCCCAGCACGTTGCCAAATCGCACCAGCGAGAACCGCGTTCCGGGCGCCGTCGGCGCAAAAGCCTGGATGAAGAGTTCCGCTGCCCGCTTGGTCGCGCCCATCACATTGGTCGGGTTCACGGCCTTGTCGGTCGAAATGAAGATAAAGGATTTCACGCGCAGCTCGGCCGCGATCGTTGCACACCGCCGCGCGCCCAGCACGTTCGTGAGGATGGCCTCGTTGGGATTCTGCTCCATCAGCGGCACATGCTTGAGAGCCGCGGCGTGGATCACGAGGTCGGGCGCCGCTTCCTGCATCGCTTGTTCAAGCCGCACCTCGTCGCGGATGTCGCCAATGATCATCCGCCGGACGACGTTCGGGTACGCGCGCGACAGTTCCTGTTCGATCTCGAAAACGTTGAACTCCGACGCATCGTAGATGGTCAGTTCCGACGGTCCCAGCGCCGCGCACTGGCGGGCGAGTTCGCCGCCGATGGTGCCGCCGCCGCCGGTGATGAAGACGCGGGCGCCGGAGACCAGCTCGGCCACGGGAGCCATGTTCAGCCTCCGCTCGGGCCGCGCGAGGAGGTCGGCGGGACGGATCTGCTGGAGCATGGCCTTTGCCCCAATCCGGAGAAGCGTGGCCTTGCGCGCCGAGGACACCGCCAGCGCCGCATCCATCGTGCGGCGATCTTCCGGGGGCGTTGCGATGGCGATCCACGGAAGCTCGCCAAAGCGTGCGGTGTAATGATCGAAAAGCTGGGCCAACTGCTCGATGCCGCCCATGACCTGAACGCCTTCTATGTCGCGTCCGTAATGCTGGCCCGATGTTTCAACGATGCCGATCGCGCGGATGGGCGGACCCGACGGGGCCTTGCGCGAGGCGCGCAGCGCCTCCGCGACATGACCCGCCGGACCGACAACGATTGCCCGCGGCGCATAGGGAGGTTCACGCCGCAAGATGGCGCTGAGATCGCCTGTCGCCCTGCCCCGCGCCCACAGGCGGACGATCATGAGCAGCGCCAGCCACATCGGGAACTGGAGGTAGATGCTGGCGATCGGAAAGTCCTGCAGCGTCTTGGCAAGGATCAGGATCGGCAGCGACATGAGGTGGGTGAGCGCCATCGCCTGGAAGATCCGGACGACGTCCCGCAGCGAGGTGTGGCTCCAGACCTGCCGGTGCACGCCACGCAGCCACATGGCGAAGGCGGCCGCGACCCCGAAAGCGATCGAGACGAACAATTCCAGCCAGGTCGGCGCACCGCCGCCGGCGAAAAGGTAGATGATCTGGGTCGCGATAAACATCGCGACCATCCCGGTCGCGACGTCGTAGGCAAAGCATATTGCCTTGGCTTCAATGGCCGCCCGGCGGGCGGAGACCTCTACGCTATTCACCCCACTCCTCCTAGTCGCCTGGGTGGACCCGCGACAGAGCCCACCGCACGCGATTTGGAACTTGCGACCCGTCCGCAGCCGGGTCGGCAACCCCACGAATCACGAGTTGTCGCGTCTTCTGCGCGACTTCACATCCCCAGTAACGCGAATCCTCGACCGAAAGCAAAGTTTCGCTACGGAATCGCCAGACATGCTGGCGCCTCGGAAGTCCAAGGTACACCGTCTTGTCGTCCGGGCCATCCGCCACCTGCACCTCCGGATGCAGGTGAAAGCGGATTTCGAAGGGAATGAGCCCGCCCGGAAACAGGGGCGGTGTCTCGGACATCGGCCGCGACAAGCTGTCCTCCCCCGTAATCCGGCTGCCATTCATCGCCACGTAGAGTCTCCGCCGGTAGATCAGGCCGTGCCGCACCCGCCAGCCCGCATGCTGGCCCTCCAGCAGGTACTGGTCGCCCTCTTCCATCCGCCGCACCGCCAGCTGGGCCGGCCCGTCAGGCGCGCGCGCGCCGGTCGTCGGATCAGGCGCGAATACAGCAGAATCCTCACCGTTCAGCGACAGTACGGAATGCGCCGCCGTGCGCCGCGACGCTTCGCGCAGTTCGGGATCGAGATCGGCGTTCGCGCCGCACGAGGTGATGATCCGTTCCGGCCCGTCATCGACGGACAGGGCGAGCGCCCCGGCGTGTGCGCGCGCGCCGTGCGGACGATCGGGACCGGGACCGGCGTCGATGTAGACGCAAAGCTCGGCAGCCTGGACGCGCTGGTAGGCCGAAAGACGCGCGAAGGAGAATTTCGAGTTCACCCCGCCGTGCGGACGCAGGGCCGCCCGCGCCAGGCCATTACTCGCATCGCCGCCGCCGTTGGCCGTCACGATCCCGCTGTCGGCCTGCTGGAAGAAGCTGAGCATCGCAGCCATTCGCGGCTGCAGCTTGCTGAGGAAGACAGGTGCGCTGACACCCAACCGAAGCAGCAATTCCTCGACTGCATGAATGTCGAGCAGCGCCTCGGCGAGCGCTTCGGGACTGCGCGAGATGTGGCCGCCGTCCGGAAGGATCTGCGCGGCGCACTCGACTTCGAGCATGGCGAGGCCCTGCTCGAGCAGCTTGCGGCCATCGTCCGTCGCGGCGCCCGCAAGACAGAGCGCAGTGGCGACGCGGAAGCGGGCGACGGGATCTGTCTCCTCGGCGCCGCAGAACTGCAGATGACGCATCTGCCGCCCGATCGAGTCGAGCAGGGCCACGCGGGCATCCGGCCCCATCGGCTCGAACAGCCACGGCCCTGCGGAGAGGATGTTCACCAGCCGGTCAGCGGTGACGCCGAGCCGCCAGCCGAAATTGTCCCACTTTCCGAACGCCTCGACCCATGACGCCACCAGTGACCGGCCGCGCGCCTCGCCCGCAGGTCCGCAGGCGCCAAGGTCGCGCAGCCAATGGAAACGATGGATCCGGTCCGCGAAATGGAAGGTCGGAAATTCCGGCCCCCACGGCGCGTGGCCGTCGGGCGTCTCGACATGCGACATGCCGAAGCGCCAGCGCCCGGCGAGGATCGCCTCGCCCCGGGACTTGTTGGCGGGACGGTTGTCGGTTGGCAGCGCCGTCAGGGCCGTGGGCCCGGGCCCTGAAATTCGCAGGCGGTGCACGGGCGAGACGTTAATCTCCGCGCCGGTCTTTCCGACGAGGTCGAGCCACTGGGCGTATTCCGCTTCCCGGCCGATGCCGCCCGGCGCTGGCGGCCCGAGAGGAGGATGCGACATCGCCGGCCCTCACCGACCACGAAGGGCGGCAATTTCCGCTGCATAACGCGCGGCGCCCTTTCCGAAAATCGCCGAACCCGCCACCAGCGCCGTGGCGCCCGCCGAGATGACCGCGGGCGCATTGGACGGCACGATTCCGCCATCGACCTCGAGGATCGTCGTCAGCCGGGCACGCTCGAGCCGGTTCCGGATCGCCTCGATCTTGCGCAGCTGGCTGTCGATGAACTTCTGGCCGCCAAATCCCGGATTGACGCTCATCACCAGGATGAGGTCGAGATCCTCGAGAACGGGATCGAGCACTTCGGCGGGCGTCGAGGGATTGAGCGCTGCGCCGGCCTTCTTTCCCAGCTTGCGGATCACCTGCAGCGTGCGGTGGAAATGCGGCCCGGCCTCGGGATGCGCCGTGATGATGTCGGCGCCGGCAGCCGCGAATGCTTCAAGATAGGGATCGACAGGCGCGATCATCAGATGGACGTCGAATGGCTTTGTCGTGTGCGGTCGCAGCTTCTCGATGACAACAGGCCCGATGGTGATGTTCGGGACGTAGTGGCCGTCCATGACGTCGACATGGATCATGTCGGCCCCGGCCTCGTCGACGGCGCGGATTTCCTCACCCAGTCGGGCGAAGTCTGCCGCCAGAATCGAGGGCGAGATCAGCACGTCGGACATGGGCTGGGCCTAGCAGCGCCCCATGGGCGGCGCAACCTGCCGTACGGCAAACCGCCCGAACCTC
>Ga0315900_10007650_pt1 | contig 14106 bp, 11 predicted proteins | sample LakEriMetagenome_FD_203521 | JGI IMG/M metagenome (GOLD analysis project Ga0315900, IMG submission 203521) | Freshwater fungal communities from buoy surface, Lake Erie, Ohio, United States - Buoy 12 MA114 | ecosystem: Environmental > Aquatic > Freshwater > Lake > Lake biofilm | place: USA: Lake...
CCAGCCGCGCACGCAGGTGCTCGTCCGCCTGGAGTTCGCCGATGCGGGCCGCCTGCTGGCCCGCCTGGGCTACTCGGAGGGGGTTCGCGGAGGCGGCGGGCGCATCGAGGGTCCGCTGTCCTGGGCCGGGAGTCCGCGCGCGCTCGATGCCGCGACGCTGTCGGGCCAGCTGATCGTCGATATCGGCAAGGGGCAGTTCCTCAAGCTCGAGCCGGGCGTGGCCCGGCTGCTCAGCGTCTTCAGCCTGCAGAATCTTCCCCGGCGCATCACGCTCGATTTCCGCGATGTCTTCAGCGAAGGTTTTGCCTTCGACGAGATCTCCGGAACCCTCCAGATCCGGCAGGGGCTGGGCGTCCTCGACGGGTTCCGGATCCAGGGCGGCGCAGCGCAGGTGCTGATGAGCGGAGAGGTCAATTTCCCCCGCGAGACCCAGAACCTCAAGGTGCGCGTGACGCCCGCGCTGGGCGACAGCGTGAGCCTTGCCGGCGCACTGCTCGGCGGGCCGATGGCGGGCATCGTGAGCCTGGTGCTGCAGCGGGCGCTGAAGGATCCGCTCGCGCAGATCGCGAGTTTCGAATATGCGGTCACCGGCACGTGGGCCGATCCGTCGGTGTCGCGGTTGCCGCGCGGGGAGACCCCGCCGGGACGGGAGGGCGGATGAACCGGCGAGGGAGACCCGTGGCGGCGCGTCGAGTTCGCACGGCCATGCGCGAGATCGCGCGTGGCATCGGGCGCGCGGCCCTGTACGCCGGTCTGCTGGTGGCGGCATGCCCGATGCCCGGTGGGTGGGCGGCTGCCATCCCGGCGTCCGCGACGCCGGCCAGCCCGCCGCCGCCGCGCGGCACGGCGGGTGCGGCCGGCCCGGCCGCGTCGCCCGCCCAGGCCCGACCCGAACCGGTCGCAACCGGCACGCCCCCTGCGGTCGCGGCCGATGCACCGGGAGGGCCGTGGCGGATCGACGAGGCGCTGTGGGATCGTCCGCGATCGGGGTCGAGCGTTCGCGCGGTGCCTGCGGTGCGAGCCGCCGTGCAGGCGTGGCTCGCGACACCGGCCACGCGTCTGGCGATCCGTCACGGCAGCGGGCAGAATGGGCAGCCGCGAGCGATCGAGCTCCGCCAGTGGCTGGTCGCCCTCGGCGTCGATCCCGGCGCCCTGCTGGTCGAGGCGGTCGACCGCCCGGGAAGCTCCCTCGAGCTCTCCCTGTTGCCCGCCCCCCGATGACGTCGCCCGCGCTAGCCATCATCGGGACCGGCCGTCCTGCCGGAGGCCCGGTGCGATCGTCCCACTCCGAGCGAGCCCCCTGATGTCCGACCGTTCAGACGTTTTCCGCGTGGCTGCCGTGCAGACGGTGTCCGGCCCCGACGTGGCTGCCAACCTCGCCGAGTGCGAGCACTGGGTGGCCGAGGCCGCCCAGGCCGGAGCGCGCATCATCGGGCTGCCCGAGTACTTCGGGATCATCGGACTGCGCGATCGCGACAAGGTCGATGCGCGCGAGCCGCTGGGCGACGGGCCCATCCAGCGCTTTCTGTCCGAGGCCGCACGCCGCCATGGCGTCTGGCTGGTCGGAGGCTCGGTTCCGCTCGCCTGCGCGTCGCCCGACAAGGTACGCAATGCGACGCTGGTCTACGGGCCCGAAGGCCGCCTCGAGGCGCGCTACGACAAGATCCACCTGTTCGGCTTCGACAACGGGCGCGAGCGCTACCAGGAGTCGCGAACCATCGAGCATGGCAGCGAGGTCGTGTCCGTGCAGACGCCGATGGCGAGGATCGGGTTGTCCATCTGCTACGACCTGCGGTTCCCCGAACTGTTTCGCGCAATGGGGGACGTGGACCTCATCTTCGTGCCCTCCGCGTTCACCGAGACCACGGGGCGCGCGCACTGGGAGCCGCTGCTGCGCGCGCGGGCGATCGAGAACCTGGCCTACGTGGTTGCGCCGGCGCAGGGCGGGGTGCACGAGAACGGTCGCGAGACCCACGGACACTCGATGGTGATCGACCCCTGGGGCGTCGTGCTCGCCTGCCGCGACAAGGGCGCGGGCGTGGTGGTCGCCGAGGTCGACCTCGCGCGCGTGCGCGAGGTGCGTGCGATGCTCCCGGCCCTCGAACACCGTACCCTGCGTTCGTTCTGAGTGCGCGACCGGCGCGCGGGGCGGGCGATGCCGACCCCACCCCGAGGCGGCCTTCGTGACGAGTCGAACGGCCCTCCCATGACCGACCTATCCCCGGAGACCGCGAACCGATGACCATCGCCGTGAACCTTGCCCGACCCGTTGCCGACCCGATGCCGGGCGTCGCTGGCGCGATGCCTGCCGCGACGGCATCCCCTCCGCGCGGACTCTCCGCCAGCCTGATTGCCCAGGCCGAGGGGGCGCTGCTCGCGCCCCATGGCCTCGACGCGCCGGCGCTGTCGCGGGTGTTCGGGCAGCTGATGGCGCACCAGGTCGACTACGCCGACCTGTATTTCCAGCACACGCGCTCGGAGGGCTGGAGCCTCGAGGAGGGCATCGTCAAGTCGGGGAGTTTCTCGATCGAGCAGGGAGTGGGCGTGCGCGCGGTCAGCGGGGAGAAGACCGCGTTCGCCTATTCCGACGACATCAGCCTCCCTGCGCTGGAGTCGGCTGCGCTCGCCACGCGGGCGATCGCCCGCGCGGGCAGCGCGGGTTCGCGACCGGCGGTGTGCCCTGGTGCGGGACGCGAACTCTACTCGCCCGCGGATCCGCTGGCCGCGCTCGCCGAAGCCCAGAAGGTCGCGCTGCTCGAGCGCCTGGAGCGGCTTGCCCGTGCCCGGGACCCGCGGGTGGTGCAGGTGATGGCCTCGCTCGCGGGACGCCACGACGTCGTCTACATCGCGCGCCACGACGGTCGGGTCAGCGCCGACGTGCGACCGCTCGTGCGCGTGTCCCTGCACGTGATCGTCGAGCAGGACGGGCGCCGCGAGCAGGGCAGCGCGGGCGGTGGCGGGCGATTCGATTACAGCCGCTTCACCGACGATGTGCTCGAGTCCTATGCGCGCGAGGCGGTCGACCAGGCGCTGCTCAACCTCGAGGCCCGTCCCGCGCCCGCCGGCACCATGACCGTCGTGCTCGGACCGGGCTGGCCCGGCGTGCTCCTGCACGAGGCGGTGGGCCACGGACTCGAGGGCGACTTCAACCGCAAGGGTACCTCTGCCTTCAGCGGACGCATCGGCGAGCGGGTGGCCGCCCGCGGCGTGACCGTGGTCGACGACGGCACGCTCGAGCAGCGGCGCGGTTCGCTCAACGTGGACGACGAGGGCAATCCCACCCAGTGCACGACGCTGATCGAGGACGGCGTGCTCCGCGGCTATCTCCAGGACACGCTCAACGCGCGCCTGATGGGCATGCCGATCACCGGCAACGGGCGCCGCGAGTCGTTCGCGCACCTGCCGATGCCGCGGATGACCAACACCTGCATGCTCAACGGCGACCGTGACCCCGAGGAGATCATCCGGTCGGTCGACCGCGGGCTCTACGCGGTGAACTTCGGCGGCGGCCAGGTCGACATCGTCAGTGGCAAGTTCGTCTTCTCCGCGGCGGAGGCCTGGCTGGTGGAGGGGGGGCGGCTGATCCATCCGGTCAAGGGGGCGACGCTGATCGGCAACGGCCCCGATGCGCTCACCCGGGTCAGCATGATCGGCAACGACCTCGCACTCGACAGCGGCGTGGGTACCTGCGGCAAGGAAGGGCAGAGTGTTCCGGTCGGGGTGGGGCAGCCGACGCTGCGCATCGACGGCCTCACCGTGGGCGGCACCCACTGATCGCACCGGTTTCGTGTTCCGACCGCCCCGGGGGTGCGTCCCGGGGGCGTGGTCCGCGCCCGCGTGTCGCCGAGGTCAGGCCGTCGGCTGCAGGCGGCGTGCGGCCCCGTGAACGAGCGGGACGCAGCGCAGGCGGGGTCCTGCGGTGAGACAATCGGCGCGACGGCGGGCGACCGGTATCGCGCCCGCATGGGGATGTGGCGGCCCGCCCGTCCGTAGCAGGAGGGGAAGGCATGGAAGCTGAACTGTCCGCGGCCTTATGGGTTGCGGTTTTCGCTGCGGTCGCGGTGGCCGGCCTGCTCCAGGGGGCGATCGGCTTCGGTTTCCCGGTGATCGCCACGCCGGTGCTGGCGATGCTGATGGACATCCGCACCGCGGTCGTGGTGACGGTCATGCCCAACATCATCACCGGGGTGGTCACGGTCTTCCGTGGCGGCAACTGGGGCGAGAGCCTGGGGCGCTACTGGCCGGTGGCCGCATGGACGCTACCGGGCGCGCTGCTGGGAACCAAGCTGCTCATCTATGCGCCGGCGGACTGGCTGAAGCCCTGAATCGGCTCGACTGGCGCGCGGTGCGCGAGCATCCGCGCGCCAGCGGCGCGGTTGCGGGATTCCTCGGGGGATTCCTCTCCGGGTCGGTGAATGTCGCGTTGCCGCCCATCCTCGTGTACTTCTCCGCGCTGGGGCTGTCGGTCATCGCGATGAGCCAGGTCATGAATGCCTGCTTCCTGATGGCGCGTACGGTGCAGACCGGTGCGCTCGCGCTCAACGGGCAACTCACGCAGACGGCGCTGATCGCCTCGGTTCCGCTGACCCTGCTGGCGGTGGCCATGATGGCGCTGGGCTGGCGCATCCAGGACCGCATCGACGCGAAGACCTACAAGCGGATGCTGCGCGTATTCCTCTGGGCGATGGCGGTCGGCCTGGCCCTGCAGAGCGGCTGGCGCCTGTTCTTCGCCTGAGCGGCGCCGCGGCCTGGCGCCCCGCGCCCCGCGAGGCGCGCACGCGAGGCGACGGCGAGGTCGTCCACCGACCGGTACTGCCGGGTGCGGCGGCCGGACGGACCGGCCGCCGTGGGCTCAGCGCTGCGGAATCACCGGCAGCAGCACGTAGGGAGCACGCTCGCGGTCGAAGTGCAGCGTGTTGACCCCCCCGAACACCTCCGGCGGCCGGTCGCGGGGATCCTCGTGCAGGAACGGACCCACGCCCTTCATCGGATAGGGCGCGTTGGGCAGGGCCGCATCCGTACCGTCGAACTCGTAGTCGCGGCCCAGCACGGTGACGGCGAGGCGATAGCCCACCGGCACGACGATCGATGTCGGCCAGACCTCGACGTCCAGTTCCACGGGCACGCCGGGTTGCAGCGGCCAGGATTCGTCGTGCGGATGCCACGGACGCCAGGGACGGCTCTCGCCCGGGTCCAGCTTGCGCTGCGAGGCGCGCAGCCAGCCGATCGCGACCGGCACGCGCGGGTCGTTGGCGCCGATGAACGTCACCTCCTTGCCCTGAGGGTCGTACACGCGCACGACGAAGAACACGTCGGCGTCGCGCGTGCGCGAGGACAGCCAGAGCCTGGCAGCCACCGGGCCGGTGATCTCCAGCGGCGCGGCGAGCGGCGGGGTACTGAAGGTCACGCCTTCGCCCATCGCTTCATAGTCGATGGTGGCGCTTCCCGAGGGACGCGTCGTGGTGAGGGCGCGATTCGCGGGGTCGAGGTAGAACGGGGTGAAGCGTGTTTCGGGCAACGGCCAATCGCGTTCGGCACGCAACTCGAAGCGCTCGCCGGGATGTCGCACGTTGATCGACACGCGCGGCTGGCGGGTCCAGCCAGTGTCCTCGCCCTTGAGGAAATGGCCGAAGAAGCGCTTCTGGACGTCGATGCCGTAGCGGCTGTAGAAGTGCGTGAAGTGGGTGTCGCCGTGCACTTCGAGCCATTTCTCGCGCGATCCCGCGCGCAGGTAGCCCTCGAAGTTGCCGCGCGGGTGCAGCCCCATGCCGCCCCAGTTCGCGCACGAGAGCAGCGGCGCCTCGATGTCCTCGAATCGCGGCATGCGGGCACGGTAGTAGTCGTCGATGAGCGGTCGCGCGAGTGCCTCTCCGCCCAGATCGACCCGGTTGGCCTCCAGTTCCGCCTCGCCGAGTTCGAGGGGGCCGGCCACCGGCTCGCCGGTGACGGCACTCTTCGGCCCGCGGGAGCCGAGCCCGTGCTGCACCGACTTCACCTGGCGGCGATACCAGCCGTCCAGGAAGCCACAGAGGATTCCACCGTGGCGTGCGAGTTCGCGGTAGTAGTCGGAGGAGCCCTCCCACAGGCACATGGCCGCGAGGTGCCGGGGCTTGAGCGCACCGACCTGCCACTGGTTCATCGCGTAGTACGAGATTCCGTTCAGGCCGACCTTGCCGTTGCTCCAGGCCTGCGTGCCCGCCCACTCGATGCACAGTTTCAGGTCGAGCGTCTCGCGCGGCGACCAGCAATCGATCACGCCGGGCGAGCGACCCGCGCCGCGCGAGTCCACCCGCACGCAGGCGTAGCCGTCCGGCACCCACTTCTCGGGGTCGACCAGTTCCCAGTTCTGGTACTTGTTCGAAGAGCCCTCGAGCACCTCGGGGGCTGCCTTCACGAGGCGCGCCCAGTTGCCCGGATAGCCCTCCTTGAACTCGAGGCCCTTGGCGTACGGCCCGCTCGACAGGATCACCGGGTGGCGCCCGTCGCCCAGCGGGCGGAAGACGTCGGCGCGCAGCACGACGCCGTCCTCCATCGGGATCGGCACGTCCCAGTCGATCTGCATGCCGTCGCGTATCTCGCTGCGGCGCGCGCTGCGATAGGGATCCTCGGATGTGCTGGACGTGGTCATGGTCATCGTTCCCGTGGGCTGGATGGACGACGGCGTGAGGGCAACGACCCGCCACGCCGGTGGCTGGTGGGGCAGGCGGGTTCCAGGGAAGGCGCCGCCGCCGGTCAGTTCGGGCTGGCGCCGTCCTTCATGATGCGGCGTGCGAGTTCGCGCATCTGCGCAAGGTCGTTCGCGACGTAGCGGTTGAACTCGTCGGTACGCATGTTGCCGGGCATCAGGCCGAGTTCGTCGAACCGGGCACGGATGTCCGGGTCGGCGACCGCGCGTTCGACCTCCGCGTGCAGCCGGGCGACGATCTCGGGCCTCACGTTCGCGGGCAACCAGAGCCCGAACCAGCCGATCAGGTCGAAGTCGGGAAATCCCGACTCGCGCATCGTGGGCAGGTCGGGCAGGCCCTTCCAGCGGATCGGCCCGGTGATGGCCAGAGGTCGCGCCTTGCCTCCCTTGATTAGCGGCATGGCCACCGGCGTGGTCAGGAACAGGGTGTCGATGTGTCCGCCCATCAGGTCGTTGGTGGCCTGAGCCGCGCCCTTGTACTGCACGTAGCGGATGTCGGTCTGGGTGACCGATTTCAGCATCTCGGCGCCGATGTGCAGGATGTTGCCGACACCCGCCGCCCCGTAGGTGAGCTTGCCCGGATGCTTGCGCGCGAGGGCGACGAACTCCTGCACCGTGCGCGCCGGGATCGACGGATGCACCAGGTGCACCATGCCGTAGGTGCGGGCGATCTGGGTGACGGCCGTGAAGTCACGGATCGGGTCGTAGGGGACGCCGGCCGGGTTGAACGCGGTGTTCGAGGTGTGCGAGCCGGTGGTGATCAGCCATGTATGGCCGTCCGGCGGTGCCTTGGCGACCGTGCTGCTGGCGATCACCCCGGCGGCACCGACCCGGTTCTCGAGGATGATCGGTTGGCCCAGCGCGGCGGACAGTTTGGGCATCAGCAGGCGCGCGACCAGGTCGACCACCCCACCCGCGCCGAAACCCTCGATGAGCCTGATCTGCCGGGTGGGGAAGTCCTGCGCGCTGGCGACCGCGGGAAGTCCGGCCAGCGCAAGCGAGCCGGCGAGGGCGGCCAGCAGGCGGCCGCGAGCGGCGCGGGGCGCCGAACGACATGACGGGTGCATCGGGTTCTCCTCCAGGCCGGGGCCCGTCTGGCGCGGGCGTCCGTGATCACGCTTCGACACCGGAGTCTAGGAACGACCCGGGGGCCGGTCAAGCCTGCGGGCATGGCAAGCCGTTCGTCGGGCGGCGAGGTGTCGCGGTGCAGTCGCCGCCTCCGCCGTGGGGCCCGTGCGCCCGACTCGTCCGGCTCGTCCGACGCTCCCGACGCCTTCGATGCGTCCGACGCATCCGGCACGCCCGTCGCCCCCTGAACGGCTGCGCGGCAACGCCCGTTCAGGCCGTCGTCCGGGGGGCCGGGCGCGCGCGGGCCTGGTCGATCAGCTCGACGATCCGCACCGGCGACAGCGGTGCCTCCGCGATGTGCACGCCGAGATCCGAGAGCGCGTGCTCGATCGCCGAGACGATCGCAGGCGCGACCGGGATCGTGCCGGCCTCGCCGATGCCCTTGACGCCGATCGGATTGGTCGGCGAGGGCGTCTCCACGAACACCACTTCAAGGGGCGGCAGCTCGGTGGCGGTGGGCAGCAGGTAGTCGGCGAAGGTGCCGGTCAGCGGCTGCGCCTGTTCGTCGTAGGCCATGCGCTCGAACAAGGCGTTGCCGATGCCGTGCACGATGCCGCCGTGGACCTGGCCCTCGGCCATCATCGGGTTGACCAGCACGCCGCTGTCGTGGACCGCCACGTAGCGCAGCAGGCGTACTTCGCCGCTGGCCTCGTCGACCTCGACCTCGCAGGCGTGGCAGGCATTGGCGTGGGCCTGGGCGTTGGTCTGGAACAGACCCGACGCCTCGAGCCCGGGCGTGATGCCCGGCGGCAGCGAATAGCCGGGCGCGCCCTTCATCTTCCGGGCGATCTCCGCAAGTGCAATGCCGCTCGACGGGTCGTCGGATCGCTGCACCCGGCCATCGCGCAGTTCGAGCAGGTCCTCGTCCACGCCCAGCAACTGGGCGCCGACCGCCAGGGCTTTGCGACGAACTTCCAGTGCGGCCAGGTGTGCGGAGGAGCCGGCCATGACGGTCTGGCGGCTGGCAAACCCTCCCATGCCGAGCGAGACGCGACCGGTATCCCCGCAGGTGACATGCACCGCCTCGGGCGAGACGCCCAGCGGGGCCGCGACGATCTGCGCGAGCGCGGTCGCCAGCCCCTGTCCCATCGCCAGCGCACCGGTGTAGACCGAGATGCGTCCCTGCGGCGACACCCGGACCAGCGCCGACTCGAACGGGCCTCGCGAGGTGGCCTTCACGGCCGCGGCCAGTCCGAGGCCCAGGCGGCGACCGCGGCGGCGTGCGTCCGCCTCGCGAGCGGCAAAGCCCGGGTAATCGATGCGCTCGAGGGCGATCGCCTGGCAGCGAGGATAGTCGCCGCCGTCGATCACCGAGCGGACCCCGGCGCGATTGACCATGCCCTTCTCGTAGGGCATGCGCCCGGGGGGGACGTAGTTGCGAAGCCGCAGTTCCGCGCGGTCGATGCGAAGCTCGCGCGCGACCCTGTCCATCAGGCGCTCCATCACGAAGGCCGCCTGCGGATAGCCGGCCCCGCGCACCGGTACCACCGGCGTCTTGTTGGTCTGGCAGACCAGCACCTCGAGGTCGTAGGCCGGCACCTTGTACGGGCCGGTGACCGAGGTGGCCGCGTTGTACGGGAGGTTGATGCCCTGGGGGGTGTAGGCCCCCTGGTCGTGCAGCATGCGACCGCGCAGGCCGCGGAGCACGCCCTGCGCATCGACCGCGATCTCGACTTCCCAGAGCTGGTCGCGCTCGTGGATGGAGGCCACGAAGTGCTCGGCACGGTCCTCCACCCAGCGCACGGGGCGCCCGAGCAGGCGGGCAGCCGCCGGGACGGCGACCTCCTCGGGATAGGTCAGGTACTTGCAGCCGAAGCCGCCGCCCACGTCGGGCGCGATCACGCGCACGTCGTGCTGGTCGAGCCCGAGCATCGCGGCGACGGTGTGCAGCGTCTCGTGCGCCATCTGGGTCGATGTCCAGAGGGTGAGCGCGCCCCCGATCGGGTCGAAGCGGGCGAGCACGCCCCGGCCCTCCATCGGGTGTGCGGCGCCGCGGTGCACCCGCAGGGTCTCGGCGAAGCGGTGGGGCGCGTCGGCGAAGGCCGCGGCGACATCGCCGAAGCCGACGCGAAAGCGTTCGGCCACGTTCGATTCGGCCTCGGTGCGAACCGGGGGCGCGTCCGGCTCGATCGCCTGGCGCAGGTCGTGGACGACCGGCAGGGCCTCGTAGTCGACCTCGATCAGCGCGAGCGCATCCTCGGCGATCGCGCGCGAGCGCGCGACGACCATCGCGATCGCCTCGCCGACGAAGGCGACCTCGCGATCGGACAGCACCCAGGGCGTGATGTCGCGCTGCAACGTGCTCGACGGGAAGCCGAGCGGCATCCGCGGGCCGGTCAGCGCCGGGAGCAGGCCCGCGCTGTCGTAGACGGCGACCACGCCCGGCAGGTTGCGCGCGGCCTCGAGGTCGAGGCGGGCGATCCGTGCGTGCGCGTGGCTGCTGCGCAGGAAGGCCGCGTGCAGCATGTCCGGCAGCACGAGGTCGGCCAGGTAGCGGCCCTCGCCGCGCAGGAGCGCGGGATCCTCGATCCGCGGGGCACTTTGCCGCAGGCCGCTGGCGGGCGCGCGGACGCCGTCGAGCGGGCTCATTGCGCGCCCCGCAGCCGGTCGACCGCGGCGCGTGCTGCCGCGACGATGTTCTGGTAGCCGGTGCACCTGCACAGGTGGCCGGAGAGGACCTCGCGGATCGCCGATTCGTCCGGGTCGGGCACGTCGCGCAGCAGTTCGGCGAGCGACATCAGGATGCCCGGCGTGCAGTAGCCGCATTGCAGCCCGTGATGGTCGCGGAAAGCCTGCTGCAGCGGGTGCAACGTGCCGTCGGGGGAGGCAAGCGACTCGACCGTACGGATCTCGCAGCCGTCTGCCTGGGCCGCGAGCGTGAGGCAGGCTCGCGCGGAGTGGCCGTCGATCCACACGGTGCATGCACCGCATACGCCGTGCTCGCAGCCCAGGTGCGTGCCGGTCAGCCCCAGGTCCTCGCGCAGGAAGTCGGCGAGGCCGAGGCGGTCCTCGACGCGGGCGCAGATGTCGCGCCCGTTCACTCGCAGGCGGATCTCGTGGTGGTCGACGCAACGGTCGGAGGGAGGGTCGGAGGGGGTGCTCATCGGGGCGTGGACAAGGGTGTAGGGGCGGCGGGTGCCCGGCGAGGCCTCAGGCGACCGCGCCGGTGCGTGCGATCGCGCGATCGAGGGCCCTCTGTGCGAGGGTGCGGGCGAGGCGACTGCGGTACCCGGCTGGAATCTGGGCATCGCCCATGGCCGGGACCTGTGCACAGGCCTCGGCGGCCGCGGCGACGGCGGCGGGCTCTCCGCGGCTGCCCACCAGGCATCGTTCGGCGTCGGTGACCCGGCGAGCCGTCGCGGCGACCCCGCCCAGCGTGACCGAGGCCCGGGACAGCCGGCCGTCGCCGTCGCGCAGCACGAGTGCCGCGACCGCGACGATCGCGTAGTCGCCGTGCCGCCGCGCGAACTCCTCGAAGCCCCAGCCGTGTCCCTCGGGCCACTGCGGGAAGGTGACGGCGGTCACGATCTCGCCGTCCTCGATCGCAGGGGTCATCAGGTCGAGCGCGAACTCGTGCATCGGCAGCCGCCGGGTCCCCTTGGCCGATGCGATGTCGAGCACGGCATCCATCGCCATCGCGACCATGGGCTGTTCGGCCGAAGGGTCGAGGTGGCAGAGGCTGCCGCCCAGCGTGCCCCGGTTCCGCGTCTGGCGGTGTCCGACCCAGCGGATCGCCTCGGCCAGCAGCGGCAGGCGCCGGCGAACGACCTCCGAGAATTCGATCTCGCGCTGCCGGGTCATCGCACCGATGCGCACCGCGCCGGGCAGTTCGTCGATCCCGGCCAGCCCCTCGACCTTCGCCAGGTCGACCACGTGCTCGGGGGCGAGCAGGCGGAAATTGAGCATCGGCAGCAGCGACTGTCCGCCCGCGAGCAGGCGGGCGTTGGGCAGGGTTGCCGCCAGTTCGATCGCCTGCTCGAGGCGACGCGGGGCGTGATAGCGGAAGGCGGGGGCCTTCATCGGACCGACGCGGCCATCACTCGGGCTGGATGCCCGCCACCGAGGCGATCCGGCGGGCTCGCTCGATGTCGGCCCGCAGCAGCTTCAGGGTATCGGCGCCGGAGCGGAAGAAGGCGTCGAGACCGGATGCGGCAAGGCGCTTCTCCATCTCCGGTTCGCGCAGCACCTGGCGGACATCGGCTTCGATCTTCGACACGATGGCCTGCGGAGTGGCTGCCGGTGCGAGGAATCCGTAGTAGTTCTCGTAGGCGAACGTCTTCAGCTCGGGCACCCCGGTCTCGCGGAAGGCCGGGATGTCCGGCGCGAGTGCCGAGCGGTTGGTGCTCGCGAGGGCGATGGCCCGGAGCTTCCCGGTCTGGATGTGCGGCAGTGCGGTGGCGAGCGTGACCGCGGCCACGTCGAGCTGGCCCCCGAGCACGTTGGTGACTGCTCCCGCGCAACTCTGCGGGATGTGCGAGGCCACGGTCTTGGTCTCGAACTTGTAGCTCTCCATCGTGAAGTGGTGCGAACTCGCCATGCCGCAGCTCGCGTAGTTGAAGCGGTCGGGTTGCGCCCGCAGCAGCGCGGTGAACTCGGGCAGCGTGGTGGCCTTCACCCGCGGCGCGACGACCAGGACGATCGGCGCCGAGGTGGCGATCGCCACCGGCTTGAAGTCCTTCACGAGGTCGAAGGTCAGTTTCTGGAGCAGGGCGGCGCCCACCGTGTGGGTGGAGGCGACGACCAGCAGCGTGTTGCCGTCGGGCGTCGAGCGCGCGGCGAGTTCGGCGCCGATCGAACCGCCGCCGCCCGGGCGGTTCTGGATGAGCACCGGCTGCTTCCAGACCTCGCTCAGGCGGGCGCCGAGGATGCGTCCCGTCAGGTCGGCGCCGCCGCCGGGCGAGAAGGTCACGATGAGGCGGACCGGCTTCGTCGGCCATGCGGCGTCGGTCTGGGCCGATGCCCCGATGGGGGCCATGGACACGCCGGAGGCGATCGCGGCGAGGCCGATGGCAAGGCGGCGGCGGGGGCTGTGCTGCGGCGGGCGGGCGGGTGTCTTCATCGGGGCTCCAGGTGGGGAGGGGTATCGTGGCGATGCGAAAGCGGAGGGTCCGGGTGGCTTGGCACGGAACGGACCCTGCCGGCGCAAGGTGGACAGGGTGGGGTGGAATGATGGCCTGCGGGGCATCGTGCGGTTCGAAGCCCCGGAAGGCAGCATCCGGTGGCTACTCAGGTTGCAGCGATCGGGGAATCCTCGAATCGCATGGACAGGTCGAGCGCCCGGACATCCTTGGTGAGCGAACCCACCGAGATGCGGTCCACGCCGGTGGCGGCGATCGCGGCGATCGTGTCGAGCGTGATCCCGCCCGAGGCTTCGAGTTCGGCGCGCCCGGCGGTGGTGCGCACGGCGGCGGCCATGCGCTCCACGCTGAAGTTGTCGAGCAGGATGAGGCGCGCCCCGGCATCCAGCGCCTCGGCCAGTTGCGCCTCGGTCTCCACCTCGACCTGTGCGGGGACGCCCGGGAAGCGTTGGCGCGCGGCCAGCACGGCCTCGCGCAGGCCACCGGCGGCCGCGATGTGGTTCTCCTTGATGAGGACCATGTCGTACAGGCCCATCCGGTGGTTCGCGCCGCCGCCGGCGACAACCGCGTACTTCTGGGCAAACCGCAGCCCAGGCAGCGTCTTGCGGGTATCCAGCACTCGCGCGCGGTGCCCGGCCGCGGCGTCGACGTGCTGCCGGGTGCGGGTCGCCACGCCCGAGAGCAGTTGCAGGAAATTGAGCGCGCTGCGCTCGGCGGTGAGCAGCGAGCGAGCGGATCCCTCGATGCGGCAGAGCACCTGGCCGGCCGCGATGCGCTCGCCGTCGGCCGCCAGCCACTCGATGCGTGCGGCGGTGTCCACCGCGGCGAACACGGCGTCGAACCACGGCCGACCGGCGAGGACGGCAGCCTCCCGGGCGACGACCCGGGCGCGAAGCCGAGCCTCGGCAGCGATCAGCGCCGCGGTGAGATCGCCGGTGCCGACATCCTCGGCCAGCGCCCGCGCGGCATCGTCGCGCGCGTGTCGGGCGATCAGTTCAGGAGGGAAACTCATGGGAGAGGCTGCACGGCAGAAGCGGGGATCGCGCGACCGGGAGCCCCGGATTCTATCCACGGCCCGTCATGCCTGCCGGCTGACTTGCCAGCCGTCGCATGGGCGCAGGGCGGTCGCTGGTATGCCGCCCAGTGCATGGGTAGCATTCGAGTGTGTCAGGGTACATCAAACAACATCCCGACCCGGTCCGGGACGCAGTGCTG
>Ga0315900_10007654_pt1 | contig 14101 bp, 13 predicted proteins | sample LakEriMetagenome_FD_203521 | JGI IMG/M metagenome (GOLD analysis project Ga0315900, IMG submission 203521) | Freshwater fungal communities from buoy surface, Lake Erie, Ohio, United States - Buoy 12 MA114 | ecosystem: Environmental > Aquatic > Freshwater > Lake > Lake biofilm | place: USA: Lake...
ACTTTTTTCTTTCTATTAAAGATTTCTATTCTAAAGCCAAGCCCAACTAATCTCTTTTCCGAATATCAAACTTAAATAGGCGACACTCTAAAGGACCGTTAAACAATGGGGTGCGCTTGGATTCTTTCATCCGCAAGTGCCCTGGTAAGCCCATATCTGCGGTCAATGCATAAATTTCCCAGCCACCAAAGTGGTCCTTTAATTGTTTGCTAAATTGATCTAAAAATGCAGCAAATTGAGGATCAATAGGTTCTTTGACTAAGGGCTCACGACTAGTGCGACGCTTTTGCATATAGGATTTATCCTCATCCCCCAATGGATATATTTTGTCTTGGTCTCCGCCTTTAATACCCAAGCGCTCTCCATAAGGAGGATTAAATACCATCACACCACCTTGGTCCGAAGCAGGTTTCACTGCAATCGCATCGACCTGTCGAACAACTGGAAGGCTGGGCAAATAAGCGCGTTGCCAATTAGCCTTACAAATTGTGATCATCTTTTCATTAATATCGCTACCACTAATTGAAATCGGTAGATCTGCAAAGTCCGCTATCTCTTTTTTTGAGGCATCACAAAGATCAGCCCAGTTCTTTTTCTCGAGTGAGGTATTAAATGGCTTTAACCGGGTAAAGCCAAATCCAGAAAGTTCTACCGTTTGCTTCCAGCCACTAAGCTTCGTTGACGCAGATAGATTCTTATCCTCAAATAACTGTGCACGGATAGCCCCTGGCGGAATATGCAACGCCATTTGTGCGGCCTCGATCAAAAAAGTACCGCTGCCGCACATGGGATCGTATAAAGCTTGATTGGTTTGCCATGGAGTAAGTGCCAAAATCCCTGCAGCTAGATTCTCCTTTAACGGCGCCTCTCCTTTCTCCTCGCGCCAACCTCTTTTAAACAAAGGCTCACCTGATGTATCCAAGTAGATAGTGGCTTGATCAGTAGTTAAATGGGCTTGCACACGCACATCTGGATTAGCTGTATCGATATTGGGGCGCTCACCCGTTTGCTCTCGCAAACGATCAACGATGGCATCTTTAATACGAAGGGTAGCAAAGTTCAAACTCTTTAAGGGTGAACGCTGTGCGGTCAGGTCTACCCGAAGTGTTTGATGAAAGCCAAACCAATCCTCCCATCCAATCGATTTGGCCAAACGAAATAAATCATCTTCACTCTTATAGGGGCCGTCTGCCATTTTCAGTAAAACGCGGCTAGCAATACGAGAGTGGAGGTTGATTGCCATCGCAACTGCTAAGGGGCCATTAACGCCGATACCGCCCGTCATATTAGCAGGGGCAGGATCAATTTGCGTTACCCCAAGCGCTTTTATCTCAGGTCGTTTTACAAGGCCATCCAATTCGCTCGCTAATACACCCTCAAGCCCACCCGGGCAGACAATAAAAAATTGCATCGTCAATGAGGTTCGTGGTTGGATAAAATCAATTGGGCTTCATCACCACAAGGGCCGTAATGATCAGCATTAACAACACGGGCACCTCATTAAACCAGCGGTACCATACATGAGTTTTCGTATTGGTTTTTTCTATAAAGTTCTTTAGTAATTTCTTGCATTGCAAATGATAGATGATGATTATCAGCACTAAGAGTGCTTTTATATGCATCCAAATAGAGCCTCTACCCACGCCGTAATAAAGCCACAAGATCAAGCCTAAAGCAACGGCGGGCATCATCAAGATAGTCATAAAGCGATATAGGCGCTGCGCCATGCCCAATAGACGTGAGTACGCCTCAGTGTTAGTCTCTTGAGCAAGATTTACAAAAATACGCGGCAGATAAAATAAGCCGGCAAACCAAGAGGCAATTAAAACGATATGAAGGGTCTTAGCCCAAAGGTATCCATCAAACATAGTTTTTCTTTATATCAGCGCTTTATTGACGAACTTCACCGTGACCCATCACGACATACTTCAAGGATGTAAGTCCCTCAAGGCCAACGGGACCTCGCGCATGGAGTTTGTCATTCGAAATTCCAATCTCAGCTCCAAGGCCATACTCAAAGCCGTCAGCAAAGCGGGTGCTGGTATTAACCATCACACTTGCGCTATCTACTTCTCGTAAGAATCGATCAGCATGGGCCTGATTTTGGGTAATGATGGCGTCCGTATGCTTACTCCCATAATGCTCGATGTGCTCCATCGCCTCATCTAAATCCTCAACCATCTTAATCGATAAGATGGGTGCCAAATACTCCGTGTGCCAATCCTCTTCGCTTGCGTCAACCAAATGAACAAAACCGCTACTCTCCAGAACCTTGCGGGTTTTAGAATCAACCCGCAACTCAACCCCTTTATCTTGATAGATCTTGCAAAGAGGTGGCAAAACCTCCTGAGCGATCTTCGTATTAACTAATAAAGTTTCCATCGCATTACATGGCGCATAACGTTGTGTCTTCGCGTTATCACATACCCGTATTGCCAAATCAAGATCTGCACTCTCATCAATATAGGTATGGCAAATTCCATCAAGGTGTTTGATCATGGGCACTCGACCATCCGCCATTAAACGCGCAATTAAACTCTTGCCACCACGGGGAACAATGACATCAATGTATTCGGTCATGGTAATCATTTTGCCAACAGCAGCTCGATCGGTTGTTTGTACCACTTGAACAGCTTCTGCGGGAAGTCGTGCCGCAGCCAAGCCTTCCTGAATCAAACCCGCCAAGTAGGTATTTGAATCAATTGCTTCTGATCCGCCTCGCAAAATCACCGCATTGCCTGACTTTAAACAAAGTGCGGCAGCATCAATGGTCACATTGGGTCTTGACTCATAAATAATCCCAATAACTCCTAAGGGCACGCGCATCTGCGCGATCAAAATACCGGACGCTTGTTTCTTAAAAGCACCAATATGCCCGACAGGGTCTCCAAGACGCACGATCTGCTCCAAGCCCAAAGCCATGGTCTCGATCGATTTCTCGGTCATGGTCAAGCGATCAATAAAAGCTGCATCGTTACCATTAGTCTTGGCACGCTTTACATCGACTGCATTAGCCGCCAATATTTTGGCAACATCTCGACGTATCGCTTTTGCAATATTACTAAGCGCACGATTCTTTTGCTCACCACTAGCCTTAGCCATTGCGCGCGATGCGGCTCTCGCTTGCTGACCAATAGCCAGCATCATTTGCTCAATCGTGGATTGGTTTTGTGCTTCCATAGACCATACTCTAACGCAATAGACCACCAATTACGCGCAGGCCATCCCAAGGATTAGTAGGCATCTCACGAACCATCAGACCTTTTGCTTGCTTATCAAGGTTTGCAGCCAGGATCATGGCTTGCTTGAGTTTTTTAGGGGCAATCCGTTTTAATGCCGCTGGGTACAACTTCTCCCGCTTACCCCAAATTCGGTAATTGCGTAATAAATTCGGTAATGCCTCGCCAGTGCCAAGTCCTGCTTGCACTCTATTGAGAGTTCGCAGCTCATCACTGACACTCCATAAAATGAGTGGCAGAGGCTCACCCTCGCCCTGGAGCCCATCGAGCATTCGGTTTAAACGTGCCGCATCCCCTGAAAGTATTGACTCGGTTAACTCAAAAATGTCATAACGCGCTACCTTAAGCACAGCAGAACGAATCTGCTCCTCGCTCAATTTGCCAGTCGGATAAAGCAGAGCTAATTTCTGGATTTCTTGATGTGCTGCAATTAAATTCCCCTCAACCTGATCAGCCATAAATTGGAGTGCACGTTGCCCGCTTTCACCTGCCTCGACCTCCTGAGCTTGATTTTTAAGACGCTGAGCAATCCAACTTGGAAGAGCAATGCGATCAATTGAGTCGATTTGTACAGTCACACCAGATTCATCTAATGCTGTGAACCAGGCTGAAGTTTTGGTCTTTGTATCTAAGCGTGGCAAGATAATACAAACAATCGTATCCACACGATTACTAGATTGAGCCATTTGCTCTGCAAACTGTTTAAGAGATTCAGCGCCCTCTCTACCCGGCTTACCAGTAGGCATACGTAACTCGATAAAACGTCTATCCCCAAATAAGGACATAGTTTGTCCAGCGCTAATCAGGGCCGCCCAGTCAAAATAACGATCCTGAACTAGTACCTCACGTTCTGTAAAGCCACTTGTTCTAGCAAGAGCTCGCAAGGCATCGATTGCCTCCATCATCAATAAGGGCTCATCACCACTAAAGATGTAAAGAGGCTTAAAAGTTTGCTGATCTTTTGCAAGACTAGCCAAATGAAGATGAAATGCGTCGCTTTTAATCATAGCGCCTTCCTGCCCTGATCAGACCACTAACGGGTCACACGACCAAGCGTTGCAACTCGCCGCAATATTTGCAAAGCAAGATCAGCACGCATGCTTTCTAAGAACTGCTGTTGCTGCTGATCAGACGCCAAAACAGTTGCGGTCGTGAAATCTAAATCGCGAGTGACATAAATGTCAGACTCGGGAATAATCTCGGCACCAACATTATCAAAAGCTCTAAAAATCACACGATTATTAAGACGATAAGCGGAGATCTGACCCGTTGAGGTATAGGTCAAGATCTGCCGTGTACTCTCTTCGCTCACAATTTCTAAAATTAGATCAGCATCTTTACCATTGGTAACCACCTTAGCATTTGAGCCAGTGACAATGATTCGCTCGAGATCGTAACGAAGCTGGGGTGAAGGACGACCCGAAATTAGGATCGCTTTATAGGGAATGGTGACCGAGCCTCTAAGCCTAAATCCACACGCGGAGAGTCCTCCAAAAGATAAGAGGGTAATGCCCCCTAGGGCGCTCAAGAATGTGCGGCGATTGTGGGTCAAAAAATGGCTCATATTGCTATGCTACGACATTCACAAGCCTGCCAGGTACCACAATGACTTTCTTGGGATTCGCACCATTCAAAATTCGCATCACTGGTTCGGCTTGAAGTGCTATCGCCTCAATTACCTCTTTGGTGGCATCGGCAGGTACTTTCATCTGGCCTCGATGCTTGCCATTGACTTGCAAGACTAACTCAATTTCACTTTGCACCAGAGCAGACTCATCAACTTCAGGCCATGGGGCATCCAAAATCGATCCATACTGTTTTGCAAAACCTAATTCCTGCCAAAGCACATACGTGCAATGGGGCACTACGGGATAGAGAATACGTAACAAAATACTCAGAGACTCCGATAGAACTGCTGGACTTATTTGTTGTGATGCGCCATCTAGCTTAATGGGCTCTAAAACATTTAACATCTTCATCGCCGCGGATACGACCGTATTGTATTGACGACGTTGATAGTCAAAATTAGCCTGCTTGAGAATGGTATGCACCTCAAAGCGTAGATCCTTCTCGACTGAATTTAGTTCACCAGTAATTACTGTTTGGATATTGTGAAGAACCTGCGCCTGAGAACTGGCATAAATCCAGAGTCGTCTTAAAAACCGTGAGGCGCCCTCAACCCCAGCGCCGGACCACTCGAGCTGTTGCTCAGGGGGAGCGGCAAACATCGTAAATAAACGCGCCGTATCTGCGCCATATTGATCAATGAGTGCTTGAGGATCGACCCCGTTGTTCTTACTCTTGGCCATTTTCTCAACGCCACCAATCTGCACAGGCGAACCGTCCTTGATTAATTTAGCGGCAATGGGTCGGCCTTTTGCATCTAAATCAAGTTCTACCTCTGATGGATTAATCCATTGATTCTTGCCATCATTCTCTTTGTAAAAAGTTTCGTTTAAGACCATACCTTGGGTTAACAGATTCTGAAAAGGCTCATCAAAATTAATGAGCTTTAGGTCACGCATGACCTTGGTCCAAAAACGCGCATACAGCAGATGCAAAATTGCATGCTCAATACCACCAATGTATTGATCCATTGGCATCCAATACGCATTTCGTGCATCGACCATCATCTTTGCATCAGGTCCGGTATAACGCATGAAATACCAAGACGAATCGACGAAGGTATCCATCGTATCGGTCTCACGGCGAGCAGGCTTTCCACATTTAGGACAATCGACCTGCAAAAAATCGTTTCGTTTATTTAGGGGATTACCGGAGCCATCTGGCACACAGTCCTCTGGAAGTATGACTGGCAAATCAGCTTCGGGAACTGGGACCTCACCACAGCTCTCACAATGAATAATCGGGATTGGTGTTCCCCAATAGCGCTGGCGCGAGATACCCCAGTCACGCAAGCGGTAAGTGGTTTTAAGTTCGCCCAATCCAATCTCGTTAAGATCCTTGGCTACCGCATGAACTGCTTCTAAATGGGATAGGCCATCGTAGCGATTGCTATCTATGCACTCGACATGATCTTTTTGGGCATACCAATCTTGCCAATCGCTTGGGTTAAATAAAGTGGTGTCGCTCATTACTGCAATGACTTGCTTGATTGGAATCTGGTATTTATTGGCGAATGCAAAGTCACGTTCATCGTGAGCTGGCACGCCCATTACTGCACCATCGCCGTAGGACATCAGGACATAATTACCAACCCAGAGTGGGATTGGCTCTTGCGTGATCGGATGGGTTACATAGAAACCCGTAGGCATGCCCTCCTTATCTTGGGTGGCAATATCTGCCTCGATCACACTCCCGGTTTTACACTTCTCAATAAAGCCTGCTAAAGCCGGATTCGACTTAGCCGCTTGACTGGCCAAGGGGTGCTCTGCCGCTACCGCACAAAATGTAACACCCATAATGGTGTCGGCGCGCGTGGTGAAGACATACATTTTGCCGTCCCCAATCAAATCACCAGCATCATTTTTAATTTGGTGGGTAAATGCAAAACGGACCCCCTGACTTTTGCCAATCCAGTTTTGCTGCATGATCTTGACGCGTTCAGGCCAATCTAGCTTATCTAAACCAGTCAGCAGTTCTTCTGCGTAGGCAGTAATGTTGAGGTAATAACCAGGGATCTCGCGCTTTTCAACTAAAGCACCAGACCGCCATCCACGTCCATCAATCACCTGCTCATTTGCCAGCACCGTTTGATCAATAGGATCCCAGTTCACGGTTTGGGTCTTGCGGTAGGCAATACCCTTCTCTAACATCTTCAGAAATAACCATTGGTTCCAGCGATAGTAATCCGGTTTGCAGGTTGCAATCTCGCGCGACCAATCAATTGCTAAGCCCATCGCTGCCATTTGCTTGCGCATGTAATCAATATTTTGATAGGTCCATTGCGCAGGAGGGACATTATTTTGGATAGCAGCATTCTCTGCGGGCATCCCAAAGGCATCCCAACCCATGGGCATTAAAACGTTATAGCCCTGCATGCGCAACTGACGCGCCATCACATCATTGATGGTGTAGTTACGGACATGACCCATATGCAACTTACCCGATGGGTAAGGCAACATCGAGCAAGCATAAAACTTGGGCTTTACGTGACCATTCGAACTCTTTGTATTCTCCGTTACGCGGTATACATCGTCCTTGATCCAGTCACTATGCGCACTGGCCTCAATACTACGAAAATCATAATTCATTGCCATTGCTGTCTTACTCTAAATTTTATTTGTTTTATAAATGGTGTAATTATTTTTTGAGGCCAAGAACATCCTGCATATCAAACCAGCCTTTGGTTTGATTTTGTAAAAAGGCGGCTGCCCGCAAAGCACCCTGGGCATAAGACTGACGACTACTTGATTTATGGCTAATTTCAATCCGCTCGCCTTCACCCGCAAAAATAACTGTGTGATCGCCCACAATATCGCCGCCACGAATGGTGGCAAAGCCAATACTGCCACTCTTTCTTGGACCCGTATGGCCCTCACGGGTATAAACCGCTACCTCGCTAAGTACTTTATTTTGTGCAGCTGCAATCACCTCACCCATTTTTAAGGCGGTACCTGATGGTGCATCTACTTTATGGCGATGATGAGCTTCTACGATTTCAATGTCATAGCCTTGATTAAGCAACTGCGCAGCGACCTGCAAAATCTTGAAGGTAGCGTTCACGCCCACACTCATATTCGGGGCAAAGACTATTGCAATTGATTGTGCTGTACTCTGTAACTGCTTTAATTGCTCTGGTGTAAAACCTGTAGTACCGATAATCATTTTGACACCAGCCTTTTGGGCGGTAGCAGCATGAAGTAATGTGCCATCAGGTCTCGTGAAATCAATTAAGTATTCAGCACCAGCTAAGCCTTTCACGAGATCAGCAGTAATTTGAACCTTAGTTTCTCTACCTAGAAACGCTCCGGCATCGCTTCCTAATTGAGGACATGCGGCGTGTTCTAGTGCCCCAGTTAATTGTGTATTGGGATCATTCAAAATGGTTTCAATGAGCATCTTGCCCATCTTTCCGGTGGCACCGGCAACAGCAAATTTCATTGGCATGGTTTAGCTCTATCCACTAATTTTTAACGGGTGTAACCACCACATCTGGCTGTGGGGATGGTAGTGGTAAATTACTTGGCTGACTAATGACCATCACTTCGGGGGGTGCTTTTTTTACCCTCTTCGGAGGTTTATTTTTACCGGTCACGACATCCCAAAAACTTCGCCTCTCCCGCGCATAATTATCAATTTCTGCGACCAACTCGACTTCTGTAGGCAAGGCATCACCGCCAAACTTAATTAACTGATCCCCCTGAAAGAATAAAGTGACGCGGCGCTCCTTTCCAATGGTCTCGCCCTCACGCTTAAACTCAAAGACATAATCCCAACGATTGGCGTGAAAGAAGCTAGCTAAAAGAGGGGTTCCCATAATTTGACGAACCTGCTCACGTGTCATGCCAACCTTTAGGCTGGCATATTGCTCACTAGAAATAAAATTACCCTGAACGACATCAGGCACATACGGCTGAAAGATACTATTCATCCACGCCCGTTGGGTATTATCGATCGCTGAAGAGCATGCACCCAAAACAAAGCAAAAGAAGCATGCCAAGAGCGCTCTTTGGCTTCTAGCCAAATAGTGGTTCACAAGGCGGGTAAAAATGCTAATCTGCATGGACGAAAGCTTCAACGTATCATTAAATACTTGATTTTAGCGCCCAATGCCTAAGTGAGACCGTAAAACCCTATGAGCCAAAACTCCTCACCCGCCGAACTGCGAGAAATCGGCCTAAAAGTCACCGCACCCCGTATTAAGGTCCTAGAGTTCTTTCAGCAAAACCCGAGCTCCCATTACAGTGCCGAGGAAGTCTATATGGCGCTCTCTAAGGATGACTCTGATATAGGTATTGCTACTGTCTACCGGGTTCTTACTCAATTTGAGCAAGCCGGCATCCTCTTACGAAGTCATTTTGAGTCCAGTAAAGGGGATAGCCGAGCCATATACGAGCTCAATGAAGGAAAACACCATGACCATCTGGTTTGCCTAGATTGCGGGCATGTAGAGGAGTTTGTCGATCCCGCTATTGAGAAGCGTCAAAACGAGATCGCCAAATCTCTTGGCTTTAAATTACAAGAGCATTCTTTGGCGATGTATGGGCATTGTCAGAAAAAAAATTGCCGTAGCAAGAAGAAGTAAACCAAAAGGAATTGGGTTAATTTCGGATGCCACAGTTCTATCTCGCTGGTGATTGGGCCCAATCCGATCAAGTACCATTGATTTGCGATATTAATACCGATCTTGCCCATCATCTTCGTGTGCGGCGCATCAACGACTCCGAATCATTTGCTGTCTTTGATGGTAAAGGCCGTACCGCTAAAGCACGCTTATTAAGTCTTTCCAAGCAAACTGGAAAAATTGAAATCACCCACATTAAGACGGATTTACACCGAGAGTCGTCCTATCGTATTGAGCTGATTCAAGGCCTAGCGGGTGGCGACAAAATGGATTGGATTATTGAAAAAGCCGTTGAAACGGGTGTTACCCAAATCATTCCGGTTGAATGTGAGCGCTCTGTCTTACGACTACACAGCGACCACAAGCGCTCAGAAAAACGCTTGGCCCACTGGTGCGCTATTGCTGAAGCAGCCTGTGAACAATGCGATCGAACGATCATTCCTCAAATTGGAGGGGTACAGGACTACAAAAATGCCATCGGCGCTACAAATGCCAAGATCAAAGTCCTCCTGAGCCCAAATACCAATGACTCCTTTGAGCGATTTTTGCACCAACAAACGCCAGAGGACATATGCATAGCGATTGGCCCAGAGGGTGGACACTCTCCCAATGAAGAAGCCTTAGCCCAACAGGCTGGCTTTCAAATACTCTCTCTAGGACCCCGAACCCTCAGAACAGAAACGGCTGGAATCGTGGCGATCACAGCCGTTCATACTGTTTGGAATCTAAAAAGAGTTTAGAAAAATTTAAGCGAAGGAATAGAACACGCGATAGGGCACGCGCCGCTCGGACCAGAACTCAACTGCATCACGGAACACATCAAGCAAGGTCTCGCGGGCTTCCTTATCAAATTTTTGTGTGCAAGGAAGACCTTCCAAGACGACCACAAATCCGGGCTGAGGTCCTGCTTTATCGACCAAAGTAGTCAAAGCATCCAACAGGGGATCAAAATTCTTGGCCTGTTGCTTCGTGAACATATACGCATTGGCAATAGCCTCCAAGACCTCACCCTTCGTATTGGCATTCGTACAGGCTGCGTAGACAAAATGCTGGCCGAGCTCATTAGCAGCTTCGGCTAAATCGCCTGTTCTAAACGCACGAATTGATTGCACGATATTGGGGCGCACACTGCGCAACATTGCTGGGGGTCCAGCGTCTCTCATTGCCAAAGCGGCGCGCCAAGAAGCTGTCACTTTTTTTCCTAGGTCTTGATTGGCAGCATAGGTCTGAAGACGAGACAAACCACCTTGGGCATAAATGCTAGCAGCCGAAGATTCCCGGTCAGCTTGATCATTTCTGTCCCAATTTTCTGCGCGACTGTGGTCTTCGACGCTTGCTGAAGATATGTTTTCAGGAAGAATATTCATGATGGGTAATAGATTACCCTTATCCCGCCCTCAAATCAAGTCCAATTCAGGTACTTATTTTATAAGTACTTGATTTATAATATAAAATTAAAAGTAAGTAACCACTTACTAAACCTTAGTATTCCTTAGAATAACCCTCTAGATTGGCTGGCAGCCTCCACCACGGCTAAGGTAGTCACATTCACAATCCGGCGTACCGTTGCAGCAGGGGTAAGAATATGAATCGGTTTTGCCACCCCAAGGAGGAGTGGACCAATCGCCACGCCGTTACCAGCAGCTGTTTTTAAGAGGTTATATGAAATATTAGCTGCATCAATATTAGGTAAAACTAATAAATTAGCCTCCCCTTTTAAGCTTGACTGCGTAATCGCCCCTGCGCGGATTTCGGGGTCCAGGGCACAATCACCGTGCATTTCACCGTCGACCTCTAGATCGGGAGCAGTGCTTTGTAGGATGGTCAAAACCTCACGCATTTTGACTGCTGAGGGGGCATCGCTTGAACCAAAGTTGGAATGAGACAAAAGTGCGACCTTGGGGGTCATGCCCAGTTTGCGCATCTCACTAGCCGCTAACAAAGTAATTTCCGCTAATTGCTCAGCGGTAGGATCAACATTGATATGCGTATCTACCAAAAAAACTTGGCGATTAGGCAATATGAGCCCAGACATCCCACCATAAACACTTGCACCGGGTTCATGTCCGATCACCTCGTCGATGTATTTTAGATGAGCATTGACGTTACTAATCGTCCCGCAAATCATGCCATCTGCCTGACCCTTCTTAAGCAAGATAGAGCCAATCAAGGTATTGCGACGACGCATTTCTAATTTAGCAAAAGACTCTGTTACGCCTTTGCGCTCAGTCAACTGTAAGTAGGTTTGCCAAAAGTCTCTAAAACGAGCGTCGCTTTCAGGGTTAACAATCTCAATATCAACCCCCTCCTTCATACGCAGGCCATATTTCTCAATCCGATGTTCAATCACTGAGGGACGGCCAATCAAAATCGGATTTGCTAAATTTTCATCCAAGATAACTTGAACCGCGCGCATCACCCTCTCATTTTCACCCTCGCAAAAGACAATCCGTTTTTGCTCCGCCGGAATCTTCTTAGCAATGCCAAAAAGAGGTTTCATGATGGTGCCTGAGTGATACACAAATTGCTGTAATTGATCTTTATAAAGAGCAAAGTCTTTAATGGGTCGAGTTGCTACCCCACAATCCATCGCTGCCTTAGCAACTGCTGGAGCTATCACGGTAATCAGGCGTGGATCAAATGGCTTAGGAATTAAATAATCCGGCCCAAACGCTAAATTCTCAGAGCTATAGACTGCAGCGACTACATCGCTTTGCTCAGCGCGTGCCAATTCAGCGATAGCCTTAACGGCTGCGATTTCCATCTCACGCGTAATGGTGGTGGCACCAACATCCAAGGCGCCACGGAATATAAAAGGGAAACACAAAACATTGTTCACTTGATTGGGGTAATCGGTTCGCCCGGTAGCCATAACTGCATCAGGGCGCACAACTTTCACTTCCTCCGGGAGGATCTCAGGAGTGGGGTTCGCCAATGCAAATACGAGCGGCTGACCAGCCATCCGCTTTACCATCTCTGGCTTTAGAACCCCGCCAGCAGATAAACCCAAAAACACATCAGCACCCTCAATGGCTTCCCCTAAAGTACGTTTTTCTGTCTTCTGGGCAAAAGGTGCTTTCTTCGGATCCATTAACTCCGTTCGGCCCTCATAAACCACCCCCACAATATCGGTTACCCAAATATGGCTTTTGGGCAAACCTAAATCAACCAACAACTCCAAACAAGCGAGCGCTGCAGCACCAGCTCCTGAGGTGACCAGCTTAACCTTGCTAATGTCTTTGCCAACCACCTTTAACCCATTGAGAATGGCAGCGGCGACTACAATCGCAGTGCCGTGCTGATCGTCATGAAAGACTGGGATCTTCATGCGCTCACGTAATTTACGCTCAACTAAGAAACAATCTGGCGCCTTGATGTCCTCTAAATTAATGCCGCCAAAAGTAGGTTCTAGAGCAGCAATCACCTCAACTAACTTCTCGGGATCGCGTTCATTGATCTCTATATCAAACACATCGATCCCGGCAAACTTCTTAAATAAGACAGCCTTACCTTCCATCACCGGCTTACTAGCCAGCGGGCCAATATCACCCAAACCGAGCACGGCGGTTCCGTTCGTAACTACTCCCACTAAATTGCCGCGGGCGGTATACCGAAAGGCGGTAGCCGGATCTTTTTTAATCTCCTCACACGCAGCAGCAACTCCTGGGGTATAGGCTAAGGCCAAATCCCGCTGATTGGTTAATTGTTTGGTTGGCGTAACCGCGATCTTTCCAGGGACTGGAAACTCGTGATATTGCAGAGCGGCCTCTCGTAAAGCCTTGATTTGCTCTTCTTTATTTTGATTGGGATTGTTTCCAGACTGACTCATAGTGATCCGCGGGCAAGAGGTGGAGGGGTTTTATGGGTGTGAAGTTGCTTTTAAGGCCCAGGAGGCTCTAAATGTTGCAATTAACAATAATTATTTTTGTTAAATATTTGCTCAAGTTTCTATTCTATTCCTCCCAAAGGATTACTTCGAAAGGGGTATTGAGCGCAGCCCCAGCTAACGCCGTTCACGCATGGAACGAGATCTACCAAACCCCGCCTAAAATAAGGCTATGTCTGACCGAATAGTAAATCCGACCAAGAAACGCTTAGGGACTATGGGGGAATTTGCCCTGATTGAGTCGGTTTTTAAAGCCGGGGCAATTGCTATGGCCCAAATAAATCCTAAAAATACCCCTGCACTAGGTATTGGTGATGATTGCGCCTTACTCAAACCCAAAGAAGGGGAGCTCATTGCAATTACTAGCGATATGCTGGTATCAGGAAGACACTTCTTTGCAGATGCTGACCCATTCTGCTTGGGAAAGAAATCCCTAGCGGTCAATCTTTCTGATTTAGCCGCCATGGGTGCAAGCCCACTTGGATTCACACTCTCCCTTGCATTCCCCAATATGGATGATGCTTGGATAAAAGCATTTGCACGGGGCTTATTTGCAGAGGCAGAGCGATTTAATTGCCCCTTAATTGGTGGCGACACCTGTGCAGGGCCACTGACCATTAACATTACGGCACTCGGTAGCGTTCCTTCCAATCACGGTATGCGACGAAGTGGCGCACAAATCCATGATGATATTTGGCTATCGGGAACAGTAGGCGATGCGCGCTTAGC
>Ga0315900_10007656_pt1 | contig 14100 bp, 11 predicted proteins | sample LakEriMetagenome_FD_203521 | JGI IMG/M metagenome (GOLD analysis project Ga0315900, IMG submission 203521) | Freshwater fungal communities from buoy surface, Lake Erie, Ohio, United States - Buoy 12 MA114 | ecosystem: Environmental > Aquatic > Freshwater > Lake > Lake biofilm | place: USA: Lake...
GGATTTTCGATGCTTTGGTTTCCTTCAGTTTCAACGTGGGCCTTGGAAATCTGCAACGCTCTGGGTTGCGGATGAAGACCAACCGGGGTGACTTTGAAGAAGCGGCTGAAGAGTTTATGAAATGGACTAAAGCTGCTGGTAAAGTTCTACCCGGATTGGTTAAGCGCAGAAAAGACGAACGTGCCATGTATTTGTCGGGAGTTGTGTAATGCCTGCTTCGATGACTTTTACCAGCTTACAGTCCGACATTCGCAACTACCTTGAGCGAGGCGGCGCGACTGACCCTATTGTTTACGATCAGATTCCTCGTTTAATTACTTTAGCTGAACGACGAATTGCGCGTGAACTTAAGATCCAAGGGTTCCAGAATGTCGTGACAATGGCGATGCAAACCGGCGTTGCGGTGTATGCCAAGCCTGATCGGTGGCGCGATACGGTCAGCATTAACTACGGCACTGGTACTGGAAACAATACTCGGGTTCCTGTTTTCCCGCGTTCTTACGAGTACATCAGGCAGTATTGGCCGAATGAGACCGAAACTGATGCACCAGAGTTCTACGCGGATTACAACTATCAGTATTGGATTTTTGCGCCGACACCAGACGCGACCTATCCGGTAGAGATCCTGTATTACGAACTGCCGCCGCTGCTGGATGAGGCGAATCAGACCAACTGGCTTTCTGAGTACGCTCCGAATCTGCTGCTGTACGGGGCCCTTGTTGAGGCAACGCCCTTTGTCAAGGATGACCAACGTGTGCAGCTTTGGCAGTCGTATTATGATCGTGCGCTGGCGGCGTTGAACGGCGAAGACTTGCAAAAGATTGTTGATCGGTCTACGAACCGGCGTGAGGCATAACCATGGCGTCCTTTACACAAACTTTCGGCGGCACGACGATTTATCCAAGTGATGTGTCGTATCGCTATGTATCTCTGACCATTAGTCAGACGCTGGATTGGCCTTTAGAGACTGCTCCGACGAATGACGTTGTGGCGTCCATCATGGACATCAATGCTACGACGACGAGTCTGGTCATTACGATGCCGGATGCGACTGAGGCCAGCAACGGTCAGACAGTGCTGTTTAACAACGTGGGATCAAACACGTTTACGGTTAAGACGAGCACTGGGGTGCAGATTTGCGCTCCGACTTCGGGCAGCACGTTTCAGATTTACCTGACGGACAACAGCACTGCGGCGGGCACTTGGCGGTCGTTCCAGTACGGGGCATCGGTTTCTGCGACTAACGCATCGGCTCTGGCTGGTCTTGGGCTGAAGGCGATTGCGACCACGCTGAACCAGTCTGCTCCGGTTTCGACGTTTAACACCAACTACACGACGGGTGTGAGCGACCGTGCCAAGGCGCTGATTTGGACGGGTGGTTCAGGAACTTTGAGCGTGACCGCTGCCCCGACTTTGGGCAACGACTGGTTTGTGCAAGTTCGTAACAACGGCACGGGCGATTTGACGATTGACCCCAATAGTTCAGAGTCGATTAACGGCGCTTCGACGCTTGTGTTGTCGCCGGGAGACTCCTGCATCATCGTGACGGATGGTGTTCAGTTCTGGACGATTGGTTTTGGTCAGTCTGCCATTTATGCCTTTAGCGTGTTGCAGATTGACGTTGCCGGTACGGGTAACTACACGCTATCGATTGCCGAGCTAAACAAGACGGCTTATATCTTCACGGGTGCGCTGACTGGTAACCGGGACATCATTGTTCCGACGACTGCCCAGCAGTACTGGGTGAGCAACCAGACCACGGGGTCTTACACCTTAGGCATTCGCACTTCGGGTCAGGCATCGCCGGGTGTGACGGTATCGCAGGGTGCGCGGGCCATCTTGTACTGCGACGGTACGGATGTGGTGGATGCTGATACGTCCACGATTGGTATCCCGCTTTCTGTGGCGCAGGGTGGTACGGGCGCTACAACGGCATCGGGTGCTAGAACAAACCTTGGGGCTACGACCGTAGGTAACGCTGTGTTTATTGCTGCGAGTACTTCAGCGGCCCAGATTGCCTTGGATCTTGACCCCATTAAGGGTGGCACGTACTAATGCCTTTGCAGCCAGTTGTTCTGCGTCCGCAACCCGGTATCAAGCGGGACGGTACGAAGTTTGAAGGCAACTATTACGTTGACGGGCAGTGGTGCCGGTTTCAGCGTGGCCTGCCGAGAAAGATGGGCGGCTATCGTGCTCTTCAAGACCGGCTAGATGGCATTGCGCGTGGCATGCACATTCACAATCATAATGGATATACCTATGTCCATATTGGTACGTCGGATGGCGTGTTCCGGTTTCGCCTGAGCCAAAACGGCGCGAGCAGCATTGTCACCAATCGGACGAACCTGTATTACGTTAGCGACATTGATGCCATGTGGCATTTTGATGTGGCGTATAACACCACAACCAATCAGAACGAAATTCTGGCGCATGTATCGTCGGATCTGGAAGACATTTCTTCTGATCAGAATGGCGCTTTGTATCGCGGCTACGACAACGGCACGGGCGCTTTGGACTTAGTTCCTGCGGTCACGGTGTCTGGCGGAATTGTGGCGCTTGCGCCGTATGTGTTTGCCTATGGCACAGATGGCTTTGTGCAGTGGAGCCGTGCGGGATATACGGATGACTGGAGCGGATCTGGCTCTGGCGCTGCCCGTGTAACCAGTCAGAAGATCGTCAAGGGGCTTCCGCTGCGAGCGGGTGCTGGCAATGCTCCGTCTGGTCTCTTTTGGTCTTTGGACTCTTTGGTTCGTGCGACGTATGTAGGTGGATCGTCCATCTTCAACTTTGACACCATTACCTCGCAGTCAAGCATTCTCTCTGGGCAGAGTGTGATTGAGTACGATGGTTTGTACTTCTGGTGCGGCGTTGACCGCTTCTTGATGTTCAACGGTGTTGTACGCGAAGTACCGAATCAGCTTAACCTGAACTGGTTTTACGACAACTTGAACTATGCTCAGCGTCAAAAGGTCTTTGCATTCAAAGTACCGCGCTGGGGCGAGATCTGGTGGTGCTACCCCCGTGGCAACGCTACTGAATGTACTCATGCTGTGATTTACAACGTGCGTGAGGAAACGTGGTACGACACCATTCTGCCCAATGGCGGGCGTTCTGCTGGTCAGTATGCGCAGGTGTTTAGCTCTCCGCTGGTGATTGGTGTTATTGACACTGAGGCGACGCAGCCTATTTATCGCATCACGGACACTGGTGACTTGCGTGTAACCGAAGACGGTAGCCCCAGAATCATCAACGACCCGAAGGGGTATGTGGTGTGGCAGCACGAGTACGGAGTGGATGAGATCAACGGCACTCAGATCAGGCCGGTGCAGTCGTACTTTGAGACTTCTGACATGTCGCTTCTTGCTTCAGAAAACCCGCAGAACATGGCCCTTCGCGTTGAGATGATTGAGCCAGACTTTGTTCAGGCAGGCGACATGACGGTTCAGGTTACGGGTCGGGCCAATGCCAAGTCTGCTGAGGTTACGAGTGACCCACAGACCATTTACTCCTCTCCCCAGACCAAGCAGCAGCAGTTAGTGTATTTCCGCGAGATTCGTCGCGAGTTGCGCTTTAGGTTTGAGAGCAACGTGATTGGCGGCAATTACCAGATGGGGCAGACGATTGTTCACATCGAACCGGCTACGGGCACGATTCTGGGAGAAAACCCGTGAGTCTTTTAACAGACCCGCGATTCCATTCTTTGCAGAATTGGGCTGATTACACTGTGCTTGACTTAGAGTCTTATGGCCCTATTGCTCGTCTTGAGAAAGAAAGCGAGTGGCAGAATTGGGGCGCAGGAATCATTGGTATTAATGGTATTTCGCAACGTAATCCGCCGTCGCCGTATCAGTTTTCAGACTGGCGTGAATGGGCCCTTCGGGTTTACCAAGTTTTGGATTAGGTGAGTCATGGCTAATTTCTACACTTATGGTGACATGCCTGATGTTGAAGAGGCCGTTTCTGGCATTTCTTCTAAAGAGATGGAGTCAATCCTGTCTCAATACAGTCCTGAGGTTGCGCCTGAGATGGCTCCTGCTTTTTCGGATGTAGGGGCAGAACAGGAACTGATTGCAGCCCGAGAGGCGCAGTTGGCTCGTGAAGCAGCCATGGCAGAGCGTGCAGAGGCAGAAGCCCGGACAGCCCGAGAGGCAGCGGCAGCGCGTAAAGAACAAGAGCGCATTGCAGCAGAGCAGGATCGTTTGGCGGCTGAGCGTGCGGCAGAGGAGGCTAGGGCTGCTGAGGAGGCTAGGGCTGCTGAGGAGGCTAGGGTTGCTGAGGAGGCTAGGGCTGCTGCTCCCGTTGAGGCTACGAAGCCTGTGGTTGCCGCCCCGCCTGCTGTTGCTTCGCCTATTGAGACAGCTAGTCAGTTTGTTGAGCCGAAGACTCCTGAGCAAGCCAAGGCCATGCAAGAGTCCTATGCACTGCTTACTCAAGCCGATGCCGCAAGGATGGAGCCTATTGGTGCGTTGAACTTTGCGTTGGACTTTGGCGGCGGTGGCGGTGGTGGATTGCCCACGGTTATTGAGAAGTCGCTATATGCTCCTGAGGAGACTGATGCTGAAAAGGCTATGCGCGAGGAGATCGCCAAGTCTTATGTGGCTCCTCAGAAGGCTCCTGAAGTTTCAACTGCTGAAGTGGCAAAAATGTCTGGTCTTTCTGAAGAAGACCTTACCGCTGCCCAAAAGCAAATTAGCGAACCCTATCTTGAGCGCAATGCGATTCTTTCGGAGATTGGCGACCGACTGAAAGCTAATGACTTCAAGGGTGCGTTTGATGTTGCGCTGAAGGCTGAGCAAGAAGGCAAGGGAATGTTCTTTGAGAACATTATTGACCCCGACAAGATGCGTTACCTGCGTGGCCCGATGACGGCAGATGAGATGCGCAAGTTCTATGCCGAGTTGCCTCAGGAAGAGTACCTCAAGCGATATGGTGATCGAAGCGACTTTATTTCCGAGCGTGCCTTGGAAAGAAACCTTGCGGAACTGGGTGGCAAGGCTGGATTTGCTGATCCGCGAGCGGGGCTTAAAGCGAAAGAGTCTGTAATAACTGATGCCATTAAGTTTGCAACCGAGTACGGGCTTGATGCCATTATGGCTGCGGCAGGAATTCCTCCCACGGCTGCTGCGCTAACTAAGGCCGCTCAAACTTACGCTGAAACTGGCGGCAACATGGAGGCTGTTCTTAAGGCCGCTGCGGCGACTTATGTTGGAACCACTGTTGGCCAAAAGGTTGGAGATCTTATTCCGTCTTCTAGTGCTGTATCAAAAGCAGCAGAGTCGGCTGTAGAAAAAGCCGCTACTCAAGGTGTTGCTGCTGGGTTAACCGGCGATGCTCTTGCTGAAGTTGTCGTTCGTGCCGCTGCTGAACAAGGGCTTGGATCTGCGGTTACCGGGACGCTTGTTTCCAAGGCAATTGATAATGCTTTGCGTAGTCAAGCAGAGGCAGGTCTTGAACAAATTGAAGTATCTACCTTTAAGCCAAATCTTGAGAAGGCTCTTGCAAGCACCGTTACAACTGGTGGCGTTCAAGATATTTTGTCTGAGCGTCAGATAGAAGAGGCTAAGGAGGCCGAGCAGAAGGCTGAAGAGGAACTTGAAGAAATTAAAGTTACTGCTAAAAAAGTACAGCCCTTAGATTTAATAGTTTTGCCAATTGAGCCTTTTTTATCTTCTGAACCAAGTCCTTTGGACACTCCGTTTGAAGAAGCGCCTACTGTTAACGATCTTCAGCAAATTGACGTTGAAGCCTCTAAGACTGAGCCTTCGATAGTTACGACTCCTGTTGATGTCTCAACCAAAACCAAGGTTGATCTTCCGGAAAAGACTCCTGAGTTTGAATCTCCGCTGTCTGAGGAAGATCTTGAAGAAATTACTGTTACTGGGAAAAAGCCAGTAGACATTATTATTCCTCCGGTTGACATTCCTTTAAAAACTGAAGTTGATCTATCAAAAGAGCCTACGAAAATTAATCAGCCTGAGCCTGAGCCCTCCTTCTTAGACAAACTGAAGGACCTGCTGGGCGATTACGCCACCCCTGAGAACATCCTGAAGCTCCTTGGGGGTCTAGCGGCTGGGGCTTCCTCTTCGGGGACTACGACTAAAACTACGGGCACTGGCGTCACTGGCGGTCTGGGTGGAGCGTTGCCAAAGTACGAAATCAAGCGTACCCAGTTTAGCCCGGACATTGACTACTACACCTACGGCACCCGTCCGGAGGCGCGGTTTTTTGAGTACGCCCAGAAAGTGGTTGCACCGACGCAGCCACCGGCCAAGGAGCCTGAAACGGGCATGGCTATGGGGGGTCTGACGGGGTACGCCGCCGGGGGGTCTAACCGTTCCCGATATATGGCCGGAGAAGGCTCTGGTCGGGACGACAAGATTCCGGCACTTCTCAGCGACGGGGAGTATGTAATGGACGCTGAAACCTTGGCTCTTTTGGGCGACGGCTCGACCAAGGAGGGGGCCCGTAGGATGGACCAATTCCGTGCTAATATCCGGAGGCACAAGGGTCGTGCCCTATCGCGTGGCCAGATCAGTCCGGACGCTAAATCGCCCGATAAGTACATGGGCGGAGGGTTGACCTAATGAGCGTAGTAGACTTTTTGTTCGGTGGCAAAGCCCCAACTGCTGGTTCATCAACGACTACGACCAGCATTCAGTTGCCTGCATGGTATAACGAATACGCTTCGGACATACTTGGCAAGGCTAAGGCCATTGGCGATCTTCCTTATGCGACCTATACCGGCCCGCGTATTGCAGACTTTACGGCCACTGAGCGCGAAGGATTTGAGAAGGCCAAGACAGCGGCTGGAGCATACAAGCCGTCGCTGAAAGAGGCTTACGATGCCTTGGGGGCGTCCAAGAAGTACAGCGGCCTTGGGGCTGCGGAAGATGCCCTTTCTAGGGCAGAGAAGATGTCTGGGGCTGGTGCTGCGAGGGACTACTTCTCCAAGGCAGCGGGTGCTTCTGGGGTAGCGGCGGCGCAGCCTTATCTTGCTTATGCGGCAAGGACCTTCCCTGAAGCTGCTGCGGAATACATGAATCCGTACACCAAAGCGGTTGTTGAGCAAATCGCAGATGTTGGTGTAAAGCAACTTCAGGAAAAGTATCTCCCGGCGGTAGGCGAAGAGTTTATTCGCTCTGGTCAGTTTGGCGTGGGTCCGGGCAGCACCCGTATGGGAGAGTTTGGCGCTCGTGCCCTGCGTGATGTCCAGCAGTCCGTTTTGGGTGAGCAGAGCAAGGCGTTGCAGGCTGGTTATGGTCAGGCAGCGGACATCTTTGCTAGAGACGTTGAGCGTATTTCTGGCATTGGCGGCAAAATTGGTCAGTTGACGGGCGACGACGCTTCTCGACTTGCTGAAATTGGCAGGGCTGCGGGCCAGTTGACTTCGACAGACGCTGAACTGTTGAGCCGTATTGGCAGTACTCGTGGCGAGCTGTCGCTCAAGGATGCTGAGAACCTTCGGGCTCTTGCTGATAAGTATATGGGCGCTGCCGAGACGGAGCAGGTTCTGGGTGGTCGCGAAGCCAAGACTTACATGGACATTGGCGAGAAAGAGCGCGAGATGAAGCAGAAGAATCTGGAACTTGCTTACAAAGACTTCCTTGAGCAGGAGAAAGATCCGGAGCGCAAAATTGCTTTCATGGCTGAAATCCTTAAAAGCATTCAGTTGCCGGAGACCACGGTGGTTGATGAAACCACTACGCCGGGATCTCCGGGTGAAGATCCACTGATTAAAAAGATCATTACTGGCGGCGCTGGTGTTAATGAGATTTTAGAACTCATTAAAAAGTACTTTCCGGACAAGGAAACGCCGAAGGGCGGTTAACGGAGTAAGTTATGCCTCTTTTTGATGAAGACGAAGAAGCAGGTCTTGAGGACGAACTTCAGGACGAGACCGTTGACGAGACCGCTGATGAAGAGGTTCCTTATGGGCCTCTTGACTCATTAGCGTCCATTGCTGAACTTCGCAAGCAGTTGTCCTCTGCTTCTTCTGAGGCGGAAAAGAACCGTAAGGTCCTTGAACAAATTCAAGCGGCAAGGCTCAAGTTGCTAGAGGCACCCAGCCGTAAAGAAGCGCTGATGGGTCTTGCGCAAAAGCTTGCTGCTCCGCGCACCCAAAACGATCCCCGCTTTTATGAGCGGCAGAACCTGTATACCTTCTTGCGCGACGTTGGCGAGTACGGTCAGGAGAGAAAGCAGGCTGAAAAAGAGCGGCAGGTCAAGATCGCTGCCCTTGAAGAGATGGGGGCTAAGTACGGTCTTACTGAGGCGCAAAAGACTCAACAAGCCGCTATGCGTGGCCTGACTTCTTTGGCTCAAAGGCAAATGATGATTGAGGCTCAGAAGGGGAGGACGGTTGGGACTAGCGAATTTGAGCGATTGATTGCTAATTTGCCTCCTGAAGAGCAGGAAATAATGCGTCGGCAAAGAGCGAAGACTATGGCATCTCGTGCGCCTGAAAAGGTTGGTCCCGGTGGCGAAGCCGAGCAATTCCTGTGGGCTACGGAAACGCTGGCAAGCACTACAGCAACGGCTGCGCAGAAAGATGCTGCTCGTAAAGTTCTTGAAAAGAAAGAGCCTCGCGATATTCGCGCCGATAGAATTAAGAAAGAAAAATATGCTGACTCTTATCTTGGTCGAATTAAAGATCAAAATGAGTTCACTATTCCTGACATTCAAAGCGCTATTGATCAAATTGATGAAGGCGGGATTTTTGTTGCTGGAAACATTGCTAAAATCATTCGCGGAGTTCCGATTATTGGTCAGGCAGCAACCGACTTGGAAAAGACTATGGAGTCAATCCAAGCAAAGGTTGGCTTTGACAAAATGCTTCAACTTAAAGAGACGTCTCCAACTGGCTCGACTGGCTTGGGTGCGGTATCTAACGCGGAGCAACGCCTGCTGCAATCTGTAAAAGGTTCACTGGATAAGGATCAAAGTCCAAAAAATCTTCGCAAGAATTTGATTAGGCTTAAAGACTTTTACGAAAAAGATGCTTTTGAAATTCTTAATCGTGAAACTGGTATTCAGGGGCTGTCAGGAATTGATGACGCGCTTTCTTCACTTAACCAAGGTCGTGAAGAGGCTTCTACTACTACAACGCCTAAAATTGATCTTGATGCTATTCGTAGAGAACGAGAGCGACGCAAAAAGACAAAGCTTGAAGCAGGAGGCGGTTAATGGCCATTGATCTGAGCAAACTGTCAGACGAAGACCTTGACGCTCTTGAAGCAGGAGATTTGACAAGGCTTTCAGATGAAGCATTGGCCATGCTTGAAGGCTCTGACTCTGTGCAACCTTTGAGTAAAGGCCCGTCAACCCGTGGCGGCGTTAGGACTCCTGATCGACCTTTAGCGAAGCCGCCTGCTAAAAAGCCTGTACTGCCTAGAGATCCGCGCATTCCTCGTGACATAGATCCGGCGCGTGGCACTAGTGCTCTTTTAGGTCTCCCCGGCGGCGCTGTAACAATGGCTCGTGGCCTAACCAGCCTTGCTGGCGCTGAGGACACTTCTGCTCAGTTGGCGGAACTTGAAAAAAAAATCAAGTCTCGTGCGCCAAGCGAAGGCGGTTATGAAGTTGGCAAAATAGTCTCTGAAGTGCTGCCGTATGGCGCTGCTGCAAAGGCTGTTTCTATGCTGCCTATTGCAAGCAAGGTTGGCATGGGTGCGGCTCAGGCTTTAGGTCAGGCTGGAACGGCGTATGCGATTAGCCCAGAGGATCGCGCTCAGGCTGCGATACTTACCGGGACCATGGGCGCTTTGGGCGAAGTTGCTGTTCCGGCCTATCAGTTGGCTAAGCGTGGGGTTACTCGTGCGCGTCAATTGCTAAGCAACGTTGGCCCTGTGGGCGCTACCCCTGCTGAAGAGGCTGCGGTGCGTATTGCGCGTGAAAAATATCCCGGCAGAGAGCAAACCGAAGCAGAACTTGCCGCTGCCCGTGAGGCGGAGCGAGTAAAGAAGGAAGAACTTGCTCGGCTTAGGGCTAAATACGATCAGGCCAAAGCAACGGCAGAGGCTAAAAAGGCTGAAGTCAAGCAGAGGCTTGAGGCTGCTAAGGTTGAGAAGCAGCAAATAAAGACTGACGCTGACTTGGGGATTGCTAATGCCGCAGCAAAGCGGGATGCCGCTAAGGAGCGGGTAATTGATCGAATCCAACAGATTCGCGATGAAGAGGCTAACGTTAACAAGTCGTTGGAAGAAACCAACATCCGCGAGGCTGCGGCAGATGCTAAGCCGGTGTTGGAAGACCGTGCATCTGAGTTCCGCAAATTGGCATCTCAACTTAAAGATGAATCTGATACCGCCAAAGCGGTCAGTGTCGATGCTCCGCCTGTTCGGCCCAAGAAAGATCGTGCAACCGAATTTCGCAATTTGATCCTTGCTCGCAGGGATCGCCTTAAGAAGGCTCGTGAAGATTCAATTGGTCGAGATGTGGACCCTGTTACTGGCGAAGTTCAGGAGGCTCCATTCCTTAGAACGGCTCTTACTAAAGAGGCTTCTGGGGAAAGCATTAGTTCTGCGCCAAAGTTTGGAAAACTTGTTGACTTTGTTCGCAACCGTGCGGAAGACGCGAGTCGTTATGGGGATGAGGTCCGTCGTGCGCACGCCAAGTTGCTCAATGAACTTCAGCCTGTAAAGGAAACTGTTGGGCCGGATGGTGAAATTACGCAAGAAGTCATTCCTATCAAGTTTGAAAAACTGTGGGAAGAGCGCCGCCGCATTGAGAAGGCACGCACTGGCGAAACGGCTACAGGATACGAAGCCATCACTGAAAAGACTCGTGAGAGTTTGCTCAAAACTATTGACGATGCACTTGATGATTTTGGTGAAGGATACAAGGATTTTAACAAGAAGTATTCAGAGTCCTCGCGCCCGCTGGATGAGTTTGAGTTTGGTGTAGGCGATAAGGCCACGGAGACGCGCAAGTTTAGTCGCGATAACTTTGCAAATAATCCTGAGACCGTTCTGGATACGGCGCTTTCTAAGCCGTCGCAGTCGTCTGCTGAAAATCTTAAAGCGTCTTTTTTCGATGAGGGCGACTACGAAAAGCTGGACAACATCATTCTGGAGTCGCTGACCGAGCAGGCTGGCAATACCCCTAAAGGCTACGACAAGGTACTAAACAAGTATGGAGAATTCCTGAAGGAGTTCCCGGCTGCAAACGAGGCTTTGCGACGACAGGCTAACGAAATTACCGTTACCTTGGGTGAAGCAGAAAAGACTGCCGCCTTCAAGCAACGCTGGGCGAAGCGCATGGAGGCTCGCGCTGACAAGGCTGAGAAAGCTGTTGATTCTATTTCTGGGCTGCAATCTCAAGTTAAGTCTTCGTTGACCTCTCCGCTGAAGGAAGGATCTCTGGATCAGATTGGGGCGTTCGTGCGTGCTAACCCAAAGATGCGTGAAAAGGTTGGCGCTGCCTTGGGGGATGTTCTCAACTCCATGGACGACAAGTTGATTGTTCAGTCGCTTTCTGTTCCAGAACGTCAGGCCTCGTTTATGCGTGCAGGCATGAGTCGAGAACAAGTCGATAGTGTTTTGGCTCAGGCGCAAAATCGAATTGATGAAAAAGCCAAAAACATTGCTGAAGTAAGAGCAATGCGTAAGGAGTACAGTCAGGCTCAGAAAGACACAAGAGCCGCTCAGGCGGCTGGTAAAGAGGCAAGCGCAGCCGCAAATAAAAAGGTTCAAGAGACTGGTCAAGAGCTTCAGGCTGCGGGCAAAGAAGTCAAGGAGCAGGAGCCTGCTCTTCGTCAGGCAAAGGCAGAGTTCCAAGCCGCTCAGGGGCTGCGTGTGGATGCGCAGACAAAGCGTAGGGCGCTTGGTGAACTTACGCGTGAAATGCGTGATGCCATCAACATTGAAGCCGAGAAGATCCCGCTGAATACGACCGAAGGACTGGCTCGCGCTACCACTTTGGCAACGATTCTAGGGGGTCTTGGAAGTATCGCTTCAGGCTCTATTCTTGGCGGAATGATTTCTGCCGGTGGTGCCGCTGCTGCGGGCACTGGACGGCGCCTATATGTAAAGTCTCAGCAAAAGAAAATTGCCGATGAGATTAAAACTATTGTTAACGAAATACTAAAAGACGACACTGGCGGCGTAGTGTCTGCTATTGAAGGGAAGATTAAGCGTGCAGAAGATGTAGCGGCAGCTCAGCGTCTTGCAAACAAAGCACTTGCTCAGATTGGCTACAAGCCCGGTGTTGGCGCAGTGACCTCTAGCGTTATTTATAATGCTTATTCCAAGGAGCCTGAGCCCGAGGAGGAGCCTGCTGCTGAGGAAGCCCCCGCCACTGAGGGTGAGGCTGAGCCTTACAGTTACGAAAACCTGTCTGAAGATCAGCGAGAGAAACTTGGCGAATACTTGACATCAATGGGTATTAAAAAAGACTTCTTGATGAACCCGCAAAACTTCAACGCTACCCCATTGGAAAAGCGTCAGAAACTGTTTGCGGCAATTAAGACAAGGAATCTAGCCAAAGGCGGTCCCGTATACACCCTAGCAGAGCAGGACTTGCTAAGACGCTACGCAAGCAGGTAGAGTCAAGTCCATGAAAAAGAAGGACAAGTACACTCCTGTCCAGATTGAGGACGGCAAGTGGTATCGCGTCCGTGGGTATACGCATACAGAGTGTTGCGACTGCGCTTTGGTACACAAGGAAGAATTCCGCCTTGTCGATGGCCATTTGGAATGGCGAGCCGTTCGCGACGATAAGAAGACTCACAAGCGCCGACAAGAGCTTGGGATCCAGTTAAAGGTGAATGATGTCAAAGCGAACCAGTGACGAAGAGTTTATTGACGCTTGGAATAGACTAGGATCTCCATCTGCCGTAGCAAAATACTTAAAAATAGCCATTAGGGCAGCGGCTTCTAGACGAAGAAACATGGAGAAAAAGTACGGAATATCGCTTCCAAGTGTGATCCCGCCTACCTCCAAGACCGGCAAAAACACGATGGTTGGCAACGCCATTACCAAGTTGTCTGAAGATAGGGCAAGGCGTTATGAAACCGAGATGCACGTTGATGTCAACGATGCCATTGTCCTGATAGCCTCTGACGCGCACTACTGGCCCCAAATTGTTACCCCTGCGCACGAAGCCTTCTGCAAGTTAGTTAAGTCGCTTAGTCCGGCTTTAGTCATCCTGAATGGAGACATCTTGGATGGGGCCCGGATCAGCAGGCACCCCAGATCCCTTTGGGAAAAGCAGCCGGAACTCAAGGAAGAGATCCATGCCGTTCAGGACCGCTGCGGCGAAATTGAGAGGGCTGCTGGCAAGGCAAAGTTGATCCGCACGATTGGCAATCACGACGCCCGCTTTGAGAACTACCTGTGCACCAACGCTCCAGAGATGGAGGAGATGCCGGGGGCAATGCTGCTCGACTACTTACCGCGTTGGCGGGCTGGCTGGGCAGTGCATGTTAATGCAGAAAGTGAGAGTTGGACGGTCATCCGGCATCGGCCTGTGGGTGGAGGCATCCACGCGGCGTATAACAGTGCTTTACGCTCTGGGGTCAATTACGTCCATGGACACCTGCACAAGCTCCAATACACCCCGTGGGGCGATTACCGTGGCCGTAGGTACGGCGTAGACACAGGCACTCTGGCAGAACCCAAGGGGCCACAGTTTCACTACACAGAGGCTGGGCCGCTTAACTGGGCATCGGGCTTTGTGGTGCTGACATTCAGGGACGGACGGCTTTTGGAACCTGAAATGTGCGTAGTGATTAATGGGCAGGCTTACTTTAGAGGGCAACGGGTATGATGCGCTGCGGTCAGTGCAAGAACTTTATCAAGACGTATGACGGCGAGGGCTGGTGCTCCAACACCAAGTACTCAGGCATAGTCATGCTGCATCTAAACGAAGAGTCTTGCCGTGGGCACGGATACATCAAGGGAAGCGAATCTGCTCTTCCTGCGGACTTTGACCCTGAAGAGACTCCACATAAGCTGTGACGATTGACTCAATAAATTCGTCAAACTGATCTGGCGTAAAGTCCAGAAAGTTGTACATCCCGGTGGCTTCGATGTAGTGCCCCGCAGCCGCTGAAGCATCGTTCAAAGCCAGTTTCTCGTTGGGTGATTTGTCGATCATGTAGT
>Ga0315900_10007657_pt1 | contig 14097 bp, 9 predicted proteins | sample LakEriMetagenome_FD_203521 | JGI IMG/M metagenome (GOLD analysis project Ga0315900, IMG submission 203521) | Freshwater fungal communities from buoy surface, Lake Erie, Ohio, United States - Buoy 12 MA114 | ecosystem: Environmental > Aquatic > Freshwater > Lake > Lake biofilm | place: USA: Lake...
TCGCCGCCGCCACGGTGCGGTTCAGCTTCGGCAGGGCCACGACCGGCGCCGACGTCGACGCCGCCGTCGCCAGGCTCGCCGGCCCGCTGGCCCGCTGCCACCCAGCCCGCGACGCCGGCGAGTGTCGGTGAAGTGTCGATTCGGTCTCGATGAGCGACCCGCATCCCCGCCGACACGTCCGGCCACGCGCGGCCGGCCGCGACCCGGCATGCGTCCGCCCGCGAGCCGCCACCACCGTGGCCTGCAGCGGTCAGGATGCACACCGCGATACCGCCCCCGGCCCACCTCGAACTGACACGTTTCCGACAGCCGGCAAACCCGCGGCCGACATCGGCCCAGGGGCCTGTCCCGAGGTCGTCCGCCGCGGTTTTTCATGGCGCAACCGCCCGCGCTCCGCGCCGGATCGGCGGCCGATGCGCGGCTGAGAATCGTCGTCGTCTTACTCCTGTTCTCTCTCCTCTGCCTGCCAACTCCTTCCTCTCCAAATCATCTTCAAAAGACGAATCAGGAACCCGGCCGCCGGAGGCGATCCCGCGGTGGTAAAAATCCGGTTTTCTTCGGGGTTCGAGGGCATTTTCGGGAGCGGTTCATCGGGTACAGTAGAGGCTCGCGCCGGATCGATTTCCGGCCCGGCCGGGCCTGCTTCCCGGCCCGCTTCGCCCACGCCAGGAAGTCGCCGTTCATGAAAGTCCGTTGCCCCCGGGAACCGCTGCTGGCGGCCCTGCAAAGCGCCGCCGCCGTCGTTCCCGCGCGATCGCCCAAGCCCGTGCTCACGAACGTGAAGCTCGAGGCGGGCCGCGAGGGCACGGTGCTGTCGGCGACCGATCTGGAGGTCGGCATCCGCATCGAGATCGAGGGGGTGGAGGTGCTCGCGCCGGGGGCCGTGCTCCTGCCGAGCGGCCGGCTGGCCGCGATCGTTCGCGAGAGTCCGCCGGGGACGGTGTTCGAGGTCCACGCCGACGGCACCGCCGCGGTCGTCAAGGCGCCGCGGAGCGAGTTCCGTCTCCCCGCCGAGGATCCGCTCGAGTTTCCCGCGGTCGCCACGTTCCCGACCGAGGCGTGCTTCGAACTCTCCACGTCGCTGGTCCGCGAGTTGGTCCGCCGCACCGTGTTCGCCACCGACAACGAGTCGAGCCGCTACGCGCTCGGCGGGGTGCTGGTCGAGCTGACGCCGACCGGCGTGATCGCCGTCGGCACCGACGGCCGCCGGCTGGCCAAGATGGAGGGGCCCGCGAAGTCGCAGGGGGGGGCGGTGGCCGCCGCGCAGCCGATCGTCCCCGCCCGCGCGATGCAGCTCGTCGAGCGCTGCCTGGCCGCGGGCGACGCCCCGGTGCTCGTCGCCGCCCGGCCGTCCGAGATCCTCGTGAAGACGGCGGGCACCACGATCTCGGCCCGGCTGGTGGACGGGCGGTTTCCCCGCTGGCGGGACGTGTTTCCCGAGCGGCCGGAGGCGGTGCGGGTGGGCCTGGTCGTCGCCCCCCTGCTGGCGGCCGTGCGGCAGGCCGCGATCGTCACCAGCGAGCAGTCGAAGGGCGTCGACTTCTCCTTCGAGCCCGGGCAGCTGGTGCTGGCCGGACGGTCCGCCGAGAGCGGCGAGAGCCACGTCGAGCTGCCGATCGACCATGCCGGCGCGACGGTGCGGATCAAGCTCGACCCCCGGTTCATGGCGGAGTTCCTCCGCGTGCTCGACGGCGCCGCCACCGTGACGGTGGAGATCACCGATTCGCAAAGCGCCTGCGTGTGCCGCACCGCCGACGGCTACGGCTACGTGATCATGCCCCTGGCCGCCGACTAGGAGCCATCCCGCATCCGCATGGCCTTCGCACCCCGACGCCCCGACGCCCGCCCCGCCGGCCCGACCTCCATCGGCCGGCTCATGTCGCGGCTCATGTCCCGCACCGGCTACGACCGCGAGCAGGCCGCGGAGGGCCTGGCCGCGGCCTGGCGGGAGGCGGCGCCGCCGGCGCTCCAGGCGGCCTCCCGGCCGGGCCTCGTCCGCCGCGGCGTGCTGGAGGTGTTCGTCAGCCATTCCGCGCTCGTGCAGGAACTCGGCTTCCAGAAGCGGGAGGTGCTGGCGCGGCTCGCCGAACTCCTCCCGGCGGCCGGCATCACCGACATCCGCTGCCGCGTGATGGCCGACGCCGGGACCGCCTGATCCCGACCATCCCCGACCACCCCGACCGGAGCAACCCCATGGCAGACGACTCGCCGCAGCAGGGCTACACGGCTGCCGACCTCAAGCACCTCTCCGATCGCGACCACGTCCGCGAGCGGTTCGGCATGTACATCGGCGACAACACCAGCCGCGGCCTGCACCACCTGGTCTACGAGGTGGTGGACAACTCGATCGACGAGTGCATGGCCGGCCATGCCAAGCAGGTGAGCGTGACGATCAACGTGGACGGCAGCGTGACCGTCGAGGACGACGGCCGCGGCATCCCCGTCGACCGGCATCCCCAACTCTCCGAGGAGATGGAGCGGGACGTCTCCACGCTCGAGGGCGTGATGACGGTGCTCAAGTTCGGCGGCAAGTTCGAGAAGGGGGCCTACCAGACCACCGGCGGCCTGCACGGCGTGGGCGTGACGGTGGTCAACTTCCTCTCCGAGTGGTGCGAGGTGGAAGTCTCCCGCGAGGGGCACGTCTGGCAGCAGGAATACCAGCGGGGCGAGGCCGCCGGCCCGGTCCGCACGATGGGCACCACCACGCGGACGGGCACCAAGACCACGTTCAAGCCCGACCCGCAGATCTTCCCGCAGACGAAGTTCTCCTGGGACGTGCTGGCGCGGCGGCTGCGGGAGCTGGCGTTCCTCAACTCCGGCCTGCGGATCAAGTTCCACGAGATCGCCACCGACAATGCCGACGCCTACCACTACGCGCGGGGCATCGAGGAGTTCGTCGAATACCTCAACAAGGCCAGCGACGCCGTCCACGCCGACGTGATCACGATCCGTGGCGAGGCGTCGGGCGTCTCCTGGGACATCGCCCTGCAGTACACGACCGAATACACCGAGAGCCTGCACAGCTACGTCAACAACATCTGCACCACCGAAGGGGGCACGCACGTCTCCGGCTTCCGCGCCGCCCTCACCCGGGCCCTCAACGCCTACGGCAAGAAGAGCGGCCTGTACAAGGACCTGATCCCGACCGGCGAGGACGTCCGCGAGGGGCTGACGGCCGTGGTCAGCGTCCGCGTGCCGCATCCGCAGTTCGAGGGGCAGACGAAGACCAAGCTCGGCAACGGCGAGGTGGAGGGGATCATCAACTCGGCGGTGGGCGACTTCCTGGCGAAGTACCTCGAGGAGAACCCCAAGAGCGCCAAGGCGATCGTGCAGAAGGGCGTGCTGGCGGCCGAGGCCCGCGAGGCGGCGAAGAAGGCCAAGCAGCTCCTCCGCGAGCGGAAGGGGGCGCTCTCCGGCGGCGGCCTGCCGGGCAAGCTCCGCGACTGCACGAGCCGCGACGTGGAGAAGTGCGAGCTGTACCTCGTCGAGGGCGACAGTGCCGGCGGATCGGCCGAGGGGGGCCGGCATCGCGAGTACCAGGCGATCCTCCCGCTGCGGGGCAAGATCATCAACGCCTACAAGAGCCGCGACGACAAGGTGCTCGCCAACGAGGAGGTGCGGAGCGTGATCTCGGCGATCGGGGCGGGGATCGGCGCCGAGGCCGACCTCGCCAAGCGGCGGTACGACAAGGTCGTGATCATGACCGACGCCGACGTGGACGGGTCGCACATCCGCACGCTCCTGCTCACCTTCTTCTACCGGCAGATGTACCGGCTGGTGGCCGAGGGGCACGTCTACGTGGCCCAGCCGCCCCTGTTCCGCGTCCGCTCCAAGAAGACGGTCTACTACGTGCAGACCGAGGAGGAGATGAAGACCCAGCTCCTCGACCAGGGCCTCGGCGAGGGCGTGTTTTTGCCGGGCGGCGGCCGGGAGATCGCCGGCGAGGAGATGCAGAAGCTGTGCCGCACGCTCGCCGGCCTGGAGGACGCGCTCGTCGCCCTGGAGAAGCGCGGCATCAGCCTCCGCGACCATGCCGCCCGCCGCGACGCCGCCACCGGCAGGCTGCCGATGTACCACGTCTACTACGGCCTCGAGGAGCGGTGGTTCAGCAGCCGCGACGAGCTGGAGAAGTTCGTCAAGGGCAAGGAGAAGGCCGCCGGCGGCGAGCTGCGGGTGGGACGCATCGAGGAGGCCGAGGCCGCCGGGGACACGACGCCCGGCACGGCCCCGGGCACGGGCACCGACCAGCTCGTGGTCGTCGATCTCCACGAGGTGCGGAGCGTCAACGCGGCCCTCAAGGAGCTCGAGGCGCTGGGCTTCGGGGTGGAGGCCCTGCTCCCGCAGGACCGCACCGGCAGCGAGGCTCCCCGCTACACGCTCCGCCGGGGCGAGAACGAGATCGGCCTGGATGACCTCCGCGGCCTGCTCACGGCCGTCCGCCGGGCCGGCGAGAAGGGGCTGTCGATCACCCGCTTCAAGGGCCTCGGGGAGATGAACGCCGAGGAGCTGCGGGACACGACGCTCGACCCCAAGAACCGCACGCTGCTGCGGGTCACGATGACCGACGCCGCCGCGGCCGACGACCTGTTCCGCGTGCTGATGGGGGAGAAGGTGGAGCCGCGCCGCGAGTTCATCGAGAAGCACGCGCTCGACGTGAAGAACCTCGACGTCTGACCGCCGGCGGAACACGACGGCCCGGCCGCGGCGCCGGCGGCCCCGGTCCGCCGGCCCGACGATTCACGAACCCTGGAGGAGTGCCCCGATGCCCAAGCAGTCAGTCGCCGACCTCGATCCCGCCGGCAGGACGATCCTCGTCCGCGTGGATTTCAACGTCCCGCAGGACGACTCCGGCGCGATCACCGACGACCGCCGGATCCGCATGGCCCTGCCCACGATCCGCTCGATCCTCGACCGCGGCGGCAGGGCGGTGCTGATGTCCCACCTCGGCCGGCCGGCCGGCAAGGGCTTCGAGGCCGAGTTCTCCCTGGCGCCGGTGGCGCGGCGGCTCGGCGAGCTGCTCGGCCGGCCGGTGACGCTCGCCGCCGACACCGGCGGCCCCGACGCGCAGGCCAAGGCCCGGGCGCTGCCGGCCGGCGGCGTGCTCGTGCTGGAGAACGTGCGGTTCAACAAGGGGGAGAAGAAGGGGGACGACGCGGCCTACGTGCAGGGGCTGGCGACGCTGGCCGACGCCTACGTCAACGACGCCTTCGGCACCTGCCACCGCACCGAGGCGAGCATGCACGCGGTGCCCGTGGCCATGAAGGCGCTGGGCAAGCCCGCCGTGACCGGCTTCCTCGTCGAGAAGGAGATCCAATACCTCGCCGACGCCATCGGCCGGCCGCGGCGGCCCTTCGTGGCGATCCTCGGCGGCAAGAAGGTGTCGGACAAGATCGCCGTGATCACGAACCTGCTGTCGATCTGCGACCACGTGCTCGTCGGCGGCGCCATGGCCTACACGTTTTCGCTCGCCCAGGGGGGCCGCACAGGCAATTCGCTCGTCGAGCCCGACAAGCTCGACCTCGCCCGCGAGCTGCTGGCCGCCGGCCGGGGCAAGCTCGTCCTCCCGGTGGACACGCACTGCGCCGACGACTTCTCGGCCGCCGCGAACAGGCGGATCGTGCCCGCGGGCGACATCCCCGACGGCTTCGAGGGGCTCGACATCGGGCCGGAGACGGCGCGGCGGTACGCGGAGATCATCCGCTCCGCGGGCACCGTGGTGTGGAACGGGCCGATGGGCGTGTTCGAGATGCCGCCCTTCGACGCCGGCACCAAGGCGGTGGCCGAGGCCGTGGCGGCGGCGACCGCCGCGGGCGCCGTCACGATCATCGGCGGCGGCGACTCGGCGGCCGCCGTCGAGCAGCTCGGCTACGCCGACAAGGTGAGCCACGTCTCCACCGGCGGCGGCGCGTCGCTGGAGATGCTCGAGGGCAAGGCCTTCGAGACCGTGGCGGTGCTCGACGACAAGTGACCGCTACAGGGCGGCGGTCTCGGTGGGCCGGGCCGTCGTGGCCGCGGTCGCCAGCTCCCGCCCCGCCTCCTCGGCGTAGGCCCGGTCGAAGGGGCTGAGCCGGTCGAGCGGCACGCTGATCGAGCCGCCCTCGGGCTTGCGGATCTCCGCCCGTCCGTCGAGCACGGCCACCAGCGCACCGACCACGGCATAGCGGCCGCTGGCGTCGATCCAGCGGCGGTTGGGCTCGGATCGCGAGAGCGGGTCGGCGGCGGGCTCCGGCTCCACGGCCGGCGCGGCGTCCTCGACCGGCGCAGCGTCTTCGGCCGGCGCGGCCCTCGGGACCTCGTCAGCGGCGGCCGGGCCGGGTTCCTGCATCGGCTGTGCGGCAGGGGCAGGGTCGGTGGCCGGGGTCGCCGACGGCTCCTCGTCCGGCGGCGGATCCTGTGGCGGCTCTTCGGCCGCGGGCTGCGGCTCCACGGCCGGCGTGGCCGGCCGGGACGGGGCCGCATCGACCTCCTCGAAGAGGTTCGGTTCGGCGGGTGCGGGCGGCTCGACGGGCGCCGGGGTCGCCGCGGGCATCGCGGGGGGCGGTCCGTCCTCGGTCGGCGGCACGGGGCTTTCGGGCTCCGGGTTCGCGGGCAGGGAGAGTTCCGGCGGCGACTCGGCCGCGGTCGTGGTCGCCTCACGCTCCACCTCCCGGGTGGTGGGCGGGGAGGGGTCGGCGGGAGCGGTGGCCGAAGCCGGCTCCACCGGCTGGTCGCCGGGTGCCGCGGGTCGGGCCGGCGACACGGAGACGATCGAAGGCTGCTCGGTCGGCCGGGGCTCGAGCGGCTCGGGCCGGCCGACGGGCTCGGCGGCCGGAGCGATCCCGGGAGCGGCCGGTCGGGCGGTGAGGATCTCCCCGGTGACGGTCGGCGGGGCGGTGGTGATGGTCGTGGTGGTCGCGTCCGGGCCCACGATGCCATGGGGCTCCAGGGTCAGGCCGTCGACATCGCCTCCGCAGCAGTCCAGCGGCTGGCCGCAGCCGATCTCCTCCACGAAGCACCCCGCCGGCACGACGACGGCGGTCTCCGCGGGATACGCTGCCCAGCCACAGCCGACGGCCACGTCGGCGACGACGACCGCCGACCAGCCACCGCAGCCCGGCTCGACGGGGCAGGCGGGGGCGGCATGGCCGCGGTGGGCGTGACGCAGCCGCCAGCACGCCCGCGCCGTGTCCACGGAGAGCGAGAAGATCAGGAATCCCACGAGCAGGCAGTGCAGCGGGCGGCGCACGAGTCACCTCCGAACGAGTCTTCAGGCCGCGCTCGCAAGCGTCCCGCGGGCGGCGAGCCGTATGCTAATTCCGCGGGCGGCGCCCGGCAAACCGCCGCCCGCCGGCCGGCCGGCCCCGCGGCCGGCACAGGCCCGCCCCACCGCGGCGGCGCATGAAAAAGGCCGTGGCGGCATGGCCGCCACGGCCCCTCGAATCGATCCTGCCGTCCGCCTGCGAACGGGGTAGAGCACTGCGAGACTGATGCGGATCGGCCCGGCGGCCGAGGCCGCGGGGTTTCAGGGGATCCGGATCAACGCAAAGGGTTTGGCACCTCCGACGGAACGCGGTGGCAGGACGAAGTCCGACACCAGATGTGTTCGTCACGAGGGGCCGGCGGCCTCCAGCGGGCAGACCGCGGCGACGCACGACCGTCACAGTCGGCACCCCGCTCGAAAAACCGCCCGCCACAGGTCGTCCGGCCCCGGCCCCGGGGCCGTCCGTCAGGAGCAGCCCATGCTGTTGCCGCAGTTGTGGCAGAGGTAGCAGTTGCCGTTGCGGACCGTGATCGACCCGCAGTTGTCGCAGGCCGGCGCGTCGATCTGGAACTTGGCGAACTGGGTCTGCCGGTCGGCGGGGCTGGCTGTGGGATCGACGGCCATCTTCAGGCCGGCCCGCTCCAGGATCGCGGCGGAGGCGGCTTTCGCGGTGGCCGGGGCCTTCGCGGTGGCGGCATGCCCGTTGGCACCGCCGGGGTGCTTGCCGCGGCTCGCCGTCGTCGTGCCGTTGCTGTTGGCCTTTCCTTGACCGTCGGCCAGCCCGCGCGCCGTCGTGGCGGCGGGCTTGCGCTCGGTTTCGGTGTCTTCTCCCGCGGCGGCCTCCTCGCCGCCGCCGTATCCCCCGGGTCGATTGGCCTCGCGATAGCCGGGGATGAACTCGGTGCCCATCCAGCGGAAGAGATAGTCCACCAGGCTCTTGGCCACGGGGATGTCGGGGTTCTTCGTGTAGCCCCAGGGCTCGAAGCGGGTGTGCGAGAACTTCTTCACGTACACCTCCAGCGGCACGCCGTACTGCAGGCTCATCGACACCGCCGTGCCGAAGGCATCCATCAGGCCGCCGATCGTGCTCCCCTCCTTGGCCATGGTGATGAACAGCTCACCCGGCCGGCCGTCGTCGTAGAGGCCGACGGTGATGTAGCCCTCGTGGCCGCCGACGTTGAACTTGTGCGTCACGCTCCGCCGGGTGTCGGGCAGCCGCTCCCGCCGCGGCGCGGCGGTGACCTTGGCGGCGGCCTTGTCGGTCTCGGTGCTGGTGTTGAGCGGCTGGCTCTCCTTCGAGCCGTCGCGGTAGATCGCCAGGGCCTTGAGGCCGAGCCGCCAGCCCTCCATGTAGGCGCCGGCGATGTCCGTGGGCGTGGTCTCCCGGGGCATGTTCACGGTCTTGGAGATCGCCCCCGAGATGAAGGGCTGGGCGGCCGCCATCATCTTCACGTGGGCCTCCCAGGCGATGCTCCGCTGCCCGAGCCGCGGCTTGAAGGCGCAGTCGAAGACGGCGAGGTGCTGGTCCTTGAGGCCCGGCGCCCCCTCGATCGTGTCCTGCTTGTCGACGTAGGCGAGGATGCCCTCCACGGTCGGCTCGTCGTAGCCGAGCGTCCGCAGGGCCAGCGGCACCGTCTGATTGACGATCTTGAGCATGCCGCCGCCGGCCAGCTGCTTGTATTTGACCAGGGCGATGTCGGGCTCGATGCCGGTCGTGTCGCAGTCCATGAGGAAGGAGATCGTGCCCGTGGGGGCGAGCACGGTGGCCTGGGCGTTGCGGTAGCCGTGCCGCCGGCCGCCGGCGAGGACCTCGTCCCAGACCCGCCGGGCGGCGTCGTGGAGATACCGCGGGCAGGACGGATCGATCTTCTCGACGGCGTCGCGGTGCATCTGCATCACGCCGAGCATCGGCTCCCGATTGGCGGCGAAGCCCTCGAACGGGCCGACGGCCGCGGCGAGCTCGGCGCTCGTGCGGTTGGCCGCGCCGTGGAGGATGGCCGTCAGGGCGCCGCACAGGCCGCGGCCGGCGTCGCTGTCGTAGGCCAGGCCGTCGGCCATCAGCAGGCTGCCGAGGTTCGAGTAGCCCAGGCCCAGCGGCCGGTAGAGGTGGCTGTTGCGGGCGATCCGCGGCGTCGGGTAGCTGGCGTGATCGACGAGGATCTCCTGGGCCACGAAGAAGATCCGGCAGGCGGCCGCGAACCGCTCGACGTCGAACTGGCCGTCCGGCTTGCGGAACTTCATCAGGTTGATGCTCGCCAGGTTGCAGGCGGTGTCGTCGAGGAACATGTATTCCGAGCACGGGTTCGAGGCGTTGATCCGCCCGGAATTGGGGCAGGTGTGCCAGCGGTTGATCGTGGTGTCGTACTGCACGCCGGGGTCGCCGCACTGCCAGGCGCACTCGGCCATGCGGCTCATCACCTCCCGGGCCTTGAAGCTGGGCCCGGCCTTCGTCGGGTCGGTGACCCAGCGGGTCGTCCAGGTGCCGTCACGATCGACTGCCTCCATGAAGTCGTCGGTCACCCGCACGGAGAGGTTCGCGTTCTGGAACAGGATCGAGCTGTAGGCCTCGCCGTTGAAGTTGGCGTCGTAGCCGCCCTTCTCGATGAGGATCCGCGCCTTCTTCTCCTCCTTGCTCTTGCACTCGATGAACTCCATGATGTCGGGGTGCATGACCTTCAGGGACTGCATCTTGGCGGCCCGCCGCGTCTTGCCGCCGCTCTTCACCACGGCCGCGACCTGGTCGTAGACCCGCATGAAGGAGAGCGGGCCGGAGGGCTTGCCGCCGCCGGCGAGCTTCTCCCGCTGGCTGCGCAGCGTGGAGAGGTCGGTGCCCGTGCCCGAGCCGAACTTGAAGAGCATGGCCTCGCTGCGGGCGAGGTCCATGATGTCCTCCATGTTGTCCTTGACGCTCTGGATGAAGCAGGCGCTGCCCTGCGGGTATTCGTAGGGGTTGTCGGGCATGACGACGTCCCGCTTCGCCTCGTCCCAGCGCCAGTTGCAGGGGGCGCCCTTGACGCCGTACTGGTGGTACAGGCCGACGTTGAACCAGACCGGCGAGTTGAAGGCGCCGTGCTGGTGGACGCACAGCCAGGCCAGGTCGCGGTAGAAGTTCTCGCCGTCCTGGCGGGTCTTGAAGTAGCCGTCGGCGATGCCCCAGTCGGCGATCGTCCGGGCCACACGGTGCACGAGCTGCTTGACGGAGTGCTCCCGCTCGGGTGTGTGGATCTCGCCGTAGAAGTACTTGCTCACCACCACGTTGGTCGCCAGCTGGCTCCACGCGGCCGGAATCTCGCAGGCCGGCTGCTCGAAGAGCACCTTGCCGTCCTCACCCTTGATGGCGGCGGTCCGCAGCTCCCACTCCGTCGTGTCGAACGGGCTGTCCACGTCGCCGGGGCAGAAGGTGGGCCGCACCTCGAGCGCGATCCGCTCGGCAGCCTGGCCCCCTGAGTAGGTGGGCTGGGAGGCGGCGAGCGGGGCGGAGGGGTCGAAGGCTGCCATGGGAATGGTGCTCCTGGGAACGGGGAAATGTCGAGCCCGGAAAGTATACTTCCGTATAGTCTTTCTGCAACCGAGTATCGGCCGGGAAACGGTCGGTCTTTGGGACGATCAGCGAACCGAAGACGGCGGACGAACGCGAACGCCGAAAAGCAGCTCCATCTGCGTGCTATCGCAAGATATTGGGGCGGTCGTCCCGCAGACCACTTCCTATTGGCCGGGGCGTGAATGTAGCGTGGCCCACGGGGCAGTCAAGCGGCTTTTCCGCCGGGGTGGAAACGGCCGGGAAACCGGTCGCCCGGGCCGCGCCGGGAGACGATGCCGCAGCCAGTCCCTGAGGGGGGTTTGCGGCCGCCGCTCGCCTTCGGCCCCGCAGCCGGCGATTATTCTCCGCGCCAGCAGGCACCGGACGGCCGCGGGCGGCCGCGTCCGACCCGAACCCGACACCCTCGAGGAGACCCAGACCATGGCCCCCATGTCGTCCGTGCAGCGCCCGCTCGACGGGCTCCGCATCCTCGTGCTGGTGGACGAACAGTACGAGGATCTCGAGCTCTGGTATCCCCGGCTGCGGCTCGAGGAGGCCGGCGGGCACGTCACCGTCGCCGGCCGCATGCAGGGCCGCACCTATTCGGGCAAGCACGGCTATCCCTGCACGAGCGACGCGGCGCTGGGCGACATGGAATCCGGCGACTTCCACGGGATCGTCATTCCGGGCGGCTGGATGCCCGACGCCCTGCGGCGGCACGAGAAGACGCTCGACCTCGTCCGCGAGTTCGCGGCCCACGGCAAGCTGGTGGCGGCGATCTGCCATGGCGGCTGGATTCCCATCTCGGCGGGGGTGTACCGGGGCGTGCGGGTCACCGGCAGCCTCGGCATCAAGGACGACCTGATGAACGCCGGGGCGATCTGGGAGGACGCGCCGGTGGTGGTCGATCGGCATTTCGTGTCCAGCCGCAAGCCGGCCGATCTGCCCGCGTTCATGGCGGCGATCGTGGAGTTTCTGGCGGCCGTGGCGGTGGTGTAGACTGGTGGCGTGCGGCCTCCTTCCAGAGATCTCGATGCGGTCCGTGCCATCGTCCGCGACGCGGGCCTGCGGTGCACCGCCGCCCGCCTGGCGGTGCTCCAGCACCTCCAGGAGGCCCGCGGCCCCCGGACGCACGCCGAGGTGGCGGCTGCGCTGGCCGACCGCGGCTTCGACCGGGCGACGATCTACCGCAACCTCACCGAGCTCACCGAGGCCGGGCTGGTGAGCCGGATGGAGCTCGGCGACCATGCCTGGCGGTTCGAGATCCGCCGGCCGGTGCCGCCGCACGGCGGGCCGCGGGAGCACCCGCACTTCGTGTGCACGAGCTGCGGCGAGGTGTCGTGCCTGGAGGGCGTGAAGGTGGCGATCACGCCCCAGCCTGCCGGTCGCCGCCCACGCGGCGCCGCGAAGCCGTCCGCCGCCGGAGGCATCGGCGCCGTGACGGAAGTGTTGCTCAAGGGACAGTGCGCGCAGTGCGGCGAGTGACCGGTCGCCGAGGGAGACGGGCGATGGCCGAGCAGTCCGGAGGCGTGTCGCGACGGGGCTTCATCGGCACGGCGTCGGCCGTGGCCGCCGCCGGCACGGCCGTCGGCCGGGCCGCCGCCCCGTCGGACCGCGTGCGGGTGGGCCTGATCGGCGTCGGCAATCAGGGCTTCGGCGCCCACGTCAAGAACCTCGCCCAGCTGCGGGCCGACGGCGCGGCGGTGGAGCTCGTCGCCGTGTGCGACGTCTACAAGAACCAGTCCGACACGGTCGCCGCCGCCATCCAGGAGCAGACCGGCCGCCGGCCCCGTCAGTTCGCGGACTACCGCGAGCTGCTCGCCGACGACCAGGTCGATGCGGTGGCCATCGCCACCCCGGACCACTGGCATCATCGCCAGATCGTCGACGCCCTGCGGGCCGGCAAGCACGTGTACGTCGAAAAGCCGATGACGAAGACCGTCGAGGAGGCGCTCGACGTGGTCCGGGTGTGGCGCGAGTCGGGGCGGGTGATGCAGGTGGGCGTGCAGTCGACGAGCCTGAAGCTCTGGGACCGGGCCCGCGGGCTCATCGAGGCCGGCAAGCTCGGCAAGGTGCTCGGCTTCCAGACCGAGTTCTTCCGCAACTCGGCGGTCGGGCAGTGGCGGACCTACCGGCTCGAGCGGGAGATGACCCCGGCGAACATCGACTGGAAGCGGTGGCTGGGCGTGGCCGAGGGCCTCGCCGCCGACATCCCCTTCGACCGTGCCGTCTACAAGCAGTGGCGCTGCTACTGGCCCTTCGGCTCCGGCGTGTTCACCGACCTGTTCGTGCATCGCCTGACGACGATGCTCAAGGCCACCGGGCTGCGGTATCCGGGCCGGGTGGTCGGCGCCGGCGGCATCTACCTCGAACTCGACGGCCGCCAGGTGCCCGACGTGGCCACGGTCGTGGCCGACTACGAGGAGGGCTGCCAGGGGCTGCTCACCTCGACGTTGTGCAACGAGAACTCGCGGATCAAGCAGCTGATCCGCGGCCACCACGGCTCGTTCGAGTTCGGCAACGGCGAGAAGTTCACGGGATTCCGCTTCATCGCCGAGCGGCCGCAGGTCACCCGCGACAGCAGCATCAAGGACGAGGTCATCGAGGTCGAGCGGGCGGACGCGGCGCTGGCGGACAAGGCCAAGAACGACTCGGTCTACCTGCACTTCCACGGCTGGCTGGCGGCCATCGCGGCCGGGCGGCCGGAGATGGTCGCCAACCCGCCCGACCTCGGCGCGGCGGCCGTGGTGACCGTGATCCTCGGCGCGCTGAGCCATCGCCACGGCAAGGTCTACCACTTCGACGCCGCCACCGGCGGCTATGGCGAGGGCGACGCCGGCTGGGCGCGGAAGTGGGAGGCGCTCTCCGCCGCCCGCGGGAAGCCCAGGCAGGTGCCGGGCTGGCAGGCCGGCGATACCGGCAGCCGCCTCTACCCGGAGGACCACCAGCGGCTCGCGGGCCCGTGGGTCGATGGCCGGGATCCGGCGGGGTCGTGACGGCGGCCCGGCTCAGGCTGCGGCGGGCGGCGGCAGCCGCCTGCCCAGGATCAGCTGCAGCGCCGGGCCGGCGGCCATCGTCGTCACCACGCACATCAGCACGCAGGCCACGAAGAGCCGCAGGTCGATGAGCCCGGCCTCGTGGGCCGCCGCGGCCATCACGATGCCGAGGATGCCCCGGGCGTTGAGGCCACACCCCACGGCGAGCGCCTGCCGGCCGTCCATGCCCGCCAGCCGGCCGCCGAGGAACACTCCGCAGATCTTGCCCGCGAAGGCCACGGCGGTGACCAGGGCCACCAGCCCGAGGTCGAAGCCCGCCACGAAGTCGGCGCCGATCGCCA
>Ga0315900_10007661_pt1 | contig 14095 bp, 8 predicted proteins | sample LakEriMetagenome_FD_203521 | JGI IMG/M metagenome (GOLD analysis project Ga0315900, IMG submission 203521) | Freshwater fungal communities from buoy surface, Lake Erie, Ohio, United States - Buoy 12 MA114 | ecosystem: Environmental > Aquatic > Freshwater > Lake > Lake biofilm | place: USA: Lake...
ATTGCGGTACGCATGCCAATCTTGAATACTTCTTGTGAAAGCATCTTGGCAAGTTGTCCGCCACCAAGAATTCCTATGACATGTGGTCTTGGCTCATATTCCGCATACAGCGATGGAAGCATAGTATCATCCGATTATTTGGATGCAAAGATACGGATTTGAACAAATAACAATCCGCCGTGAATCCTTGAACTCACGGCGGATTGCATATGTAATTGATAGTATTATCGATTGATTGTGAACGGTTTCACTTCTGTATATGGTCCTGCATTGATTCTGCAGAAATAATTACCATTTGGAAGTGCATCCATTGGAATAGAAAGGCGATAATCACCTTGTTCCAATGTTTCATTCACCGCAAGCGATACTCTCTCACCTTGTGCATTATAGATTTCAATCGTGGTATTCACTTTGAAACCTATGCTATAATCGATGGAAATATCACTGCTATGTACAGGATTTGGGCTAACTCCTTTCAAAGCGAATGAGGATCCTGAGAATGAAATCAAACGACCATTGACAAAACATGCATCAATGCTCACTGTTGCATGCTTGGTTGTAATTGGCGTACAGATCTCGCGATCTTTGGTGGTTGCATCCGCGATATCAATCGTATAGGTTGCAGAATCACTCAAGAGAATTTTGTATTTCGCATTGAACAAATCACCATTTGTCGGATTGGTTGTACCAATTGCTTTTACAATGAGTCCATCTGTGAATTCACTTGCTGTTACAGTCCAATTCGGAAGACCGGGTCCTGCACTGATTGAACCTAGTTCATATGCCATCATGTCGCCATCATATTTGACTTTACATTCGATGGTTCGAACATTTGCATCTGCCCATGAGCCATTTGCAGTACCTTTGACCGCAAATTGTTGAATCGTACCTGCCTTGACTTTTTCAACTTTATTTGGAGATATTTCCAAAGTCAATGGAACCACAAAGCCGTTACCTTTTAGATTAATTGTTGCAGTAATGATATTGCCTTGAGCATCTTTAATATTTGTTGGCGTGACAAGTACACCTGCACTGTATGCACGAATGGCATCAGGAGAGAATGTAACACCAACGGTATATGTCTCATTCGGCTTGATTGTAATCGGATATATTTGAGGATCAAGCGTGAATAATCCAGCATCAGCACCGGTTAATTGCATGTCACCAATAATCAAATCATCTGTTCCGGGATTTGAAATGGTTGAGGTCAAGCGCTTATCATCACATGTGATCACATTACCATAATCAATCGGAGTGACTTTGATATCCGGATAGCGGGTTTCAATTCCTGTACCAATCACATCTACATTTGTCACGATGCGGGGTTCTTCAACTGTTCTTGTACCCGGCGCAGCATCATTCATGATATCAACAGCCGTGATTCGGCGGCCAATCGCGGTTGGCTTGAAGCGAACGGGGATTTTGAAATCACCACCGATTGGAATGGAAATATTCGCCGGTAATGTAGCCGGTGATGTCCACTCAAAATCGGTTGCATTTGGTCCTGCAGCACTAAAATCAATGCTTTCGATCAACAATGCAGAACTTGTGCTTGTATTCTTGATGAGTACTTCACCATCTGTTGCGGCAAAACTTCCAACAAGAACTTGTCCAGGGAATTCATATCCAGTTGCTTGAATCTTTGGAAGGAAGCCATAGCCTTTTAATGTCCCGGTTGCAATGCCTGCATTATTTGCTGTTGCAGTGATTGTTGTTGTATGATCAAATTCGCCAACCGGTTCATATTCAATTTGCACAGTGATTTTATCACCATTATTGCGAAGCACGAATGGCGCTGCATCACTCACGGGAGGATTGATATTGATGATACGGAAATTTGGATCAGCAGGTTGTGCAAGTTCAACTTTTGTCACATTAGCAGGAGCTGATCCGGAATTTGTGATATAGACTTCTTTCACCAACACTGTACCTTGTCGACGCTTACCCCAATCTTGATCAGTAATCACCAAACCGGGCTGAATACCGGTTCCATACCATTTGGAATTAGGAGAGCAATCATCACCATAAGAATCTGATTGGAATCCAATCAAGATTGTATCTGAACGCTCGGATGTCGGATTGAAACAAACTGAATTAAAGAACAATGATTGCTTAGGAGCAATTTTGAATGGGAATGCCGGAACAGTTGGATTAGAAATCGTAAATGGGGCAATGACACCGGTTATGCCGGTAATTGTCAATGTATCCGTTCCATTATTGGTGATTCTCAAACCGGGAGCACCACCTTGATCTTTGCAATATGATTGATTGATTGGAACACGACCTGCATTCCATTCAGGTTCAACCGCAATACAAGGTCGAACGCCTTGTCCACGAAGAGGCCATGTGAATTCTGCACACTCTGTTTTTGCCATGAGTGAGTCAATATCGAATGTTTTATCATCTGGAATCTCACGATCAGGAGTATATGCAATCGTGATTTCACGACTTTCACCTGCTTTCAATGGTGTGGTATCTGCGCTGATGATTTTATATACCAAACCAAATCGTGTTTTGATTTCCTTCAGTGTAATTTCATTCTTGCTTTCATTCTTGAGCTGCACTTTCATCTCTTTGGTTGTACCCAAGCGCACTTTGCCAAAGTTTACAGGATCAGGATTGAGTGCAAGTTTATCTACGACATATTTCACACTATCGATTGTATAATTACCGGCTCTGTCCATGACCACAAAGATTGCAAATGCATCTTTGGTTTTGTCTTTCACCTTGAACTCAAACTTGAATTCTTTGACTTTTGGATCTACAATAATTCTATCTGCCGTTAAAAATTTCAAATCATAGTTATAAGAAACAGAATCAATCATCTCAATACTTGAAATACCTTGATCAACTTGTGCTGTATCCGGTGGAGGACCAAATGTTCTGACTTCGGTTGCGGTATAGGTATAATCACCACATTCCTCTTCGAAAGTCAATACAGGTGGCAATGTATCCACTTCATCCAATTTTCTGATTGCCATCGCAGCAGGCCAACCATAAGAGTCAAATGAACTAAATCCATAAATATAGCCACCGAATCGAGTTTGACTTGTAACTCTATGTGGACCAGGATTTACATTCACATTTTGCCAATAGAGATTTGTTCCTGGAATCCGATTTGCAAGAAATGTAGGTTTCGAAATCCAAATAGGTTTACCATCCAATGCGACTGATTTCAGTTTCTTTTGTTCGGGGTCATTTGGATCGCCTTCAGCAATAACATTAAACCAATTCGTGCTAAATGAACTATTGGCAGGTGACTGGAATACAGTTGCCTGAATATATTGTTCTTGAGGAGTCACGATAATCATGAATGGATCGAATTCATCGCCCATGTCCCAATTAGCTGAATATGAATACTGCATTACAAAAATTGGTTTATCAGCTTCCCATACAGAAGTGCCACGGAAACCTTCCACCAAACCTCGTCCAACATATTGATTGAAGTCTTCAAAAAATTCGCCTGCATTCAATACGCCTTCTCTTTGGCCAAGCAAATCACCTGTGACTTTATCATAATACTTCATCTTCCAACGAGTTTGATTCTGGGAAGCAACAACTCTGAAAAAGTCACCTTTATTATCGCGCTTATATTCAACAGTCACATAGCGTTTACCCCATGCTTGAACGGGAGGAAGCATTTCTACTATATGGTCTCGTCCATTCACATTGGTGGCAGGAATCATACATCGTTCCTGATAAGAGACAAGACCAATTGGCTTATTGGAAGTAATCTTTGTGCCGGTCATGTCAAATACACCACGGGTAGTGGCTTCACCTTTCACATTGAATACTTGACCTTTCATCAAAGTAGCTTTGATGGTTTTACCCAAGCGATTACCTTTAACGGTTTTTGCTCCGGGACTATTACCACCTCTACCTCTAAGAAGGATTGTAATTTCGGTGTCATCTTCAGATGCAACCACAGTAAAGCCGGTTGCCCATTTACCGAACTCCAAAAAGTCATAATAACTGCAGTGTATATATTCTGTTCCCCAAACACTGGTGGGTAATGCAAGATATCCTTCGGAAGTTACTGGCTTTGCATTGAGCACATACACAGAAATTGGAGCAGTTGCAAAAACATGAATACCCATATTGTCGGGAATTTCACTGGAGGTAAGCTCCCAACCTGAAGAAACTGAACCATCTCGAGTACTGAATGTAACAACATCAAGTGCTTTCAGTGTCTTTTTACGGCTGAACCCTTGTCCGGGTACTTCCAATGTAACAACGGTATTTGTACTTCCTGTCACATATATTTCAATTGCATTCAGCGGAGCCGATGCATTATCATTCATCGGGATTGCAAACCAGAAGTCTTTCCCTTGAGCGGAATTATTCAATACTGCTTCCGGAGCCGGAAACTTTTTGGCAACTTCAGGGAAGTTTTGTCTGTGAGATTGCGCGCTTACACCAAATACATGTAATGCAAAGCCAATCAGCAAGACGAGAATTCGTACACCACTATTCATTCTCATCGCTCTCCATATATAGATTTTTACAAAAATTCGAGATTAGTCAGGTATCAAAATACCGTAAAAAATTGAGCAGTCCAATATGACTGTGGAAATGTGGATATCTCTTTATGTGACTCACTAACTCTTTGAAAGACATAGCATATTGTCAATCAATCGAGTCTTCCCCAGAAACCCCGCTATCAATAATACTAAGTCTTTGTTTTTATTGAACATATCTGGAGTCTCAAGTGTTTCGGCCTCAGCAACCGATGCATATTGTATCATAAAATCCGGACAAGTAGCAAGAATACCATTCATTGCTTGTTCAATATCCGCTCTGACTCTTGTGCCGGCTTGTATTTTGGAATGACCCGCCATGAGCGCGCTATGTAACACAAGTGCTTGTTTTTTTTCTTCATCGCTGAGATACACATTCCGCGAACTCATCGCAAGTCCACTTGATTCGCGGAGAGTTGGAACAATAGCGATATTGATTCCCATATTGAGATCTTTCACCATCTGCTTGATGATGAGCGTTTGCTGATAATCTTTTTGTCCGAAAAAGGCGGTATGTGGTTTTGTGGCACCAAACAGCTTTGCCACAACTGTTGCCACTCCCTCAAAATGCCCCGGCCGGAATGCACCTTCAAATCTTTTGCTTATGTTCGAAACAGAAATCGTGGTTTGATAATCAGGCGGATACATTTCATCAACCGAAGGATAATATAAGATGCTTCCACCGGATGCTTCGATGATTGCCATATCTCTTTCGGGGTCACGGGGATAGCGCTCAAAATCTTCATTCGGACCAAATTGCATTGGATTCACAAAAATCGTTGTGATCACTTCATCGTGATTCTTAACCGCTTCTTTGATGAGTGAGGCATGTCCATCATGTAAATATCCCATGGTTGGAACACATGCTATTGACTTCCCTTTCATGCGAAACGAATCCGACAAAGCCTGCATTTCCTGCACTGTATGAATAATTTTTAGGGGCATATCATGAAAGGAAAAATTGGAATTCTATTCTTCTGTTTATTCTTCTTGCTTGGGGAAATTGCAGCCCAAAAGACACGCAAATATACCACCAAAAGAGACATACAGCATACGGCATTTGACAGTATAGTAAAGCATTCATTCAAGAATAAGATATTGATTGCTTCCTCATGTGATACTGCGCTGCTTATTGTGGAAATGTCGACATTCAAGAAGTCAATTGAACTGAATGACAAAGATCCGATACAATTGATTTGCGATTTGGGGAATTTCTATAATGCGTGGATGATATTGACATTATGTAGGAATCAATCACTCATTCGCACCGGAAATGATGATGAATTTTATATACGCGATACTATATTGATCGACAAAGTGCCATATACCCTGAAGTCACTTCGCGAGTCGATTATCAGACTTGGCTTGAAATCCAAAATACAACTTACTTTTTCACTATGGAATGGTACAAAATCGGGTGCGAATCCTCCAAAAAAATCTTGGTCCAAACAATCGCTAAAAGCGATGATATTGTCAGCAGGAAAAGCATTCTTCAAGAATACCAATGATGAATTCACGGCGGATCTTACTGTGAAGACACTCTGCATTTCTGAACAAATCATACAAGAACTGGATATGAGTCCTTCGAAGAATGGCATTGACATAAATGTATTATTACCCCTTATTTCCCAATATCTCCCAGTTCATATATCTGCATACTGTGCAATAAATAAAGCAATGTTAAAAATAAGAGTCATTCCCGTCTCCGATATTCTCGCTCGAATTCCATGAGAGTTCATTCAATGAGATGGATGCTCTGTTCCAAACCAGCGGCAATGGCTTCTTGTTTGAGACATACATATTGCATTGCAGTTGATTTCCACTTGAGTCGCATTCTCTGCATGATTTGGTCTGCATCAAAACCCGAGATAGCAAGCAGGCAACCTCCTGTATGACGCAAAGTATATGCAGAGAGCAATACTCTCCGTTCTTGTGAATTTGTGACTTTTGATATTCTCTGATGTAATGCATTTCGAATGCCACGCATACTCATGGCTTGTCCTTTTGTTCTATTGCTATTGCTCTCAAACAATGGAGCTTCAGGTTGTGGGATCGATTCACCAAAACGCATCTGCATATACGATTGCATGGTTTGATGCACGCATTGTGGAATATAGAGTGAATCACCCTTTTTCAGTATAAATTTTCCATTCTCCAAGATATCTTTCACCTGAGCTTCATGTATTTCTTTCTCGGTCAAAAAGCAAGAAAGAAGCAGATACATGATTGTGATATCACGGAGTTCAGTGACTGTTGGTGTTTTTCCGGGATGGAGTAAAATGTCTAATTCATCTTGCGTGAAATACATTGGAAGTTTCTTGGAATTACTTATGCCTTTAATCCGCTTTGCGGGATTTCTTGGTAATTCTTTACACTCAACCAGATACTGACAAAATCTACGAAGTGCGGTGAGATAGGTTGAAACTGTTGAGGGACTCAGTTGTTTTTTTTGACCCAGATAAGCAGCATATCGTTCAATATCTGTGAGTCTGAATTTGAAATTTCGATCAATTAGAATAAAAGAAAGGAAACTTTGAAGTGCCTTTGAATAGGTCTTCACAGTTTCCTTTGCATAATGTTTCATCTGATATGTAATGAACACCTTGATATGTTCATCCATTGCGGCATTTGGAATTGTCACCGGTTGGAACAGATCCTCATTCGGCCGCGGCATCTTTATTTCCCGATTATGATGACTTCAGTTCTTCGATTGAGCCTTCTGCCAAAATCTGTTGCATTGCTTGCGATTGGCTTGGAATCTCCTAAGCCTGCAGATTCAAGTCTACTTTGATCAACCCCCTTTTTTATAAGATATTGTCTCACCGCTTCGGCTCTTAACACAGATAATTTTTTATTCAGAACTTTACTTCCTCTGGAATCGGTATGTCCCTCAATACGAACGGAAACTTTGGGTCGATTCATGAGGAATTCTTTCAACAATTCCAATTCATAGACTGAATCCGGAAGCGTTGAACTATTAGTTTGAAAGAGCAAGTTCTCAATGATTAATTTTCTTCCCAATTCGACAATTGGAATGATCTTTTTGACAATTTCTCTTTTTTGTTCATCAATGATTCCAACACTGAGTGAATCTGGGATTGCTGTTTTGTCAGAACGATATGTAATGGCAAAAAGATTGGTCAATTGTGTTGAATAATCATCAAGAATGGTGGCAAATGGTCTGGAAATGTCAAACATCGAGCCACGAGTACCTTCTGTAATTGTGCGATAATCCTGCAATACCGGAGGAACAATCGAGAACAAACGAATTGAATTGTCTTTCATCGTTTGAATGATTGACTCAGTTGTTTGCATTGTTCGCCCCTGTCCTCTTTCACCTTTTTGATGATATGGTGCATCAGTAATAATAATCGCAATTTTATTTGCAGCTTGTCTGAATTTCATTTTGGACATGTCGGATAATGCTTCAAGTGCATTTTCTTTATCATCACCACCGCCGTTTGCATAGACTCCCGTCAGCCATTTATTGAAATCCTTCACATTATCCGTCGGATTATATACCTTTTCAACAACATCTGAGAAAAGTACTAAACCTACTCTATAATCAATACCTTTTGCCGTGACAGTACCCACGAATTTTTCGATATTGTTTCTGATGGCATTGATATATGATCCCATCGTTGCAGTGACATCAAGAACAAATACAAAATCAATGGGTATACTTTCTTTGACTGAAATCTTTTCAATGGAAATCACTCTCTTGGTAACCCCATTTTCTACTACGGAGAATTCCTTGGGATTCAAAGTATCCAATACAGTCCCATCGGCTTTTACTGCTTCAACGATCAATTTGACTTCAGGAAAACGAGTGACATCAATGTTCTGAATTGCCATTCGCACATTTCCCTGACCCATTTTTAAACGAGCCGATTCAGCAGATTGCTTTGCTTGGGCTTTTACCGAATCTGTTTGCGCCTGAATAGTATAGGCGGAAAACAAAAAGATGGATGATATGATGAAACTAAATATTTTCATAAATCGAAATGTACTTGCAAAAGAAACCCCCTGACAAGAAGCACCTGCACAGGGGGAACACTGTTTTCGTAATTACAACTTAGATATTAAGTCGCAATACAGGTGATACCATGAACACGGACTGATCAAATGGTCTTGATTCACTTCTCAAAGGAATTGAATAACGAGCATCCAAATACAACCATTGACCGAGTAGTGGCAGATATAATCTTCCCAAGAATATTTGATTGGAGAACTGTGCACTCAAACCAAATGGGAATGTTGATTGATTGCGATATTCAACTTTTGCATATAACCAATCCAAGAACTCAGTTGGATGGAAGAAACGCAAACCGTCTGTTTTATCATTCAATGTGAATGGTCCGGAACTACCACCCAAGCGATTGACAGCCACTTCTCGAACTTCAGTGTAATTCACTCCAAGATCAAAGCGGACATAATTCTCTGGATTTTCAGGATCCAACCACCAATTGTAGAATATACCTGTATTACCTGTGATTCTAAGGAGTGGAGCCACCACCAAAGGGTCGCGTGGACTCAGTGGATTATCTCTGAAATATGCTGCATAGGTTGCACGCTCAATTGTTTTGAGTGTGTCTATACCCTGCAATGGAACTTCAACATGGAATGTGATACCAAAATTTGGTTCAAACGGAGCATGGAAATCAAAACCAAAAATCCCTTTTCCTCCATATCCGGCATTCATGCGACGCTGTGGCACAAAGCTCAATGCACCATTTGATGTGTCTTGTAATCTATAGCCCATTCCAATATGGAAATGAAGCAAATTCGGTATCGCTTTACGAGTTGCGGGATCTTCATTCACATATAATGGATGCTGAACCATAACTTTCGCTTCACCGGAAGAAACGAAAGGCATACCTGCGCCTTCGGTTCCAATCTGCGAACGAATCCAATAACCATCTTCTTTTCCGATTTTGAGCGTTTGCTCGAATGCTGACAAAGAATAGGAATGAGTTGTATTTGTTGGCATTTCCAAATAATTCGTGATTGCTTCAATTTGTGCCTGTGAAGGAGCAGAAGCTACCGGAACATCTTGATAACAATATGGTCTTTTAGGATTGATCAATAATGGAACCAATGATTTAAGCTTGGATTCCACTTGATCTGCGGTCATTTTTTCTTTGCCGCATTCCACAAGTAAGATATTGAATTCAGGATTCTTTGGATCTTTGATAGGTGCAGATGTAATCTGAATGCTACGCATATCAAGATTTTCTGCAGACCTACCATCCAATTTGAATACTTGGAAAATCTGCAATTGCAAGTTCGGCTCGCATACACTCCAACGAGGGAAATAAGGCAAAAGACCGGGATCTACTGATTTCAAATTCGCAAGTGCAAGAGAATCACTTGTTTGCGCTTGAAGCGTCATGGATCCGAAGTCGGACATCATGAAGATGACCCAAAGGAAGAGATGCAAGTATCGTTGTTTGATCATGGTTTTCATCACCATTTATATCGTAAGTTATCACTCAAATTAACAATGGCAATTACCATTGCTTCACACTGAATTAGAAATTGAACAACATCTGTAATGATGGTTGTACAATTGTTTGCTCTTCCCATGGCTTAGGATCGCGTAAAGCAACCTGAAAATATTGTGCCATAATTCTTAAATCGAAACCATTTACGACAGGAACTTGTGCCCAAACGTCTCCGGAAATTGATCCGTCGAAGAATTGCATGGAAGCTCCCCAGGGTACAGTGCGTGATCTATTCATGAATTCAATGCGTCCGGAAAGACCTGCAACAACTTCTGAACCCTGAAGTCCATTCATCGCAGCAATCTTCAATTGATCGAAACGATTCAATGTTGATAGATCATCATATGAATATTGATCAATTTGACGATTCTTTTTCTCATAAATAGGACGACCATTTTCATCATTTCCATTTTGCTGCTCAAGTTCGGCAAAACGCTGAATGACATACATTGTTGCGCCAAGTTTGAAACGGAAGAAGGCTGTTCTATCAATGTCAACCGCAAATGAGTAATGGGCCTGCGCGTGGAAGCGTGGCAAATAACTCAAGTCGAGTGAACGATAAGACGCTGAATCAGATTGACCGCTTGTATTACGTCCGGCAAACATGAATTGTGTCGAAACTGGATTGCTTGCAGCTGGACCAAATACATAACTACCATTGAAATTAAATACTCCGCCTTGATTCACAAGCTTGATCGGGAAATCCAATGAGCCATAAATACCAAGACCAGCATGTGTCAATTTACGTTGTGCACTGAACACATCTGTTGCAAGTGAAGACCAACCATTTGTTGGAAGAACAATACCAAATTTATTGGATTGCCACATCACATTGAGCGTCATGCGCTCGCTCCACAAGGATGGATAGTTGATCTCAGGCATGCCATAGCGCAATTCAACGCCATAGAGAGGAAGATTCTTATTGTATATTCTTTTAACGGTAGAATCACCTTCAGCATCATCAGGAATGAGATTACCTTCTTCATCAAATTCTTCCAATTTTCCATAATGGCGGAAGCGAATCAAATCGAACAATCCAATTGTCAATTCGTTTGGTGAATCATATTCTTGGGGCTGTCCATCAGTGATGCGAAGATATTGTTGAATATCATCTTCATTGATTGGATAGGTAGTACCATATTTCTGAGGAAGAAATGTTGCATCCTCACCAATGCCTTGTGCCTCTGCAGTCACATTCTCAGCATCATTTTGTAGAATCTTTCTTTCAAGATATTCATAGAGAGTTTTCGCGATTCCCAAAGTGTCTGGTGAACCAACTCTTTGCAAGTCATTTGCAAGAAAAATACCTTTCGGTGGATCGATGTTTTCATCAATCTTCGAAACCATTTCTTTGTTTCCTGATGTCAACAACCCAATGATTTCAAATGGTTCACCGGTGCGGAATCGTGTTGTGACGATATATGCACGGCTAAACAATTCATCTTGCCATTTTGTATAAAGACGATAGTACTTTTCGTATTCTCTATCATCATTATTCATATTACCACCGCCATTGGCTTTCAAATAGCCGGCTACATCAACTTCACCTTCATCAATGGCTTCCTGAACTTGATCTTTTTTCTTTGATCTATTGGCAGCAGCATTCATCTTGGGCTCTGGAACACCCAATAAAGGATTAATTGCCGACACAGTTCCATCATCCACTTGGAATAGGAATACATTTGAGTATCGATAACTCTTGAATTTTCCGAGGATTGATCGGATCTGTGCAGTTTGTTGCGCTTGCAACTGTACTGCAGTGATGACCATCATGATCAGTAAGGGAAGTACTGTCATAGGTCTAACAAATCTTGAACTCATTATCTGCTTTCTCCGGGATTACGTGGGGGATAGCATGAAAAAAATTAAAATACAATATTGAACTTGCAAGACTTCGTCGCTTCGGGAGATGTTTCTCCATTTGGCAACTGAGCAGCAGCCTTTGCAGTTATCTTGATTGATCCACCTGTACCTCTAGGAACAGGAATCTTACCATCAAGCTTATAACTTTGTGTCCACTTGCCGGCTGAAAGCTTAGGCTCTCCGACAGGAACAACTTTATATCCTTTTACATTCTGTTCCTTCAATTCAAATTTCACACCTTTGATCGTTGGAGTGATATCAGGATATGAAGGAGCTTTAATCTCAACATTTACAAAGAATATAGGGGTCTTCGCATCAGTGATTCTGGATGCATCTCCACAAACAATGCGAGGACGCTTTGGACCAGGTTGTGTCTCAACAGCATTAGAACCATCTGTTGGGAATATTTGAACTTGAATGGCTTGATCTTTTGGATCCTGCCATACAATTCTCACACTAACTTTGTCTGCATCGAGTGGTACATTATAACCATCATTAGAACCAACTTGCAAGCCAATCACTGGTGATTTCTTGGAAGTTCCTTCGATGATTGTTCTAAATTGGCTTCCTGGAATTGTGCTTCCTGAAGTAGGTACAGCAGTAAATTCAAGAGCATCACCCTTAGATAGGGATTTCACCAATCCTGTGATTTCTTCTTCATTTCGAACATCCTGTCCATCCTCAGTTTTGACTGTTGCCAATCCTGTTGAGAATACTTTAAGGTTCAATTCTTCAACAACAGTTTTTCCTGCAGATGCAAGTGAAGCCGTCATTTTGTATTCACCGGGTGCAAGATCTCTGTTTACTTCAACTTTATAACGACCTGCTTTTCCATTTCCACTCGTTGGACCTACTTTGGTGATTGTCACACCTGAGTTTGATCCATTGAATTGAATGGATGGAGTTGCTTTATCATAAAGGTTAGCAACAAATGTTGCCACATATTTTCCTGCTTTGTCGAATGAGTAGATCTGACCATTATCATCCCATGTGATGATTGGGTCTTCTTGTTCAATCTCGGGTTGCTGAACAAAAATATCTATCTCGATACTACCTTTATTCTGATCGAATGTGGTATATCTACCGGGTGACAAAAGCTTAGCGATATATCCAAACAAGTCTATGCGGCTTGAACTCTGACTGGATTTTTCACCATCACCGCTTTTCGCAACTTTTTCTTTTGCTTTTTCTAATCCATCATTGAATTTATCAACATCAAGAGTTCCATTCGCAAATGCATCGGCCGAAGGAATTCCTGTACCTGCTAATTGCTCAGACAGTTGGCGCTGAACACTCTTCAAATCTTTAACTTTCAATTGAACCGTACCAATATTCACCTTCTGATCATCCTTCAATGAATTGAATTTTTGATCAGCAGAAATACCCATAATACGATTTGTTTGAGAACTAAAACGAAGCTTATACCAACCCGGTTTGCTCGGTGGTTGGAAATTACAAACAAATGCACGCTTCGTGAGTTTTTGATTGTTTGATGTACGAAGTCTCTCAGTTTTTTCAAGGGAATAGCCAAATATACGATTGACTCTCGCAGAATCCGGAGGTGCAAATTGGACGATGTCACCGGTTTTCACAGATGCTTCTGAATACACAGGTTCTTTATAATCTTTCATCGAACTTGTATTCAATTCCAATTTACGCGTTGCCTGCAATTCCCAAGATTCAGGAGATGTTGCATTCGGCGGATTTGCAAGCTTCATCCCGGCTTGGGGCGATGACTGAACTTTCTTGAATTCAGAAGGAGCAGGCGATGGAGGAACATCAACCTCTTTGCTTGGATTAAAATAGACTTCATATTGAAGCTCCTGCACATTGGCAAGCTTCTTCAATGTTTCCATTTTTTCTTTCTTTTGAGCATCATCCATTCCTTCCATATTCAATGCTGAAGCGACATCTGTTACACCAACTTCAATGTAATATGTACGGAATTTCTTGAAGAACTTCTGCTGTTCAGCTGGGAGCTTTTCAGATAGAACAATGGCATCCTGAGGTCTTGTATTAATCCCCTCGGTTCCTGCACCTGACTGCAATTGCGTCAAGATGCTTTCCACGATGCGCATGGATTCCTGCTGTTTCTTCATCAAATGCTCCTCAGCTTCATCGCGTTCCACGATGATAATGAGAAGTTCGAGAATAACTGCAAGATAGAGAACGAAATAAACCTTGCCGGCGCCGCCTTTAGACATATCTTGA
>Ga0315900_10007662_pt1 | contig 14093 bp, 8 predicted proteins | sample LakEriMetagenome_FD_203521 | JGI IMG/M metagenome (GOLD analysis project Ga0315900, IMG submission 203521) | Freshwater fungal communities from buoy surface, Lake Erie, Ohio, United States - Buoy 12 MA114 | ecosystem: Environmental > Aquatic > Freshwater > Lake > Lake biofilm | place: USA: Lake...
GCCAATAGATGAAAAAGCTGGCCCTCGACCAAGTACTCGCGATTCAAGTGCTCAACCCCAGAGCCATGGCTCCCAAGCTTGTCGGTAAACCAACTCGGCACGCTCGAATCGGGTGTGATGCTATCGACGCTCATCATGTAAAGCGTCCAACAGATCACCCCGATGAACAAAGCCGTTGCGGCCTTGTTGATGTGGATCCGGTGCTCGGTTGCGATCGCTAAATAACCCAACACAAAAACGATCACGATCATCGTCGTCATAGTCATTCTCCATTTGCAGTTGATTTGCTAGCAGGCCAAGGAACGCGTTTCAAGACGCGTACAAGTGTGGCTGAAATTCGCTTGAATCCTCTCGAATCCGCGTCAATACATCGTACGGATTGAAAGTGAATAATCGCTGAGCCAAAGCAGGGGGCTCGAATAGAAACGGTCGCGTCAAGAAGCCAACGCAACCGCAATGGCTAGCTATATCCCGCCGCCGTTGGAAATAAAGAGCACGATGTACAAATCATGCTCGCTAGCAAATCGAAAACCGATAGATGGTTTCATAGGACCTTGTGTCAATCGGCAAAGGGTACCCAACACGCTACTGCTGACGAAGTGTAGCGAACGTCGCAGTCTTTGGAAAGGTCGTAAACCTATCGAGGCTTCTCAAGGGGCCTCGACGGTGATGGTCCTGGTGGCCTGATCCTGTTTGGTCACCTTACCAAAATCCACTGCGGTGACGGCCTCTTGGAACGGTCCCTCAAAGCCCAACGTGATCGTCGCGGAATTGCCTGATGCGGACATTTGGAAATTCCCCGTGCCGAGCTTCTGCTTGAGCTTCTCAAGAATGGCTGCAAAATCGGCGGAGGTTTTCGTTTGAATGACAAACCGGACCGATCGCGAGCCTTCAATCGCAGGCGGAGCTGGACCGAAACCTCCCGGCGGGCCGGGCCGAGTTCGCTCTCCATTGAGATTCGCCGGTCTGCCCGGTACCGATGGGCCACCGAGGCCTGCTTGGCCGCTGGGGCCTGCTTGGCCGCTGGGGCCTGCTTGGCCGCTGGGGCCTGCTTGTCCACTGGATCGATCCGTCGGGGGTTGCCTCGGGTCGCCCCCGCCTCGCGAGGAGGTCGGTCCCCGGCGACCTAAACCACCGCTGATGGGGTCTCGCTGGACCAAGTCGCTGTTGACCCCCTCGGCATTTTGTTTGGCAACATTCCAAGCGTCGCGGAATTGCGGCACATAGCTCCCAGGTTTGTCCAAGTCTGCCTGCGACCAGTATTGGGCAATCTGCTTCAATGCCGCCATCACGCTGGGTTTGTCTTCCCGCTTGAGGGCCTCTTCAAAGGGTTCTCGAAGCATCCTCATCGATATGAATCCTGCTCGGTTGGCTTCGACCATCCTGTTTTTAGCTCCTGCAAAATCTCCCTTGGCTTGCTGGACCAACGCTCGCACATACAGCATGAAAGGATCGTTGAAGGTCTTGTGCAACCTCTCAGCCGAATCATCGATCACCCCCAAGAGCGACTCGGGCATGCGAGGCTCGATCGAGGTCATGGCAAACGAGATGACGGCTAGATCGGCCCCAGGATCTCCCGCGTGAGCTTCTCGAAACTTGTTGATCCACTCCGGTGCTCGCTCCGGTGTGGCTTGCAGCGACTGGGCGACCTGGACAAGCCGTGCGGTTCTACTTGCCGTTTGATTCGACAACCATTCGTTTATCGATTTTTCCATCGGATCGGCGGAGGCATTCGGACCAGCGTTTTTCTCCTTTGGCCAACGGTACCAAAGCTCTGGACCCGAAAGGAGCTGTGGGCCCAGGGAGGGATCCGCAGGGCCGGGCACTGTGCCATAAATCGAAAACGCTTTTTTGCCGATACGGGCGGCCTTGTCCACTCGCGCCTTGTACTCAGATTCCGAACCGCTCCCAAGGCTGATGACTTGCCAGGAATCTAAATAAATTGCTCCGGCGATCTGACTCATCGGGACTTGGCCAAGCACACTCACGATATCGACCACTTTAGGTCTCTGGGCTGTCGGTTCGAGGATAAGCATCAGGTATCCGAAACGCGGTGGCAAAAAGCCTAGCGTCTCGGGCCGGTCTGGGGTCACCCCAGCCTGCGAACTCTTCGTGCCATAGACCAGATCCTCGGCTACGGCGTTGAACTCATCGAATGTCATGGTCTTGGCAAGCTTTTCGAGCTTGGCTGGTTGATCGAATCGACCCGAACCGGTGATCAATTCGCGAGGGTACTCCGGATCCGAATAGTACCTGAGCAGGACCGCAGGTTCGCCCTGATACACCGTCTCTCCCAAGACTCTCCAGTGTCGGAAACTGTCATTGAGCGGTGTGCTCTCCAAACTCTTGCTGACCATGTGATTGAGGACCCTGGGAGCCTCAAGGTCCTTCATGATCGCTTCCCATGAGGCACTTGCTCCATCCTTTTGCCGTTTGTCGAAATCCTCCGGCGCGATCATCTTGACGGCCCGATCGGACTGACCTTTCCTGGCAAAGCCGACAAACTCCTCGGCCACTTGAATCGCAGGACTGCTCGAGGTCGATTTCTCTGGTCCAAGCGATGCGAAGGCTACGAAGCCCTGCTCGCGGCCCGCCCCGCCATTCGCACCGCCATTCGCACCGCCATTCGCACCGCCACTCGCACCGGAAGTTGCGCCCGGGGGACTCGGGTCTGTGGCGCGCTGGGTGGCTCCAGAAGGATCCGTCGATGCGTTTTCGGCGGGCCGAAAGGCGCTGCTGATCGACGCTTTTGGGCCAAACAGAGCATAACCAGACGCAACGCCGAGAATCGCTAAGGCGCCTAAGGCGACCGGCACGAGCCAAGCGGGCGCTTTTCGCGCCGCCTGCTTAGGACGCTTGCCCATCGGGCCTGCAAACGGTGGACTCGCGTAGCTTTGGGTTGGAGCAGGCGATGGAAACGGATCATAAGACGCCGGCGCGATGGAGGGCTCGGGAGCTTTGGGCCGTTTGGGTTCGTTGGATTCAAGCGTCTCTTCTTGCTGCCCTTTGATCATGAGCCCCTTGCCACACTTCGGACAAGTCACTTTCTTGCCGGCCATGGAAGCATTGGATCGAAGGCTCGCCCCGCAGGGGCAACGGAATTGTACGCTCATGAAAAACCCCGAGGCTCTCATCCAATGGTTGAATCCTGCACCTGGGCCACCCAGAGACGCTCGCCGATGAACGCCAAGCGATGAACGCTGGCTAAGGGAAGTTATCTTTTCCTTAACCGGTGCCGAAGTGGTGCTTAAATGACAATTATGCTACAAATCGGCAAACTACCCCAGCCCGAAACCGCTTTCGAGCGGGTTATTTATGAGTACACTATCCGTTCGAGAAAAACCCACCTCCCAGTTCTCAGGCCAGTTCGTAGGAATATTCCAATGAAGCTTTTCTCACCTTCGCTCCGCTGTGTTGAGATCCTTTCAGTGCTGATTTTGTTTTTGGTCGGCTGCACAGGCAACACCAGCAAAGAAAGCACGCCATCGAAAGAAAGCACCGCCTCGGTCCAACCGAAATCCGGACCCAAGCGGATCCTTCTTCTCAACAACACCGACTCGCCGTTTTGGGATGCGGCCCGGGCCGGTATCAAAAAGGCGCAGGAAGACCTTAAGCTTTCGGGCCTGGGCTTGTCGGCAAGCATGGACTCGAACGACGGAACCGAAACCGGCCAAATCGAAAAGCTTCGACAGTACGGCACTCAAAAGGACATCGCCGCGGTGATCATCTCCCCGATCTCCTCGACCAACCCGGCGATCGCCGATGAGCTCAAGAAGCTCAAGGCCAAAGGGGTCACGATCGGTTGCTTCGATAGCGACTTGGACGCCAAGTTCCAGCAGAACAGAGAGTTCTATGTCGGGACCAACAACATCGCCGGTGGCAAAGTCCTCGGGACCGCGGCCAAGCTGCTCAAGCCCGATGGAGCCCCTTACGTTCAGTTCGTCGGTGTCGACAGCCAACAGAACGCCATCGAGCGTATGGATGGCTTCACCTCGGCCGTCGGACCGACCTATACCCAGAAGGATCGCAAACTCGACGACGCCGACCGCAACCGCGCCCGGGACAACGTCCGAGACGTGATCACCAAGTACTCGGACCTATCGCTCTTGGTCGGCATTTGGTCCTACAACGCACCGGCGATCGTCGACGTCGTGAAGGAAAAGAACGCTCGGGAAAAATTCACCATCGTTACCTTCGACGCCGAAGCCATCGCGATCCAGCAAATGGGTGAAGGCATGATCGATGCGATGGTCGTTCAAAACCCCTTTGCCATGGGTTACGAGTCGGTCCGCTATGCGTTGGCCAAACTCCAAGGCGATCAAGACACGCTCAAGAGCATGTTTCCCAACATGGGCCAACCCGGCGGCGATATCCTCGATACAGGCTTGAAGGTGGTCGTTCCAACCGGATCGCCACTCAAGGCCGAGATGTTCGAATCCTTCGGCAAGAGCGTTGAGTTTCTCGACCTGCCAGCCTTCCAAGCTTGGCTCAAGCAATACGACCTGACAAGTTCATGAGCAACGATTCACCGACCTTCATCGGTCGTTTGCTGTCGAGCGTAGAATTCAAATTGATCTTCTCGTGGTTGCTCGTTGTGGCAGTGACCATGGCGCTGGACACCAATCACACGTACTGGGACTCTCCAGGTGACGCGGCCCAAGTGGTGCTGCGTCAGACCGTGCTCTTGGGCTTCTTTGCCCTGGGTAGCGCCATCATCATCATCTCCGGTGGCATCGATCTGTCGAGCGGATCGGTCATCGCCATGAGCGCGACGGTCTTCGGTTCGCTCATGATCGTCTTGGACCCAGATGGGTTCCGCCAAGGGCATGTCTCGAGCGTCGCTGTGATCATGGCAATCGCAGGAACCCTGCTGGTTGGAGCCATGATCGGGACTCTCCACGCTTGGCTCATTACCAGCGTTGGACTACCTCCGTTTGTCGCGACCCTAGCGACCCTCGTCGGCCTGCGCAGCTTCGGTCGCGGCTTGACCCCGACCTTGACCGGGGGCAAATCCCAGATCGATTTCCCGGATGCAGCCCTTCGGGATACCCTCAAGGATGTGACTTCCATTTCGATCCTGTTTGTGCTCTTTGCGTTCGCCTTGTGGATCCTCATGAGTCGGACCGTCACGGGCCGCCATCTGCAAGCCATGGGTGGGAACGAACAAGCTGCGAAACTCAGCGGCATCCGAACCGATCGGATGAAGTGGTTGGCCTATGTCATCGGAGCCGTCTCGGCATCGATCGTCGGAATCATCATGTTTGCAGATAGCGGATCGGCCAAACCCGACGCGATGGCCCGCGGATACGAACTCAACGCCATCGCCGCCTCGGTCATCGGTGGCTGCTCGCTCCAAGGTGGGGTGGGGACCATACCGGGCACAATCCTCGGTTGTCTATTCCTCCGCACCATCATCGACGCAGTCCAAAAAATCGTCGGCGCAGGCTCCGATGTCTATGAAGGCATGATCGTCGGAATCGTCGTGGTTGTAGCCGTCACCTTCAGCCAACGCGGGGGGGGCAAACTCTCGGGCAAACGGTTCTTCTCCAATGAAATTGGATGGACCGTAATCCCAGCTCTGGGCATCCTATCGGGACTCTCGTACTTGCTCTTCTTTGGCAATCGCCCGTGGTATGCTCCTTACCAAGCGTCTGTCGTTTGCGTCGTGGTCATTGCTTGTCTGATCGGACGGGCAGTCATGGAAACTTCTACCAAGTCGAGCGACGCTTCATGACCTCTCCGATCATCTCGATCGAGAACATCAGCAAGCGTTTCGGCGGGACTAGGGCTTTGCACCAAGTCTCGTTCGATGTCATGCCCGGCGAAGTCCATGCCATCTGCGGCGAAAACGGGGCGGGTAAAAGCACCCTCATGAAAATCCTCTCGGGGGTGATCACCGACTACGATGGCCAACTGCTCATCGATGGACAGCCCGTGGAGTTCCGTGGCACCCGCGATGCAGAATCGATGGGCATTAGCATCATCCACCAAGAATTGAACTTGGTCGAACAACTGTCGATCTCGGCGAACATCTTCCTCGGTCGCGAAATGCGTTCGGGTTGGATCTTCCGTGACGATCGCCAAATGGACCACACCGCATCCGAGATCCTGCAATCGCTCGACTGCAATATCCCTACGACGAGACTCGCAGGTTCCCTGCGTGTGGGCGATCAACAACTTATCGAGATCGCCAAGGCATTGAGCATCCACAGCCGAATCGTCGTCATGGACGAGCCGACCAGCGCACTTACCGAATCGGAGGTCCAGCGACTCTATCGGGTCATCGCCAAACTGCGGAGCCAAGGAGCCACCATCCTCTATATCTCCCACAAGATGGATGAGGTCTTCGATCTGTCCGATCGCATCACCGTCATGCGAGATGGACAATTCATCCAAACGCTCGCGACCAAGCAGACCAACCCCCGAGAGATCACCAAGCTCATGGTCGGTCGGGATATCGAATCGCTCGATCTCGGACCACGGCCAGAGCGGGGCGAGAAGGTACTCGAAGTCCGAAACCTGTCCTTGGCCTGGCCCGGTCACGCCCGGGGCTACCGACTCAAAGACATCTCGCTCGATCTGCACCGAGGGGAAGTCCTAGGGATCGCCGGTTTGATGGGTGCCGGGCGCACCGAATTGCTCGAATGCCTTTTCGGCGCATCGACGATTCCTCCGACGGGCGAGATTCTCCTCGACGGCGATTCGATCATGCCTCGGCATCCCTCCGAGGCTAAGCATTCGGGCTTGGCGCTGGTGACCGAGGATCGAAAACGCTTGGGGATCTTCAGCAACATGAATGTCGGGCGCAATCTATCGATCTGCGCGATGCACGATACGACCGTCGGTCCTCTGCTGAGCTACAAAAAAGAACGCTATGCAGGCGACGAGATGGTCGCGAAACTCAAGATCAAAACAGCCAGCCTCGAGGCCCCGATCGGGAGTCTCAGCGGTGGGAATCAGCAAAAATGCATCGTGGGCCGGTGGCTCCAGACCAACCCCAAAGTGCTCCTCTTGGACGATCCGACGCGAGGGGTCGACGTGGGGGCCAAAGCCGAACTCTACCGCGTGATCCGAGGCTTATGCAGCGACGGCCTCGGGGTCATCGTAACGAGCAGCGAACTGCCTGAATTGCTCACCCTGAGCGATCGGATCATGGTCTTGAGCGAAGGTCGCAAGACCGCAGAATTCGCCATCGCAGATGCCACCCAAGAGCGGATCATGGAGGCGGCAACCGGAGGTTGGCAACCGGCCCATGGACGGGGGGCTTCGAGCAGCATCCGAAACCCGAGTGGATTCGATTTGCGGCCAGATGCTTGAAACCGGCAAGTTTCTGTGGAAAAATTTCGATCGAGCCGGTAAGCTAGAGGGGCCTCTCTGCCTGTTTTGTACCTAACTGCCCCCGGTGCAGCGACCCGACTCGAATCGCGTCGGCTCTGCGTGGCATTTGCCTCTTTGGAATTCTTTCATGATCGTCGAGAGTGTGTTGGCGCTGAACGAGGAGATCCTCCGAGGCCAGTGGGATTGGATTTTGACCTGCTTTCGCGAGGTGCTCGAAGAGTCGGGGGAAAATGCGCTCGCGGGCATCTTGCCCGTTGCCAATGAACACCCGATTCCCCCCAGTGGGCTCGGCCAGTCGGTCCATTTAACCCAAGCCTATTCGATCGCTTTTCAACTCCTAGGGATGGCCGAGCAGAACGCAGCCGATCAGTTCCGCAAGACCATCGAAATGCAATCGGGAATGGATGCCCTGCCGGCTCTCTGGGGGGCCTCGTTGCGGCAATTGAAAGACCAAGGATGGACATCGCAACAGATCGCCGAACAACTGCCAAAGATGCAAGTCGAGCTTGTCTTGACAGCGCATCCGACGGAGGCCAAGCGAGCCACGGTCCTGGCCCACCATCGACGCCTCTACGAACGCTTGCAGATCCATCGGCAGATCCTCAGCAACGGAGCCTCAGCCGATAACCCTTCGAGCCAGGAAAATGATTTCGCCGTGCGCGCGTTGTTGTCCATCCTATGGCGGACCGGCGAGATCTACCTCGACAAACCAGATATTCAGTCCGAGCGTCGCAACGTGCTCGATTACTTGACGCATGTGTTTCCGTCGGTCTTGCGGCCCCTGGACCAAAGGCTGCGAATGGCTTGGACTCAAGTTGGGCTCGATCCCAAGGTATTCGATAATCCTTTGGTCTTCCCCCGATTGACCTTCGGCACATGGGTCGGCGGCGATCGAGACGGCCATCCACTGGTAACGGCCCAAGTCACCCGGCAGAGTCTGCTCGAGATGCGCAGCAGCGCCCTGGGATTGGTGCATCGACAGTTGCAGCAATTGGCTCGACTGCTGAGCCTCTCGGCGTATTGGCAACGGCCAAACCCAGAGTTCCTCCAAGCCTTAGCCATCGCAGCCGATCGCTTGGGCACCGCGGGCCAACGCGCGATCGATCGCAACCCGAACGAGCCTTGGCGTCAGTTCATCAACACGATGCTAGCTCGATTGCCGCGCGTCGATGCCTCCTATGAAAACATCGCCAAGGACCAACCGCCGATCTATCAGCGCTCGGCCGAGCTGCTTGACGATTTGAAGCTGCTCTATGAGAGTCTGGTAGCCTCCAGTCAGCGTCATGTCGCCGAGTATGCGGTCCAACCGCTCATGCGGATCGTACAGACTTTTGGATTCCACCTAGCGGTTCTCGATGTACGTCAAAACAGCGCGTTCCACGATCGAGCTGTCGAGCAATTGCTCGTCGCGGCCGGATTTAACCGTACGAACTTCTCGCAATGGCCCGAGTCCGAACGCTTGGAGCTATTGCATCGTGAGCTCGAATCCAAGCGGCCCTTTGCAAGGCCCGATGTATCGCTGGGGACCGAAGCCGACGCGGTCTTGTCCTCCTTGAGGGTTCTCAAGGAATACAGTGCGGCTTATGGTTTCGACGGGCTCGGATGCTTGATCGTAAGCATGACCCGAAACGTCTCGGATTTGCTCGTGGTCTACTTGCTGGCCAGAGAGGTCGGCCTGATGCGCGAGACCCCCGAAGGCTTGGAGTGCCCGTTGCCTGTCGTCCCGCTTTTCGAAACCGTCGACGATCTGCAGCACAGCCCCACGATTTACGACGCCTTTTTGGAACATCCGATCACCAAGCGGAGCATGAAAGTCCAGCGAGGACCCGATGCGCGCGAATCGGACGCGCCGGTCGGGCAAGTGATGATCGGCTATAGCGACAGCAACAAGGACGGAGGCATCCTGGCTAGCTTGGTTCATTTGCGTCGAGCCCAAAAGGAACTCGTCGAAGTCGGCAAATCGCATGGGGTGCGCATCCGTTTCTTCCATGGTCGCGGCGGTACGATCAGTCGAGGTGCTGGGCCGACGAATCGTTTCATCCAGTCGTTGCCCTACGAGTCCTTGCAAGGGGATTTGCGATTGACCGAGCAAGGTGAGACGATCCCGCAGAAGTACGCGCATGGCGCGACGGCCATCTACAACCTGGAACTGTTCCTCGCAGGTGTCGCCCGCAAGACGTTGACCGACCAAAAGGACGATGCGAGCGAGCACCCGCTCGAAGCGACGCTCTCGGATTTGTCGCAATGGGCCAGGGAAAGCTACATCGAGCTGATCCATCGCGAGGGATTCGTGACGTTCTTCCGACAAGCCACACCGATCGATGCGATCGAACAGAGCCGGATCGGATCGCGACCCTCACGCCGCACCGGTCAGCAATCGCTTGCTGATCTGCGGGCGATCCCGTGGGTCTTCAGTTGGGGACAAGCTCGCTTCTTCCTCTCGGGCTGGTTCGGTGTTGGAACAGCTCTGGAGAAACTCCAGATGACTGCGCCCGAAAACTTCGCGAGGCTCAAGGAGACGATGAGTCAGTGGGCACCGTGCCATTACCTCTTGAGCAACGTAGCGACCAGCCTTGCGGCAACCGATCTAGAGATCATGCAAGCCTACGCTCAAATGGTCGAGGACCCTGCATTGAGGGATTCCTTCATGAGCACGATCCAGAGCGAACTGATTCGCACTCGCGAGAAAATTGAATGGCTCTACGATGGCCCATTGTCCGAACGACGACCGAACATCCAGCGGATGATGAATCTCAGATCCAGTGGGCTGAGGGTTTTGCACCGCCAGCAAATCGATCTTCTGAAGATGTGGCGGAGCTACCATCGCATGCAACAGACCAAGGAAGCGGACCAACTGATCCCTCAGTTGTTGCTGACCGTCAACGCGATCGCCAGCGGCTTAGGCACCACTGGCTAATCACACCGTAGCATGGCCCTCCGAGGCCGTGCGTCGACTCTCCGTAGCATGGCCCTCCGAGGCCGTGCGCCTGCTCTTGGCCTCCGTCGGCTTTATGCCGAATGGCGTTGAATTAGTGTGAGCGGAAGTGCGCAAGCACTCCGGTGAATGATGGGTTGTCCTCGATATCGCAATACTTTTCACCGGACGGCTTGCGCCGTTCCGCTTTTAACTCAACGCCATTCGGGCAAAGCCCGACGACGAAAGACTCAGCTATCGAATCGTAACCATCCGCTCGGAATTCTCGTCGCGAATCACCAGCGATAAAGCTTCCCCGGCTCGGATCTCGCCTAGCGATTGGACAAAGTCCTCGACGGAGTTGACCGGCGTGCCGTTGACCGACAAGATCACGTCACCGACCTTGACCCCGGGAATCCGGCTTCGTCGCGAGATCTCCGTGATGATCACTCCTTCGCCTGCCTCCAACTGGAGTTTTTTGGCAATGCCCGGCGGAACTTCATCGACAGCAAGCCCGAGTTTTTGAGCGCGCTCCATGGACTGTCGCTCATTGCTTGCCAGAGCTTTTTCGTCTAAGGCGGCGACGGTCACCGGGATATCGATCGTCTTGCCATCGCGATAGATCTTCACATTGACACTCTTGCCGGGCTTGGTCTCGCCGATCGCACGACGCATGGCCGAGTCGGATTTGATCGCGACTCCATCGATCTCTACGATGACATCTTTGACCTGAATCCCTGCCTTGTCGGCAGGCATTCCCTTGGTGACCGATTCGACCAAAGCCCCTTTGAGATCCGTAGGAAGAGATAGCTGCTTGGCCAACTCTGGACTCATGGCTGCGGGTCGAACGCCGATGAAACCGCGAGAGACGCTGCCGTTGGCGATCAGGTCGCCGAGGACTCTCGACGCAGTGTTGCTAGGGACAGCAAAACATACTCCGTTGTATCCACCCCCTCGCGATGCGATCGCGGTATTGATCCCGATGATCTCGCCTCGCAAATTCAACAGAGGCCCACCGCTGTTGCCAGGGTTGATCGCCGCGTCGGTCTGGATGAAATCATCGTAAGGCGTAATCCCCTGATCGGTCCGCTTGGTCGCGCTGATGATCCCGGCAGTGACCGTCTGGGCCAATCCAAAGGGACTGCCGATCGCAATCGCCCAATCTCCAACCTCCACCTTCGAGGAGTCTCCCATCGGGGTGGCGATCAGACCCACGGCATCGATTTTCAGAACGGCCAAGTCGGTTCGCGGATCGGTTCCGATGACCTTGGCTGCATACTTGGTATCGTCGCTCAGATAGACTTCGAGTTCCGCCGCATTGGCAACCACATGGTTGTTGGTCAAAACGTATCCGTCTTGCCGGACGATGACCCCAGAGCCGAGTCCCAATTGAACCATACCTTCTGGACCAGCGATTTCTTGCTCGGGCTCCATATCTGGCAGTCCGAATCCTGGGCCAAAGAACCGCTCGAACTCAGGTGGCAAACCCTGAGGCAATCCGCGCCCGTTGCCTCGCTGAGCCACACTCCGACGCTCGACGAGCGACTTGATGCTCACGACCGACGGCTTGACCGACTTGGCTACTTCGCGGAACGCCTTGGACAACTGTTCGGCATGGACGACCAGTTCCGGGTCCAACTGCGTTCGGGCTTGGGTCGCCTCGGCCGCCTGCTGCGCGTAGGCTTGCGAGGGATTGACCGACGACTGCGAAAACATCCAGTACCCGACTGGACCAGCAACGACGGCCATCAACGCCAACAATTTCCAAGTCGACATAGGTCGATTCATGATCTGAGGACTCCCGAGAACCAACAAAATGAAGGTGATTCAACACGAACAGATCCGACGGGCTCTTGGTGCCAAAATGGCCTTCGGCCCATCGGTCGATAGGATCAGATCCGCAAATTCTGTTCCAATCCAACAGGATTTCAAACCTGTCGGGGGTCAAAACAGAGTCGCTCGACAGGGAAAATCCCCTGAAATAAACCCGACTAGTTTTTCAAAAGGTCCTTCGGAAGGATCTTTTTGTCGGTAAAAAAAGCTTTGTCTTTGAACCCAAAGTAGCTGGGTTTGTAGGATTCGGGAATGCTGACGCTGGCCTTGGCAGGTACCTCGATCCCAACTCCGGAGTAGACGCAATTGACGAAAAGCCTTCGGAGATCCTCGTTGAGCAAATCGACTGCCGCACCGATGGTCGAACCGACGGCTAAGCCCGCTTTACCCTCGGGTTGACCGTTTCCTTCGGGCATCTTGTAGCTCTTGGTCCATACCAGGGCTTGCATAGGATCGTTCTTCTCGCCTTCGAGTGGCGGGTCGGTGGGCTTCATCCCCGAGAGGACTTGCCCGAACATGACGACTTTAGCGTCGGCTGGCAAATGGACCACACCGTAGACATCGGTTGGCCCAAAAACATCGGACACACCTCGCAGGATCGTCGCATCGGCATGTTTGGGATTGATCACCCCGCGTGTGGCTTGACCATTGTGCACTCCGTGGTGAGAGACCCAGGTCTCGCCGACGACTTGCTGGCCAAATCCACCTTGCCACTTGCCATTGTTCCATGACCAGTGCGCATAAGGATGATTTGCATCGCCGAAGTTGAACGGATGGGTTGCGGTGCGGATGGCCAAGAGGGGCTTTCCGGCTCGCACGAACTGATCGATGTGTTTCATCTGCTCAGGAGGCAGGGCGCGGAAGCGGAGGAACATGACCATGAAATCCGCATCGTCGAGTTGCTCGAGCCCCGGGATGTTGCTCGAGTAGTTCGGGTCGACGGTTTTGGTTTCCGGATGGATTGCAAAGTGAACCGTGCAATGAAAGCCATGTTGCTCGGAAAGAATCTTGGCGAGCATGGGCAAGGCTTCTTCGCTGCGATACTCCTCGTCGCCCGAAATCAGAACCACTTTCTTGCCCGTACCGCTCTTGCCGCTTGCCCCAGGGAGGTTGAGCCAAAGGTCTTGGGCAAACAAAGCTACGGGTTGCATGGCTAGCAACAGGAACATCAAGCCTTGACCTAACGGACGCTTAAGAATGCGATTCATCTATCGGAAATCCTCTCGGGTTAAATACCAACCAAAACCTGTTACTCGTAATCTCGCTTGATCATCTTTTCCAAAATCGGAAGTTTCTCATCGATGGTGCCAGTTGCCAAGGTTTGGCCGTCTGGCCCTGCGATGGCGCCAAAAGCGTCGACTTTAAGGGTCTCGTCGATGAGACCTTTGGAGAAGTAAAGCTGGACTTCGGCAAGCCGATCGAGCACCGTTCGACTTGTGTCGGCGGCGAGAGCTGGCAAGCGTTTCTTCTTGACCGACTCTGCTGGAATGTTTGGAAGATCATCGAGCGCATAGCCTTCGAAGAGCTTCTGCATAAAACCGTTGACCGCATTCTCGATCTTGGTCTCAGGGGTCTTGTCCATGGCGATGTCGCGATTGTTGAGCGAACTGGAGGTGAAGGATTTATCCTTGGCGTCTTTGGCCGCTTTGAGATTGATCGCTCGGATGCGGCAATCGTTCTTGATCGATCGATTGGCGATGATCATCGATGCATCGACTTCGAAGACGATCAACGCATCGTAGTGCTGCTCGTTGGCTTGCTTGGTCATTTCAGCAAGGCTCTCGAACTTACCGATGTACACAAGACCTGCTCCCAAGGGAATCGATCCACTGGGCAACTGCAAATCGCTTGCGTCGAAGTTCTTCACAAGCGACTGAAGATTCGAGAGGGAGGGACCTGCACCTGGGTTGCCACCGGATTCCGAACCGAACCCAGGCATCATTCCACCCGGTACACCGGGTCCACCTAGCTGCAGTCCGGTCCCGCCGGCTCCACCAGCCCCTGGTCC
>Ga0315900_10007663_pt1 | contig 14092 bp, 13 predicted proteins | sample LakEriMetagenome_FD_203521 | JGI IMG/M metagenome (GOLD analysis project Ga0315900, IMG submission 203521) | Freshwater fungal communities from buoy surface, Lake Erie, Ohio, United States - Buoy 12 MA114 | ecosystem: Environmental > Aquatic > Freshwater > Lake > Lake biofilm | place: USA: Lake...
GCCCGGCCTCTGGATCGGAAACGCTGACGGCGCGGAGGATCAGTCCTTGGCGCGCTCGGAGTAGGAGCCGTCCTCGGTCAGGACCACGATGCGGGTGCCGACGCCGATATGCGGGGGGACGAGGGTACGGACGCCGTTCGACAGGATCGCCGGCTTGTAGGAGGACGAGGCGGTCTGACCCTTGGTCACCGGCTCGGTCTCGACCACTTCCAGCGTCACGCGCGCCGGCAGCTCGATGCCGACGGCGTTGCCCTCGTAGACCGACAGCTTCACCTCCATCTCGTTCTGGAGATAGGGCTTGGCGTCGCCGAGGATGTCGTCGGGGACGGCGATCTGCTCGTAGGTTTCCTTGTTCATGAAGTGGTTCCCGTCACCATCCGAGTAGAGGTAGGTGTAGGGACGGTCCTCGACATAGGCGAGTTCGACCATCTCAGTGGTGCGCCAGCGCTCGGACACCTTCACGCCGTCGGAGAGGCGGCGCATGTCGACCTGTGTGACCGGCGTGCCCTTGCCCGGATGGATGTTCTGGGCGGTGACGATCAGGTAGAGCTTGCCGTCGACTTCGAGAATATTGCCCTTGCGGACGGAGGAGGCGATGACCTTCGGCACGGGATCTGTCCTTGGGATTGGCAGGCCCGGAGCCTGCGTGATCTGTCGCGCCGTCGCATAGACGAAGTCGCGGCAAAGCGCCACCCCTGCGGCACTACTCGCGGAACCAGACGACCTGGGTGGTGGTGGCGAGGAGCTTGCCGGCGTCGGACCAGAGTTCGGCCTGCTGATCGTGGAACTGGTCTCCGAAGCGGATGGAATCGGCCTTGGCGAGCAGCGGGCGTGTCCCTTGCGCCGCGAGTTCCTCGGCGCTGGCGTGGAAATAGGACGTCATCGATACCGTGCCGGCCGGCGTCTTCAGGCCCCGCACCTGAAGGACACGGACGATGAAGATGTCGCAGAGCGAGGCAAGGGCGATGTGGTCGAGCGGGCGCGGCGGCTGGTCGGCGACCCACAGCAGCGAGGAGGCGCTCTGTGGCGTTGCATGGGCCTCGCTCTTCATGATCGGCTGGCCCGAGACATAGCGGAACTCGTAGGCGTTCAGCCAGGCGAGCGGCGGCTTCCTCTCGAGGACCGGAACGGCCTCGGCGGGCGGCGCTTCCGGCATCGGGCTTGCGTGGTGGCCCCAGGTCGGCGAGCGGCGCGCGAAGACCATGGTGGCGTTGGCCGCGATCGTCTCGCCCTGCACCAGCTCGGCGTAGAAGTGCTGGACGGAGCGGCCCGAGCGGACCTCCTTCACGGTGATGGTGAAGGCGCCTTCGGCGATGGGGGCGGAGAAGTTCACGGTCTGCGCCACTGGCTCGCCGATGCGGGCAGGGTGGTCCAGGGCGGCCTTGAGGAGCTGTGCGGCGGTGATACCGCCGAAGGGGCCGACCATGTTCCAGTAGGCGGGCGAGGTGCGGCCCGTTAGCCTGCCGTCGGCCTCGCGGCTGAAGACGGTAGCGGCGTCGAGCGGGTGGATGACTGCGGTGTCGGACATGCGGGCTCGGGGGTGGTTGCCTTGGTCGCGGCGGAGCCTATGAGGGGGCGGCAGCGTCCGCAACGACGCCGAAGGTCATGGGTCGAGCAGGGAACCGAACGCGCATGAGCCAGCATCCTTCGCCCTGGTGGGACGTTCACCGCCATGCCGACCGCAGGCCCTTCCTGGCGGCGCGCGGGCGGATCAAGGCCGCGCTGCGCCACTGGTTCGCGGCTGAGCACTTCACCGAGGTCGAGGCCGGCATCCTTCAGGTCTCGCCCGGCAATGAGGCTCATCTTCACGCCTTCGCCACCGAAGCGGTGACGATCGACGGGCGGCGTGCGCCGCTCTACCTTCACACCTCTCCGGAATTTGCAGCCAAGAAGCTGATCGCCGCCGGCGAGACCCGGATCGTCGACTTCGCCCGCGTCTTCCGCAACCGGGAGCGGGGGCCGCTTCACCATCCCGAATTCACGATGGTGGAATGGTATCGTGTCGGCGAGACCTACGAACAGCTCATGGCCGATTGCGGCGAGCTGCTGCGTCTCGCCTGCACTGTGACGGAGCGCGATGCCCTCGTGTGGCGCGAGGCAAGCTGTGATCCCGCTCTCGAGCCGGAGCGGCTGACGCTCGCGGAGGCCTTTGACCGCCATGCCGCCATCGACCTCCTCGCCACCATCGCCGTCTCGGGCGAGACGGACCGCGACGCTCTCGCGGCGGCGGCCCGGACGGCCGGCGTCCGTGTGGCCGGGGATGATGGCTGGGCTGACATCTTCTCCAAGGTTCTCGTGGACAAGGTCGAGCCGCAGCTCGGCTTCGGGCGGGCGACGATCCTCTGCGAATATCCGGTGAGCGAGGCGGCCCTGGCACGACCGAAAGCGAGCGACCCCCGCGTCGCCGAACGGTTCGAGCTCTACGCCTGCGGTGTGGAACTGGCCAATGCCTTCGGCGAACTGACCGACCCGGTCGAGCAACGCCGCCGGTTCGAGCTCGCGATGGCGGAGAAGTCCCGCGTCTATGGCGAGGACTACCCGATCGACGAGGAGCTTCTGGCGGCGCTCGCCCATATGCCGCCGACGGCCGGCATCGCGCTCGGCTTCGAGCGGCTCGTCATGCTGGCAAGCGGCGCCCGGAATATCGAGGACGTAATCTGGACCCCGGTGCCGGACCTCTTCAGCCGATGAGGGGGATGCGCGGCGCCGCATCACGGGCGATGCGGCCAGTGCAGCGCGGGTCGTCGATCACCTCGATGGCCCGCCTGTAGGGCACGAATCCGCAGCGACGATAGAAATTCAGTGCGCCCGGATGGTCGAGCGTGCAGGTGTGAAGCCAGACCCGCCGGGTTACGGCCTGCCAGGCCTCGCCGAGGGCCGCCGCCATCATGCATGGGCCAATTCCCTGTCCGGTGGCGCCGGGCTTCAGGCCGAAGAACGAGATCTCGACATTGGTGGGATCGCGGCGGTCGAGTTCGACGATGCCCGTCTCGCCATCCGCGCCGTCGGCGACGAAAAGCGCGTTGCCCGGCCGGTGCAGGATTGCCGCAAGCTCCTCGTCGCTCATCAGCAGGCGCGAGGTCCACAGCCAGTCTAGGCCGATGGCCGCGTAGAAGGCGCGGTACCAGCCGAGGTCGGGATGGGGCACGGAACGAAGGGGAAGCGGCTCGGCGATGGCCGAGGCTGGCCGCTCGCGCATCTCCAGATAGGTCACGACGGCGGCGATCTTGCCGGCCGGAACGTCGGTATAGCCGTCGAGATTGAGTTCGGTCATAGCCTGCCTGCTGTGGTGCGGCCGCTGTTGTGCCAGCGACCGCAGCGCGAAGCCAGCCCGCCGCTACTTCGCCTTCGGGTCCAGCGCGTCGCGCAGTCCGTCGCCGAGCAGGTTGAAGCTCAGCACGGTGATGAAGATGGCTATGCCCGGAAACACTGCCATCCACGGTGCATTCGACAGGAAGCGCTGGGCGACGTTGAGCATCGAGCCCCAGGACGGGGCAGGCGGCTGCTGGCCGAGGCCGAGGAAGGACAAGGAAGCCTCGGCGATAATGGCAGTGGCGATAGTCAGCGTGCCCTGCACCAGAAGCTGCGGCATGACGTTAGGCAGGATGTGCTTCCAGGCGATGCGCACCTTGGTATTTCCGACGGCGCGTGCTGCCTCGACATAGTCCTCGACCTTGATCGACAGCACCTGGCCGCGGGTCAGGCGAACGAAGACCGGCGTCGCCGTGATGCCGATGGCGATCATGGCGTTCTGCAGCGAGGGGCCGAGGAAGGCCGCGAGCGCAATGGCGAGGATGAGGAAGGGGCAGGCGAGCATGGCATCGGTGACGCGCGAGATCAGCGCGTCGGTCCAGCCGCCGACATAGCCGGCGAGGAGCCCGAGCGGGACCCCCGCGATGATGGCGATGGCGACGGAGATGACGCCGGCCGAGAGGGAGGCGCGGGTGCCGTAGACGACGCGCGAGAAGATGTCGCGGCCGACCTCGTCGGAGCCGAACCAGTGGGTCAGCGACGGCGCCTGACGCACCGCGCGCCAGCTCTGCTGCGTCGGGTCGTGGGTGGCGATCAGCGGGGCGAAGATGGCGAGAGCCGCCAGGATGACGAGGAGGACCAGCGCGACCATGGCGGTGCGGCGCTTCTTGAGGCGCCGCCAGGCGCGTGCGCCGGGGCTCTCGTAGGTTTCATCCAGGGTTGCCGGGAGGGTGGAGGTGGCGCTCATCGGTCAGGTCCTCAGGCGCGGATTGGCGAGGATGTAGCCGATGTCGGCGAGAAGGTTCAGCACGATGTAGGTCGTCGCCGTCACCAGCACGACGCCCTGCACCACCGCATAGTCGCGGTTGAACACGGCGTCCACGATCAGCTTGCCGAAGCCGGGGATGGAGAAGATCTGCTCGGTCAGCACGGCACCCGAGAGCAGGGTGCCGAACTCCAGGGCGCCCAGCGTGATGACCGGCGTCAGCGCGTTGCGCAGCCCGTGCTTGAGGATGACGGTGCGCTCGTCCAGCCCCTTGGCACGGGCGGTGCGCACATAGTCGCTCTCCATCACCTGCAGCATGGCGGCGCGGGTGTGGCGCATGATAACGCCGGCGAAGGAATTGCCGAGCACGAAGGCCGGCATGATGGTCGCCGCCATCGAGGCCCAGAAGTTCTCGAACGGCGAGACATAGCCCGAGGCGGGCAGCCAGCCGAGCTGCACGGAGAACAGGAAGATCAGCATGATCCCGAGCCAGAAGTTCGGCGTCGAGATGCCCCAGAGGGCGACCACGTTGACCACATAGTCCCAGGCCGTGTCCTTTTTCACCGCCGAGATGATGCCGGCGGGAATGCCGATGCCGAGGGTGAAGATCATCGCCATGACCGCAAGCTGCACTGTCACCGGCAGCTTCTGCGCGACAAGGGTGGCGACAGGCTCGGAGAGGCGCATGCTCTCGCCGAGGTCGCCGCGGAAGACGCCGCCGATCCAGGCGAGATACTGGATCGGCAGCGGCTGGTCGAGGCGGTAGCGTTTCCGGATCTGCTCGATCACTTCCGGGTCCTTCTCCTCGCCCGCCATGACGAGCGCGGGGTCCCCCGGCAGCAGTTGCTGCAGGAGGAAGATCAGCACCGACACGAAGAAGATGGTCGGGATGAGCTGAAGGAGCCGCTTGGCGATGAGCGTGAACATGGCCGGCCGTCAGTTGCCGCGGAACTTCAGGCCGACGACGCGCACCAGACCGTCGGGAAGGGCGCGGAAGCCCTCCAGACGCGCCGAGTGAACGATCACGACGGGGCGATGGTAGAGATAGACGATGCCGCCTTCGGTCAGCAGAATCTGCGTCAGCTTCTCGTAGATCGCCTTGCGCTCGGCGGGATCCGTCTTGGTCCGCGCCTCGTTCATCAGCGCGTCCGCCGCCTCGTTGCAGTAGCCCGAGTAGTTCAGGGGCTGGCGGCAGGCGTGGAAGGAATAGAGGTTGCCGTCGGGATCGGTGCGGCCCGACCAGTTCAGCATGTAGGCCTGGTAGCGGCCCTGCTCGGCCTCCTGGAGGGAGGTGGCGAACTCGGTCACGCGAATCTTCAGGTCGAAGCCGGCTTCCGCCGTCATGGCCTGCAGCACCTCGGCGATCTGCCGGACCTCGGGGTTGTTCGGCACCATGAAGTCGATGGAGAGCGGACCCGTCACGCCGGCCGCCTGCATCAGCTGGCGCGCCCTGGCGACGTCGCGCTGCGGCACCGGGAAGCGGGACTGGAAGAAGGGGTTCGTCGGGTTGATCCACTGGTTGCCCGGCATGGCCGCGCCATTGAACACCACCTGGTTCAGCGCCTGCCGGTCGATGGCAAGCGAGAAGGCCTGAATGATGCGCGGATCGCGGCCGAAGGCCTGCTTGCCGGCATCGGACTTGGCGAGGTTCAGGGTCACGCCCTGGTAGCCGAGGTCGACGCCGACCGCGAGGCGAAGCTGGGCATTGGCGCGGATCTGCGGCACGTCGGTCGCGAGAGCCCGCTCGATCAGGTCGAGCTGGCCGGAGCGCAGGTTGGCGAGGCGCACGGTCGCGTCGGCAATCGGCCGATACTCGATGCGCTGGATCGTCACCTTGTCCTTGTCCCAGTAGTCAGCGAAGCGCTCGACGATGATCCGGTCCTGCTGGACGCGCTCGACGAAGCGATAGGGGCCGGCGCAAACCGGGGTCGAGCCGAAGCGCTCGCCCAGTTCGCGGGCGGCCTTGGGGCTGACCATCATGCCCGCGCGGTCGGTGAGCTGGGAGAGAAGGGGCGAGAAGGGCTGCTTCAGCAGGAGACGGACGGTGAGCGGATCGACCACCTCGACCTTGTCGATGGCGGAGAGCTCGGGGCGTCGGAACGAGCCCTGCATGGTCATGTGGCGCTCGAGCGAGAACTTCACCGCCTCGGCGTCCATGGCCTCGCCGTCGTGGAACTTGACGCCCGGGCGAAGCTTGATGGTGACGGTCTTGCCGTCGGCGGAGGTCTCGTGGGAGAGCGCCAGCTGCGGGACGATGGCGAGCTTGTCGTCGATGTCGAAGAGCTTGTCGCAGATCGAGGCGAAGACGATGCGGCCGACATAGGTGCGGGCGCGCGTCGGATCCAGAACGTCCGGGTCCTCGGCAAGGCCGATGCGCAGCACGGACTGCTGGGCGGCCGCTCCCGTCAGGGAGGCGGCGAGGAGGAAGGCACTGGCCGTCCAGGTGAGGGTCTGTCTCAGCGTAATCATGGGTCCTGTCCTCTGTCGGTTCGGCGTGTGTTGCGCTCTTCTACGGGGTAATGGGCGAATAGGGATCAGCCTTCGCGGGCGAGGGCTGCATCGATGGCGGCATTGATGACGGCACGGTCATAGGTGCCACTCGGATCGTCCTTCGTTGCGAAGAAGCGGGCGAAGTGGACGAAGCGCTCCCGGGAGACTCTTTCCAGTCGCTCCAACTCCGCCAGCGGGTCGGCATGATCATCGACGCGCAACGAGAGTGCGGGATACTCCTCGCCTTCGTGGATGAGCAGGGCGGCCGACTGCTTGCCGCGCTTGTCGCCGCCGGCCGTCTCGCCAGCCTGGAGCGCGGCGATGAGACGACGCGCGAAGGGCAGGGCAGCGCCGTCGCGATAAGCGCGCGCAGTTTCGGCGATCACCTCGGGTCCGGCCAGCATGTTGCCCGCGACCGAGAACCCGTCGTGGATCGCATGGCCGCGCCAGTCGACGCATCCTGCGCCGGTATGCGCTGCGAAGCGGCCGGCGCGGTCCATGACATGCAGCTGGCGCTGGCTCTCCCCGGCGTCGGAGGCCGTCAGGAAGCGCACGACCTCGTCGGCGGGAACGCCCTCGCGCAGCAGCCTGAGCCCGCGCGGTCCGTAGGTCGGATTGATCAGGGCCTGCGTCGCCACGGCACCGCCTGCGGGATCGATATGCGGCAGCAGGGCGCCGACGGCGAAGAAGCGCGTCGCCACGGCAATGCCGATGGCGCCTGTGGTTTCGTCCCTCGCGATGATCGACCAGGTCATGATGCCATCCTCACCGGCCCACCGCGTAGCCCTGCATGCCGCGCGGGTTGGCCGCGGCCTTCAGGCGGTGGCCCTCCTTGCGCGCGCCCGTGAGGCGGCCCTCGGACCAGGCGCCACCGACCTCGACCTCGTGGCCGCGGCGGCGGAGCTCGTCGATGGTCGCCTGCGGGAAGCGGCTCTCCACGACGATGACGCCCGGCCGGGAGGTGCGCGGCCAGAAGGAGCCGGGGAAATGCTCGGTATGCCAGGCGGGCGCGTCGATCGCCTCCTGCAGGTTCATGCCGGCATGGACGTGGCGCAGGAACATCTGCGGAATCCACTGGTCCTGTTGGTCGCCGCCGGGGGAGCCCCAGGCGAGGTAGGGCGCGCCGTCGCGATAGGCGATCGTCGGGGTGAGCGTCGATCGCGGCCGCTTGCCGGGCACGAGCGCTGCGGGATGGGTCTCGTCCAGCCAGAACATCTGCGCCCGCGAGCCGAGGCAGAAGCCGAGCTCCGGGATGATGGGGGAGGACTGCAACCAGCCGCCGGAGGGGGTCGAGGAGACCATGTTGCCCCAGCGGTCGATGATGTCGAAATGCACCGTGTCGCCGCGGGTGACGCCGTTGGAATCCGTGTCGATGTCGCCGACCGTCGGCTCGCCGGCGCCCGTCGCGCCCACTGCCACGCGCTTTCCGGAGGAGACGCGGGCGTCGACCTTGCCACCGGCCCCGGCGATGGTGCCCGGACGCAGCTCAAGGGAAGCGGTTTCGCCGATGAGCTTGCGACGCTCGGCATTGTAGGCGTCGGAGAGCAGGGTCTCGATCGGCACGTCAACGAAGTCGGGATCGCCGTAGAAGGCCTCACGGTCGGCGAAGGCGAGCTTGGCCGCTTCGGTGACGAGATGGACGAAATCCGGGCCGGTGACGTCGATGCCCTCGATGCCCATGCCGTTGAGAAGGGAGAGTTGCTGCAGGCAGGCGAGGCCCTGGCTCCAGGTCGAGGGCTTGAAGACACGGTAGCGGCCATAGTCGTAATGGATGGGCGCCTCGACGGAGGCCTTCCAGGTCGCCATGTCCTGGCCGGTCAGGACGCCGCGATTGTGCTGCCCGGTGACGTCGAAGACCGCCTGGGTGCGGCAGAAGCGGTCGATGGCCTCCGACACGAAGCCCTGGCTCCAGATGAAGCGGGCGCGGGCGATCTCGTCCTCGCGGGTGCCGCCCTCGCACTCGCGCAGGATGCGCTCGTAGGTTTCGGCGAGCTTGACGTTGGTGAAGAGATCGCCGGGCTTCGGTACCTCGCCGCCCGGCAGGTAGACGGCGGCCGAGGTCGGCCAGTGCTCGCGAAACAGGCCCTCGACGGTGCGGATCGTCGCCGGGATGCGCTCGACCAGCGGATAGCCGTGGCGGGCATAGCCGATGGCGGCCTCCAGCACGTCGCGCGGGCGCATGGTGCCGTAGTCGCGGAGCATCAGCATCCAGGTGTCGAAGGCGCCGGGGATGCAGGTCGCGAGCAGGCCGGTGCCGGGGACGAGGTCGAGCCCGAGGGACCGGTAGTGCGCGATGGTGGCGCCGGCGGGAGCCGGGCCCTGGCCGCAGATGACCTCCACCGCCTCCTTGCGCGCATCGAAGAGGATGACCGGCACGTCGCCGCCCGGGCCGTTCAGGTGCGGCTCGACGATCTGCAGTGTGAAGGCCGCGGCGCAGCCGGCGTCGAAGGCGTTGCCGCCACGCTCGAGGATGCCCATGGCCACCGCCGAGGCAATCCAGTGCGTCGTGGTCACCACGCCGAATGTGCCGTCGATCTCGGGCCGGGTGGTGAAGCGCGGTGTGCTCACGGGGTCATCCTTCCATGCCGTTCAGCCGGCGCGGATGGACCGGCCTGCCGAAGCGCTTGTATCATAAGCAAGACATGAGCCAAGAGGCCAGTGCCCTGCCGCATCAACCCCGGAAGGCCAGGCCTCCGTCGACGTCGAGGGTGGCGCCGGAGACATATCCGCAGGCCGGGGAGGCCAGAAAGGCCGCCGCATTGGCGATTTCCCTGGGCTCGATCAGGCGGCCGAGCGGCAGGCCCGTGAGCATTTCCTCCCAGCGGCTCTCGTCGCCAAAGGCGGCAAGTGCCTTTTGTTTGGACAGGGAGACGATGCGGTCGGTGCGGGTGGCAGCAGGATTGATGCCGAAAACGCGCACACCCCACTCCTGCGACTTGCCGCCCACGGCACCGGTGAAGGCGATCAGCGCGGCATTCCCGGCACCGCCGCAGACGTAGTCATAGCGGGGCAGGCGGCCGCCCATGCCGATGACGTTGACGACAACTCCGCCACCGCGGTCCTTCATGGCGGCGAGCGCCAGTTTCGTCAGGTGGATGTAGCCCATCACCTTGAGCGCCCAGGCCTCCTCCCAGCGCTCCAGCGACAGGTCGAGAAGGCCGCCGGCAGGAATCGCACCGGCATTGTTGATGAGGATATCGGCGTCCCGGTGATTGGCCCAGAGCGCCTCGCGGTCGGCGGAGCGCGACAGGTCGGCGGTGGTGAATTCCACAGGACCCTGATGACGGCCCTTTAGCCCGGCGGCGGCGGCGGAGAGGCGGCGCGCGTCGCGGGCCACCATGACGACATGTGTGCCCTCGGCCGCGAAGACCTCGGCGCAGGCAAGGCCGATGCCCTTGGATGCCCCGGTGACGACGACCTTCTTGCCGGCAAGTCCGAGATCCATGGCGTCATCCTTCTGATCATTCGCCCTTGAAGTCGGGCAGCCGCTTTTCGAGGAAGGCCTTCTGGCCTTCCTTGTAGTCGGCAGAATTGAAGCAGCGCGCGACCAGGTCATCGACGGCGTCGGCATCCTGCTCGGCTTCCGGCTTCGACAGTTCGACCAGCGAGCGCTTGATCGCTGCAAGGGTCAAGGGCGCATTGGCCGCGACGGTGTCGAGATAGGCCTGCACCTCCTTCTCGAAGGTCTCGCGTGGCCAGGCGCGGTGGATGACGTTGGCGCGCTCGCCGTCGGCGGCATCGAGGATGCGCGCGGAGATGAGGATGTCGGCGACCGCTGCCATGCCGAGCTTCTTGATCATCATCTTGATGCTGGAGAAGCCATAGCCGAGCCCAAGGCGGGCGGCCGGCACGCGGAAGCGCGAGTCGGAGGTGGCAAAACGCAGGTCGCAGGTCAGCGCGAGTGCGCAGCCGCCGCCGAAGCAGATGCCGCGGATGACGGCGATGGTGGGCTTGGCAGCGTCGTGGATCGCGGCCATGCCGTTCGCGACGGCCTGGTCATAGGCGCGCACGGCCTCCTCGCCGGTGCGCTTCTCGCCGAACTGGGAGATGTCGGCGCCGGCGCAGAAGGCCTTCTCGCCCGCTCCGGTGACGACGATGACGCGGACGGAGCGATCCTCCTCGGCGCGCTTCACCAGGCCCGGCACGCTCGACCACATGTCGAAGGTCATGGCATTCATCTTGGCGGGCTGGTCGATGGTCAGCGTGGCAACGCCACGGGCGACCTCGTAGCGGACCGAGGGGGTATGGGAGGAAGCGTCGGTCAAGGCAGGTCCTTTCGATCGAATTGTCGGTTGGCGGCGCGCGTCAGACGATCCGGGCGGCGCGCAGGCGCGCGATGTCGTCCGGTGAGAAGCCGGCCTCGGCGAGCACCTCGTCGGTATGCTCGCCCGGTTCGGGAACCGGTGTCTGCACCGTGGGTGGCGTGCGTGACATGACGAGTGGCTGGGCAATGAGACGTATATCGCCGCGGGCATGGTGATGGATGGGCACGGCCATGCCGAGGTGCTCGACCTGAGGGTCGGAAAAGACCTCGTCCATCGTGTAGATGGGGCCAGCAGGCACGCCCTCGCTCTCCAGCCGCGCGAGCCAATGCTCCGTCGACTGCGTGCGGAACAGGTCCCCGAGCAGGCCCATCAGGACCGGGCGGTTGCGGAAACGCTGCTTGGCATTGGCGTAGTCGGGATGGTCGGTGAGATCATCACGACCGACCGCCTTGCAGAAGCTTTTCCACTGGCCCTCGCCCCCGACGCCGACGTTGATGTACCCGTCGGCGGTCGGCAGCACGCCCATCGGGGTGGAATGCGGATGGTCGTTGCCGTTCTGCGGCGGCACCTTGCCGTCGACCGTGTAGACGGCGGCCTGGAAGTCGCACATGGCGATCATGGCCTGGAGAAGGGACGTCTGCACCCACTGACCCTCCCCGGACTTCTCGCGCTCGGCGAGGGCCACCATGATGCCTGTCGCCGCATAGATGCCGGCGGCGGAATCGGCCACCGCGATGCCGGCGCGCATGGGACCCTGGCCGGCATGGCCGGTGATCGCCATCAGCCCGCCCATGCCCTGCGCGATCTGGTCGAAGCCGGCGCGGGTGCGGTAGGGGCCGGTCTGGCCGAAGCCGGAGACCGAGGCGAGGATGATGCGCGGATTGACCGCCTTCAGCGCCTCGTAGCCGATGCCGAGGCGGTCCTTCACGTCGGGCCGATAGTTCTCGACGACGACGTCCGCCGTCTCCACCAGCTTCATGAAGACGGCGCGACCCTCCTCTGTCTTCAGGTTCAGGGCCAGCGAGCGCTTGTTGCGGTGCAGGTTCTGCATGTCGAAGCCGTGGCGGTCGCCCGACATGTTCTCGTTGGGATCGACGCCGGGAGGGGCCTCGACCTTGATGACGTCGGCGCCGAAGTCGGCGAGCACCCGGCAGCAGGTCGGGCCTGCCCGGACGCGGGTCAGGTCGAGGACGCGGATGTGGTCGAGCGCAGTGGAGGGGCGCGGTCTGGGCATGTCCTGTCCGGAGAAGGTCTCGGGGCCGCAGACACTAGGATCGTTTGGCGGTCGGGCGGAAGGGGACAGCGGGCATGACAGGGACCCGCTCGCCCCTGCCACTCAGGTGATCTCGGCAAGCGCCTTCTTCAGCCGCCGCAGGATCACGCCGCGGGCACGGTCGTCGGCCGCGCGGTCCAGCGCATCCTTGAGGTCGAGCAGGAAGGAGGCAGAGTCGTTGTGCCAGTCGGGGGCCGAGACCCTTTCCGGAGCAAGCCGGCGCGGATGGGCCGGCAGGACGATCCGCGCCATGCCGGGCTGCAGTTCGATGATGTCGTCGAGGCGCGGGCTCAGCACCTTCTCCGGCGTGACGACCTCGGCGCCCACGACCGGTGCGAAGGCCTGGAGTGCGCGTTCCTCCGCGTGAACCAGGGCGACCGCGCCGCGGATGGGGCCGCGCTCCTTCAGCCAGGTGAGCACCTCGCCGCGGTCGGCGTGGCCGGAATAGCTCTCGATGATGCGAATCCCGGCCTTCACCCTGACAGCGTCGCCCTGAATGGTGACCGACGAGGCGCCGTCCAGCAGGATGCGACCGAGCGTGCCTTCTGCCTGGTAGCCGACGAAAAGCACGGTGGTGGACGCACGCCACAGGTGGTTCTTCAGGTGGTGCCGGATGCGGCCGGCTTCCGCCATACCACTGGCGGCAACAACGATGTGGAAGCCGCGAAGGCGGGCGAGGGCCTTGCTCTGGTCGACGCTTTCGGTGAAGCGGACATTCGGCGATGCGTCGATGCGCGCCAGGGCGCCGCCGGCTTCAAGCGTTCCGGCATGGTTGCGGAAGATGTCGGTAGCCCGGATCGCCAGGGGCGAGTCGAGAAAGATCGGTGCCGTCGGAATGAGACCCTGGTCCATCAGGTCGATCAGGTCCGCGAGAATCTCCTGGGTGCGTTCCACCGCGAAACAGGGAATGAGGAGGGGGCCGCCGCGAGCGTGCGCGGTGCGGACCTCCGCCGCCAGCTCGGCGCGCCGGTCGGCGACGGTCGTATCGGGGCGGTCGCGGTCGCCATAGGTGGCCTCGCAGATGACGAGGTCGAGGTCGACCGGGCCATCCGGGTCCGGGTGGAAGAGCTTGGCGTCGGGTCCGAGGTCCCCGGACATCAGGATCCGGATCGGCCTGTCGCCATCGGCGAACTCCATCTCGATGGAGCCGGAGCCGAGCATGTGGCCGGCGTTCCACCAGCGGGCGCGGCCGCCGCCACCAAGGTCGAGCCAGCGGCAATAGTCGACCGGACGGAACTGGACCATGGCAGCGACGGCATCCTCGGCGGTGTAGATCGGCTCAACCTGCTCGCCGCCACTGCGGGCATTGCGCCGGTTCAGCTGATCCACCTCCATTTCCTGGATGTGGCCCGAGTCCGGCAGCATGATCGAGCAGAGATCGATGGTGGGCCGGGTCGCATAGATGGGTCCCCGGTAGCCCGCCTTGACGAGCTTCGGGATCAGGCCGGAATGGTCGATGTGGGCGTGGGTGAGGAGAACTGCGTCGAGCCTTTCCGGCTCAAAGGGGAAATCGCCGTAGTTCAGGGCCTTGAGCGTCTTCGTGCCCTGGAACATGCCGCAGTCGACAAGGATGCGCCGGCCGTTGGCCTCGAAGAAGTAGCAGGACCCGGTCACGACGTGGGCGGCACCGAGGACGTGGACACGGACGGGCATCAGAGGGCTTCCTTGTCGTCGGGGGTGGCCTCAGGGTCGTAGGGGGCGATCCCCTCGGCATTGGCGATGAGCTCCCAGATCCGCTGCGGCGTGTCGGCGAACTGCAGAAGGGCGAGATCCTCCTCCGCGATCATGCCGGCGTCGGCGAGCGCCTCGAAATTGACGACCGCGCGC
>Ga0315900_10007664_pt1 | contig 14092 bp, 11 predicted proteins | sample LakEriMetagenome_FD_203521 | JGI IMG/M metagenome (GOLD analysis project Ga0315900, IMG submission 203521) | Freshwater fungal communities from buoy surface, Lake Erie, Ohio, United States - Buoy 12 MA114 | ecosystem: Environmental > Aquatic > Freshwater > Lake > Lake biofilm | place: USA: Lake...
TTTTCGCCATCCGTTTTACCAGACGGCAATGTTTGTTCGCTCAAAAAATGTCTTCAGATTTATCTGCTCTTGAATCAAAATTCAAGGGTTCCGCTATATGCCTTCCAAACTTATTCAAAGAACGCTGTAACTTCTTGGGTCTTCTAAAACCCTCCGTCACCTGCCGCTAAGCTCGCTCGCTTAACCTTTTTTCCCCTCAACTTTTCCGCCGTTTTCCGCAGCTCCGTCCGTTTTGGGAGTGCAAATGTCCGACTTTTTTCTTCTCCCGCAAGACCTCAACCAAAAAAAAATGAAAAAAATGAAAAGTGTTTTTAAATCGTTGATTTTCAATTGCCTATTATTTGCCTCTTTCAGCAGAAATTCGAGTAAATTGATTCCGCGGACCTTACTAAATGCGAAACTTCACGCACTGATTATATTGAAAGGGAATCTGGTTGTAATATGGGTAATGACGCGAACTATGAATTACCTACACTGGAACAGCAGAACTACCAGAACATTTTGTGGTAACCTTATTCATTAAGCATAAATAACCAATACTTTATTTCAAACTCTTTTTTATGATTTTGAAGAACTTGGCTTTGTAGCATCGACCTGAATTCAAACTAATAGCCTGTTAATCCTTATGTTCTTTTTGCTTGATCAAAAAGTCCGAAGGTTGCATCGAGGCAGAGCCTCGCTGCAACGCGGCCTTTCATTATTTTGCGATGCGGCCGGGAATGGATTCCAAGCCCTTTGACGCGGATGGAAAAACGTCCTTCGGCTCTGATATCACTAAAGATTATGCAACAAAATCAAATGTAAAATAGTAGGTAAACCAGTCAACGGAATTTAGGCATTGACAATTGACAACTAAACACTAATTACTAAATACTTAGCACTAAAAATGCGCCAGGGGGCGACGCGGAAATCTCCCGCCGGAGGCGGAATTGCAGCAAAGCACCCGGTGCCATGCTGTACCATAAATTCAAGGCATGCCGCGTATCTACGGCACAGCATGGCAGGCGCCCTGAGAAGTAATAAACTACTTTCCTTCCGGCAGATAGCGCAGCTTTACCCAGCGCTCATGATCCCAGCTTTCGGCTGCGATGTCGCGCAGACGACCGGCATCGATCGCATCAATCGACGTGAAAATTTCGGCCAGACTCTCCACCCGGCCCTGATCCAGCATGCTTTTGCCCAGCATGAGCATAAACATCTGGTTGCCTTCCTCGGCCATGGCCAGCTGGGCCTTGAGCTGCTCTTTAGCCTGTCGAAGGCGGGTAGGACTCAAAGGTTCTGTAATGAGCTGGCGGATTTCCTTCTCAACAAGCAGCATGGCCTTGTTCATGTTCTTAGCCTCAGTACCGAGGTAGACGGAGAAAGCACCGGTATCCAGGTAGGGCGAGTAATTGGATTCCACTGAATAGACAAGTCCGTACTTCTCACGCAGACTCATATTCAGGCGGCTGGTGAGCGCAGGTCCGCCCAGAATATTATTTAGCAGGAAAAAGGGCAGGCGCCTTTCATCGTTCATGGCGTAGGCGCGGCAGCCCATCATCAGGTGCGCCTGCTGAATAGGCTTACGGCAGATGATGTCCGCGGCCTTAAGCTCCGAAGGGGGGATTCGGTTTTTTTTGCCATTTAATAGTGCCGGCTGGGACAAAAAAGGTCCTGCTTTACGAATCGCCGTTTTCAGATCAAAAGGCACCACACAGGAAAAAATCAGACGATTGGTACTCACATTTTCCCGGAAGAAGCGGAAAAAATCTTCGCGGCCGAAGGAAGGTACGCTGGTCTCCGTACCGAGAATATTCACACCGAGCGGATGCCCCGGAAAAAGAAGGGAATCAAATTCATCCTGAATGGCGTCGTCGGGTGCATCCAGGTACATGGCCATTTCCTCCAGAATCACATTCTTTTCCTTCTCAATTTCCTTTTCGGGAAAAATGCTGTTGAAGGTGATGTCGGTGAGAATATCAACCGCCCTGGTGAAATGGCTGGCCAGCACCGAAGCATGAAATGCTATTTTCTCCTTAGTAGTATAGGCGTTGATTTCGCCACCCAGAATTTCGAGCCCGTTGAGGATATGGAATGATTTCCGCTTTTTAGTTCCCTTGAAGGCCATGTGCTCCCAGAAATGAGCAATGCCCTCCTCCCCTGCTTTTTCGTCACGGCTGCCGGTATCGAGAACAAAACCGCAGTGGGCAATGCGGGTATTCTGAACCTGGCGGTGCACCATCCGAATTCCGTTTGGAAATTCATGCAGCTGATAATCAGGAAAAAGGACTTCTTTTTTCAAAGCAGATTTGAATCAGGGGCTGCGAAGATACGATGGCAGAAATTATCAGGGGAAGCTTTGTAGATTTACGCCCTGAATTGAACCATGAAAAAGAAGCTGATTCTTTTCCTGATGATGCTGATGCCGGTGCTTTTTTCCGGTGCGCAAATCATCAATCCCACACACTGGAGTTTTTCGGTGAGTAAAAAAAACCTGAAGGCAGGTGATGAGGCTGAGCTCATATTTAATGTAAAACTGGATGATACCTGGCATCTTTATTCCAACGACTTCGATCCCAATCTGGGACCAAAGGTGGCTGTATTCAAATTCAATCCGTCGAAAGAATACAAGCTCATTGGGAATGTAAAACCCATTGGAGCGGTGGAAGAATACGATGAAATATTTGAAGGGAAGGTCCGGCTCTTCCATCACCACGCCGAATTCCGGCAGAAGGTGAAAATTCTGGCGCCCTGTTCCGTCACCGGTTCCTACGAAACACAGTCATGCAGTGAAAAAATCGGTAAATGCGTAGACCAGGAAGGCGATTTTTCCTTTGGTCCCTTTGAAGTTTCAGCGGCAGGAGATGATAAGAAAACCAACTCCGATAAAGCGCCTTCCGATGAGCCACCACCTGCTGAGATTTTTTCTTCTGCGGATTCTGTCGAAATCTCTGCTTCGGCTGACAGCCAGACGATGGCGGCCGCACCAGAAAATACAACTACAACTGGCGACAGCCTGAAAGCCGGCACGGAAACCGCAGCCACCGCCCCGCTGGCAGAAGAGGAAAGCCTCTGGGCTTTTTTTCTGGCGGCCTTCCTTTCCGGATTGGTGGCCCTACTCACACCCTGCGTTTTCCCGATGATTCCGATGACGGTGACCTTCTTCACCCGACAGAGCAAAAGCCGGGCAGAGGGAATCAGCAAGGCCGGACTTTACGGATTGAGCATCATCCTGCTTTATGTGCTCATTGGCACAGCGGTATCCCGTATCAACGGTCCGGAGTTTGCCAATTTTGTTTCCACGCACTGGGCACCAAATGTTTTTTTCTTCCTGATCTTCCTCCTATTTGGTCTGTCGTTTCTGGGGCTGTTTGAAATTGTACTACCATCCTCTCTGGTGAACATGGCCGACCGGCAGAGCGACAAAGGCGGGATTTACGGCATTTTCTTTATGGCCTTTACCATTGTGCTGGTGAGCTTTTCCTGTACCGGCCCGATAGTTGGCTCGATTCTGGTACAGTCGGCCGGAGGTGCGGTGCTGAAACCCATCATCGGCATGCTGGGTTATTCCCTTGCCTTTGCACTTCCATTCACGCTTTTCGCTATTTTCCCGCAGTGGCTGAGCAGCCTGCCCAAATCCGGCGGATGGCTGAATTCAGTAAAAGTAGTACTGGGTTTTCTGGAACTGGCATTTGCGCTGAAGTTTCTTTCCATTGCCGACCTCGCCTATCACTGGCGCCTCCTGGACCGGGAGGTTTACCTGGCTGCGTGGATTGTCATTTTCACCCTGATGGGTTTTTATCTGCTGGGGAAAATCCGGCTTCCGCACGACAGCGTGATGGAGAAATTGCCGGTGATGCGCCTGGCTCTGGCCATTGTGGTATTCAGCTTTGTGGTGTACATGATTCCGGGCATGTGGGGCGCACCCCTGCGGGCACTTTCGGGCTACCTTCCTCCGGAGAGCACACAGGATTTTCGCTGGCAGGCAGGTGGCTCAGGCTCCGGACATACGCCTTCACCAGCCGCCGGGCTCTGCGATGCCCCGCGGCACGCCGATATTCTCCACCTCCCGCATGAGATACAGGGTTATTTTAATCTGAAGCAGGCGCTGGCCTGTGCCAAAGAAAAGAACAAGCCGGTATTCATCGATTTTACCGGTCATGGCTGCGTAAACTGCCGCGAAATGGAGGCCAATGTCTGGTCACAACCGGAGGTGCTTAAGCGACTTAAAGAAGACTTCATAGTAACTGCCCTGTATGTGGACGATAAAACCGAACTCCCTCAGAGCGAGTGGTATGTAAGTCCGTACGACAACAAGGAAAAGAAAACCATCGGAAAACAGAACGCAGACCTTCAGGTACGGGATTACAAGAGCAATACCCAGCCCCTGTATGTGCTGCTCGCTCCCGATGGCAGCCTCCTTGTACCTCCGCGCTCTTACGACCTGGATGTGGACGGATTTGTGAAATTTCTGGAGAGCGGGAAGGAAAAACTCCGCAGTAAAGTGCAATGAGTAAAGGAATTCAATCAGAAGGATTTTCAGTCCCGGTTTTGCTGATTATTTTCCGCAGACCGGATACGACAAAGATTGTCTTTGAGGCGATCCGGAAAGCAAGGCCAAAGCAATTGTTTATTGCGGCAGATGGCCCTCGCCCGGACCGCCCCGATGATGTAGCGCTTCGGGAACAAACCATCGGGATGGTATCTCAGGTGGACTGGCCCTGCGAGGTAAAGACATGGTACAAAACGGAAAATGTTGGCTGCGGCCGAAATATTTCCTCCGCGCTCAACTGGTTTTTCGGGGAAGTGGAAGAAGGTATTATACTGGAAGATGATACCGTGCCCTCCGATTCATTCTTTCCTTATTGCGCCGAAATGCTGGAGCGCTACCGGGATGATGAGCGCATCATGCACATAGGCGGGGTGAATTTTCAGGATGGGATTAAACGTGGTGAAGGCGATTACTATTTTTCCGTATATGCCTTTGTATGGGGCTGGGCCAGCTGGAGGAGGGCATGGAAGCACTTTGATTTTGATCTTAGAGCATTTCCTGAGTTTGTGAGAGAAAAGCGAATCCAAAAGCTCTTCAGGAATCGTATTGTGCAAGAGTACTGGGAAAAGCACTTCGACAAATATCACCGAAACCCAGCCTTGCGTACTGCCTGGAGCTATCAGTGGATTTTTGCCATTTTCAACCAAATGGGAATTACCATTATCCCAAACAAAAACCTGGTTTCCAACATTGGATATGGCCCGGATGCCACGCACACCACGCACAATGATTTCATGGCCGGAAACCCGGTTTTCGAACTGGCATTTCCACTTCAACATCCAAAATTTATTAAGCCGGATGCGGAGGCAGATCACTACTTCAATAAAAAGGTAATCAACGAACTGAAACGAACATTCAGGGATGAATTAAAGGACAGCCTGAAGCATTTAAGAGGTTTCAGCTTGCGTAATCAGCCGGCATTGGTCGGACTATATCAGAAAATCCGGCCCGTGCTGGTGAAACTTGGCATCAAGCAATAGCAGAAACGATGCGGAAGAAAACGGTATTCATGAGTTTGGAGACCGGTTCATAGCCAAGATTCCTAAGATAAATGGCCGTTTCGTTGGCTTCGAGCTCAGATAGTGTTCCGGTTTTAAGGCATTCCACCAGCACAAATTCCGGGCGGTAGAGAGCCCAGTTGTTTGACTTCAGCACCTGCAGATCCAGGCCTTCCACATCCACCGAAAGGAAATCAATTTTTGTTCCTGCTGGAACATGTTCGCTCAGAATATCAGACAGTCGCCGGGTCCGGAGCTGAATTTTGTCCTTCAGAAAAAACTCTTTCGTATTCCTGCCGGCACTGAGTTCGGCAGAAAAACCATTCAGGGCGGGATCGCTGAAAATATGGTAAGTTAGCTCGGCCTCTTCGTCTGAAACCGGCTGTTCGATGTTGGTATCTTCCGGCCGGAGCTCCTGAAACGGCTTCATAGACCCGGGCATGGCATCGATGTTAATACCCCTCCAACCTAGCTTATAAAAAAAATAGGTATTGGAAAAGCGCTGTGGATGGTGGGCTCCCACGTCGATGAAAAAGCCATCCTTTTTCCAGTGGAAATAGCGGTTAAGGAGAATATCCTCGCCCTCCTGAGAGTAAAATAAATGTCCGTGCCGGTTTACTTCCCCAAGGTCCTGATAGAACTGCGCTTTTTGTTCCAGTAACAGATTTCCTGCCAGCCGAAGCCTTATGCTCCGCAAAATGCCTGTGTTCCAGATTTGATTCAGTATGCCGGCCATATCAAGATTGGTTCCAGGTTCCTTTTATCAGGGTAATGCCATGTTTATCAAATCCGATGGATTCGGTACCAAAAAAATCGCCGGGCTCAGCATCGATAAAACCGATCCCGCCCATAATGCAGTCGGCTTCCAGATTCTGCACCAGAATTCTATAGCCAAGTTTGTACCGTCCTTTCGAGAATGGAAAGGCAGGGATCCTGCATTCGATGCTGTATTCGCCGGTTTCAGGGAAATCAAAGTACACTTTCTGATAACCGGAATAAAGCACGAAAAGCGTATGGTCTCCGGAATCTTTGAGCGAAATTCCAAAATCGAGATTTCTGATGTTAGGCGTCTTCACCAAAATACGGAAACGAAGCAGAACATCCTGCCCGGAAAGTACAGCCTGAATTTCCCGGCCGGAATCATTGTGGATGGTCCAGCCAAGCAGGCGTACGGAACCGCTTCCGCTTCGGTCACTGCGGTCGGCCAGAAGAACGGACTCAATGGTTCTGGCAGAAGAAGCCGTATAGGCCTGCACCACCTCATCTACATTTCCTGCCTTTTTCATCTGACCCTTTTCCAGGAAAATTCCCTTGTTGCAGAGGCTTGAAACAAAGGAAATATTGTGGCTTACAAACAGTACCGTTTTCCCCTGATTATTGGTTACCTCCTGCATTTTTCCAAGACACTTATTCTGAAAATCCACGTCGCCCACTGCCAGCACTTCATCAAGAATCAGGATTTCAGTCTCCAGATGAGCAGAAACTGCAAAGGCAAGCCGCACATACATACCGGAGCTGTAGCGCTTCACCGGGGTATCCAGAAATTCTGAAACACCTGCAAAGTCTACGATTTCGTCAAAGCGGGCTTTCACTTCCTGACGCTTCATACCCATAATGGAACCGTTCAGGTAAATGTTTTCCCTACCGGTAAGCTCAGGGTGAAAACCGGTTCCGACCTCGAGAAGTGAGGCAATTTTTCCGTTGATCCGGATGCTTCCGGTAGTTGGTGCAGTGGTACGGGAAAGAATTTTTAGCAAGGTTGATTTGCCGGCCCCATTCTTCCCGACGATGCCGACCGAATCGCCTTTGTTCACCTGAAAACTCACATCACGAAGAGCCCAGAATCCACCATCTTCGGGACCTGAGCGGAAAAGGTCATTCCAGAAAGAACCGAATCCGTAGCTTCCTGTACGGTAATGCTTGCCGAGATTTTGTACTTCGATGGCTGGTTCGCTCATATTCTAGATGGTATCGACGGAATCCCGCTGTGCTTTATTGAAAACCAGAATACCCAGGGTAAGGATGATCAGACCGAGTGCAGCACCTGAAATCAGGCGAGCGCCGTCAAACACGCCCATCCCAAGGAATGAATGCCGGAAAAGCTCAAAATAGGCACTGAGAGGATTGATTACGGTTATCCAGCGATAACTTTCCGGAACTATCTTTTCCGGGTAAATGATGGGCGTGGCATACATAAGCAACTGGCTGCCAAAGGCGAGAAAATGCGTCAGGTCCTTGTATTTTGTGGTAACTCCGGATACCATTAAACCCATGCCCACTGAGAAAAATGCCAGTACCAGCACAATCAATGGGGCGAACAGCAATCCGGTCCCGAAATGCACCGGAAAACCGTGCGACTGGAACCACATCCCAAACAGAAGGAATAGGCAGAACTGAATCAGCAGATTAAAGAAAGTAGAGCCTAAAGCGGCAATGGGAACTACCAGCCGGGGAAAATATATCTTACTGAAAAGGTGTGAATAGCTGGCGAAAATGTTGGCATTTTTCAGAAAACTGCCGTTGAAAAAGTTCCAGAGGATGATACCGGAAAGGTAGAAAAGCATCGGCGGACAATCACCCGTAGGGATTTTGGCAACCCTGCCAAAAACCAGGGAGTAGATAAAAGTCATGAGCACCGGCTGCAGCACGAACCAGAGCGGACCCAGAATAGTTTGCTTGTAGGTAGGTTTGAGTTCACGAACAATAAGCAGCCAGATTAATTCCCGGTATTGAAAAAGCTCCCTGATATTCAAATCAAACCAGCTGCTTCGGGAAGTAATCAAAAGGCCTTTTCCGGGTGGCAGATTATTCACTCTGAATAAATTATTTCCTCGTGTTGTATGTCAAATGAGCCAGGCGGCAATAGTGCGGCCATGTGTGGTATCGTCGTGTATCACGGTGAACCGTTTGTCTACCAGCACATCACGGCGGCTTCGCCAATGCTTGATATGGTGTGTATCATCGAGGATGATAAAGTAGGGGTTGTCGCCCATCACTTCCCTGACCTTGGAGAATTCGAGGTAGCCGATTCCTCCGGCAGAATCCAAAAGAATCAAAGGCTTTTTGTTCCGCATGTCCGCCAGCAGGGTAGCAATCAGGTTCTGCCGCTCAGGTTCTGTTTTCTTTCCGCCAAACAAGGACATTACAGAAGCGAGAAACCCTCCGGATTTTCCGGAATTATTTTTTCGGGAAAGATTGCCCGAAATCTCATTAAGATAAAATTGCCTGGGGTTTTCCAGATTATCGATGTAGATGTCCGGGTACTGCTGATGATTGGTCAGATAATCGTCGTTTTCGAGAAATTTCACGGCCTCCTTCTCATCCACAGACAGCCCATTGAAGACTTTTACAAAAGGAAATCTTTTCAGATTTTCGCATGCCTGTCTATAAAAATAGGGATCCCGCTCAAGGGTATAAAAAACCGGTTTTTCTATTCCAGCATTTTGAATCGTTTCTGAAATAAGGGTTGTTGACCCGAGTCCGTTAAAGGTTCCCGACTCGAAAAAAAACTGAATGCGGTGATCTCCGATGATTCTGCTCAGTACTTCCCTGAAAGCCTCATCGATGACCATGGAAATCGATGCGTGCTCGTAATCTGCGTATAGTTTCATTGACCAAAAAGTAGAACGCCGGAAATAAGGCCTTCAATCTGAGGCAAAATTAGTTTTTCGGGTGATATCAATTCAAAGATTGTTGAAATTTGGCTGAATTCCTGACTGAATTCCTGACTGAATGATTTTGTCAAGACCAGTAATTTCCATCCGGGAATCTGTTTTAACTGAGCAAGAGCAAAGCAATTTTCAAATAATCATTCATTTTACTTTGATTTGCCCTTGCGGGACAGGCCTAAAAACTACTTTTCCGGCAAGCAATTTTTAGAATTACCATCATGCTCAAACAAATCGTCAGGGGATTTTTTAACCTGTTTGGTCTGAATCTGGTTCGTGTTCAGAAAAATATACCTGTTCCTGAACCCGTTAAGGAGCCGGAACCGGAATGGCCGAAGACCATAGAAGGAAATGTATATGATCTCGTTCGGCCCTACGCTAATTATTCCCCCTGGTTGGGAGACAAGCTGTTTCACAACTTATATGGTGAGATCAGGAAAAACACACTTGTGGACATTTTCCGATGCTTTGAACTCTGGGAAATTGCCGGGAAAATTCATGGACTTGATCCGGAGGCAGCCTTTATTGAAATTGGTGTATGGAGAGGAGGAACAGCCGCAGTTGTTGGCAAAAAACTATCTCTTCTCAAGGCAGAGACCCCATTCTACCTGGCTGATACTTACACTGGGGTGAAAAAGTCATCCGAGAAAGATGCTTTCTATTTTGATAATGAACATGCTGATACTTCAGAAGAGATGGTTCGCGATTTACTTCAGGATAAGTACAGTCATTATGTTTTCCTGAATGGTATTTTCCCGGAAGACACGGCCCATCTGGTACCCGAAGGAAGCCGCTTCGGCTATTGCCACATCGATGTGGATGTTTATAACTCTGCCAATGATGTCGTCACATGGATCTGGGAAAAGCTGATTCCGGGCGGTGTGATTGTTTTTGATGATTATGGTTTTCACACCTGCACCGGAATAACTCAATTTGTAAATGAACAGAAGCTGAAAAATGACCGGATGATCATTCACAACCTAAATGGTCATGCCATAATGGTGAAAATCCGTTGAGACGGGTTAAGGACTCCTTTAAAAAAATCAATTTTATGCTCATTGCTCCTTCCATTCTCTCCTCCGATTTCGGAAAACTTGCGGAAGAAATTCAGATGCTGAATGATTCTGAAGCAGGAGTTATTCATGTAGATGTGATGGACGGTCGCTTTGTGCCTAACATATCATTTGGTTTCCCGGTAATGCAGGTCTTGAAAAAATATGCCCGCAAACCGCTGGATGTTCACCTTATGATTGAAGAGCCGGAAAAGTACGCTCTGCGTTTTGCAGAAGCCGGGGCCGACTGGATTAGTTTTCACCTCGAGGCCACAGCTCATGCGCACAGGTTGCTTCAGCAAATCAGGGAAGCAGGTAAAAAAGCAGGTATTGCCCTTAACCCCCAGACACCGGTCGCACAGATTGCCGATTTGATGGGCGATCTGGATTTTGTTAACCTAATGAGCGTTAATCCCGGATTCGGCGGCCAGCGTTTCATTGATGCCAGCCTTAAAAAAATAGCTGCGCTTAATTCCATGCGGAAGGAAGAACAACTGGATTTTCTGATTGAAGTTGACGGAGGCGTTTCCAATGCCAATGCGATGCTCCTGAAAAATGCAGGTGCAAATGTGCTGGTTGCCGGCAATTCGGTGTTCGGCGCACCATCACCGAAAAATGCCATTGCAGAACTTTCCCGTCTATGCAACTGAAGGCCGTTCTGATAAAACTGCTGGAAAATTTTCTTCGATCAAACCTGTGGTTTGTTTATTTTTTCCTTGACAATCCCTTGATTCGCAGATGGTTTCTTGATAAGTACCTGCGGCATCGGCCTGAGCAGTTTTTAGCCTATTACAGCTGGAAGCCTGTATGGGGAAATCCAAAGAACATCCTGGTGCTGAAAACAGATGCCATCGGAGACTATCTGCTTTTTCGTAATTATCTCGCTGAAATTGCTGCGGTTTACAAACCATTGGGCTGCAGAATCATACTTGCCGGCAACAAAGCATGGAAGGAACTGGCCTCGGAGCTTGACTCTGAACAGGTAGACGAATTCATCTGGCTTGACCGCGGGGGAATGAACCGAAGGCCTTCTACGGATAGACAGCTTGAATTTCTGGAGCATATCAACCGGCATACCTATCGCAAATTACTCTATCCCAATTTCTCCAGGGAATGGGAAGCGGGAGACTGGCTTGTCAAGCATATTCCATCAAAGGAGAAATTTGCCTTTGACGGCAATACCGTTAACCAGACAGACCAACAACATCGGGAAGGGAATGATATTTACTCAAAACTGCTTGAGCCGGAAGAATCCGCGATGTTTGATTTTTTCCGGAATGGTGAAATAACATCCGTTTTTACAGGCCGGCAAAGTCGCCTGAAAGCACCGCAGATCGTTTTGCCGGGAATTAATCCAGTGAATACGGCTTATGCCGTATTCTTTCCTGGTGCCAGTTTTGAACCAAGACGCTGGCCGGAAGAACGTTTTGCTGAACTGGGAAACTTCATCCACAAACATCTGGGCATGAAAATCATCTTGACAGGAGGGCCCTTAGAAACTGAATTATGCCAGCGAATCGCTGCTGCAAATCCTGATATATTTGAAAATCTGGCAGGAAAGACCAGCCTGCCACAATTACTGAAACTTATATCTCAATCTGATTTGCTGGTTTCCAATGATACTTCTGCCATTCACATGGGGGCTCAGTGTGGTGTGCCGAGTTACTGCCTGTATAAAGGCAATAATTATGGCCGCTGCATGCCTTACCCTGATGGACTTTTACCAAACCTGGTAGTTTGCATGCCTAAATCACTGCTTGAAATAAATGAAGAAGAGAGAATTAATCGATTTTCAGAAAATGACGGAGGAGACATAAGGGAAATAACAGTCGATACGCTCAGAAGCCTCATCATTCAGCTTTCAGACAAGTGAAAGCCAAAAAAACCAGATTAAATTAGCGTTTTCCAATCCAGAAGGTCGTTTTTTATTTGCTCCGCATTGATTGCGTACGACAGAATGGAAAATATTATTCGCTACAAACCTTTGAATTACCCGCAGAAGGTCTTAAAATTGCATCGGTTTTCAAAAACCACCACCGTATTAAATATGAAGTATCCGGCCTTTCTGGCAATTTTCTTTATTCTGACAGTAAGTTCTGCCTCGGGTCAGCTCACACTGGGTGCCCGTGGCGGTTTCGGAATTTCATCAACTTCATTTGCAACCATTAACGGTATTGAAAGAGAAATTGGGACATCTCCGATAGCCGGGCTGATTTTCCATTACAATTTCGACCAGAAGTTTTCAGTTGGTTTTGAGGTAAATTACAATCGATTTTCTGAAAATATAATCTATTCTTTAGATACTACTGGCAGACCCATATCGGCTGGCACAACCAAAATTGTTAACACTAAAACTAAAACAGACATCTCATATTTTCAGATTCCGATTACGGGTCGTGCCTCCATCGGGGATAAAAAAATCCGGGGAATTTTAGAGTTAGGAATTTATGGAGGAATAGGAATCAACGGCAGCTGGACGAATGGTCCTAATGTTAAATTTTATAATGCCAGCAACAATGTTCCTTCCAAAGTTGAACTGACAGGTAATTACACACTTAATCAGGGCAAGATACGGAAGTGGGATGTTGGCGGTATTCTTGGAGGCGGTGTTGAATATAAGTTGAATAATACCAGTTTGCTTTTTGCAGTACTGAGAATTCAATTTGGATTAGTGGATATTTACAATCTTAATCCAACGGAGAGGTCTGCCTATTACGTAACAGGATTTGACCCTCCCAGTGCATCCTGGCAGGCAGCCAATTTTTCACTGGGTTACCTGAAGACCTTCAAATTGCCAAAATTCGGTTCCGATGGAAACAAACGTGCAGGCAAGCAGAAAAAGAGCTCTTAATTTAGGCTTTGTAAATTTTTCTATCCCGGCTGTTTATAACCCAGCCTTCCGTCAATAATCCTGAAGCCAGTCCGAATGTTCGGATGTACTCCCTTATTTGGAGCAGGTGTGACTCGGCATGTTCGCCTGTTTTATAATCGAGAATCACGGCCCTGAGGTCTTTCACCAGAATACGGTCGGCACGGATTACTTTTCCTTCCGGAGAAATCAGGTTCTGCTCTGGCAGTGAAATCCATTCTCCGGAAAACCAGTCTCTCATTTCCGGAAATTCAAATAGCAGGTTCAAAATTTCCTCTGCACGTTCTTTTTCATCAGAAAGCCATTGACCCGGGTTGAATTCAGTTCGCAATACTTCCTTCCAGCCTCTTGTTCCTGTAGTGTTTTCCAGAATCCTGTGAACCAGGATGCCGGTCCTTTGCATGGCATTCTCGCCATTTATTTCTGGCCGGAAGGAATGAATCACCGGACGGAAGGAGAGATTTCTAAGGGTATCATGCGCAGTAGTTATTACTTCCTGATCGGAATTTTCTGTCGGAGCCTTTAATAAACCCAGGCAGAACCGGAGCAGAAAATCAGGCGTTCCGGTTTCAAGTGAAAATTCATCCGGAGAAAAAGGAAGAGGTTCTTTGCTCACCAGAGATGCGGTTTTAAGCGGGATACGAAACAAGGATTTCTCCGACTTTTCTGAAACACGGTCTACGGTGATGTCCATCAGAAGACCATACCGTGGACGCGTACATGCGACATAAAATGTATTAAGAATTTCCGCAGCACGTGAAAAAACATCATCCTGATATCCCTCCCAGGCATCCGAGTCCAGCATTCCTTTAAATGTGCTGGTCCTCAGCAGAGGATGGCAGTTCCATGGCCTTTCAATTCCTGCAGCCCAGAAATCCGCATCGTGAAGAGCTTTTGAATCCCCAAGTGCGGTTGACACCATGGGAAGTATTACCACGCCAAAGTCAAGTCCTTTGGAACGGTGTATGGTCATT
>Ga0315900_10007669_pt1 | contig 14086 bp, 12 predicted proteins | sample LakEriMetagenome_FD_203521 | JGI IMG/M metagenome (GOLD analysis project Ga0315900, IMG submission 203521) | Freshwater fungal communities from buoy surface, Lake Erie, Ohio, United States - Buoy 12 MA114 | ecosystem: Environmental > Aquatic > Freshwater > Lake > Lake biofilm | place: USA: Lake...
AAGTTTTGGACAATCACAGCCTATACCTGTAAGTCCGTTTGCAAGGACAACCGGCTCAACAACAGTTACTAATTTAGGCAGTTCCTTTTTTCAAACTAAAACAAATTACTTAGCAGTATACCCTACAAGATCATTGACAACCTTTGCTGGCGATTTTACAGCAGAAGCATGGGTATATCCGGCAGATACATCTATTCAATATTGGGGTATTTTTGATAGTAGACAATCTGGGGCAAGCGCTGAGCCAATGATTTTTAATTTAAATCCGTTGGCCAGTCCAGTTGCTGGTTCATACAGAATGACATACTATAACGGAACTAGCTACTATGGCACGACTACTATTTTATCTTATGTTTGGACTCATGTGGCATGGGTTCGTGTCGGGTCAACTCTAACTTTCTATGTTAATGGTGTTGCTGGTGGAACAGCTACAGTTTCAGGAACACAAACTGGTACAGCCACAACTAATCCTGTATGGATAGGCAGTAAAGATAATGGATTAAATGGTTATGGTAGTGTTGGTTATATTGCGGATTTTAGACTAGTCAATGGTACTGCAGTTTATACTAACAATTTTTATCCACCCGTTAATTCAATTGGATATACTGCAAATACAGCAATTCTAACATTACAAACATCTCAACCTGCAGATAATAATACATTCTTAGATTCTAGTAGTCTGTATTCGCCGATAACTCGTGTTGGCAATCCCGTTTCAACAAACTTATCACCATTTGGAGATAATTGGAGCTATTACTTTGATGGTACCGGGGATTATTTGTCAGTAGCTTCTAGCACTCAATTTGCTTTATCCGGGGACTATACCTTAGAATTATGGGTGTATTCAACAGTACCTTGGGGTGCATCTACAAATTTTGTAAACATGAATTCGGGAGGATTTTTCCTAAATTATACTTCAAGTTCAGGGGTACAGATTGGTGTAGCCGGTGTTACCGCAACTGCTACATTTGCCACAACATTACCTATAAATACGTGGCACCACATTGTTGTATCACGCAGTAGTACTAGTACTAAGTGTTTTGTAAATGGTAGGCAAGTAGGAAGTACTTCAAATGACAATACTAGTTATGCCCAGAATGGTATGTACATAGGGGCATTGTGGGAAGGAAGTCAACCTTTAACTGGTTATATTAGTAATCTTAGACTGGTTAAAGGCACTGGCCTATACTCATCAAACTTCACTACACCTACAACACCTTTAACCACTAGCGCAAACACAAGTTTATTGACAGGTGCATCTAATAGAATTGTTGATAATTCTCAAGCATTATCTATAACAAAAAATGGCGAAGTAAAAGTTACAAAATTTAGTCCATTTGATAAATTTACAAAAACGACGAAAAGTTATAGTTGTGTTTTCAATGGTTCATCTACAAGACTTACTGTTAATAATTCTCCGGATTTAGATTTATCTACTCAAAATACAAATTTTACTATTGAAGCTTGGATTTATCCCACATTACTTTCAACACAACAGCATATTGTACAAAAAGATGGAATAAGTGGCAGTAGACAAGCTCAATACGCAATTTGGTTAACTTCTAGCAATGAACTTAAGACAACTATAAGTACAGCAGTAGGTGGAGGCGGTAATCAGGAACTTATTTCCAATAAACAACTGCAATTTAACAAATGGTCACACGTTGCATTCGTTCGACATAATAATACTATATCACTGTTTCTTGATGGGGAACTTGTAGCAGGTCCCACCGCAGTAACTATTATTATGAACAATAATACTGGCCCATTAACGATTGGTTATAACACTTCTTCTGCTGACCATTTTAGAGGTCTAATATCTAATCTTAGAATTGTTAAGAGATCTCTTTATACATCATCATTCGTACCGCAAACTTTTGCATTAACCCCTGTTTCCGGCACAGTATTGCTAACATGCCAAAGTCCTGATATTATAGATAATAGTCCTAATAATTTTAGGATATTTAGTCAAAATGACAAAATGGTTGTTTCTAATCCTTTTGGAGACACTATAAGTGCAAAACCTAGATCATATAGCGCAAACTTATACGGTGGCGCTACATACTTTGACGGTGCCGGTGATTATTTGGCGGTTAACGAAAATCCGATTCAACGCTTATCTAATGCATTTACTATACAAGGTTGGTTTAATGCAACAAGCCAAATAGCAGCTAATATAGCAATAGTCTCAAAGGGTGCTGTTGCAACAGGCTGGGAAATTGGTGTTGGTCGAGCTAACACTTTATTATTTACTAACGCAACTGTTGCATTGGCATCTACAACACCTATCAAATTTAATGAGTGGAATCATTTTGCAGTAGTTAGAGAAAACACTGGAAATAGAACGCGCTTATATTTAAATGGCAATCTTGAAGTAACAGGCACTATAACTAATCCATATAATGAAACAAGTAATATTTACATTGGTTCCGGGCGTGTTGCAGGTGCCAACGTATTTACCGGTTATATTGCAGGCATACAAATGGATAGTGCTGCACTATATACATCCAATAGTTTAATAACCCCTACAATTGCTGTTACTCGTACAGCAAATACTGTATTTTATCTTGAAAATAATCCGGGTATAATAGATTACACCGAAACTGCAAGTGTTGAAACTGTAGGCGATCATAAATTAATCCAAGCTAGTCCTTTTTCACATAGCGGGATTTATAGTAATTATTTTGATGGTTCTAGTGATTATTTAACTGGACCTAGCAATTACCAACTAATTACAACTGGACAATTTACTATTGAATGCTGGGTATATGCTATAAGCATTGGTTCAAGTCAAGCAATATTTGAAAACTCACATTGGGATATTGGTCAAAATGGCGGTTTTAGAGTTCGTATTAACACTAGTGGATATATTGTACTAGATGCATCAACTGGTACATTTAATACCTATCCCACAGTAACAACAAGTAGTTCTGGAATAGTTGCAAAAAGATGGTCTCACGTGGCTATTACCCGAGATGGTAGTAATAGTGTTCGTGTTTTTGTAAATGGTGCACTGGTAAACACTCCGACAACTTATGCATCTAGTTTAAGTTTAAGTTCAGATGGCAGCATAGGACAACTTAAGGTTGGCGTGATTATCGCAGATGGCGGACAATATGAACCTTTTAAAGGATATATAAGCGATTTGCGTGTGATTCAAGGTAATGCATTATATACCGCAGCATTTAATGTACCAACTGCTCCTTTGACTGCAATAACCGGCACGCGATTTTTAACCTGCCAATCAAACCTATTTAGAGATAACAGTCCAAATGCATTCACTATTACCAAAATTGGAGATGTTTCTTATAGCAATTTTATACCACCGTATACTCCTATTTACCCGGTTGATACTATAGGTAGCAGCCTTCAGTTTGATGGCAACGGCGATTATATAAGATTGCCTGTAGGTTCAGATAATTTTAATTTTGGTACTAGTAATTTTACAGTAGAATTTTGGATGTATCCTGGATTTGTTACAGCAAATGAATATGAAATAGTTGAAGCACAAACACTAAATGCTTTTACAATTTATAAACGTGCCGCAAGTCTTGGATTAAACTTCAGACCTTATGCTAACACCGATGTATTAATACTTGCCGACTCAAACATAGTTGCAAATGCTTGGACACACATTGCAGTATCAAGATCAAATTCATATACTACCGCTTGGGTAAATGGTACTAAGGTTGCCAATACGTTTGACCTAACAACATATGTTGCACCAACAACACCTATAACAATAGGTGCAAGAAATGGCGGAACTAATGCATTTACTGGATATATCAGAGATTTTAAAGTTACCAAAGGTGTAGGTAAATATGAATCTAATGGTTGGGTATTGCCTAATAGAATTATAACTAATAAACCATTCGTATACTCCCCTACAATAGATACCGCTAACAATACTATTACTATAGATTATTTGGCAGCTGGTGGTGGCGGTGCTGGTGGTTACGGTAGATGGGTTTCCATTGGTTCCGCGAACAATGTGCCCGGTCATTCTGCAGGTGGCGGAGGTGGAGGCGGCGGTGTATTGCAAGGTAACTTGACACTGACCAAAGGCGAAATTTATACTGTGACTATTGGTAGAGGTGGCATTGCTGCAGAATGGATAAATCAAACCTTTATTCCCTCATCTAATACTACCTTTACCGGCGGCGGATTTGATATATCTGCGGTAGGTGGTGGTTATGGTGGTTGGGTAAACCCTGCAGGTGCCGCACAACCAGGTGGTACTGGGGGTAGTGGGGGAGGTGGTAGTTCAACATTCCCAGCAGGATCAAATGCAGCATTAGCTACAGGTAGACCAGGTCAAGGTATTGCGGGTATCGCAGGTAGTTCAGGTCAATTAGGCGGCGCTGGCGGAAGCGGCGCTGGACAAACTGGTTTTGTCGGCGTGAGCGCGCCAACAGGCACTGGCGGCCGGGGCGGCGATGGCGCCAATAGTTCTATAACCGGCACAATGGTAATGTATGGCGCAGGCGGCGGTGGCGGCGGTGGAAGATGGCCAGGTTTACCTAGTGGTACTGGGGGTGATGGCGGCGGCGCCAATTTGCCCGTTAGTATGGTGAATGGTGGTGGCCTAACAGGTAGACCAATGGCGGGCGGTTTTGGCATGGGAGCAACTACAAACCCGCAGGCTTCGAACGCTGGTCCCGGATTTACATATGGATCCGGGGGCGGGGGCGGACAGGCACAAAATTCTATTGATTCCTTCTATTATGCTGGTAACGGCGCACCGGGTGTGTTTATTACCAAATTACCAATGTCTGCTTTGGCCAATACTACAGGAAATCCAAATGTTATTTTATATGATACTTCAATCGTATATCAATTTACCAATCCTGGCACATTCTCAATATCAAGTACACCTAGAATAAACTTCATTGCCAATGTATTAGTTGTATCTGGCGGCGCTGGCGGCGGTGGGCTACTTGGCGGAGGTGGTGCAGGCGGCGGTTTTAGAAATACTACTCTCCAATTGGCTGCTGGTCTAGAAACTGCAGTTATTGTTGGCGCTGGAGGCGCAGGTGGCGCAGGTTTTAGTAATGGAACTAATGGTGGAAATAGTTCTATTAGATTGTTTTCAAATATATCTTCAACTGGCGGTGGCCGCGGTGGCTATTACACTGGTGGTGGCGCTACACCTGGAGGGGCTGGTGGTTCTGGAGGCGGAGCTGGCGCAGGTGGGTCAGGTCAACCGGGTACCGGTGGAGCTGGCAATTATTTACCATTTAGTCCAGTACAAGGATTTGCTGGAGGAAATAATTTCGCACAAGACGGCGCTGGCGCTGCTGGCGGTGGCGGTGGTGCAAGCCAAGTGGGTTCTGCAGGTGCAAGCAATACTGGTGGCAAGGGCGGTAACGGTGCACCTTCACTAATTACTGGTGCAAATGTCATATACGCCGGCGGTGGCGCCGGTGGCAGTACACCCGGTGCCAATGGTGGCGGCGGTGCTGGTGGCGGCGGCGCAGCAAACGTAGCAGGTACAATTAACACAGGTGGCGGTGGTGGTGGCGGCAACGGTCCTAATCCAGGGGCTACTCCAACCTGGTCGGGTAGTTCTGGGGGAAGTGGTATAGTAATCGTTGCTTATCCAGACATATATCCGCAAGCAAATTCTAGTCCTGGAGCAACATATTCACTTGCAAATAATAACAGAGTTTATTCATTTACAACATCCGGTTGGTTAACTGTGGATACTTATCTAATTCCTCCAGAACCACCACCACCTCCACCGCCTGCTGCATTTGTACCAGTTTCTGCATCATCGGTTGAACTTCTTCTTGTTGCTGGTGGCGGCGGTGGCGGCTATAACGCAGGTTCCGGAGGAGGCGGAGGAGGATTGATAAATCTATCTTCAATATCTGTTGTGCCAGCAACACCATATACGATCATTGTGGGGGGTGGCGGTAACGGAAGCACATCTGATCCAACTCAAGGAACAAACGGTTCAAATTCTAGTGCGTTTGGATATATTGCAGTAGGTGGAGGCGGCGGCGGTGGCGGTTCAATTATTGGTAGAAATGGTGGTTCAGGCGGTGGCGGCCCTGGCCCAGATTCAAATCCTGTTAGCGCCGGTGGTGGTTATGGATTTCCATCACCAACACAACAAGGTTATCCTGGAGGAACAGGAGCAGGATCGGGTGCAAGTAGATCTTCTGGCGGCGGCGGTGGCGCAGGTGGTGTAGGTGGAAACGGTACTCCTGGTAATATAGGTGGCCGAGGAGGCCATGGCGCAAATAGTAGTATAACTGGAACATGGTTATCTTATGCAGGAGGCGGCGGTGGCGGCACTCATGGTCCAGGAACCGCTCTTGGTTCAGGTGGCGGTGGCAACTCCGGCACAGCACCGGGCGGTACTGCAACATCAGGACAAGTTAATACTGGAGGTGGTTCTGGAGGTGGTGCTGGGTATAGTGGTTTAGCTAACACTGGTGGCAGTGGTGTAGTAATAGTACGCTATCCAACCGCATTTAATTATGCATCGGCGACCGGAGCAACTTTAACAACTAATAATGGAAATATAATTTACAGATTTACAGAATCGGGAACCATTACATTCTAAGGTACAAAAATATGGCAAAATTAAAAATTTCAGAATTACAAAGAGCAACCACCGTAAATTATACAGATTTGGTTTATCTTGTTCAATCTAATACCAGCAAAGCAACTACTGTTGGAAATTTACTTGGCACTATAAATGGAAATGTTTCTGTTCAAGGTACATTTACCGCCAATATAACAAAGATGCCTAATTATACTTATCCACAAGCAAATACTCTTGTAGTGGATAATGGTACAGTTATTTACAATTCAAGCATACACAAATTCCAAGGGTATGCAAATGGGGTCTGGGTGAACTTGCACTAATCATTTGGTTATATATAATAGTATGGATTAATTGTATAACAAAAAAATGATAATTGAATTGACCGAAGATAATTTTACAATGTATGCTATTAAGCATTACGACAATCCCTCTTGTAAGGGGATGGATGAATTCTTAGATGACCTCAAAAGGTTTAAGTACATAAAGAGACTACTAAGAAAACACAACGTAGGTAAAGAGCTTAAAGAAAGATTAATACTCAATCACATAATTGTATTGGGTAATCTATTTGGTATAGAGGCAACAACCAAGATGTTGTTTTACAAGCTAGAAGAAAAGTTCTGGCCTCAGGTAAAAACATTCTTAGTATTTTTAAACTATATGCCATTAAGAGTAATAGTATCCCCGGGTATAGAAATATTAGATAAAGATATTCCTATAGACGAAATAATTTTAGAAAATTTAAAGAGACTGTAATGGGAAAATTTGTAGACTCAATCATAGCATTTAGAATTTTGCACATGCTTGTACAAAATTTTGAAGACACACCCGCATTTAAATTGGGCATTATTGATAAGACAGGTAAAGAATTAATTCCTATGAGGAATCTTAATACTGTTGAAGAACGTGACGCATACACATTACTGCACAGATTAGTGTTTAGATTAAAAAGAATCATAAACAAGGTACCTATTGAAAATAAGAAGATTGCATCTCTTGCTGCAGCATATGCACTAGTCAAAGAAGATCTAGCTAAGGGCAAAGAATCTATTAATCTTGAAGAGAAATTTTTAAAAAAATTAGATGAAGACTTGACGGTGGAAATTAAAGAACTAAACGAAGCCATGGACAAGAATAAAATTCTATCATTCAAACAATTCACAGAGGAAATGGGTGCTGGCGCTGTTGCTCCTGCAAACAATGCTGCGGCAACAGGCGGTGTTGCTGGTCTAGACAAAGATGTTCCTGTAAGTAAAAAGGCACAGAAAAAATGGACTTCCTCAAATCAAATGTTTAGACGAGGTAAGCCAAATGCCTGAAACAAATAATATCAGAAGTCTTGATACTGACGTTCGCGTATCAGTATTAGAGACACAAGTTACATCTATCAATACTTCATTAGAAAAACTTGAAGAGAAAATGGATACAAATTATGCAACGCTACACCATCGCATCAGCGATATGAGAGATGACTTGCATAAAGACATCGAATCTAAACATGATAAACTCATGGAAAAATTAGATGAACAAAACAAATCTAGTACAGAACAACATAAACAAATAGCCGAAAAATTGCATGCTGTTGAAAAATGGCGTTGGATGATAATGGGTGGCGCTATAGTTATTGGATATGTTTTGGCTCACTTAAAATTGGAAAAGCTGTTCTAACTGCTTGACTTCTGACCAAAATTATATTATAATGAGTGACTCTTAAGGAGTCTCAATTTTGTCATTATTCACTGATCTAAAATATTTAAAACTAATAAGTAATCGTTTACCGCTTTTCACTCAAAAGAGCGAACGCCTATGGAATTGTAGGTGTGTTCTTTGTGGCGATTCTACAAAGAAAAAGAACAAAGCACGAGGATTCTTTTATCCTTCGAAAAATGATTTATACTACAAATGCCACAACTGTAGCGCAGCTATGCACTTTGGTTCATTCTTGAAGCAATTGGATAGCATGCAGTATAATCAATATGTAATGGAAAGATATAATGAAGGTTTACCCTCAAAGAAGCCGCATCAAAAGATTGAAGATAAATTTAAAATGGAACAACCAGTATTTGAGAAAACAGATGAAACTCTGTTAGATAAATTATTGGACAGACTTGATACTTTACCGGAAGATCATGAGGCTGTGCAGTTCTGTTTGAAAAGAAAAATCCCGAAAGAAAAATTCAAACGATTATACTTCATTAAAAATATGAAGGATATTGGACAATTAAGTGATAAATACAAAGATAAAATCACAACCGAAGAACCAAGATTGGTTATTCCTTTCTACAATAGTATCGGTCAATTATCAGGTGTAACTTGTAGAGCATTGCGAGGTGAATCATTGCGCTATGTTCTAATCAAGATTAAAGAAGACGACGTACTGGTATTTGGTATGAACGAAGTGGATAAGACAAAACCTATCCATGTGGTTGAAGGTCCTCTTGATAGTTTGTTTTTACCAAACGCAATCGCAGTCGGCGGTACATCTTTTGGTAAGATGGAAATGGTTGGGTTACCAAAAGATAAATTGGTTATGATTGTTGATAATCAACCTCGCAATAAAGATGTTGCCCGTGTGCTTGACAAGATCATTGCGAGCAATTATAATGTGGTTATATGGCCTCAGAACATTGAAGAAAAAGATATCAATGACATGGTGCTCAATAATATTGATCCCGTCAAAGTTATCTCTAAAAATATGTTCTCTGGCTTACAAGCTAAACTTAAATTTACGGAGTGGAAAAGATGTTGAAACAAACTGTGACTATACAAGAAGATCCTGATACTAATGATTTGATATTGCCTTTAACTGATGAAATGCTAGCTGAATTGGGCTGGAAGATTGGAGATACTTTGGAATGGCTTGATGGTAAAGATGGAACTTGGTCCATTAAAAAGAAAGATAAAATCGAAACAGAGTTTGTTCTTGTTGAATGTGTTTCTACATTCCGTCAACGGTATATGGTTGAAGTTCCAAAGGGCAAAGCTGATTGGGCGCTTGATACTGTAACACTACAAGAAGCCTTAGAATTTAGTCAAGAACATCTCGGTGAGCAAATTGTCAGTCATCGTGTTGTATCTAAAGATGAAGTATTGGCTTTGTGCGATAAAGATAATAGTTATGCAACTGCTTGGAACGACGAACATAAATTTAACACTTTTGTAACACCCTGGAAAGAAGAATGAAAGTTTATATAAGCGGATATCGAGATCATTGGATCTCACCTTACACCATGCTAGACTATGTGTTCTTTTGGACTGACTGGTCAAAGTGTTCTCGTTGGACTGTAGAACAATCACTCGAAGATCATCGCCGAGAAAAATCTCTGTATGTGGAACGTCCAGACTGGTGCGAAAAGTGGGTAGACCGTCTTACACCCATCAGCCGAGGTATCATGTGGGTGCTCGATCGTTTGCATCCAGCGATCAATTATGTAAAGATTGATCGCTACGATACCTGGAGCATGGATTCGACCTTGGCACCAATCATCCTGCCCATGTTGAAACAATTGAAAAAAGACAAGCATGGTGCCCCGTTTGTGGATGATGAAGATGTGCCTGAAGAACTGAAGTCAACATCTGCACCAGCCAAAGAAAACGAATACGATACTGATGCCCATCACTTTGCACGTTGGGACTGGGTCATGGACGAAATGATCTTTGCATTTGAGTGCAAGGTAGATAACAGTTGGGAAGATGCGTTTCATTCAGGTGAACACGATATACTTTGGGTGCCAGTGGATAAAGATGGCAATGAGGTTGCCAAAGGTGACCACAAGTATACCCGAATGGACAAAGGTCCTAAGGACACTTACCAGTGCGACTACGAAGGCATGAAGGTGGTAGAAGCTCGTATTCAAAACGGCTTTCGACTGTTTGGAAAATACTACCAAGGTTTGTGGGATTAATATGAATGAAGATATACAAGCATTTGATACTTGGTTGTTTGATACTTTTAAATTAAGAGAATTGCCAGATAATGATATTAGAGATCTATTGCGGCAAGCATGGCAAGCTGCAATAGTATATGAACAAAATAAGCCAATAAGAAAATATAGATGGGATGGCATTATATGAAAGTAGAAATTATTTCATACTCACAACCTGCAAAATACTTTGTAGAAAATATGACGGAACTTGTAGCATTTTGTGCTAGAGTTTCTAATCCATCTAATCAAAACAATAAAGGTACCTCAGAAAAATTAATTAAATATCTGATTGCCAATAAGCATTGGTCGCCTTTGGAGATGGTATCATTAACACTTGAGATTGAAACGACACGTGACATTGCTAGACAAATGCTTCGCCATCGGTCATTCTCATTTCAGGAATTTAGTCAGCGGTATGCCGATCCTACGCAAGATTTAGATTTTGTTACTCGTGAAGCGAGATTGCAGGATACTAAAAACAGACAAAATTCCATTGAATTAGATGTACTAAATAATTTAGATCATAGAGAATTAAATCGTTGGTGGGAAGAACAACAACGAGAAATTATTAAACTGACAAGAGAAGTTTATAAACAAGCAACTGATATGGGCATTGCAAAAGAACAAGCCCGAGCAGTTTTACCTGAAGGTTTAACAGTTTCTAAACTCTATATGGCAGGAACTTTACGTAGCTGGATTCACTATATTCAACTTCGTTCGGAAAATGGCACACAAAAAGAACACATTGAAGTTGCCAAAGCATGCGCTAAGGTGATTGCTGAGGTGTTCCCAATGTCTGCAGAGTTGTGATTAAATATATAATTACTCTCGGAGTAATAATATGTGGATTCTAAGTTTTCTTCCTGATTGGATTTTTCATGCGATTGTAATTGCTGGTCTAGTAGCAGTAATCGTCGGGACATTTCTCAAATCAATGCCAATAATAAATAACTACTCATTGCCTATAAAGGTAATTGGTTATATTGTACTTGCACTTGGAATCTTTTTAGAAGGTGGTCTTAATAACGAAAAAGTATGGCAAGCAAGAGTGAAAGAAGTTGAAGAAAAATTAGCTATTGCTGAAGCAAAATCTAAAGAAGAGAATGTTAAAATAGAAACCAAAATCATAACTAAAACGCAAGTTATTAAAACTAGAGGCAAAGACATTGTTAAATACGTAGATAGAGAGATAGTAAAATACGATACAAAATTTGCACCCGGCGGTATATGTGAGATTCCTAAAGAATTTATTAAAGCACACAACGACGCAGCTGAGGAACCAAAATGAAATATATTAGCATTTTACTTTTAACATTATTGATAGGCTGTTCAACTACTGTGCCTGTAACTGCAAAGTTTCCAGAAGTACCGGAAAGGTTAATGAAAAAATGCCCTCAATTAGAAAAATTAGAAAACGACGCAAAGTTAAGCGACATATCAAAAACAATCACAATTAATTATTCAACATATTATGAATGTGCAGTCAAGAATGATGGCTGGATAGAGTGGTATAATATTCAAAAGAATATTTTTGAATCTGTAAAATAAAAAAATAAAAACTGGAGAGAAGATGACTAAAGATGTAGTCCATGGGATTAATGTCGATTATTCTAAAGATAATCTGTTCGATGAATTAGGTATTAAAAGATTAAAAGAAAGCTATATGAAGGATGAGGAAGTATCTCCTCAAGAAAGATTTGCATATGTATCAGCCGCTTTTGGAAGTAACAAAAAACATTCTCAGCGCCTTTACGATTACGCCAGTAATCATTGGCTCAGCTACAGTACTCCTATTCTTAGCTACGGTCGTAGCAAGCGCGGTTTACCTATCTCTTGCTTTCTACCGTATCTTGATGACAGCGCAGAAGGCCTTGTTAGTACATTATCAGAAGTAAATTGGCTCAGCATGCTGGGCGGAGGAGTTGGAATTGGAATTGGCATTCGTTCTTCTGATGATAAGTCTGTTGGTGTTATGCCTCATCTTCGCACCTATGACGCGTCATCGCTTGCTTATAGACAAGGTAGGACACGTCGCGGTTCATATGCTGCTTATTTGGACATTAGTCACCCTGATATCCTCATCTTTTTAGAGATGAGAAAACCAACAGGTGATCCTAATATGAGGACATTGAATCTACATCACGGCATTAATATCACCGACGACTTTATGGCGTTGGTTGAAAAATGTATGGTAGATAAAGATGCAGATGATATATGGGAATTAAAAGATCCTCATTCAGGCGAAGTTCGTGATACTATTTCAGCCAGAGAATTATGGCAACGTATTATCGAAATGAGAATGCAGACAGGCGAACCCTATCTACATTTTATTGATACAAGTAACAGAGCAATGCCGGAATTTCAGAAAAAGCTTGGTCTAAGTATTAAGCAGTCTAATCTATGCTCTGAAATTATTTTACCTACAGACAAAGAACGTACTGCAGTATGTTGCCTATCATCTTTAAACTTAGAATATTATGATGAATGGAAAAACAATAAGTTATTCCTAAGAGATGTTGCTGAAATGCTAGACAATGTCCTGGAGTATTTCATTAATAATGCACCCAAGGCAATTTCTAGAGCTATCTATTCTGCTATTCGTGAGCGTTCTATTGGTATTGGTGCTTTAGGATGGCACGCATACTTGCAGAAAAATAATATTCCATGGGAATCAGCAATGGCTGTTGGAAGAAACAATCAAATTTTTAAACATATCCGAGAAGGTTTAGATCATGCAAATATTGAATTGGGTAAGGAAAGAGGTGAGGCCCCGGATGCCGTTGGTACTGGCCGCCGTTTTAGTCATATGCTTGCTATTGCACCTAACGCATCATCTTCTATTATCATGGGCAATACTAGTCCCAGTATTGAACCTTTGCGTGCTAATGCTTATAGACAAGATACATTATCGGGATCAATGCTCAACAAAAACAAATGGCTAGATAGAATCATACAGAAACATGCTGAGATTCATCCTGCAGGCTGGGCAGATGAAGTATGGTCTAGTATTATAGCCAATGATGGTTCAGTTCAACATTTAGAATGGTTAGGCGATTGGGAAAGAGATGTGTTTAAAACATCTATGGAAATAGATCAACGATGGGTTATTCAACACGCCGCAGATCGTCAACAATATATAGATCAAGCGCAGTCTGTTAATCTATTCTTTAGACCAGACTCCAATATTAAATACTTGCACGCTGTGCATTTTATGGCATGGAAGATGGGATTGAAAACATTATACTACTGCCGCTCTGAAAAGATTGGTAAAGCGGATAAAGTATCTAAAAAGATCGAACGAGAAGTCATCAAAGAACTTGATATGAAGGCCTTAATTGATTATGACATTTGTTTGGCGTGTGAATAAACCCCCAAAAAGAAAGAATAAATGATAACAATAACCGAATCAGCAAAAGAGAAAATTATTGATATAATGATAGATGAAAATGATCCTTCATTATCTTTGAGAACTTTTGTCCAAGGTGGTGGGTGTTCTGGGTTTACTTATGGGTTCACTTTGGATAGTGTTAAAAATGAAGACGATTATGAATACGAGGTAGACCGTTTCAAAATATTTGTCGACAGTATCAGTATGCAATATTTG
>Ga0315900_10007670_pt1 | contig 14085 bp, 14 predicted proteins | sample LakEriMetagenome_FD_203521 | JGI IMG/M metagenome (GOLD analysis project Ga0315900, IMG submission 203521) | Freshwater fungal communities from buoy surface, Lake Erie, Ohio, United States - Buoy 12 MA114 | ecosystem: Environmental > Aquatic > Freshwater > Lake > Lake biofilm | place: USA: Lake...
GAGCGGTATCTGAATTAACCTGATCGCATCAACAGCGAGAAATTCGTTCGCTTACTTGACACAGGCCAGCTAATGGGTGACCCCATTTACCCCCAATTTACCCCCCGCACACCACTCTATGGACAACCGGCAGGCTTGGTAGCCGGAGACACCACGTTACAGTTAAGTGGCGTTCCACCTGAACCACCAACCGCAGAACCGGTACCAGTGTTCGCTGGGGGCGGCACCACTACAGCGCGTGGGATCAACTGATTCTGTTCTACCTCGTACCCAAAGACCGTAGTACGCGTTCCCTGTCGGCCGGGTGTTGCTACAAGCGGTCTCACTGGTCGCAGAAAATTCATCTCCTTGATCTTCTCATTAAACGCAATAGTCACTGCAGCGCTTGACTCAACGGCATTCCTTACCGCATTTGCAGTCGGCGAGTTGTACGGTACGACGGCGACAATCACCGCTGCGATCGTAGCGACTTCGGCTGCAGCAGCCGGATTCTGTGCAATGGCGGCAGCAAGCGCAGCTTGAATTTTTTTGGGATTGCCGACGGTGACCGTGGCTCCTTGGCCGATGGGGCCATCCCTAACCGAAAATACTCCTTGGCCCGCCACAACTGAGATAGGCGTAGGGTTAGGGTTGGCAGTCGTCGCCGCCGGCGTAAAGGATATCAGACCGGTGTTCGTGTTCAAGATCAACGTCCCGCCATTCACCGCAATCGAAACGTCGGTACCGCGAATGCCGATGGTCGCACCCGCAGCACGATAAGCCACGGCTTGTGGCCGAGCCTTACCGATCAGGCCCGTCACCGCCCGCATGCCGCCGTTAATCAACGAGAGTAACACGTTACTCTGAGCCGGGTTCGCCGTATTGTAGGTATAGGTTGTAATCGAAAAGGTCGAGTTGGCCGCCAAGGATACAATTTGGCCGTCCAAGAATCGGAGAACAATGCTGGATCTTGGACCAGTGGTGATGGTTTCACCTTGGTTTACGTTGTCCCCCTGCCGCAATGTCCGTCCTGCCGCCGCCGGTGAGCCGGGTGCAACTGCCGCTGCTGCTGTGGCGGTACCCGACAACTCAAAAACGCTCGCGACTTGCGCCAGCGCCATACCGGCGCTCGCGACAAATGAAAAAACGAGCAGTGAAAATACATGACTCAGGTACTTCATATGTCCCCCTTAGAAAAGGATGTATCGATTCAACTTATGTTGCTACGGTGCTACTGTATTTCGGTTCAAATTGCTCCGACTTTGGTTTTCGCACCGCCATTGAGGCTGTTGCATGCTTGGTGGGCCAGCATTGCGGCCTCGACACACACCGTTGGCAGCGCGCCGCGCCGTTCTGCCATGGCAGCGACGTCGCCAAGATGATGCTGTGCTAAGCGTTTCACCGCGCCAAGTATCATCTGCTTGGTTGCCGGTACCAAAAGTGGCCAGTTCGCGAGACCTAAATCGACGCCCGTGCGTAGTGCGTGGGGCTCGCGCTGGCCCAAAAAAATGGTACGTTCGATCGCTTTTTCGAGCGCAGCTTTACCACCCGGCAGTTGGTTTTGCGCAAGAAGATAATCTGATGCGTACGCCAACCCGGACCAAGCATAAGCGGAACTCGGCTGTGCCAAGACAGCTTCTCGGTAAGCTTGGTAGATCGCCGCATAATCTGGCGAGACAGCCGCCTCGCCCATCATCCGTGGTAGGTACTGGACGCGCGCCAACGCATTCCAATAGTGCCCATTGTGCGGCGCAAAATGTACCGCAGACTGCGCTTTCGCGAGCAGCGCCTGCCAAGCCGTGTCCGTGCTGCTCATGCCCGTCTCCGCCCTCATCTTGTCGGCCTCGTACAGCCTGCCGTTGATGTCTGAAACGCTCTCGTCAGCGATGGCCAAACGCACCGAAGCCACCGACGCGGCTGCCAAGCTAAGCAACACCAATCCTGCCCCGAACATCCGCAGCTGAGGTTTCATCAGGCCTCCACGTTCTTGCCTTTAGGCTCATAGCCGTAGGCGTAATAGCCCTTATAGCCACGATAACGACCGTAACCCGAGTATTCGCCGTAGTATTTCTCTGCACGCTCCAAATCGAGCTGGTTCAGAACCACGCCGAGAATCGGCGCGTTCGCCATGGCGAGGCGTTTCAAACCACCACGCGCGAGCGGGAATGGTGTGGAGTCCGCTTTCACGACATAGAGCACGGTATCGGCTAACTGTGACAACACCATTGCGTCACTCACCAATTGAACCGGCGGCGAATCGATCAACACGATATCGAAAGTCTCTTTAAGCTTGTCGACCAACTCGGCGAACTTGCTCGACGACAAAATCTCCAGCGGGTTCGGCGGAATAAAGCCGGCCGTCATGATATGAAAGCCGCCCGCCTCGTGGCGGATGATGCACTCCGAGGCAGGTGCCACACCGGACACCAAGTGGGAAAGACCCTTATGATCGGTATCCACACCAATCACACGATTGATCTTCGGGCGACGTAAGTCAGCGTCGATCAACAACACTTTTTTCACCTGCGCCAGCGCGCACGCTAAGTTAAACGAGACCGTCGTCTTGCCCTCTTCCGGCACTGATGACGTGATGACAATCACTTTCTTCTGCACGTCCAGCGCGCTCATCAGCACACTGGTGCGGATAGTGCGGATCGACTCGGAGAATAACGACTGACTGTCGGTGAGAAATGCCATCTCGGTTTTCATCGACTTCTTGCCGGGCGCAGCCATCTTCTGCAAATATCCCAACATTGGGACACCGAGGCGGATTTCGACTTCACCTGCAGTGTTGATGGTGTTGTTGATGCGATCCAACAACAACGCCAGCATCATACCGATGATCAACGCCACAGCGGAAGCAATCGCCACAATCTGTGACTTCTTCGGCGCGTACGCGGCACCTGGAACAATCGCCGGATCCACGATACGTGCGACGGTTGATTGCAGGTCGGTCGAGACGTTGGTTTCTTTGGCACGATTCAAGAACATGTCGTACAGCTGACGATTCGATTGCGCCTCACGCTCCAACACGCCCAACTGGAACTCTTTGCGGTTTAAGCCTTGAATCTCGGCTTTGCTTTGTCCGAGCGCGTTGGCAATCGCCTGTTCGTTGGCCCGTGCGACTTCATATTCTTTTGCCACACCCACAACCACAGCTTCTACCTGCCGTTTGGTGTTGTCACGAGCCGCAGCCAACTCAGCGTTGGCTTGTAACATGCGCGGATGCTCGGGCCCGTACCGTTTGGAGGCATCGGCGAGACGTCGCTCAGCCTCGGCCTCAAGTTCTTTCATTTTTTGTACGGTGGGATGACGCAGTACTGCTGGGATCGACTCCAACCCTCCGACCGTTTTGCCTTGCCTGGCGGCCTGCACTTGGTTATAGAGGCTCTCGGCTTCGGCACGCTTGGTGCGCGCACTTACCAAGCCGCTGGTGGCTTCTTCCAAGGCCTTCGATGCGCCGGACAACGCCACACCTTTCGCGTCAACGATACGTTCACGATCACGATACTCTTGCAAGGCACGCTCAGAGTTATTCAACTTCTGGCGGAGCTCACCCATTTGTTCACCGAGCCACGCACTAGCCTTCTGTGTCATTTTGATCTTGGCTTCAAGATCGTTCTCGATGAAAACTTCGGCGAGGGTATTGGGCACCTTGGCCGCCAACTCTTTGTCGTAGGCGGTGAAACTGATCTGTACCAGTTGGCTGTTACGCACCGGCTGGACTTGCAAGTCATCCATGAATTCTTTAATTGCGCGTTTGGTGACTTGCTCTTCCGTCAGCGGCTCGTTGGACTTGAACCAGTTCAACGGATTCAACATCTTGATGCTATCGCTCGACTGTGCCTGGCGCGGATCGTAATCCGGATGCGTTGTGAGCTTGAGCTTTTCGACCACCTTGCGCGCCAACTCGCGCGACTTGATGATCTCAACCTGCGTTTGGTAATACTCGCGGTTACCGCCGCCCATGGCGTTGTAAACCTCTTCAATCGAAACGACCTTGGCTTTGTTCTGCTCGATCATCACCACCGTGGTCGAGCGATACAACGGCCGCATCGAAAAGACAACGAGTGTGGTGATAAGCGCAACCAACACCACCAAACCCAGAATGCTCCACTTACGTTTGGTAATCGAACGCCAGTACTCAACGAGATCAAGCGTTTCGCCTTCTGCCTGCGGCTGCGTCCCCATGCCTAAGCCATCAGGCACGCGGCCCGAAATGGGGCCTTGAATAGGCAGTCTGTCGCGGAAAACTCGATCGTTCATCGAATGACTTTAAAAAAAACTTTCTTCAACAGTCAGGATGTCTCCTGGCTGCACTGGCGCATCAAGCGCGATCCGGGTAGCGTTGCCTTTCACATCATCCTCGCGGATGACGTTGATTTTTTCTTTCGATGCACGTTCCTTGAAGCCGCCGGCAATCGAAATGGCTTTACGCACCGTAAGGCCAGGCACGTATGGATATCCACCCGGCTTCTCGACTTGTCCATTGACAAAGAAATTACGGTATTCACTGATCGTAACGGTCACTTGCGGATTGAGGAGATAGCGTCCCTTGAGCCCCTTGGCGATGAAGTCCTCGAGTTCGCCCACGGTCATGCCACGAACGCGAATTTCGCCGAGATATGGAAACGATAACGTACCTGCATCGGAAAGGCGCACCTTCTCACGCTTCAAGTCATCTTCACCCACCACTTGCACTGAAATCATGTCCCCTACGCCGAGTTTGTAGGCGGACAGACTGGCGGTGCCGGCACCCGCTGTACTGGTAACACGGCTGGGGTTGGCCTGCGCTAGCACGCCTTGAACACCAAACACGACCGTAAATACCAATGCGCTCACACAGGGTGCAACACGCTGAATGACGTTGAAACCCATTCCGACACTTTCCAGAAATTTTCGGCACAGCGAAAAGCAACAAAGGCTCTACCGCCTGCTTTACGCTAGAGCTCTCTTCTGCTTCGTTTTGCTCCAACCACAGAAATACAATTACCCAAGATAAAAACTACAGGACAACACCCACCGTAAACATGAAGATGTTCTTTTTGTAATTGAAAGCTGACTGGTTCGAGTCGCGCTTTGAGGAAGTGTATTCGCCGCCGATGGAGAGCCAGCGCATCGCTTTGTAATTCAACTTTAAGCCAAGCGAATCAGTCTTATCCTTGCGCGGGTTTCCGCCGAATTCATCATCGGAGCGGGTCAATGTCACTACAGATGTTAACTGAGAACTCCATTTGTGATTCCAAGCAGTGCCATAACGCTCATTAAGGATGAAATCACCAACACCGGTCGCCTCATTGAAGGACTTAGTGGTAAACACATCCAAGGCAGAATAACTTACCGGCTTCCAATTAATCGCCCCTTCCCAGCCGGTGCCGGAATAATCCTTGCGCGTCGCCGAATCGAAATCTTTCTTGATTTGCCCGATCTTCACAGTGCCCGACGTGGCGGCGGTTACATCCCAAGTCACACCGACCAAGAACCTTGTTTGTTTGCTGTCTTGGGTGGAAGTTGAGAGCGAATAGTCAACCTTTTCCCGGCGCGCCTCCACCAGCAAAGATGTTTTGGGCGCGACCTTAAAGAAAAAGCGACCGGCAAAACGATCATTGTCGCGATCACTCGTAACCGTAGTAGAGCGATTGTTAAGGTAGCGCTTGGATACAGCGGCCGCCTCCAACTCAAAGCGACCCATGGCGTCGTTGGCCCCATAGGCAAACAACGCAGATGGTTCGCTGGTGCGGAACTCATCCGGTACCCCGGCGATTCCGCGATCAGTCGAACCACGGGGATCGTGGCCCACTTTGTAGTCAGCCGCCAGCTTCAGCCCCAAACTTTGGGACATCACAAACTCGCCGATGCCAAAAACCTTGTAGTCGGTGTAGTCGTCCGCGCTGCTGGAAGAATATTTGCCGACCTCCAAGTCATAGCCGAAGCCAAGCTTGGAAGCCTGCCCGTCGATCTCAAGCTTGAAACCCGGATTGTAGACTTGCGTAACCGAAGATTTTTTGTTGTTACTTGTCAAGAATAAATTGTCATCGCGGCCGAGCGAAAGATTGAAGTAGGGCTTCACAGTCGCACCGTCACTTAGCTTGATGCCTTGCGGCTCGTCTTTGTCGACTGGTTTATCGTTGTCGGGAATTTTGTATGCAGGCTTGACTGGAGTGGGCGGCGCGGAGCCCGTTTGAGCAACTGCCAACTGGGCTGACGCCGCCACGGTGGCAGCAACGGCGACAGCTAGCTTACATCCTTTCATACATTCCCCCTAATTAGTGTTTTGCCAAACAACTTGATCTGTCGATTGTTTTGTGAAGGGCCGTGGTTGCACGGTTTCGGAACCGTACGTCTGCCGAGTCGGACACGCATTCCCTGAGAAAAAAACCTAGTGATTCGCCGAATTAATCAACGGAGTCTAACGTCGGACAGCATTAGAGTCAACGAACCCGCACGAGTGTTGCCCGAAAAAGTTGGGCTGGCAAGTTGCGGAAAACCGGCTCGTCGGCACGCCCTTTCGGCATTGAATGTAATAAACTCTCCGAAAACATCTCGCTGTCTCATCGCCGTTGTAACGAGTGTGACCCGACTGCCCTGTAAATTGACAACAATAAACAAATTGGCAACCACAACCTGCGCGTCCTCCCCTGTACACGCTGTCATACTTGCCGGTGGCTCTGGCACTCGCTTGTGGCCACTTTCGCGTCAAGCACTGCCCAAACAATTTGTGTCGCTTTTCTCCAACAAAACGCTGCTGGAAGAAACCATCGTCCGCTTGGCACCCATCCTTGAGCCGACGGAGGTCACGATTGTGACAAGTGAAGCCGCCGCCAAGGGCGAGCCGATGGTACACCTTTCGCCCTACGCCCAGTTGCTCGAGCCGTGCGGCCGCAATACCGCTCCCGCGATTGCAATTGCCGCCCTAAAACTCACACAAAGTGGGCAAGACCCCGTGATGGTGGTGCTGCCGTCTGACCACATGATTATCGATGTGCCGGGATTTCAGCGCGCCCTGCGTCAGGCGATCACCCAAGCCGAGGCTGGCCACCTGGTGACCTTTGGCATTCAGCCAACTCGCCCTGAAACCGGTTACGGGTACATTCAATGCGAAGCTGGCAACGTTTCTGTGGGTGCCGCCCTGCCCGTGGCACGGTTTAAAGAAAAGCCCGATCTGGCGACCGCCAAACAATTCATCGTTGATGGTGGCTACTATTGGAACTCAGGGATGTTTGTATGGCGGGCGAGCACTATCCTCGAGGCTATCCGCCAACACCTACCCTCCTTGGCTGACGTGATTGCCGTGATGCAATCCGACCTCGACGCTGGCTTGAACTTGGACGCGACAATCAAGGCTCACTTCGCAAACGCTCCCTCAATTTCGATTGACCACGGCGTTCTGGAAAAAGTCTCGCAGGTTACGACGGGTCCCAAGCTACTTCTCATCCCCGCCGACATCGGCTGGAGTGATGTCGGCTCGTGGGATTCGGTGCAAGACCTCTCCGACAAAGATACTGATGGCAACACGCTGCGCGGCAACGTGATCGCACACGATAGCCGCAACATCCATGTGCAAGGCGGCAAACGATTGATCGCCGCGGTCGGACTCGAAGACCTTTCAATCATCGACACGCCGGATGCGTTACTCGTCACCAAACGTGGTGAGTCGCAGGGCGTTCGGCATATCGTCGAAGCACTGCAACAACGCGCAGGCACGGAGCACATCGAGCACACCACCGTGCAGCGGCCGTGGGGAAGCTACACGGTGCTCGAAGACATGCCGGGCTTCAAGATCAAACGGATAGAGGTCAACCCCGGCGGGCGCTTAAGCCTGCAAAGTCACGAATACCGCAGCGAACATTGGATCGTTGTTTCCGGCGTGGCGACGGTGACCTGTGGTGACCACGTGACAGACCTCGAAGCCAACGAAAGTACCTTTATCCCCAAAGGCGCCAAACACCGGCTGGAGAATCGCGGAAGCGAAACGGTCGCGATTATAGAAGTCCAAGTGGGCGGCTACCTCGGTGAAGATGACATCAAGCGGTATGACGATCAGTATGGGCGGGTGCCGGCGGGGCAAGTGACGCCAGCGGGCTGAGGCGATCCCCGACCGCAGCGACTTCAAGTTCAGTTCCTCTTACCGCATGAGCCAAAATTGCGACTTTTATGATGTTTATTTCAATAAAGTTGCGACTTTATTTAAATCGTCGTAATATTTGGCGCTGAAACGATATCTACACAACCTAGTACTGGGCGACCTCGCCAAGAAAGTTGTGGTTCTCAGCGGCCCTCGCCAGGTGGGCAAAACCACGCTGAGCAAGAGCTTGATGGAATCGTTTAGCAACGCCCATTATTTGAACTGGGACGTGTTTGCCGACCGCGGGATATTGCAGCGCCAGTCATGGAACCCTCGTGCTGGCCTACTGGTGATGGACGAAATCCACAAGATGCCGAATTGGAAAGCATGGCTCAAGGGTGTGGCAGATGCTCGATTACCATCACAAGCGCTACTAGTCACCGGCAGCGCCCGGATGGATACGTTTCGCCAGACGGGAGATTCACTGGCCGGACGATATTTTTCATACAGGCTGCATCCCATTTCGGTGAGCGAGTGGTGTAAACAAACGGGCACAGATCCTGCAGCCGCACTCGATCACTTACTCGCGAGGGGCGGGTTTCCCGAGCCCTGTCTGGCGGGCGATTTGACCCAGGCAGATCGCTGGCGCAGCCAATATTTCACCGATCTCATCCGCGAGGACGTGTTGGAGTTTTCGCGATTGCATGAAATCAACACCATGCGTCTTTTTGTCGAACTGCTCCGCGAACGGGTTGGTTCACCGTTGTCATTGGCCTCAATTGCACGCGATCTCGCGGTGTCACCCGCGACGTTGAAACGTTACTTGGAGATCTTGCAGGCCTTGTTCATCGTCTTCACGGTGCATCCATGGCACAGGAACGTTGGGCGCGCCATCTTGCAGACACCGAAGGTGTATTTTTTCGACACCGGATTAGTGCGCGGCGAGCAAGGCGTGCGTCTGGAGAACGCGGTTGCCGGCATGCTGCTAAAACATACCCAGTTCCTTGAGGATAGCTCCGGCAAAAAAAAACGGCTTCACTACATTCGCACCAAAGATGGTGCCGAAGTGGACTTCGCGCTTAGTAATGAGGGCAACCTGACGCAACTAATCGAATGCAAACTCGGCGACAACAAACCACACAAGGCGCTGGCAAGATTTGCAGAGCAGTTCTCGGAAGCCGCGGCAGTACAGCTGGTCTACGACCTTCGCCAGGAGGAGCTCAGGCACGGGATAACAATCACAGACGCAGCAAAATGGCTTGCAGCGTTAGCTGCATGAAGGTTGCTTGACGCCCAACGCCCGTCGTCCCAGCGCAGGCTACGACCCTGCCCTTCCAACTACAAGCTTCGCCCTTCGTCGGACAATCAGTCCGGCCCCAGTCTTCCCGCCGCCTCAAAAAAACGAGTGTCTCCCCGGATTTAGTCCGGGGCCTAGTTTGACTTTGACGTATCCCCAACAACTAACTAGGCCCTTCCCCCGCACAGGCGGGGGTCCAATTTGCTTTTCCGCCGTCGTCCCAACCCAACTTAGCTTGTCGCCCCGGACAGCGTGGCCCGAACATCGGCCATTCGGGCCGGGGCCCAAGTTGGCTCTTCCTCATCATAAGTAACCGTGGATCCCCGCCCTCACAAACTGGCTTCCACCAGTCAACAAACGATCGTAGCCATTGACCCAGCGTACATCAATGCCTACAATGCTAGCAATGCCTGCAATCGGAGGAACCAGATGGGCGCACTGACTATTCGCAATATTGACGACAACATCAAGGCGGGGCTCAGAGTCCGCGCCGCGCAACACGGCCGCTCAATGGAAGAGGAGGCCCGCCGCATCCTAGCGCAGGCACTTCGAGAGGCCGGCACAGACATGGTTGAGGGGGCGTTAGGCACGCGCCTGCATGAACACTTTGCGGGACTTGGCGACGTACCGCTGCCAGCTCGCCGCCCTGCCAGAGCCGCACCAGATTTTGCCGCCACTAAATCTAAACGCAAGTGATACTGCTAGACACAAATGTGCTCTCCGAAGTGACGCGCACCAAGCCAGCGCCGCAGGTACTAGCTTGGATTAACGATCTACGCGCGACGACTGTCTACGTAAGCAGTGTGACCGAGGCAGAGCTGTTGCTCGGCGTTGCGCTACTTCCGGCGGGCAAACGCCGCAACACGCTGGCGGCTCAGGTAGGGACTTTGCTCACCACATTTTTTCCGCAACGCTGCCTGCCTTTCGATTCGCGAGCCGCCGCCCACTACACGCAAATCGTGTCACATCGCCAGCGTATCGGCCGGCCGATCAGCACCGAGGACGCGCAGATCGCTGCGATCACCATTAGCCGTGGCTATCAGCTGGCCACGCGTAACATCTCGGATTTCGCCAATATTGAAGCGTTGAGCATTGTGAATCCTTGGGATTTCAAGAAACCGTTATAAACATTGGCCTACTCCCCCGGATAAACCTAGGTCGCCATCGAAGCAAGCTTCGCTTTTGCCAGTCGTCCCACCGGAGGCTGGGACCCGGCCCTCGTACCTCGAACCTAGCCCCCTCCCCAACCCAACTTCCTAGCCCCCTCAAAAATACGATTGTCTCCCCGGATTTAGTCCGGGGCCCAATTTGACCTTGCCTCTGACATTGACCGGCCCCGACTTGCCGGCCATCTCAAAAACACGAGTGCCGCCCCGGATTTAGTCCGGCGCCCAACTTGCCCTTCGCCCTGCCCCCGCGAAGGCGGGGGCCCAATTTGCTTTTCCGTCACTACACAAACCACGTAATTGACTTTCCCCCCCCCACCCTGTTTAATCGCCGTTCAACTATTGAACACCCCCGATGCCACCCTCTATCGATCAACCCATCAGCGAAAACCACCTGCGCTTACTGCGGCTGCTAGATACCAAGCCCGAGCTCAGCCAGCGTGACCTCTCACGCGAACTCGGCATGAGCCTAGGCAAGGTGAATTACTGCCTGAATGCCCTAGTCGACAAGGGCCTCGTGAAGGTGGGTAACTTTCGGAACAACGACAACAAACTCAGCTACGCGTACCTACTCACGCCGCGCGGCATCAAGAGCAAAGCGGTGATCACCGCGCATTTCTTGCAGCGCAAGATGGCCGAGTACGAAGCGCTGAAGGCCGAGATTGCCCAGCTAAAACTCGAAGTCGAGCAGACCGCTGGCACCAACGCACTAGACGGCAGCAGCCAAGTGAAAACCGCGTTAGCCACCGCACCCTCCAACCGGAGCAGCCGCACATGAGCGCCTGGTACGCAGTGATGTGCAAGCCCCGCCAAGAAGCGCTGGCCGAAGCTAACCTCGCGAACCAAGGCTATAAAGTTTTTCTGCCGCGCCTCTCCACACAGACACGCCGCGCTGGCAAGTGGCTGGAAACCATCGAGCCACTCTTCCCCCGTTATTTGTTTGTATCGCCAAAAGATGATCGCCAAAGCTTGGCGCCCGTGCGCTCTACGCTTGGTGTGGCGTCACTCGTGAAATTCGGCAGCCGACCGGCAAGTGTGCCGAGTGAAGTTGTCGAGTCGCTTCGTGCACAACACGATGCTGGTACCGGTGCATGCGCCAGCAAAAATGTGTTTGCCCCTGATACACCGGTGACCTTTCAAAGCGGACCGTTTGCCGGAATGGAAGGCATATTCGCCGCAGAGAGCCCGGACGCGAGAGTGTTTGTGCTGCTCGAATTCTTGGGCAAGGTAAACAAGGTCAAAGTTTCACGCGACTGGTTGGTGCCAGCCGCGTAGTGCGTGGTGTTTTGCCCCAGTTGCGGGATGTGTGGTTGCAGCAGTTATACGTAGCATCACGCTGCCAAGTGAGTATTAGATGGCAGCTTATGGAAACCCATTTATGCGAAATGCGAGGGCATCTTGCAGGGCGGTAGCGTGCCTGAATGACTTTTCCTCCGCCGCAATGAAGATAGCAAAACCCTAATATCTGTGGGCATCTTGGAGCAAAATGCCGTGAAGATGACCGTGAATACTAGTGTTTCAAAAAATCCGCAACACCAATTAACTGTCGTACCGGCGCAGGCCGGTACCCAATTTATTCTGAGCATGCGGCACGACAAGCAAATTGGACCCCGGCCCGGCGCAACCCTTGTGGTTGTTCGCCGGGGCGACACGTGAGAGATAACCTCTGAACTGTCGTCCCGGACAGCGTGGCCCGCTTCATCGGCCATGAGCGCAGCGATAGGCCGGTACCCAAGTTTGGTTGCGAAAGAAAACGACGAAATTGGATCCCCGCCTCCGCGGGGATAAGACGCATTTTTTGCTCGCTCCTCAATTGGTAACCACGAAAACAACAACCAGATGACCCCACCAAAAGTCGCACTCATCACCGGCATCACCGGCCAAGATGGCTCGTACCTTGCCGAGTTCTTGCTCGACAAGGGCTACATTGTCCATGGCGTGAAGCGGCGCACGTCGCTATTCAACACCGACCGCATCGACCACCTGTACAAAGACCGCCACGAGAAAGACGTCAAACTCTTTTTGCACCACGGCGATATGACGGACTCGATGAGCCTCACACGCATCATCCAGCAGGTGCAGCCGGACGAAATCTACAACCTCGCCGCACAAAGCCATGTGGCGGTGAGCTTTGAAGAGCCCGAATACACGGCTAATGCGGACGGCATCGGGGCACTACGTGTGCTGGAGGCAATCCGCATCCTAGGACTTGAAACGAAAACACGCTACTACCAAGCCTCGTCATCTGAGTTGTATGATCTAGTACAAGAAACGCCGCAAAAGGAAACCACGCCTTTCTACCCGCGCTCACCCTACGCCGCGGCCAAGCTCTATGCGTACTGGATCACGGTCAACTACCGCGAGGCGTACGGCATCTTCGCGTGTAGCGGAATATTGTTTAACCATGAATCACCGGTGCGCGGCGAGACATTTGTCACACGCAAGATCACCCGTGCACTTACCCGCATCAAGCTCGGCATGCAGGATTGTTTGTACCTCGGCAACATGGACGCCAAACGCGACTGGGGCCACGCGCGTGACTACGTCGAAGCGATGTGGCTGATGCTGCAACAAGACACACCAGAAGATTTTGTGATCGCCACCGGCGCGCAATACAGCGTACGGGACTTTGTGAAAGCTGTTGCCGCCGAGCTGGGCCTTGCGCTCAAATGGAGCGGCACCGGCTTGGATGAAATCGCGGTGGACGAGAACGGCAAAACGCGCGTGGCAGTTGATCCACGTTACGTCCGCCCCACCGAAGTTGAAACACTGCTCGGCGACGCCACCAAAGCCAAAACCAAACTTGGGTGGACGCCGCGCACCGACTTCGCCACTCTCGTAAATGAAATGACCGCTGCCGACTTGGTTGAGGCAAAACAAATCGCCCTCTCCCAAGCGCACGGCTTTCCAACCCTCAGCCAAAATGAATAACGTCGTCGTCCCAACCCAACTCTGAATCGCCCCGGGTTTTGCGGAGGCTCCTTAATTTGAGAAACTGGAGCCACGATGAATACGACAAAGACAACCAAGACAAGATTTTCACCGGAATTGCGCGAGCGCGCCGTGCGGCTGGTGTACGAGCAACGCAAAGAATACGGCTCGCATTGGGCCACTGTTGAATCGGTGGCTGGCAAAGTCGGCTGTAGTCCACAGACGCTAGACAACTGGATCAAACGGCGTGAGGTTGATACAGGACTTAAAGCCGGTGTCACCAGTGACGAACGGGACCGCGTCAAGGCGCTGGAGCGTGAGAACAAGGAGCTTCGCCGGGCCAATGAGATCTTGAAGCTGGCCAGCGCTTTTTTCGCACAGGCGGAGCTAGACCGCCGACTCAAGCCGTAAGGGCGTTCATCGACAGCCATCGAGACCGCTTCGGGGTCGAGCCCACCTGCGCGGTCTTGCAGGTGGCCCCGTCGGCGTATCGACGCTATGTCGCCGGCCAGAAACAGCCAGAACGGCGCTGCGCACGCGCCAAGCGCGACGACGTATTGCTGACGCAAATTGAACGGGTTTGGCATCTCAATATGCAAGTCTATGGCGCACAGAAGGTCTGGCGGCAACTCAAACGCGAAGGCATT
>Ga0315900_10007672_pt1 | contig 14083 bp, 10 predicted proteins | sample LakEriMetagenome_FD_203521 | JGI IMG/M metagenome (GOLD analysis project Ga0315900, IMG submission 203521) | Freshwater fungal communities from buoy surface, Lake Erie, Ohio, United States - Buoy 12 MA114 | ecosystem: Environmental > Aquatic > Freshwater > Lake > Lake biofilm | place: USA: Lake...
ACGGCAGCCCTCCTTCAGGTGAACGTGTGAAACAACTTCTGCCCTGCCACCCTAAAGCCCCCTCTCGCCAAGGTACTCCATCTCCATTCCGCCAAGTAGCGGGCTCCTGATTTGCCAAGTGTGGTCTCCATCAGTCGTGTGGTTCCATTCGTACCATCCCTGCCCAACAGTGCCGACAACACGTTCACGCTGCATGAATCGGATATCGCCGGTACGCGGAGGGAACGCCTGCTGCAGGAGAATCGCCTTTAGTTCGGAATTGAGGAAACTCAGAAACGGCGTTTCCGTTAGCGCCCTCGCTGGGCCCTGCTGAGGCGACTCGGTACTCTCCTGCTTCAGGAATACGTCGACGTCACATCCCGTATATCGATCGCTAAAAAAAGCAACCGAACCGGGCCTGCCCGGTTCGTGAGCGGTGTACCTCGCAACTGTTGCGGCCTGCTCCAACGCGTCGCCGCCATAGCCCTGCTGCTCAAGTGCCTTCTCTCTTTGTTCATCGATGTAGATGGCTCCCCCTCCATCACGAATAGACTTAATGCGGGTATGGGGAATCGTGGGGAGGCTTTTTGGATTTATTGAGCCTTCCTGCACTTGCGCAGCAGCTTGTTGCATCCACTCCAACCCAAGCCGTTTCGCTGCTGCGCTTTGTTTCAAAAGTCCCTCTGCCCATTGGCGGTCAAGCAAATACACATGCGTTGCTTCAGACTGTCGGGCGCGACCCGTGGTTAGCGCAATGCCCTCACTGAACTCAAGCATGACCAGTGTCTCAGGAAAGGTATAGCGTATGAACGTGTGCCGGATGGCTGACGAGCTAGCTGAGTATTCCCGCGTGATGATGGGTATCCCCGTGACGCCGAAACGTTCTTTCAACTTGTCGAGGTAGTCCTCCGGACCACCGACATACGTCTGTACGTGACATACAAGCTTTCCGTCCTTGGAAAACACGAATGCGCCCCCGCTGCCATTGCAATAAACAGCGGGTCCTCGCCTCTGGGTTTCCGCGATGGGGCCTTGCTTGGCGATGGCCGAGTAGGGCACGCCTAGTTTCACGCCCTCATACTCGTTGCCCGGAAATGTCGCTGACGTATCGCCCAAAAGGATATCAACCGCATTTGAACTGCTGGACGCAGCCGTGGGAGCGAACCAACTTGCTGCAGGGTTCTTTTCGGGCTTGACCCATCCGGGCGGGAGATCCCCGGCACTCGCACCTGATGAGTTGGCTTTCAAGTCAGAACTGCGTGAAGCCGCCGCTGCATTACCACGACCCGCCCGCGCAGAACCTGCCGTAAAAAACCGGACAACCGTTGCACCGAGCAAAAGTGAGCCGGCAATGCCGCATGTAGCAAGAAGCCGTGCGGGACTGAGCCATCCCTGATTGGCAGATTTGCTTACGGCCTCGATTTCACTGGTAAGTGTTGACGCTGTGGCTCGCGCAGCTGTCAATTCCGGCAGCACCTCCTTCGGGACACTCTTGTCGCCGTACTTGTCGACTGCCGCCTTGCCGAGCGACACATACGCTGCGTGGATCTGGGCCATAGCTGCAGCATCCGAAGTGGCTTTTGCGGCCTGCTGAGCCAGTTGCTTGGCTTTGGCAGCTATACCCTTGGCGGCTTCACTAGTCTCATTGGTAGGTACCGCCGCAATCTGTGCTTCTAGAGTCCGGATTTTGTCCTTTAAGCTCATTAGTTCTTGAGGCAACTGAGCAAGTCCCGCAAGACGCTTCCCGATCGCGTAATAGATTTTGGGAAGCGTGACGTTGTTGAGCGTAGCGAGAGCCGCTTTCTTCTTTGCCAACGTCGCTGCGGCACCGAAGAGCTTCTTTGTCGAAGCGAGTTTGTCTTTCATGCCGGAATCAGTCATCGGCGCGTGCTCCCTTGTTGCTCGAAGGCGGTTTTATTGATGGGCGAGACGGTGATTGGAGATAACGCAGTCAACCCTGTGAGGGTGACTCGCATTGTTGGTGAAGGTGAGCCCCGGCTGCTTCGGCAAGGGCCCTCCTACGGTAACGGCGCTGCTATTGGCTGAAAGCACTGCGACGTGAGGCTTCGGGCCATTTGGGTTGGCGGCCCAAGAAAATGCCCGAGTCTTCAGGAGCGGCGTATGGCTCTTCAGCGTCATCTCGCGCCAGCCTTCGGTGTTGGGCTTGTCCGGGAGCGGCCACCACGCGATGCCATTGAGCAGCGTCGGGTACTCGGGCTCTTCAAGAGCGCTCTGGTAGCTCGTGAACTGCCAGCGGATTCCCTCGGGCTCGAAGAGCAGGTACTTGGTCTTGCCGACGTGCGTGGTGATCGTGGTCTTGCCGTCGCTGTCTACGAGTGCCGGGTGCATGACTCGTTCGAGCGTCACGCCAAGGTCTCCGGTGAAAGCCTGCGGCGACTCGGTCTCATGGTTGACCCGAAAGCTGAGATCACCCGTCCAAGGCGCCACAAACGTCAGGCTTGGACCGACAGGAAGAACAATCCGCGAATCCCGGACCCTCGCGATCAGCATCTGCCGCGGGAGGTTTCCGACGAAAGCCTCACGGGCAGCGTCTTTCGCGAGGTCCGAGGGCGGACCGAGCAGGCTGCGGAGTTCTTCTGGGGCTGTTCCTTCGGGGCCAAAGGCCACTCCGGAACTGTGTTTGCAGGAACCGGTGACCCTTAGCCGGTAGAAGTTCCCCTCGCGGACGTTCAGGTTCGTGGGCGTCCAAGCAGCCGATGCTTTGAGCTGAGTGCTCTGGGGCCAATACCGCTCGAAGTCGAGAACCCGTGAACCGCCAAGCCGGTTGAATCCGATGGCGAGAAGCGCTCCGGATAACAAAACCAACCCTGTTCGCCGAGTAACCAGTTTGCGCAGCGGCCTCGGGAACAAGATCTGGCCGAGAACGCTGCTGGGCTGAGCCTTCACAGGCTTGCCGTCCAGAAACCGCCCAAGGTCAGCCGCAAGTTCGCCGGCCGTGTAGTACCTGTGCCGACGGTCTTTCTGGAGGGCCCGCTCGGCTATAGCACTGATGTCCCGCGGGATGGCCTTGGCGATGGCTCTCAACGGCGGCGGCACTTCCTCGCATACCACCCGGCTGGCCTCGTGCAGGGCTTTCCTCTTCACGGAGTACGGCGGCGAGCCAGACAGCAGCTCGTACAGGACGACCCCAAGGGAGTACACATCTGCGCGGCCATCGAGGTCGTCAGGGTCGGGCCCAAACTGCTCGGGGCTCATGTACTGCAGCGTGCCGACGAAATGCCCCGAGTCGGTCTTCATGGACTCCAGCGTCAGGTTGGAGTCGGTGCTGCGGGCTACGCCGAAATCGATCACCTTGGGGCTGCCGTTCGCGTCCACCAAGATGTTGCCCGGCTTGAGGTCCCGATGGACTATTCCGCGGTCGTGCCCATGGGCGACAGCCTCACAGACCAGCTTGAACAGCCTGACTCGCTCGTGAAGCTCTAGGCCCTGTTCGTGCGCGTAGTTCGTGAGAGGCTTCGCGTCGGCCAAGTGCTCCATCACGTAAAAGGGCACATCGCCGAAATCACTGGAATACGTCCCGACCACGAAGATTTGCGCGATGCCGGGGTGCTGGAGCTTGCCCAAGAACTCCGCCTCACGCTCGAACCGCCGCATGGTCTTTTCAGACGTGATGCCCTGCCGGATTACCTTCACGGCAACCTTGCGAGACGGCCGCGCTTGCTGGGCTTCGTAGACCCGGCCCATACCACCTTCGCCAATGAGCCGGACGATCTTCACGCCACCCAAGTCCACGCCCAAAAGCGGATCTACGCGTTGGGCTCTGACTTTTGGCTCGCGAGGCTTCGGTGTGAGCCCGAAGTCGTCACCTTGGCCCGGAAACGGTACTGGGCCGTGGTCTTCCGACGTTGGCTCAGATTCGGGGTCGGGTTCTTGCGGCTCGGTGGATGACATCGCGTTACTGCGGAATGTGGCTGGCTTTGATTTCCCTGTGCCCGTGAAGCCAAAGATTGCTCCAGCGTCGGGCAAACACTGCGGCGGTAGTGTACGGCCCCGATAGGGGGATCTGGCAGCCGCGACCATGACCTAGGACAGACTCCAAGGTGGCATCCAAATACCCAGTTGATTCCAGACCTGAGTGCGTGCGATCGCGATGGCCACGAGCCCCAGAAACACCGTGATTGCGATGAGCCATAGAGCCCACGAGACGTTGTGAGTGGCCTCGGGGGTCGCGTTCGCTGGCACCTCCGAAGTGCCGGCAGGCTGGGCCTCGCTGAAGACGCTGACGACCCGGACACTTTTGGGCGCTGGCGGAAACTGGTCACGCCGACGAGCACGGCTGGAGTTCGAACTGGGAATCGGCTGATGATTCGCGCCGGCATACGAGGCCATGGGTGTTCTCCTACAGGGCTTGGGCGGGTGGAACGAGAAGTTTTCTTGGGCTCGCCGGATTCAGATATCAGTACCGCTACTCCTATTGGCGAGCGGCAGCGGCTTGGGGCGCCACGGCTAGTTTTTGCGGCTGAAAACACGGGCTTTTGTCTGCCGCTGGGGTTCACCCGCCGCCATGCCCGCCCCGTTGGTTCCCGTGCCTGAAATACACTGCGGACTCTCGCCGGGCGCATTTGTCCCGGTCGGAGCCCCCCAAAGATCAGCCCAAAACACAGCCGTCACCATGGCAACCGAACTCCCCCCCGAAGTCGCCGAGGAACTGGCCGCGTGCCTGAAGCGCTTGGCGGCCGGGGATCAGTGCGCTCGCGACAAGATCCTCGAAGTCTGCAACGAGAGACTCCGGGAACTTTCCAGCCGGCTCCTCGGGAAGTTCTCCAAGGTGCGCCGCTGGAATGACACTGGTGACGTTGCCCAGAACGCGGCGATCCGGCTCTACCGGGCCCTTGGCGAAACTGTGCCAGACTCACCGCGCGGCCTGATGGGCTTGATGGCTGTGCAGATTCAACGCGAGCTGATCGATCTGGCCCGCAAGCACTCGGGGCCCATGAGCTACGCCAAGAATCACGACACGAATGTCCGGGAGGGCTCGCAAGGGGACGTCTTTCTGGTCGATGAAGCACCCCAAGACGGCGAGCAGGATGAGGAAATCCCAATGGCTCGCTGGGAGGCTTTTCACGCGGCCGTCGAGCAGCTCCCAGAGGAGCATCGCGAGGTCTTCAGGCTCGCGTGGTACCTCGGGCTGGACCAGAACGCCGTGGCAGAAACGCTCGGGCTGTCGCGCAGAACAGTCCAGCGAAAGTGGCAAGAAGCCCGGGAAATCATCGCGAAGACAATGGGCGAAGGGGACTGAGCCTGCACGCCTAATCGCTCGTTACGGCCCCTTCTGCAGAGCTTTTTCGAGCCTTGCGGCGAGCCCCAAGTACCGCGATCGTTTTCTCGGCGTAGAGCCCGGCTTGCTCGCGCCGAAACACGCTCGCTCTTTTTTGGGGAGCCTACTGCGAAGCGTGCTCAGGGCCGCTCGCAAAGCCTTGAATTCAAGATCCGTGGTTGGTTCATACGCCATAGGGTCAGCCTCCTTGCCGATTAAAGGCTCTAGTTTAGCGCACTTGCCGGCCTTGATCGGCATGTATTTCAGCAGGCTTCACGAGCTGTTGGCGACCCTCAAGGCACTGGTTTCGGGGTTGTGTGGATGAGCTCGGCGCGGAATCGGAAAGTTCTTGGGCCGGCTACAGCACCCACAGCCGAGAGTTTGTAAGTTGTCACGGAGTGTTTTTGGGCCCGGGATGCTCTGGCCAAAAAATACGACCTACGTATTTCTCGGGAAAACGAGGGGGCACCGGATTGGCCACGGCGATTAGGGCGTCTGGCAGGTACTCGGAGATAGTGGCGTCTGGGCTTCGTCGCGCTTTATACCCCGCTTCGTAGTTGGCTGGCGTTTGGCTTGGGGAGAAGCCGGCGAGTTTTTTTAGCCGCGACAGAGACCACAGCCAATTGTTTATGGTTTGTCGCGGAATGTTTTGGGGCTCTGGCTGCGCTGGCTGGGAAACACGACCTGCGGATTTCTCAGGGAAAACGAGGGGTGTGAAATTGGCCATGGGGAGCACGTCGGGCGGCAGGTGGTCACGGGTAATCGCTACTTGGGCTGCGTAGCGCTCAATACCCCCTGCTGCATCTGGCAGGTGGTTGGCTTGGGGGCGGGAGCTTGCGCTCGGGAACGTACGCGCTAGGCTGGTGGAATCGCGATAATGATATTTGGATCCAGCGTGTTCGGCCTTTCAGCGGGCCCGGGTTCCCTGTGCTGAAGTGCTTCCGGCGCGCTGGTAGTCTCGTCGGCCGGTTTTGATATTCGGAGAGAGAGCGGCGAGCCATGGCAGGCGCAAAGATGTTTCCCGATCCAGACGCACAGCAACTTGAGCACTTGATCCGCGCAGGCATCAGTGACCTGTCGCGCATTGCCGAGAGTGATCGCAAGGGCCCTAGCTCACCCTCTCAGCTCCCGGCTATTCCAAAGGCGGCCCAGCTGAGCATGTTTCTCCTGCTCCTGACGAAAGGCGTGGAGCGGAAACACAAGACACTCTTCGCCCACAAGGAACAGCTCGAAGGGCACCTCGGCCGGGTCTATAGAAAGTCCAAGGCATGCTGGGAAGAAGCCATCGGAACCAAGAGCGAGCAAACCCGGAGCAAACGACTTCAGGACACGCAAAACATTGAGCCCGCTATTTCCGCTTTGGATCGGTTTGCGGAGAAGAGTTTCGGGGCATTCGGGGCGTCACTCGCTGATTTCGGCGTGATGGACATCCAGTTGGCCCTTGGGGCACTGACCACAAAGCTCGCTGATGGAGTGCGACAGGACCTCCGACTTGCCGACCGAGGAAAAAAGAGTGCTTCGCCAAGGTCACGGGGGAAGCCGGCCGAGGCATTTCGTGAAGTACCGGCGACGGTCCTAGGTGGTCTCTTGGCGGCGTCCCTTGCGGGTGACGTGGCAGCACAAGGCAAGATCTCCCCCGAGCAGGCCAAAGCTATGCGGGTTGCTGTGTTCATCGGTACCGGCAGGCCCGATCCAGCAACGCCCAAACCGCCCGGCCCCAAGAAGCTCAAGAAAACGCTCGAAGGGCTGGCGCACCACATTCGTTCCCTGAAAAACTGACCCCTGATGGCCAAGAAGACGAAAGCAGCTCGCAAGAGAGCGACAAGGAAAAAGACGACACGGACCCCTTCCCTGAACTTGGATGTTGGGCCGCTCGATGCTGCGCTTTACGTCACGTACGCAAGCGAAGCGGCTCTTGGGCTTGTCGAATACAGCCACGCTCCGAGTACGCAGGTGATTCAGGAGTTCGCTGTGCACGTTCAGGACGTGTCAGCGAGGTCCAGAAATGCCGGCTGGGAACGGGACATGGCCCGTGAAATCTTTCATATTCACGATCAGCGCGACATGCCCTACTTCCGGGTCATCGGACGGTGCTTGGACGAGCTGCTCAACCACAGGGGGTTCTCGACCTGCAGCGGCGGCGATGTGTACTTCCTTCTACTCGATGAACTCTGGCAGCAGCTTCCAGACAACCACCAACAACGAGAACGTGCTCGCGTGGGGATGCCCTTCAACCGCACCCTTAACCCCGGGCGCAGAACCATCGACAACCGGCTCAGGGACTTGAAGGGCGCATCACGCGAGGATGGGAAGGGGGCAGGTCCGGCATACGTGGCGACGACCTCGACCACGCAGGGGGGAGCCGAGCAGGGGTACAGGCTCACGGAAGTCGGGCAGTGGCTTTTCAACGGCTGGCCTGAACTTCCAGAACTGGTCAGGCGGCGGCCCCAACCTCCCCGGTGACGATGCGTGACGATCCGTGACGATGCTGTTGGACCATCGTCACGCGCAGAAAGCCCGGAATACAAGGTGCTGCCGGCATCCATGTGACGATGTGACGATGATTCTCCTTTTAAGGCGTATGAAGAGAATCGGGTATCTCCCTACGTGTATCTGGAAATCCAAAGAACTGAAATCATCGTCACATCGTCACATCATCACACGGCCGGCCTGCTGTCCTGCACGAGCCCTATTGCCCCGTGCCGCCTCATCCGTGGCCCCTCGCCGGCGGGATCCTAGTTTCCCTCGCGAATAACTTTGTATCGGATGCCATCTCGCCCCTTCGCTTGTTTGACGAGCCGATAGCCCCCAATAGGTTTTTCAACGTTCTCGCGAAGCCGATATCCGAGGGTTTGTGCCGAAGGAGTTCTCCCGGGCTCAGTCTCGGTGAGTTCGAGCAGGGCGAGCAGATAGTCAGCGTGCAGAGCCTTTTCGTCGAGGGCTCGTTCCGGCGATTTCCCAGCGCTGCTCGGTTCCTCGCCGGCTTCTCTAATCAACTGGGTCGCGGTCACCTCTTTCGGCCCCAGCCACGCATGCCACGCGCTGAGGAACGCCAGCAGCTTGATCTCGCCCTCGTCCTGCTCGTGGGCTTCGTCCTGCGTCAGGGCGGGGTCCGGTAGGCCGATGCGTAGCATGGCGTGCCGTACGACGACGTCCCACTCTCGGAAACTGCCGACGGGCCGCGCCGGTTCGCACGCCACCGTTCCGTCAGGCTTGGTGACCCGGACTACCGGCTCCTGAAAGCCACTCGCAGCGTGTGCGCGGAGGATGGTGAGGGCAGCTGCTACAAGACGAGGTCTGTTGCGCCGGACGAAGCCAAACAGGTCTGGGTGCCGAAAATCGTCACGGCGGTCCGGTCGTTCAAGAGGCGTCACGAGCCGAACTCGCAGTACCCGTCGCGATAGGTCTCCGCGCAGCGTCAGGTTGTTGCCCGTTACCGCCAGCACGGTGTTGTTCAGCCGTTTCACAATCTCCTGCTTGAAGAACCCGCGCGCGCTGAAGATCGTGGACGTCAGGAACCTGTCCAGCACTGGGTTCCGCAGTGAGCCGACGGCGTTGTCGAACGCCGCCACGCGGTCCCCGCCAAGCAGCAAGGACAGGAGCCGGTTTTCCAGTTCCTTCTCCTCGCTCGTAAATCCGATCTCCGTCGGATCGTGCCCGCAGGCGATTCCGCTGATGAGCCGCGGGAGTTTGGACTTGCCGGTGCCCTTTCGGTTGCCGTCCACCCAGAGCATCGGCACCGGACCATAGATCGCGGGCCTGCCAACCGCTGTCAGCATCGCCGAGAGCCATGCTGATTGGTGCTCGGGCTTCTCAAACGGGAAGTCGCAAACCACTTCAAGTAGCGCATCAACGGCGGCTAGCACCTGCTCGTGGGTGGGGTCAGCCGGCACGGGCTCCCATGCAGTGCCGTCGTCGATGAACAGGTAGCCGCTCACGGGATCGAATCCCGGCGTGCCGACGATTTCACCATCGCGCCGCATGAACGGCGTGCTGGTGATCCCGACGAGGTGCGGGATGTTTGCCCAGCTGCCGCAGTTCGTGAAAAGCCTCGCAAGGTTCGCTGGTGCTGCCGCCTGCTTGGTCACGCTCTTCCGTTGCTTGCCCCGCCCGGTAGTTTCGGTGGTCACGAAACGCACATGCCGGCTCAGAAGCCGTTGGGTCATCTCGTGCGGCACCGGAACGATCTGGTGCGCTTCCCTTGGCCGCCGCAGCGCCTCATTGGCCGCCTCGTTGTCGCGCTGCTCCACCCTGACGAGTCGTCCGCTTTGCTGGTACAGGTGCGGCGCCATGTGACACTCCAGTTCGCGCAGCAGGGCGTCCGTCTCTGGGCCCAGCACGATCGTCGGGCGATCGTCGCCCCGGTCATCTCTAGCCGAGTACCCGGCGGCCGAGGCCGGCGCGATTTGCATGACGGTTGTCGTGCCGCCCACCCGTGTGTCGTCTGTACCGGCTTCTCCCTCTGCCATTCGCCTCGCGATCCGACCATAGTGATCGCCGAACCCGCTCAGGCGATCCCATGCGTAGTAGTCAGTCCGCTCCTCGTACGCTTTCGCGATAGTCAACTCCACCAAGTAGGTCCGGTGCGTGAACCATTTGGCCCGCACCAGACCGCTCTGCTCCATCAACTGTCGCACGCGATCATGCTGGTCCGGACCGCAGAGGAAGGCGAGTCGGCCCGCGAGCGCAAGATCCGCGCGGCTCGGATCGCCGCCATACGCCGCCGTGTTGCCGAGCCAGAGTTCCGCAAACCCGTCCATGTCGTAGCCGGTGTCGATGATCTCCGCGTCGCTCACGCCGAGCGTCGCGGCATCCACGACCGGTCCGGCGCCGCCGGTGGAGAAGATTTCATCGCCGCCACGCGCCCGTCGCCGCTGCGCGGCCGCCTCCATACGCTCTCGTCCCAATCGCTGCCTCAGGGCGTCGAGGGGCAACTCCCTGTGCTCGACTTGCTCGGACGTCCCGGAGATATGTTGCCCGGTAACAGTCATGAATCGGTATCGGGAATAGATCTCGCGGCTACCGAAGTGGATGCCTTTCACTTCAGGACCGAACGCAAAAATCCGAACGCCCATGCCCGAAACCGACCGCTCGGCGTAGCTGTCGATGAGGTCGATGACTTCACGGGCCTCGGGTGTCGGTGCCCCGGTCGCTGGAACGACCGCATCATCGAGGTCCACGGCAGCGTGGCCATCCCCCAACGCAAAGAGCAGTCCGTCGGCGCCGGTGTTTGCCCGATCGTTGTACGCCGCATACGCGGCCTCGAACGTCGACCACGACGCTGGGTCGTTGCTCTTGGCGTGCACGAATGGCCGAAAGGAACGGTAGGGCACCTTGTCGAGCTTGACGGTGCCATCCCGTTGTGGCTTGGGCTCGGCCTTCCAGATTGCCCATCGCGGGGCATCCTTCAAAGCCTGCGGAATCTCACTGGCATCTACCGGCACGATCTCGGATCGGTCTCGCAACATTGTCGTCTCGCTTTCGCGTTGGTGGATCGACGGCGACGACCTAGATCGTTCGTCGCGACCCGTGAGGCGTTCATGCCCGCAGGGAGCCCTGCGCATCGTCATGAACTCTTTCGATCGTGACGCGAGCGGCGGACGCCACCTACGCACGGCGGCTTTCCAACTGCGTCCACACTAGGAACCAGCGCGTTCCAACCCCTTGGGTGCACCGCAGCGAGGCGATCGTGCCGCCCCGCTCTGGCAAATAGCTCGCGCGCGCGTACACGCGTAGGGGGAGCGGGCTCGGAACAGCCGCCTTCCGAGTCGCGTGTGTGTTGGAACGCCCGTGTGCGTAGTGGTGGAACGGTGCCCCGGAAAAAATGCCGCGAACGTGATCACAGCGATCACGGTCGAGCACCCCAACGCCGGAAGACGGCAAGGAGATTTGCAATGGGTTTTGAATCCGTAGATGGCTCACACACGCTGATGCTGCCCGAGGTCGCACTGGTTCCGGCAGCCACGTGCGGGGACGCGGTTGCCGCCCCGCAGCCGACCATCCCCGAGGTGATCGCGGGCTTCACCGTCCATCCGGCGGCGAGCCGCCTGCCGCTAATCGTCGGCAAGGAGTTCGATGACTTCGTTGAAGCGATTCGGCTTACCGGCGTCGTAACCCCCGTCGAACTCCACGAGGGGCTTCTGATCGATGGACGAAATCGTGCACGTGCTGTCGAAGAGTTGCGTCGGCAGGGCGTCGATATCGCACTGCCTACGGAGGAGTGGCAGCCGTCGGTGAACGAGTCAGTCGAGCTGCATATTTGGATGGTCAACGTGCCTCGCCGCCACCTGACCGGCGACCAGCGTGCAGCTTTGGGACTCTCTTTCTTGCCCAGCATTCGCGAAAGGCGAAAGGCATGTCAGGCGGCCACGCGTTTCGGGCAACGAGGACCGGCGGCGCAGATTTCTTCGCCGCCGAGCGCTCCTGCTACCACCGAGCGCACGAGCCGGGAGAAAGACGCGGCGAGCAGCGTGGGGCAGTTCGCCGCCATGTGCAAAATCGGCCTCCATAAGGCCCGCCAAGCCGTGGCTCTCGCCGAGGGCGTCGAGGTCGGCGAGATCAGCAGCGTGGAGGTCGTAGCGGTCGCCACCGGTGCGAAGCGACTGCGTGACGTCGTGCCAGCGAAGCGATCCCCGGGCAGCAGGAAGACCGCCAAGAAGGAATCGGCACGGCCCGAAGCTGAGTTGTTTTTCGAAGCGTCACCGGTCGAGGTCGACGAGCCCGCGCCGACGGAGCCAGAAATCCGCGAGCGGTGGGAGCGACTCAAGCGGCTGTTCGCCGTCGCGGACCATCGCGAACTGCGTCGGCTGCTCAAGCAGATCATCGTCGAGGAGCAGCGGCAGTTCGACCAGTGATGCCGCGCCCCTCATCAGCCCAGTCATCGTTTCTCCGACCATCCCACCCATGGAGCCGCGCTCAGACGCGGATACACATGTCTCGCCACGAGTTCCTCGGCCACCTCGGCCTGCCCACGACGTTCCCTGAATTCTTTCCCGCCCAGCTCGAACAGTACCGGCGGTCGCTTTCCGAGGCGACTGATACTCCGGACGAGTTCGCGATCGCCTTCATGCTGGCGGCTGGCGGAACCGCGAGCGGCGGCAACGTCGCAGCGTGCGTCCAACCCGGCTGGTGCGTCCGCGCGAACGTGTTCCTTTCGATCATCGGGTTCAAGGGGTCAGGCAAGAGCATCCTCGGGGACAAGGTGCTCGCCCCGCTTGCCCGCCACGAGGAGGAGTTGAAGCAGCGGGCCGCGTTCATGGCCGAAGAGGACTCCTACGACGACGACGAATGCGATGAGGATTCGGACGGCGACGGCGACGGCGAGGGGACCGGTCGCCGCCGTGGTGCCAAGCCACCCCAACCGTGCGTGATCGCAAACGACTGCACCGGTCCGGCGGTGCTTCGACTTCTGGAGCACAACACCCGTCAGCTGCTCTTCCACCCCGACGAGCAGAGCACCCTGTTCATTCGCAACACCGGCGGCACGGACCGTCAGATGTTCTGCGAGCTTTACGACGGCCGCAGCCGTCGGCGCGAACGAGCGTCGTCGCAGTCCCAGTCAGTTACTCTCGTCGCGCCGTACGTGTGCCTGCTTGGCGGCATCCAGCCGAGTTTATTTCAGTGCACCTACAGCCAGCGGGGCGACGACGGGTTGCTCGACCGGTTTCTTCTGGTCGGCGATGGCGTAGCGCGTCTGGCGACGTGGCCGCGGGACGCTGACGACCCGGCCCTGAATGCCGCGTGGGCCGAGGCTGTGGACCGCTTGTTCCATATCGAGGAGCTGGCAGCAGACTCCCTAGGCACGCAGGTGGAGTCCCGATTCTCACGCGCTGCCCTCGAAGCGTGCCGGCGGCTGGAAGCTCAACTCAACCAGCTGGTGGTCCTCATCGGCGTGCCGGAGTCCCAGTACGGCGTCGTTGCGAAACTCAGGCAGCACGCCGTCAAGCTCGCCCTGCTGCATCGGTGCTTCCGGTGGGCCGCAGGCGAGTTCGGCGAGCAGGGCCCGTTCGGCGACATCGACGCCGACGACGCCCAAGCGGCGGCCGCGGCGACGTTGTTCTTTTTTGGTCGGTGGCTCATTTGGCGTCCCGAACTGCGGGGAGGGCACTCCGTTCCTGCCAGAACGACTGTCGGGCTGGCGGGCGAGCCCGGCAGCGATCCCGCCCTGCAGGCACTCGCGGCCGCAGCGGCCGGCGACCAGAGCGCCATCCGGCTAATCGAGAAACTTGTCCGGTACGGCAGGCACCAAGGACAGGGGCTGATCAGGCTCGCGGCCTTTGAGAGCAGCGGCCTCTGCGCAGGCGCTACCAGCGACGAGATCGACGGGGCCTGCCAGTGGCTCGTTCAACGCAGGCTGGGGGAGTGGCTCGATGAGTCCAAGGGAATCTTTGGACTCCACGCGATCGGCAAGCCGCGCAGGCGAGGAAGGCCGAAGAGTGAATCCACGGGCAGCGTGAAGGAAGGGCAGCTAGCATGAAACCTCAAGTGCTCGGGTCGGCTTCGTCTGCCACTGCCGCGCTGGATGACGACGATGTAATCAACCTCGATGAACGGCAGGCGGCGAGGTTTCTCGGGATAGGCGCCCGGACTTTGTGGCAGTTGCGAAAGAATGGCAGCGTGCCGTACGTGAGATTTGGCAAGAGCGTACGGTATCCGAAGCCGCTGCTCGTGCGCTGGTTGATGGAGCAGGCGACAACCACTCAGGGCGATAACACCAATGCGTTGGACGCCGTTCAGGCGTCAACACGGTTGACTCGGACCGAGATCGGCGATCCGAGAAACCCTTCGCAAGACGAGTTCGCGCAAGAAGGAGGACGTTGTGGCGAG
>Ga0315900_10007674_pt1 | contig 14080 bp, 13 predicted proteins | sample LakEriMetagenome_FD_203521 | JGI IMG/M metagenome (GOLD analysis project Ga0315900, IMG submission 203521) | Freshwater fungal communities from buoy surface, Lake Erie, Ohio, United States - Buoy 12 MA114 | ecosystem: Environmental > Aquatic > Freshwater > Lake > Lake biofilm | place: USA: Lake...
TGAATGGGAGAGAGAGAATGAGGTTCTCACCCAAGCATTAGAGATCTTCACAGATGCCTCCTCCGGTGATGAACCAGATGATCACTCATTGGCGCAGAAAAAAGGTGAGTTAGTTTTATGGACTGGTCAAGGTATTTATCATGTGGCAGGTAGAACACCATCAACTTTTAGTGGCGGCTCCCAAGGCTTTTCCATTCCCTTAGTTGCCGGTATTCGCTTTAAGGTCGGCTCCTTTCAAGGAAGGATGATTCCAGGGGAAGAGATGCAGATGGATAAGGATCAAGGAATGGTTAAGTTAACCAATCAACGACTTATCTTTGCTGGTCCCATTGCAACTACTGAGTGGGTATTTTCAAAACTACTCTCATCCTTTTCCAACCCAGATCGAGATGATTTCATCTTTGGTGTTTCAAATAGACAAAAGTCCTCAGGTATTAGATTCACCCCCGAAGATGGTTACGCCTTCGCACACTTATTTGCACTCGCCCTTTACTCCTATGAAAAAGGAATACCTGCCACCATCAAAGCAATAAAGGATGAGTTAAAAGAGGGAGAAGGCGATAAACCAAAGTTGGTGCTGCCTCCGCAAGTTAAGAAGGGGATTGAGGGTTAACATGACAATTCCAAGATCAGAACGCTTACGCATTACCCAAGAGGTTTATAAGCAATGGCAGGAGATTTACGGTGATAGGGAAGATGCCGAAGCTGAGTCCGCAAATTGGGATATGTTAAATAAAGCAATGGCAGAAGCTGAGGAGAAGTACAAGGATCGGCCAGCTAACTCATGAGCAAAAAAGTTCCTAAAAAAGTGCGGGCGTCTATGGCTGAGAATAAGTTAAGAAGTGAGGGCGCTGAGTTTTTAGTACTGGCAAATTTACTCATTCGAGATATCCAGGCAACAAAGGCTTATTCAAATTTTCCAGGGTGGGATGTACTAGCCGTGAATCCAAAAACTGGTAAACAAGCAAGGATTCAAGTCAAATCTCGATGGGCTACAGATTCCGGAAACTTCCTAGTACAAAACTTTGAATGCGATTTTGTGGTTTTGGTGTATTTGAATCGCGGATACAATTTTGGAAAGCGCAGTCGAGCTGAAAGTGGAGTGAAAGATCCTCAATATTGGGTATTTCCAACCAAGTATTTACTCCGATTCAGTAAAAGGGGAAAGTCCTCGGGAAATTTTGGTAAGTCAATCTCATTCCGCAAAAATAAAATGCCTGGTGGGGGAGCCAAATTTGAGAATGCCTGGTCGCAAATTACTGATTTTATAAATGATATTTAGGCTAGAAAAATTTACCCAAATAAGCCTGCTGTATAATACAGCGAGTAAGTGTCTGAAAATCAGACAGTAGTTGTTGGCAAGAGTGTATTAATTTAATACACCAGTCATCTCCTAAACCCACCCTTTCCAAGTCCCAATATGTTTCTCCCACTTCATTTGTAAATCTTTAGTACCGCCGTAGTTTCTAAAGTTGATGATCTCAACCTCATAGCCACACCTGCAGTGCGCCATGCAGATAATTACTCCTTCAACCTCTGGATAGGTAAGTGAGAATTGATGTTTTCCATGTGATATTCCGGTAAGGATTATTGATCCCATTGTTTAACCTCCTGCTCATCTGATGGTCTCTTTCATCATCAGCAGGTCTTCCTCTAGAACCACCGTGCGCGAAGGGCGCGGTTGGTACTAAGCAAGCTAAAGGGCTTAACGCTTAGTTCTTGACCTACTCAAAGTATAGGCCTAGTAACTGTCAGTGGCAGGTAGCAGACTGCGGTCATGAATGAAGAAGAGATGAGATATCGAGTCACTGCAGTAGTTACAAGCACTCTGCAAATAGTTGTTCAGGCTAGAAGTGTTGAAGAGGCTGAATCCTTTTCAGATGCAATTGATTTTGATAAGTGGTCAGTTGTTAGCTCTGAGTATGTAACAGCTGATGTTGCAAAGGATTTCTTTGAGAGAAAACAAAAGGTTGAACAGGATACTGAAACTACAACAAGTAACCAAGGTCCTACTTTAAAGCTAATTAAGGGGTAGGTTTTAGTAATGGAAATTAACTTAGCTCAAAAGATCACCGCCTTTGCCACCATCCTTGCTCTTCCATTTGCATTGGGTGCTTTTGTGCTTGCTTGGGCACCTGCCCAACAGTTTTATTCAAGTGATCCAAGAGTTGACGGGTATGTGCAACCTAGAAATATTGAAAAGCTAATTACCAAAGTTCAAGACTCCACAGTCACAATCTTTTGTCGTCCAAATGATCCAAAAAACAAAGGTGGCTTTGGCTCAGGCTGGGCAATAGATCTTGAGAATCAGCAGGGCAAGAGATTTCCAACAACCTTAATTACTAATTACCATGTAATTGATGAGTGCTTAGATGGCAAGGGAAAAGTCACAGTCTTAGCTCTTTTTGGCAAGGAGTATCAGGCAGTAATTGATAACTGGGATGAAGAGAATGATTTAGCATCAATTGCCTCCGCTCTTGAGGTAACTCCGCTAAAACTATCTGAGTATGAACCATTTCCTGGTTACTGGGTGGCAGCAATTGGCAGTGCTGATGGTTATGAAGGCTCTGTTGCCTTTGGCAATGTTTTAAATGGCACAAAGTTTGAGATCCTTATGACCGCACCGCTCTCTCGTGGCAATAGTGGTGGCCCACTTGTTGATAATGAAGGCAATGTGGTTGGCACCAACACCTTTGGTCAAGTAGGGGAGCAATACAATGGCGCAATGTCTCTAAATGCACTTTGTGTGAAGATTATGGAGTGTGAAGGGGATGTATTTTGGGAACTGGGGGAATGACCAATTAAATACTTGAATTTAAGAGATATTGAGCTAAATAGCTTAAAAAATCAACTGTTCGAGCTACTGCAAACAGTTTTTCAAAATCAAAATACGCTGTCATATAATATGACAGGCTTATGGCGAAATTATTCAAATTTGTTTCTAACTGTCGCTAAAGTTCGAATACAACTATAAAATCAAACCATGGAATTAAATAGTTATTCAGTAAAATTAGAAGAAATAGCTAATCAAAAATTTGCTGGGAATAAATCAAAAATAATAGACATTCTTAATCGAAAAAATATTACTAATATTCTTCATTTTACACACATAACCAATTTAGTTTCCATACTTTCAGAGGGATTGAAGAGTATTTATGACCTGAAGAAAGAAGGGCTACCACACCACGTAACGGATATGCAAAGGCTTGATGAGATTTATCAAGGCATATGTTGCTCAATGGCTTCTCCAAATGTATGGATGCTGAATAACAAGACTGGATTAGAAATAAAAAATTACGCAATACTTGAGATAAGCGAAAATACCTTACTGCTTCAACACTTTGCAGCTTTTCCAGGGAACTCAGCCAGAACTGATTTAAAAAAAGACGCGGAACAGAGTCCCGAGAAATATGTTGGAAGCTTAGGTTTAAGTCGAATGTTCCTTAATGAATCATTACGTAACGAGGAAGCGGTACTAAAATATGTTCCAACAGATTTACAATCTGAGCTAATTTTTTTCAACAAAATTAATGCCGATCGGATCAGAAAAATACATTTTCCAGGACCCATGATTGAATCATTTATGGATATATATAATAAAATTTATAAAGATTATTCGCATTTAAATATCGAATTTGAATGTAAACATAATTATTTCTATAAGAAAAATATGAATCAAAAATTTGATGGCAGAAGATTTAGCTTAAGTTGGGATGATATTTAATGGCGAGCAGGATTATATTTTTACCGAATTTCAATTCGGATGGTGAGTTATTTTCAGAGAGATTAGTTACTTTTGATTGGGTACCAGGAATAGCAAATAGCCAGGCAAAAAAGTCAATTAGGAATTTACACGAAGCAGCAGTACAGCAAATTGGATCGGCTAGAATTCTTGAGATATCAACAAGATCAGAAGTAATATTGGGTATTTCGCTTAGTGCATTTAATTTGCCGTTTGAAGGCAGGAATTATTCTGTGGAATCTACTTATCAAGCATCTAAAGTTTTTGAAAAAGGGGGGCCATATTTGGATTTGATTAACTCTAATTCGGTTGATGCTAAGACCGACAGTCGGCTTAAGAATTCTGGATCACTATTAGGTTTTCGGTTTGAGGGCGAAGATTTCCCAGTTACAAAGGCCCCTAATTTTTATGACTATTTATATATTAGGAGTTTACTTGCTTTTCCAAATCGAAATTCACTGACCGAATATGATGGTTTTACAGACATAGTTTTTAGTCAAACATCCTTAATATATAAAAAAGGAAAAGCTTATAACTGCCAAGCTAGATCTGCTGCTATTTTTTTAACTTTAAATTCGAGATACAGGGAAGAGAACATGATGGATAAATTACGAGAATTAATGGGTAAACAATCCATGGATGCGTCTCAGCTGGATTTGTTTTAATTTGTGTTCGAGAAATACATCTATTGGGATGAGGGGCAGCAAAACATGGTCCTAGCAGCCTGGTGTCTGAAAATCAGACAGTTACTTAGTAAGCTTGGCTGATGGCATTTACTTTTATAGACCTTTTTGCTGGGATAGGTGGATTCCATGCTGCAATGGAACCAATTGGCGGAGAATGTGTTTTCGTTTCAGAAATTGATTCTGCTGCCTCAAGCGTATATTCAAAAAATTGGTTAAAGAATAGCGATATATCTGTTGCAGGCGATATTAAGGAATTAACAAAAAATGTAAATAAAAACATTCCAAATCATGATGTTCTTACTGCGGGCTTCCCTTGTCAACCATTTTCGAAATCTGGACATCAACTTGGCGTAAACGAAGCACGGGGAACTCTTTTTTATAATATTCTTCAAATTATAGAAGAAAAAAAACCTAAAATAATTCTCTTAGAAAATGTTAGAAACTTAGTTGGCCCAAAGCATTACAAAGATTATTTGATAATAATCAAGTTACTAAGAAAACTTGGATATGCAGTGAGCGATGAACCAACAATTTTATCGCCACACGAAATACCAACTCGATTTGGAGGGACACCTCAGCATAGAGACAGAGTGTTTATAGGCGCAGTTAAAGTTGGCGAAACACGGGCTAAAGAATTGAGTGACTTAGGACCATTACTTCCAAGGCAACCATTTAAGAAATATGGAGAAATAATTTGGGATATAAACAAAACATTAAATGAATACATGGGAAATTCTGATAATAAAATTACTAAGATAAGTAGAGAAAAAATTAATGCTTTAAAGATGTGGAATGAATTCCTAAATATTTATCGGAATTTTAATAATTCTAATCCACCTGGGTTGCCATTATGGAGTGATTACTGGGATATACGTAAAAATATTAAAATTCCTAAATCAGTTCCTGACTGGAAGAGGCAGTTTATTTTAAGAAATATTGAAATTTATGAAGAGAATTCGAAGTGGATTAACACATGGAGAAAGAAACACGATCTATCTTCTCATATAACTTCAAACAGAAAATTTGAATGGCAAGGGCGTAATCAGGAAGATATTTATAAATGTTTGATTCAGTTTCGGCCAAGTGGCATCCGCTGCAAAGAACCAAATTATGTTCCAGCTTTCGTTGCTTTAACCCAAACTCCTGTACTTGGATGGGAGAAGCGTGAAGTAACAGTTAAAGAGGCAAGCTTACTTCAAGGGTTTAATAGAGATTTTAGCTTTTATGATCAACGAGATTCTCTCTCTCTTAAACAAATTGGTAATGCTGTTCATCCCGCATCAGCTCGTTTAGTATTTCATGCTCTAATCAACCGAGCCGAAACATTGAAACTTCCTTGGGCCAACACGTTACTTGGACCAGTAAAGAAGAGTTCAATTTTGCCAAAGAACTTTTTTGCTTCCTATAGCCAGTTGCAGCTAACTTAGTTATGATCATATGATGAGGCATTATGTCTGATAGTTTTGATATTGATATCACGCCAAGCGTTACAACTTACGAGCTATACCAGATAGCTTCATATACGCATTGGTTTGCAATTGGTGAATTTATTGATAATTCTATTACTAGTGCATTTCTTAATTGGGATGAATTGAATAAAAAATATAATAACCGATATTCATTAAATATTGACATAGATTTCGATAATGATGATAAGACATTAATTATTATAGATAACGCAGCTGGAATTGCACGAGATGATATGCAGAGAGCCCTGCGCGCTGGAGAACCTCCAAAGGATAAGTCTTTGCTATCTGTTCATGGCGTTGGCATGAAGATGTCTTCTTTCTGGATGGGCAGAAATTTGAATATAAAAACATGGCCACTAGAATCAGACACTGGATTCGAAGTTGTTGTCGATCTAGATGTTATTCAAAAAACTAAAAGTGCATTAACTAAAGTAATCGAAATACCTCAACAAACTAAACCCGGCACTAAAATAACTCTCTCTAAAATAAATCAAGAGAAACTTCCACGCGGTACCGGAGTTGCTAAATTAAAAATGCTACTTGCTTCTATGTACAGAATATATTTAAACTCAAGTGATAAGAAAGTTATTATTAGATTCAACGGTAAACCACTTAAGTTTAATGACCCTGCAATTTTAAATGAACCATATTGGCCGGATAAAGAAGGCCCAGAAGGGCAAGTACCACTTAAATGGGAAAGAGAATTTAGCCACAAATTAAAATCCGGGCCTCTTATTTTCGGTAAAGTCGGACTATTAGAAACAATGAGTCGAGATTTAAGTGGATTTATGCTCCACTATAAAGGTAAAGGCATGGGCGGAATCGGTGCCATAGATTCGAGCGAAGAGATCAGTCAGCAGGATATTAGGGATGCTCGAGAATACTATCGTCCACCGCGAATCTTTGGCCAAGAAGGAAGCTACAGATGGCAAAGATTTACTGGCAGTTTTGATATTAGTGATTTGGGTAAAACATCGAGCACGGATTCAATCAAATGGGGAACTGACGAAGAGTTTGAATTCGTTTCAGCTTTAATTGAGTTTCTCAAAGATAAAGATTTCAATATGTGGGCAATGGCTGAGAATTATGCTCCCAGGAGATTTCTTAATAAGCAAAAGAAACATGACCAGCAACCTAACGCAACTGAGTTCGAAGTTGAAGAGGTTGCTAGTATTTCAACATTCTTTAATACAAGTGTTCATGGTGAAGCAATTAAGCATTTGGATGACGATGCTGATCAAAGTAAAATTTCAGAAAGCGTAAACAATTTAAGAGCCTTAAAAAATGCACCACAAGAAGAATTTGTGACAAGTAATAATCAAGTTGAAATTCCAGATTCAAGTGGCCACGTACATAACTTTGAGCCAATTTTTATTGACAATTCAGAATTTGACCTCTTTGATCTTGAAACAATTTCTAAATTTCACCATCAGATTAGAATTAATATTGGGCATCCATTTATTCGCAAGCTACAATGGGGAAATCCAGATGTACGCGAAGCGGTTATCCAATTGATTTATTTGATGTCAATCCCAGAAGTTTTTCTACCTCTAAGAAATGACAAAGCTGCTTATAAGAAGAAAATAAATGAGATTGTTGATTCAACGTTATCTCGTTTAGTTCAAAGGAAAGATAGTTAGAGTGGCTGAAAATACATGGGGTGCATTTGTAAAAAGCTATAAACCAAATAAATTAGTAAGTAGTTCGCTAGAAAAATACTTAGTTTCAATTCTTGTAAAAACAGACAGCTCAGATAGCTCTGTCGTAAAGGGTAGAGAAGTGTATTATGAAAATTTAGAAAGACATTTTGCCCGTTTGACCGACTTTCTTAATAGTGAAGAAGAATCAGTTGTTAACTTAGTGTTCGGAAATGTACAGAGCGGAAAAACTGGTCATTTATTAGCAAATATTTGCTGGGCTAGGGATAACAAGATTCATCTCGCTATAGTTTTTACAGGAGCTAATACTGATTTAGGTCAACAAACTGTTGAAAGATTAAAAACTAAATTGCCAGCCAATACAGCAAATGTTATTCCATCACCCACGGAATCGCGCTTAGCAACAGGTCCAATTGTCGATCAGTTACAAGAAGCCGTATATAGCCGTATATCGAGCCCAGATGATAAACCCATTCCAGTAGTCACCTTGATTAAATCTTCTGCAAGATTATCGGCTGTTCGAACTATGATTGAAGAATTGAATGTTCGAATTAATTTACCTATCAACGTGATTATCTTGGATGATGAAGCTGATCAAGCTTCCGTAGACTCTACTGCAAGCACGCGTAGTCAAGTTGAGTTTGATGTTTCACTTGCTGACGATTTAAGTACCAGAACTACTATCCATAACAGGATTAATGCAATCCGAGATCAAATTAATGGAAAACACATTTATCTTGCATATACCGCAACTCCCCAAGCACTTATGCATGGGGATCTTTATGGGCCATTACAGCCAGAATATTGTTCAGTTGTACCTGCTGGCGATGGGTATACAAGCATTGGTGACATAGTTCGAAATGGAAAGATCCTCATTAAACTTGATCATAGTGATCGAAGTGTCACTTCAAATGAAAATTTAAGCACTATGGAATTTTGTTTTATTCAATTTTTAGTTTTAAGCTGGCTACACAATAAACACTCAAATATATTTCACGGAGAAGATTTGAATCATAATGGTAAGTGTGAAGAAAGTTCTGTTCAATTTTTGATTCATCCATCTGGTAGAAATGCTGATCATGAGGACTACAAAGAAACTATGGATAGCTGCTTGCGAGATTTTAGAAAATATATGGAGTCCGAGGAGGATCAAGAACAATTTATTAACACTTTTTTTAAACCTGCCTACCTAAAAGTGGCTGATAGGTTTTCTACAAGCACAAAGAAATTCTTGGAAAATGATAAACAAAAAACTGATTGCTGGGATTACGTTATACGACTCTTAAATGATACAAACAGATTGAAAATTAAACTTGTGAATTATAAGCAACGAAAAGAAGTTTCGAATCAAGGTATTTCCGAGCCACTTGTTCCGATTAAACCTGAGCAATGGAATTCTGCTGAAGCCTGGGTATTAATAGGTGGCGACATATTAGGTCGAGGTTTATCGATACCTCATCTTGTTATAACATTATTTCTAAGAAACCCAAATAATCCAATTTTCGACACAGCTATTCAGCAAATGCGTTTCTGTGGTTACCGAAACTCATACTTAGACACACTACAAATATATGCGGATGAAGACATTATCAATGGGTATAGAGATGCAGTTATTATTGATGAGCCATTCCGCCAAAGAACCCTTCGCTGGGACAAACAAAATAGAAACTTGAAAACAAATCCTCCCGTTTTACGATTTATTGCTCCCTCAACGACAAGATTTAGTCCAACTAGGAATAGTGTGCTTAGTGGAGAAATTGCATTAAGGGATACAACAAGTAGTTCTGGGTTTTTTAGCTTATCAAAAATTGCGAATCCAAATTATTTTATCAATAATTTGAATGCAATTATTGATATGACTCATAATTTATCAGTATTTGACCATTATGAATTAGATTCTGAAATTTCAAAAATAAAAGCGACTATTTACTCATTTACTTATGAAGATGCAAAAGAACTACTTAAAAAATGGAGCCTGGCTGATGATGAAAGAGTTGAATTTAGTGCTCTTGTTGAATTAATGGGTTATCCAACTTCTGAAAAAGGTTTAGCAGATTTGGAATTTTTGTTATCAGTAGATGCTGTAATAAATAAGTATAACTCTGGAGAAGAGTTTATAGATAATTATGATGAAGTAGAGAATTTAGCTGAGCGAACTTTAAGTAGTACATGCAATTCAAGCGACTGGCTTGGCCGTAAGAATTTGGATAAATTTGATCGGTCAGAAGCAAAAGCTATTGTTGGTGGTTCCGAACGAAATATGCAAAAGAAATATTCTGATAAAGTATTAATTCAATGCAGAATGTATGAACTTTTAAATCCCAATACTCAAACAGCGGGACCAGGCTCAAGAAATTCTAAGGGAAGAGGAGTTGGAAGAGGTTTGAGTCTAATCGGTTGGATACCAGATTCTAAGTCTGAGTTTTACGTTAATAAAGAAGCTGGAAGAGTATATGAAGGCTAGTGGCTGGGAAGCTGGAGATATTTACGAAACACTGAGCATTGAACATAAATTAATAGATTCAGATCTGACTGTGATAAAACATGATTCAAAAAACAATGTTGTCCTTGGTTACACCAAAGAAGGATTAGTCTTCTTAAGTTGCAAACAATACGGACAAGTTAGTGGATTTAGTAGTGGCAGAGCTAAATTGGAAATTATGCAAGATATTAATCAAGGTTCCAAAGGTACGATTTCACCTGCTTTTATTTTGAGTTTTTTAGTTACCAACGACGAGGAACTAAAAGCAATCTCTGCTGTTTTTTCTGGAATATATGAATTTAATAGAAGCTATCCAGAAACAAGTAAGGCCACAGATGCTGCTCAAGGTTTTGAAGATTATTTAACAAAATTTCCAAAGCTAGGCATGTCTCGAGAGATTGAAATTGGCCTTTTTGGCGAGCTTTCTTTTATTGCGTCAAGTAAAAATAGCAGAAATTTAATTTCGGGATGGCATTCAACACCTAACTCAACGTTTGATTTTTCATATAACAGTTCACGACTTGAAGTCAAAACAAGCACCAGACCCACGAGAGTCCACTGGCTAAGGAGCACTCAGTCATTGAATGAGCCAGAAGAAAATCTATTTTATTTGAGCATATATGCACCTGAGGATAATTCCGGATTCACATTACTAGATCTTTTAAATTACATAAAGCAAAGTATTTCTGACACGGAAATTGAACAATTATTCGAAAAATTGTCGTATTATGAAATAGAGAAAGCAAAAATTAAATTTGATTACAATCAAACGGTGAGGAGTTTCAAATTCATTGATTCAGAAAGCATACCCTTACCTAATTTCAACAAACAGCAAATCTTAGAAGTACAATGGAAATGTAATTTTAATGAAATCAATGAGACAAATAAATTTAACCCTTGGGTTGCCCTGATTAACAATTAGTTTTTAGATAATGAAAAAAACAAGTCCATCTTTGGGCCGGCTAAATAAAGTGTGTAAGCATGCAATCTGTTGCCAATCCGTTGTCTTAAGGCCTTGCTGACCATCATTGATCTTGTCCCAGAACTCACGGTCTAAAAACAAAAATAGTTCTTGATATTCAACTCCTCTAGTTTTTTTATAGTCGCTATAACTAAATTCAATTCTATTTAAACCTTGTGAGTATTTCTTCGCATAATCTTTTACATCTTTGGGTAAATCGTCATGGTATATAAAAGCTATTGGATGTGTGTGCTTCCATATATATTCCCTTTTCCTAAATCTTTCAATTTCTTTAATAAAGTTGGACTGAGTGTCTGTTAAGTAAAGTTTATAACGACCAGCTTCATCAACAAATGTCATATCAAGTGAAAGATTTAAGTATGGAGCAATATCAAGTCGTTCTTGTTTTTGTTTTTCTTCAATAAGAAATCGTGAGTTTTTACCAAGCAAACTTGTAAATAATTTTAATTGCTTTTTTGCGACCCCGGCTGATTGGCGGTAACACACATCCAATTTATGAGTTGTATTCTCATAATTACTCCATATCTTTTCAAAAGTTTCTGGCATATCTTTTTCATGCCACTGAAGTGGGTCAAGTGCAATGACTACCGCCCTGCATTTACTACTTTTTGCTTGGCGGATAATTCCATTCATGCTCTGTAAATCTGCTGGATCATCAATAAGTAATACAACCCCTGGGCCTGGGCCAAGATTTGCACCTGGCACTTTTGTAGATCCAGAGTTTAAATACTTTAGTACACCTTGAGATAATTGAAACGAGACTGCCTTGCCAGCATTTTCCAATCGAATACCAATATTTAATAAAACAATAGTTTTTCCGGTCCCCGGTCCACCTAAAATATAATGTATTTTAATATTATCTTCTGGTAGCTCTAAATCTTTATAAATATTATTTGCTACATTTGATTGCTGTTCGTCTAGGAATAAAACCCATTTTTCATTAAGTTCTTCGTCAAAGATGTATCGGAAATCGTCACCTTGAATCTCTTCACTCATAATTTCAGATATATCCACTTTTTGATGACCTGGATTTGGCTTATTTCTTGCTGAGGACTTTTCCAATAATTTTTTGTTTAGCTTATTTGCAAACCACGAATCCACATCATGGTTCGAGGAAATATCCTTGTTGCGCGCACTTCTAGACATTCTTGCATAATCGTCCATAACTTCATGCTTACCAATATCTACCAAAATTATTTCATTTTTTTCTACAACAAATACTAATCGGTCTCCACTTGTGACTGCAGTTTTATAGGCCTGTACGGACCCAAATGAATCATCTTTTAGTTTTTCTTCGTATCTATGCCATGAGTTCGGATTAGATTCAGCCTTGCGGATTAATTCAGCAGTTCGGCTAATTACCATCTCGTGCACGCCTGTATACCTATCTAGTTGAGATTTGAAGCGTGGAGTCCACATTATATTCATTTCTGTTCTTCCTCAAATTTTTCAGTTAAACGCATTAATTCTTTAATTGATTTAATCGTGAAAGTCGATTTACTCCAAGCCTCAGAGTAACCATCAAATTTACCCGCTATTTTGCTATTGGAAAGATCAGCACCTTTAGCTTTAAGCATACGAAGTATTGCAGTTTCCCATTGTTGAGTTAGGTGACCTTCCATTGGCCCACGAATTTCAATTAATTCCCAACCTAGAGGAAAATGAAAATTTAATCTTGTCTTGGGATTATTTGTAATTCCTATCTGAAACATATTCCAAACTGGGTGCGAGAGAAAATAAAGAAAACCTTCTTCATAAGCGTTATAACCTGTGGGTGAACAAGATGGGCAACCACTACCACGTGTTCTTACAATTACATCCGTCTCCCAAACGTGATTAAGTTTGCAACGCCATTTTTTTCTTTTATTCATTCCGCGAGTGACCGTACTTGGATCCCATCCATACGCTTCACTTGCAATCTCAGGATGAGTAGTTTTTAGGTCATTGAAACCGACCAATAATTTTCGATTGGTGCAATAGGGACAATCAGCTGGACGAGTTCTTGTTCGGCTAACAATTAAAGCTCTCCATTGGTGTGCTAAAGCACACTGCCAGCTCATCATTTTTGAACTTCCTGCTTTAAATTTAGTTGGGTCCCATCCGTTTGCTTGTTTAGCAACTTCTGGATGAGTAGTTTGTAGATCGTTAAATCCAATAAGTACTTTTTCCCCAAAGCAAACTGGACATCTTGTCCCCTTATTTGTCCTATTTGAAACTGTCGCATTCCATTTGTGCCCACTAGAGCAAACCCAGCGCATACGTTTTGCAGAGCCGCTTACAATGTTTTCTGGATTCCAACCATCAGCTTCTTGTGCTATTTCTGGGAATAGGGTTTTTAAATCATTCTCCCCATTAATTACTTTTTTATTTAAACACGCTAGGCATCCACCACCTTTAGTCCTGCGAATTACTGGTGCGCTCCAAATATGACCTTTTGAACACATCCACACTTTTTTAGTATTGGATCCGAAAGTAACACTTTCAGGATCCCAACCAAAAGCTTCTTTTGCTAATTTAGGATGAGTCTTAGAAAGTGGAAGTTTTGCTTTCTCTTTAGGCACGGTATAACAGTAGGACTGAACACTGACACCTCGCAACGGAACCACATGGATTAAGTACGAAAGTTTGTGAGAATTACTTTGTCGTTTCTAGCAAAACTCCCACCCTCACCCCACCGCAATCAACGCCAGCGCCCCACTAGTGGCAGCAATTCCTGCCCAGTTAACTAAGGAGGGTTTTTGGTTGAGCAGCTTTATGGCAATTAGGACAGATAGGGCAGGGGCGGATGCCATAAAGATTCCCACCTTACTTAACTCTAAGTTATTAATTGAGATCATAAATAATAGGTTTGCAGTGATCTCACAGGCACCAGATAAGAGTGCGTACTTGCGCCATTTAGTTGGTTTGGTGAGGATCTTCTTATCTGTCTTTGGTGGAAAGATAAGTGAGATAAGTAGTACTCCAATTCTTGCGCCAAAGAGTGCTGGCAGGATCTGACTTGTTTCAATTAGGGTGATAATAAATGAGAAGCCAGAAAAACATGTGGCAGCAGATGCGGTTA
>Ga0315900_10007677_pt1 | contig 14076 bp, 19 predicted proteins | sample LakEriMetagenome_FD_203521 | JGI IMG/M metagenome (GOLD analysis project Ga0315900, IMG submission 203521) | Freshwater fungal communities from buoy surface, Lake Erie, Ohio, United States - Buoy 12 MA114 | ecosystem: Environmental > Aquatic > Freshwater > Lake > Lake biofilm | place: USA: Lake...
TATATTGTCTGGGTCTCCGTCTATTTCTTCAAAAATGTCTTCTACGTTATAGATTAATTTTGTCATGATGTTTCTCTATTAAGGGTAAAAATATAACACAAGGATCAAATTCTGTCAACCTGCCACTTATACCTTTTCCAAAATCATATGAAGAAGGTTTCGCGTGATGATTGTTGTGCCAGCCGTTGCCCCATGTTAGAAAACCTAAAACAGGTATGTTAGTTGATTGGTTAGTTAATTCGAAATTTTTGTAACCTAAACCACTGTGTCCAAATGCGTTTATCAATCCTTCAGAATGTATACCTACGAACGCAGGTAAAATAAACATCCACAATAATAAATCGACACTTATTAGTCCTGCGATTAACCACGTTACCCAAATTATAGTTTCATAGTGCTTGTATGTTTTTTCAATTAATGGTTCTCTTAATAAAGGTTTACTATATTTGTAATTTACTTGAGTAGGGTCGTGTGCTAGTATCCATCCTATAAAAGCATGCCATCTTCCATAGTTAACAGGAGAATGCTCATCGTCAACAGTATCAGTATACTTGTGGTGCTTACCTATGTGTACTGCTGCCCACCAGATAATATTTCCTTGACAGGCCAGTATACTTGCGAAAATTACTATAGGTTTGGAAAATTCATTTAAGATTACGGATTTGTGACTGGCCCATCTATGTAAGCCTACATTCACACCTAATCCGACAATTAATGTCCAACCAGTTAAAAATAATAAAATGTTTACAATACTTAAATCAGTCAGCCAAAACATGCCTAACACTCCTAGATGTATAGGTAGTAGCAGTGTTAATACATATTTTTTATTATTCATATCTTTTCCACGATGTTAGTAAAGAGTCATTACCGTAATATATTATTTTTTGCCAACAGCTAGAGTCTTTTTCATTGTTACAAGTTAGATATTTATAGCTGTCCATTTTAAAATCCAAATTAAAATATCGAGAAAAATTATCTAAAAAGAATGGTTGCCAGTGATCTGTTTCTCTGCTTACAAATGCTAGTTCAAAATTTGTATTTGATTGAAGCCAACCTAGTTGACTGTGTAACATTGATCCTAGTCCAGGACTAAGTCTTTTTATAGATGTGGCTCTTGTAGCAGGTTTCCATAATCTGTTCAGAATTCTATAAGCGTTATTTGGCCAGCAATCTCTTTTCAATATACTGCTACAAAAAAATGGTTGATCATTAACGAAAGTAATGCTTAGAGCACTGCAATCTTTGAAAGCAGCATTTGAATAATTTCTCCAGAGTTTATGAGTTCGGTCGTTGTATTGGGTCTGCCTTAAATTTTCAAATAACAAGTCTAATTCTGTGTCAGTACCTGCGATCCAAGTATGAGTATGCATTATGAAACATCCAGTATAGCACTGGCAATAAGATAATCTTTTTCATGACTGATACTGAGATGACAAGTAGGTCCTGATAAACATCCTTTAAAACAAACATATGGTTTACCATCAACATTGTTATCTATCTGTATGTTTTTCCAAGTTACATCTTCACGTATACCTTTACCAAATGATTTGGCAATAGCTTCTTTGGATGCCCAAATTTTTGCCAAGTATTGATAAGGAAGTTTGCTATCTTGATATCTTTTTAATTCTAGATCTGTACAGATACGATTAGCCAATCGGTCTAATCTGTCTTTAGTTTTAATTTTAAATCTTTGTAAATGTACAATGTCTACGCCATGTCCTACGATCATATTAGTTCCTTTGCTTATTTAATTATACAGGACTTATGCCCTAGGTAAATACTTCCGGAGGACTCATATGTTTTTAGGACATGTAACTGATTTATTAGAAGGACAAGCCAAATCTCTTGATGTTTTGGATAATAAAAAAAATCTTATTAATGCTAACGGAATTTACAAAATAAGTAGCAATATTTGTCCACATCAAAATAGTAGAATAATTTCTGGAGTTCAAACCGAACTTAGATGTCAATATCATGGGTGGTCGTGGGACTTGTTAGGCTCTCCCAAAGACTCGGGATCCAGCAGTATGTGTAACCGTCAACAGTTGCACATGCGATTAGCACATACTTACAATGGTTTAGTTTTTGAAAATCCTTTAGATTTGTCTATGCTAGATAATATTAGTTTTGAAAATCTCAGATTACAAGAATATAGAATCGATACAGTGAATGCTGATCCCTGTATCAGCATGGATATTTTCTTAGATGTAGATCATATTCCTGTTGTTCATAATGGTGTGTATGATCTATTAGGTATCGAAGGTAAAGCTGATGTAACCTGGGATTATTCCGACTGGGGCAACATACAGACGGTAAGTGATGAAAGTGGTAAAGTAATTGCTCGATGGATAGCAATATATCCTTACACTATGATAGAATGGCAAGATCATGCTTTGTTTGTCACACGCTCTTTCGATGAAACCAAAATGGCAGTTTGGAAGTATAAAGATATTACAGACTCAGAAGAAAACTATAAACGTAATTCAACCATGTGGGAAAGTGCCTTTGCGCAAGACAAAGCACAGGCTGAACAAATGGTTAGATTTCCTTCGTCTAATTTAGAAGACGCTAAAGTTCATTATAGAAAGTGGTTACACTCAAATGGATTTAATATATAACAATTACCTACGTGGCACTGGTAATGGTCCGACCTGGTGTGTTGAAATAGATCCTCCTACTAGACCTGTACTAAGTTACTGGGAAGAAATCAAAATTGTTTGCGGCTTGATCTATGAACAACGTCAAGCTCCACTACAGTTGTGCTACAGTGGCGGGTTAGATAGTGAGTTTGTATTAGCCACTTTATTAGATTTAGATATCCCAGTAGAAGTGATCATAATGAACACACAGTACAACTATCACGAAACGCAGTATGCTTATAAATTTTGTGAAGCAAAGAATATTACTCCTACTGTTGTAGACCTGGATTATGATTGGTTCGTTCAGTCAGGTCAGCTTTTAGAAATAGCAGAATCCATGCGATGCGCTCAGTGGCAAATACCTGCCAATATGTGGTTAGCTAGACAGCTCACTGGCACAGTGATTACTGGCAATGATCCTCCCCATATGAAATTGAATACTAATGATAATCTATGGTATTTAGATGAGGAAGAAGTAATACACAGTCAGTTTAATTTCTGGAATCAGAATAGCATATTAGGAACACCGTTTTTGTTAAGTTATACTCCTGAGTCTATGTTAAGTTTTTTACTAGATCCTACAATGGAAAAACTAGCCAATCATGGATTTCCTGGTAAATTAGGTACTAACAGTACCAAGGTTCATGTGTTTAATAGATTTTCTAATTATAATTTGGAACAACGAGTTAAACAGCATGGTTATGAAATAGTAGAACAAAGCCCTATTTTCAATCATCCTGATATACAAACAGTGATAAGTTGGAAGGATCGATGGAAAGGTACCAGCGATCATCAGTATCATAGAGTAGTCGAAACTCTTAAATCAGGTAAAACATCAATAGCTTATAATTCAGAATTATGTACCAAAAATTAAATTTACATTTTAAAAACTTAGATATATCTAGATTGAAAGGAGATCCTCAACACAAATATGGAAATCCTCAAACCAAATATAGCACGTTTTCTTTACCCGATTGGGAATACTTTTTATCTTTACATAGTGGAAAAATAAAATTTGATATCCGGCCACATTATGCGTATTATGCAGAAGTAAAAGGAGATCACTACTTATATCCTCATATAGATCCTGGGTCGACAATATCGTTAAATTACTACATAACGTCGGCTAATGCTACAACTAGTTTCTATAAAGAAAAAGAAAATTTAAAATATTTGACAACCACAGAAGAACTAGATGAAAATAATTCTCATATGGTAGTAAAAGCTTACAACGATTTTTCTAAATTAGATCAAATAGGATCTTTTACTCCATTACCAGGTGAAGCTTACCTAATGAGGGTAGATGTTTTACACGCAGTATCGCAGCCCGAAGGAGTGCGATCAATTTTAACTTGGCGTTGGCACACACATACCTTTGAAGAAATTTTAGAAAGTATACATATTTTATGAATTCAATATCTGCGCAAGAACTTCTTAGTATTTTACCACATCGTTACCCGTTTTTAATGATAGATAAGGTTTTAGATTATTCCAAAGATAGTATTTTGGCAGTTAAAAATCTAAGTCTTAATGAGCCATACATACAAGGGCATTTTCCAGAAAATCCTATTATGCCGGGTGTTATGATGATAGAGTCCATGGCTCAGGCTAGCACAGTACTAGCTTTTAAATTTGTTCAAGACTATGTTTCCACAGAAGATCTTACCAAATACTTTAAAGGAGCAGGAATACTTTTCGTAGCAGCTGATCAAGTTAGATTTAAAAAAGTAGTAGTTCCTGGTGATCAAATAATGATTCATTCGCATATGATTAGAAATTCTCGTAATCTATTTGATTTCGAATCAAGGATAGAAGTTGACGGACTAATAGTAGCCGAAGCCAAATTAAAAGCTGTAGGCGGAGTATAAAATTAAATATCGCTAAGGAGAATGTAATGACCACAGAAAATTGGACACCTTTAACTAAAGAACAAGTTGAAAAAAGATTTATTGAAATGATCAATGAATATCTGAAATTGGATCTTAAATATCCACTTCCTCCAGATATGAACATTAAAGATTTAAGATTGATTAATAACAGTGAAATCGAAGGGCTACCAGAAGAGTTAGCCGAGCTAAAAAAGAAAAATTTAGAAATTGATAGTATTGATATTCTTGAACTAGTAATTCAAGTAGAAGAAGAATTTGGATCCACTATCGACGACCACGAAATCGCACAATTGTTGGTATGGTCTGATTTGGTAGGATACATCACTGATAGTCAAGATCCTGCTAAAGTTAAACAAAAATAATGAAACCAGTCTATATTGTAGATTACATAGTTAAAGATTGCTTAGGCACAGATGCCTCTAGCAATTATAAAAATATGCTGGACACGCCAGGTGCCACAGATGTAATAAGATATGACGCCAATAAGTATCCCAATGTTCTTTGTAAAAAAGGATATCACATGAAGCATGTCGATGTAAGTTATACTTCCTATAATTTAACTATCGATTTGTGTAATGAATTTATTAGCAAGTATTCTGATGTTATTCCAAAAGATTCAGCAGTAATATTTGGATCTTTTACTTCAGGAGCAAAAATAAGAGACGAACTTGTAGCAGCCTTTGAAAACGGTAATACACGTTTTAGTCCAACTAGATTGTTTCAGGGAAATCATGATCTTCTGTCCGCTCTGGTGGCAGGAAAATTAAAATTAGAAGGTATCAATACTAGTCTTAACGGTGCTTGTACCAGTAGCATGTTTAATCTTCATTTTGCTACCATGCTTATACAAACCGGACAGTGTTCGGCTGCAGTAGTTGGTAATTCTGAAATGCCTATAGAAGCTAAAATGCAATATCATTGGCAATGTACCAGTGCTATCTCTACATTAAACGGAGGATTCTGTGCTCCGTTTGATAAAAAAAGAGACGGGTTTCTGCAAGGCGAAGGAGGAACGATTTGGTTCATTTGTGATGAAGACACTTTGGTTAAAAATAATTTAACTCCGAAAGCTGTGATAAGATCCATAGCCAGCGGCGCCAAGGTTACTAGTATGACTGCTCACGATAAAACCTGCGAGAATCAACTAAGTCTAATAGATAAAGCATTAGAAATTTCTAATCTTTCAAAATCAGATATTGGATTCTTTAATGCTCATGCCACTAGCACTCTTGTCGGTGACGATATTGAAGTAGATGTTTTTCAAAAAGCTTTTTCGGATATTGATATACCCATAGTATCATTTAAAGGATACATAGGTCATACTATGAGTGCTTGCGGTCTTATTGAAAGTGCCTACGGTATTGAAGCAGCAAAACACGGATTCCTTCATCCTAATTATCAGTTATCGGATCCATTGACTGAAGATTCAAGAATTATTACTAGTAAAAGAGATTTGAATAAAAATACTTTTATGAAAACAAGTTTTGGTTTTGGCGGAAGATCTAATATAACTATTTTTGAAGTTCTTTAAACAAAGATTCTTTATACTGACGGAATAATTTAAGCTTTTTTAAAAGGATACTAGGCCAATGTAAATCTTGGATTTTAGTATCCTTTATTTCTGATATGTTAAATCCATAACTGAGCAATCCGAACAATAACCAACTGCTAGGTGTATTTTCATTGTATAATCCTACATTGTTGAATTCTTCTGCTAGTCCTAATGCTGTTTTGTAGTTCATGATATCTGTATACCATTCTCCATTCTCGTCAATACTATAACCATAATTCTTATAATTCTTGTCAAATTCACTTTTAAAATATCCGTTATGTTTAATATAAAGAGGATACCATAAATCATTAAATGGAGTATCTCTACACCAATCGTGAGTGCGTTTAACAGATTCAATAGTTTCACCAGGAAGTCCTATAATAAAACTACATGTAAAAGGAACTTCTTTATTCCAATGTTCGTAGTACAATTCTAATAAGAATTGTTTAACTACTTCTGGATTCATTCCTTTTCCAATAGATTTTCCGCTGGCGTGATTTAAAGTCTCGATTCCAAAAAATGCTGATCCCAGTCCTAATTCTTTTAACAGCTGAATTTGTTCTCTATGAGCATTTAACAAGTCGAGTCTGAGATAGGTAACAAATTTAATTTTAAAAGGTAACGATGTAATAACTTTGTGTAAAGATTCTAATTTCATTGTGGAATCATTAAACGTGTCGTCAGCTAAAAAATAATTTGTAGTCCCGAAGTTTTCGTAATTGTAAACCAACTCATCTTTGATTAGTTGAGGATCTCGTATATAATCAAATTTTTTCTTTCCATTTAAAGGATAAGAACAAAAATTACATTTAAAAATACAGCCTCTACTAATTTCTATAGGCAGTGTTTCTTCAGGTAATATGACGTCCTTTTTATCAAATTTATGATTAAGGATCGAAACATCGAAGTGATCGTTTTTACCATCGACGATAATTTGATTTTGTTTTTTAGAATATATTTTTTTTGGAAATTTATTTTTTAAAGAATTCAAATAAAGAACTACACTTTGTTCGCTGTACCCATGAAAAACAACATCAAATAATTCATCACCTTCAATGTGATAGCTATTAGCGCCGCCGCCTATTATTTTTAATTTTGGATATTGAAGTTTTATTGATTCTAAGAGTTCTCTTAAATTTGTAGGCAAAATTTGTTCGAAATTTCTTTCGGAACTTATAAATTTACCTTTGGTATTCTTGTTATGATAAAATGTAGTAGAGACACCTAGTGCTAATGTTTCGTTTGATATCAGCTTACAGAGTATTTCTTTTAATTCTTCAACTTTGAATAAATCAGTAAAATCGATTACCTGACAACTTATTCCGTTATTTCTACAATGATTGGCAACTTGATATGCTCCGATAGCCCTTTGCCATATTGGACTAGATACATTTGTAAGTAATACTAGCTCTGTGTTCATGGAAATATTTATAGTGGAATACAAGGCAATAAATATTATTTTAGGACTTAAAATGGATCGGGCATTTATAGATCAAGTTATAAACACTGTAATTAAAGAACAGAATGCTAAAAAAGATTTTTATTATGACTTAGATCTTTTTTTATCTGAAGAGTACATCGATAAGATGAAAATTCTTGGTTACAAGTATAGAGACATCAGATGGCTTCCTCTCGATATTCCAAAAATTGAATTTGACGATATAGAGGAATTTAAACACCTTTGGGAAAAAGAAAGTGTCAATATAGTAAGAGTTAAACCAGACGTAGCAGAACCTTGGAGTAAAGAAGATCATCCTTTCAAAGGGGAAAGTAGTTGGAATGTTCCTTCCTTCAGAGGATTACATCTTTTTGAAAATAAAAAAATTGCTCCTATCAGTGGAGACTCTTTCTGTGGAAAATTATATGAAGGTAATAATAGACAGCTTAAAAGAATTCTAGAACAAGTGTTTGATTATTTTCCTATTCATACAATGTTTTCTGTCTTTATATGGCAAAGCACTAGAGAAATTAAACCTCATAGAGACAGAGGATTTTTTTGGAAATGTCCAACAGAATTTAGAGTAATGTTACATGACGAAAACGATCAGCCTACATTATATGTGGCGGACGTAGAAAATAAAGACATTCATTATGTTGATTGCCCTGAAGAAACAAACAGTTTTTGTTGGAGTAATGGCACTCAGATACATGGGTCGGATTATTACGGTAAAAAGAAATGGATTTTGTGTATAGCAGGCGCTCAAAATTCTGTCGAAAGTGATAAGTTATTTCGACGAAGTATTGACAAGTATCGGGACAAATTAAATTATAAGTTAGATATATGATTGAAAATAAAGATGAATTGATTTTTCTTGCTAGAGAAAAATATAAAATAAATCAATTCAGTCATGAACATATGAATTCTAGTAAAACTAAATTAGGTCCAAGTTTTCAATCTAATGATCTTTGGACTGGTGCGTCATGGGCTCCTTCCACTCCTGTATCAAAAGATTATAAAGATAAATTTCAACAGTTAGGAAAGAAATACGAAGACCTTTCATGGACAGCATTAGATATACCTAAAATTGAGATAAGCGACTTTGCTGAGTTTGAAGAAATATGGAATAGAGAAAAGATAGAAATTCAAAGACTCTTGCCTAGTGAAGACGAACCTTGGAACAAGGAAGAGCACCCTTTAGGAGAAAACAGTAGTTGGAATCGTATAGAATTTGATGGACTACATATCACCTGTAATGCTACCTTGGATTTTAATATACACGACCTGTATGTAAACGGTAAGCTAAAAGCTCCTCAATACTCTAATGAAACAGGATTCAGACAAGGCAGAACTGCGCAAGGAACATTTACTAAAAAATTATATAAACACAAGTTCTTTTCAAACCTGCTTGTTCAAATAATGGATTATTTTCCAATAAGAGTTCTTAATAACGTTATGATATTAGAACCAAAAACAGATGTATTACCACATCGAGAGCAAACATGGGCATGGAAATGTCCTACAGAATTTAGAATAAGTCTTTACGATAGCAACAGTCAACCTACAATGTATCTAACACACATAGAGACTGGCACTACAAATTATGTAAAACTACCAACAAGTACTAATAGTTTTTGTTGGAGTAATGGAACACATATATACGGTATGGATTATTACAATCAAAAGAACTATCATGTTGTAGTAAATGCTATCTGGGACGATAAAAAGCTAGATAATTTATTAGAGAAAAGCGTAAGCAAATATGGGATATTTTTGGAAAAGAATTGAATTAGAAAATTTAGAAGTAATACGTAAAAAGACTTTAGATTTTTTATACAAAGAAACAGACCTTCTTGAAAAGATTAATTTCAGAGGGCCGTTTGTTAACTTGAAAAAATTTAAATTTTTAGATCGTATTCCAGAAATAGCACAATCGTTTAGAAAATTAGATTTGTTTCCAGACGATGCCAGTATATACGTAACTTATCAGAACAAAGATTCTGTGCCTCATAAAGATTATACGGATAGTATCGGACGTGTGAATATTCCTATTTTAAATTATGAAGGTAGCTACACAATATTTTATAATAATGTAAAAGCACAGCGATTAGTGTTGCCTACAGGTGCTCCATTTTATATGACATATAACAAAGACTATGTCGAAGCAGATAGAATGCCATTTGAGTTTCCTGCCATAGTTAGAATATCTGAAGGGCACGATATTTTTATGGATGAAACTAAGGCACCAAGAATTACTCTTACTATTTCTACTACTCCTGACGCAGGTCTTTTACTAGACGATTAAATTTCTTTATCTTCTATACTGATCTCTAAACCTCGTTGCGAAGCACTTAGTTCTACAAATATCCACAGACTTTGATTAGATTCTTCATTTATATATAAATCGAAGTTTTCTTTTGAATCAAAAACAATAGAACTAAAAAAAGTCTGTCCATTTTTATCTTCGCACATTGTGTGCTCTTTTTTTATAAATCCTGGGCGAGCAATTAAGTCTTCGACAATAAATCTGTACAGACTGTTGGTTCTAAGTTCGTGAACAAAATTAGGAATTGATTCCCAATCTTCTGTGTTTGTAGGTGTTATTTTTGCGATTCTTGCGTACATGGTAGTCTCCTTGAAAATATTTATAGACTAATAAAAAAAGTTAAATATTTTTTTGAAAGAAAATATGTATATTAGATATTACAAATTAACCTGCATGTCCGAACCTAAAATGAAAAGATTCAGAATAGTAACTACGCAAGGATTACCATTCGAACAACTAATGAAAAATTACAGCGTTAAAATGCCTGGATTTATAAGAGCAACTGATACTCATTTTGATGACGAACGATGGGAAATTGAAACAGAATGGGAAAGTAAGGAAAAATACGACGAAGCCCAGAAACATCCAATGCGTAAAATGTTCTGGAATAGATTCGAAGTAGAAGCAATGAGACACGACATTGACTTGATAGTAACGTCTAGTCTAGGAGAAGAGTGGAGACCTTTTGCGGATTTATTCGATTAAGAATCCAATTCTGATAGCAGTTTTAAAAGGCCAAACTTTATTAGCTAATAATTCTCTTTGATATGAATATTTGGCTGTTTGGCCTGCTTCAACTGTACAATCAGTATAAAATTTATATCTTGATACTCTGTAATTATTCCTGCCCATCCAGGCAAATATTCTGTCACTCATTCCTGTATTTTTTAAACTTTGACTGTTCTCATCGAAAACTCTGTACGACAAATAAAATCTGTTAAGTTTCCTTCTAATTTCCATTTCATCAAAAATTTCTTGATCAGTAAGTTTGAATACTTTAACTCCTTCATTGGAATACATAGTAGTAAGAAATCCTTGTCTACTAATCCAATGTCCCCACGCCCAACTGGGTGATCCAGAAGATTCTTTGGCTACAAGTACACCTATAAGATTTCCATCGGCCCAAACACCCGGAAAAAAGTACAAAGGATCCTTGAACCATTTTGGAGCACGTTCTAAAATCGCTTTATGCCAGTCGGGATCATAGTGACCGTTAAATAAGTATGGCCTTTCTGTTAGCAGATCAATAAATTGATCACAGTCATTAATGTCTAAAGGTCTGTAAGTTAATTTCATATTTGTATATATCTATGATTGATTATAATAAAAAATTTTATATTGTTTATAATGTCCTGACATTCTTTACTCCTAGGAGCGATTCTGTATATCCAGAATCCGAATTAGTACAACTTTATTCATTACTTATAAACTCCCCACACGTGGTTACTGTAGAAAATCATGTTGCTGAAAATAAACTGTCATCGGAATTAAGAGTAATATTTTGGAGTTTAGATTCTTATAATAACTGGGCTAGTGAAAATAGATCCAAGTATGACGAGCTAGTTGATCTAATACAACAAGTTAACAGCACTGATAGCAATGTGAAATTTGAACGATATACATCACTAGATAACTATATCAGTGCCTTCCCTTACACAAATTATTCAGATAAAAATAATTTAATTAACTGGACTCTTATAGATTTTCATAAACATTTTATGATAGAACACATATTACCCTTGGGTAAAATTAGAGAACACGTAGGCAATGGACAATTAGACATACCAGTAAATGTAAAAGGACAAGGATCAAGATTTATTAAAGAACGTACTAGTGATATTATTAGACGTCCACTTAGCAGTATATCTACCAAAGACAGAAGTTTTCCTAGACTTATAGCATATAGTTTTGAACAAACTTTAATTACCACGATGTACAAAAGTCCTTGGATTTACAGAAAATTAACTGACCTCACGGATCAAGTAGAGCAACTAGCATCAGAGTTTATCACAGATTGCGACAATGCTGCTGTATTAATAGGACATGAAAGTTTGGGAAAAGAGCTTACATTACATACACACAGAGTAGGAGATACGATACAATATAGTTTTACTATTTCGGTAAGATTAACTTTTAACGGGCCTGGAGCAAAATTAAAATTTTACAAACCTTTGTCTAAAAATGATCCTCAATTAAATCAATACTATTCTAATCCCATGTTATTATATGAATTAGTTAATGGCGAGACACCGGAAGAGATCATTATCAAAGACAGAACGAATATATTAGTTTTTTCAGCATCTTTAATACCACATACAGTAGAATACGATAACGATCTTTATTTGTTTTATGTGTACGATAATGTAACTTTTAAAGAAGATAAGTTTAATGAAATTATAAATCGTAGTTCAACAACATATTTCAGTAACTTAGATGCAGATTCTAGACTGTATTTTTACACTTACCAATAAAGTACTTTGGAATAATGATTGTCTATTACTAATTCAGGAATACAGATATGAGGTGGCAAAGATATTAACCATCTTACTATTGCTGCTACTTCTTCTGGTTTAGCCCATGCTATACTTTCATTCCAATCAAAATTTTCATATTGTTCTTTTCCAGGTTTAAAATCTGTTATGTATCGTAACATAGGTGTATCAGTTGCTCCAGGACTTACGCACATTACTTTGATTGGTTTATTTTTAGAGTAATTCAGTCCTAAACTAACATCTTTTAAGAATCTTTTCCCCAAAGCATACAAACTCTTATTCAATGCTTCTTTTGGTCTCACGTGTCTTTCAGCACTCTGACTGCTCATATTGATTATGATACCCTGTGACATTTTTTCATAGAATTTCAAGCACATATCTACCGGAACATTACCGTTGGCTTCTAACATTTTATAAGGGTCGTGGTGTAGAGCAGCAGCATTATTAACAAAGATATCAGGTGTATACTTTTTAACAAGGTAATCCCTAAAATCTACATCACACAAATCTCCTTGTTCTGTAGCATTTTTACTTCTCCCAACAGTGATAACTTCATAATCTTTAGACAGATCTTCAGCAATAGCCAATCCAATACCTTTAGTGCCGCCGGTTATTAATACTGTATTTTTCATATACGATTCCTTTACTCTACTTATTTAAATGTACGTGCTTTAAAAAATAAATATTCAAGTGAAGGAGTTTAAAAATGAATTTTACAACTATTACGGTATTTGAGAAAGAAGGAGCACAAGTAGAAGCTGAGATGTGGGCCACGCCAGGTTGGTTTAAAATGTCGCAGTGCTTTGTGTATGAAAACAATCCATATATTTCTAAAATGGATTTGAAAGCCAATCAGGAAGGGTCCTATTTAGAAGTTTATATAGAATACCATAGTAAGGAAGCGTACGAAGCGTGGCATGCAGAATGGAAACATATTCACGATGAACTACGATTTAAAGTTATGGAAAATTTAAAGACTAGGGGAATAGACAATAAGCTTTATTGGCCGGATCAAGGAATCCCAGCACCCGAAAATGAAACAGCATATTCTTTAGATCAATTTGTAAGTAAAATTACCAATTAACGTTTACTTAACAGCCATCCTATATATCCTTCAACATCGATTTCCCACCAACGATGTTGAAGGATTAATCGTCCTGGATGAGCATGATGATTATTGTGCCAACCAAAACCCATACCTAACCATCCTAACCAAACATTATTTCTACTTTGATCATCTGTGTCATAGGTCCTATATCCTGATCTATGACACCAATAATTCACTGCTCCTAATCTAAAAAAGTCTATAGCGTATGCTAGACAATACATTAGTAACCATATAGGATTTACTATGAGTAGTATCAAGCAAAAAGAATAGATAATTTTATAATGGTGTTTATGAAAGAAAACAAAAAACGGATCTCGCATCTGTTGTACAGCTATCTTTTTAGCCCAACGATGCTGTAAGTAATACTCTTCGTTACTGCCTTGCGGAAAAGTCCAAGCATAAAAAACTTTCCAGGCACTGCTTTGGTTAGGACTATGTGGGTCCAATGGATCGTCGGCTTGAATATGATGTAGCTTATGTTGAATAGTCCAATAGGTTAAAGGTCCGATGGCAGCTAATGTTGCTAAAATACCCAACATCCATCTAACTGGTGTAAACGTTTCAAATTGGCCGTGCGCAAAATATCTATGTGCTGCTACACCGTTACCAACAACACCGATTATAAACCATAG
>Ga0315900_10007679_pt1 | contig 14072 bp, 16 predicted proteins | sample LakEriMetagenome_FD_203521 | JGI IMG/M metagenome (GOLD analysis project Ga0315900, IMG submission 203521) | Freshwater fungal communities from buoy surface, Lake Erie, Ohio, United States - Buoy 12 MA114 | ecosystem: Environmental > Aquatic > Freshwater > Lake > Lake biofilm | place: USA: Lake...
GCCTTCCCCCTAAACAAATCAAAAAACCCGCTCACCACATCCGCAATACGCCCCCCCTCAGTCACGCCGGTTGGCATTCACCGCACCACCCGGCACCACGGGAAAGGCAGCAAGGCTTTTTTCCACCAGATTAGGCAGGCTCTGGCAAAGCTCAGAAACGCGGGGCATATCGCGCGCCACGCACGCCTCCTCCAGGGAAGACGCTATCGAACGCAAGGCGGCCGCACCAAAAGTGCCAGCCGCGGATTTCAGCCCATGGGCTTCTTCTTCAATCACCGAAACATCATCGGTCGCGGTCAGGCGCGCCACACGCGCGCGGGTCTCAACGGCAAAAACACCAATCAGCCGCGGCAGCCGCCCGGGGCCGACGGCCGCGCGCAATTCCTGCAAGGTGGTATGGTCAATCAGAGTCGGGCCGGCCGGATCAGGCTCATCCGCTGCAACGCGCGGCCGGCGAGGCCGGTTTTCCAGCACATCGGAAACCGCAGAAAGCAGCGCGGTCAGGTCCATGGGCTTCGCCACATGCGCATCCATGCCGGCGGCAAGGCAGCGCGCAACCTCATCCGGCATGGCAGCGGCGGTCATGGCAATGATCGGCACGCGCCCGGCGGGGCCTTCCAAGGCGCGGATTGCGGCTGTTGCGGCAAAGCCATCCATGCGCGGCATGCGCACATCCATCAGCACCAGATCATAAGCGGCAGTGCGCGCAGCGCCCAGCGCCTCTTCACCATCGCGCGCCAAATCCACCGCATAGCCGGCCTTGCGCAGAATGGCTGCGGCAACAAGCTGATTGGCCTCCCCATCTTCTGCAATCAGGATACGCCCGCGCGCCCCTGGCAGGGGTTTTGCCAGGGCGGGTTTGGGCAAAAGCGTACTCGGCGGGCGGCCCGATTCGGCAATGGGGCGCAGCGGAATCTCGAAGGAAAAGGTGGAACCCTTGCCGGGCGTGGAGGCCAGCACAATGCGCCCGCCCATCAGCCCCACCAGGCGCTTGCAGATCATCAGGCCAAGGCCAGAACCGCCATAGCGCCGCGCGGTTTCCGGCCCACCTTGCGCGAAACGCCCAAATAGCCGCGCCTGCACTTCGGGCGGCATGCCAATCCCCGTATCGGCCACGGCAAAGCGCACCTGGCCATTCGCCTCGGCCCGTTCCACGCGAATGCCAACACCACCAACGGCAGTGAATTTCACCGCATTATCGGCAAGGTTCAGCAGCACTTGCCGCAAGCGCCGCGCATCGCCAATCACCCGCGCGGGCAAAAGGGGGTCAATGCTGGCGGAAAGCCTGATGCCCTTTTCCGCCACGGCCGGCGCCAGCAGATCCAGCACTTCGGCAACCGGCGCCGCCAGATCAAAGGCTTCTTCCTCAATCGCCAGATGCCCAGCTTCAATGCGCGACAGATCAAGCATTTCATTGACAGTCGCGAGCAGCAATTCACCGCAGCGCCGGGCAGTTTCCGCATAGGCGTGCTGTTCGGCATCAAGTGTCGTGTCCAGCAGCAGCGAAATCGTACCCATCACGCCATTCATGGGCGTGCGGATTTCATGGCTCATGAAGGCAAGGAAGTCGCTTTTCTCGGCATTGGCGCGTTCTGCGGCACGGCGGGCGCGTTCCGCATCGCGGGCGAATTGCTCGCGTGCCGAAACATCATGCTGAATGCCGAAAATATAGCGCACTTCACCATCATCACCGAAAATCGGCGATAGATGGAGTTCATTGACAAAGCGCGATCCATCCTTGCGGTGATTGACGAGTTCCACGTCAATCGCCTTGCCTTTTTCGATTGCTTCCCGAATGGCGCGGATATGGCGCGGATTTGTCCCCGGGCCTTGCAGGAAGCGGCAATTGCGCCCGATCACTTCTTCTTCGGTGTAGCCGGTGATGCGAAAAAAGGCCGGATTGGCATAGATGATGGGGCAATCTGGCAGGTTCGGATCGCAGATCACAATGCCCGTTGGTGTCGCGAGCACGGCAGCACTCAGCACGCCCTGCAAGGGCGTCGGCAATTGGGCCGCAAGGCTATTCGCTGTAGGAGACGAGCGCTTCGAATGGGACATCGAGCTTCTTCCTCCCGTCAAGAAAAGAAAGTTCAATCAGCGCAGCGGCGGCTGGCACAACAGCACCCGCCTGGCGCAGCAGGCCGATGCCCGCCGCCATGGTGCCGCCGGTTGCCAACAGATCATCCAAAATCACCACGCGTTGACCGGGGCTGACGGCATCGGCCTGCATTTCAATCCGGTCCGAGCCGTATTCCAGCGCGTAATCAAGGCCGATACGCTCGCCTGGCAGCTTGCCGCGCTTGCGGAGCATGATGAAGCCAAGCCCCAATTCCAGCGCAAGCGGTGCGGCAACCAGAAAGCCCCGGCTTTCAACGCCGGCCAGAAGATCGGGCTTATGGGGGCTGATCGCGCGCGCCATGCGCGCCATGGCAGTGCGCCAAGCCGGGCCATGCCGCAGCAGGGTGGAAATGTCATAGAAAAGAATGCCCGGTTTCGGAAAATCCGGGATGCCGCGGATATGCGCCTTGAGATCAAGCTGGTCGTTTGTGTCTGTCACGTTTCTGCGCTGTCTTTGTGTCTGCCGTATCAATCAGACCCCGCCGCTTTGACGGATGAAGCCTGGCTGAGCCCTTCCTGGATGATCATAACTACGTGACAATTCAAATGTCCAGTAAAGTTGACACTAGTGGCAAATTTTCCCGCCCGTTCCTATTTGCGGGCAATGTCAAAACCAACGCTCGCCGGGATTATCGGCATCATCGGCTTCCTGGTCTATGTCGCGGCCGTCATAATCCTTGCGGATCATGTACTTGGCACGCATTGGACACTGGAATTCATCTATTTCGCGCTGGCGGGAATTGTCTGGGTATGGCCTGCCAAGGCGCTCATTATCTGGGCGGCCAGGTAGGAATTCAGTTCAAGCCCCTTCCCGGGAAGCTAATTGGGTGATCTGGCCGCGCATGGCATCCAAAAGCGCCGTCACCCGCCCGCCACTGCGTTGGATGACCGAGGCATACTCACTGCGCGTCGTCAGGCGAAGGGATGTGCCTTCCGCGATCATATCCACCACCTTGGGCTGGCCCGCGATTTCCGCCACGCGCCAATCCAGCGCGAATGGCGGCGTATTGGGGCGTTCGACCAGGGTGCTGACCAGCGCATCCTCCTCGGTACGCTGCTGGGAACGCCCTAGCGCGAATTTCACGCCGCGATATTCGCCAAAGCGTGATGAGAGGTTGCGGATGATGATTTCATCGAACAGCTTGAGGTATTCCTGCAATTCCGCCGGCGTTGCCTGGCGCGTATGGCGGCCCAGGATGAAGCGCCCGGTCCCTTCAATATCAATTGCGGCGCGAAGGATGCCTGCGACCCGATCTCGCCGTTGCCCCTGATTCATGCGGGGGTCATTGATGGCATTGACCAATTCCCGCCCCGCCTTATCCACAAAAGCGGCAGCACGGTTGATATCAATTTGCTGCGCATGCGCCGGGCCGCTGACAAGGCCAACAAGGCTGGCAAATATTTCACGTCGGGTGATCGGGAATTCGGACATCATCGGGTCTCCAAGCCATGCTGTGCAAAACCAAAATGAACCCAAGGCGCGACAGCGCCGCCGGGCGCATACCTGTTGCGAATTTCAAACGCGCGAATCGACTGCGACATTCATACGCCGCGCTTGGAATGCCGCAGCTGATGATTGAACGAACGGTCGCCTGAATGAATGAGCGGCTTGCGCCCGCGTAGAGCATCGGCGAGGTATTTGAACGGCAGGCCAGGGCGTCTTGTCGGCTCCGCTTCCGGGCAAAGGCCTCGTCGTACGCAGCTCACGCGGCATGTTTTCCGACCTCCTTGGCGCTTGATCCTCTGCGCCAGAAGGTCACGGCGAGCGCGACAAGCCACACAAGGGCGAAGGGTGGCACGGCGGCGCTCAGGGTATTCAGTGCCGGCGCAATGGTTCGAAAGGCCGTAAGCGCGAAGGCAATCCCAAGCACCGCGCTGATGATGGCGTTGATCCTCATGTCCAGCTTTTGGAAGACCAGCCCGAGCGAGATCAGCCAAAGGCCCGAGACAAGCTGCACGCCCAGTAGTTCCCCCACCCCGCCCGCATAGGCGTTGAGCGTCATGTAGTTCATCTCGATGATGGCGCGAGTCGCCGGGTCGGGTGTCGCCACGTAAAGATCGGCCAGCATCGGCATGGTGGTCAGCCATCGAACAATGCCGAGCGTCTTCAGGATGCCTGCCGCAATGGCGAAGGCCGCCATGGTGTCGGCCAGCATGCCGCCGGCACCATGCGCCATCGCGAAGCGCCGCAAGGCTATACCGAAGGGCACCATGGCGACAGCGGTCAATAGATAGCCCCAATAACCAACCTGAATGGCGCTGGGATTAGCCGCGACAAGGGGAAGCGCCTGGTTTGCGGGCAGCCTCAAACTGGCGGGCCAGCCGATCGCCTGCCCCAGCACGATGACGGGGATCAGGAAAAGTACCAGTTGGGACAAGGTCAGAAGCACCAGGGCGATGGTTTCGGCGCGGGTCATCGGCGTGGTAGCTGGCTTGTCTGGCATGGCATATTCCTGGCTGCATTGACTTCAAGGATGAATGGCGAAGCTTGGTGGCCGCCGCAGAAGCATTCGCCTCTGGCGACGGCCATGCCAGGGTCGCTGAGACAGCGTCAGAACCTGTAGCTGAGGCCAAGGCCGAAGCTTATTTGGTTTTCATCACCTTCGCGGGAGACGATGGGGCTGTCCGCAGCATCGCCCAACAGGCGCCGGAGAGTAACCAACCCAGTGACGCCCCAGCCGCCGGAGATTGTGTAATTTGCCGTAAGCGTGAGGCCGACATCGCGGATGCCACCGCTGGCCTTGTATTCCGGCAGGCCACTCGCGGTGGCGCCAGCCCGTGTCACACCGAAGAATGTCTGATTGTAGCTATCGCTGGCATAGGACGCGAGTGCGATGGCACGGAGCCGCAGCCGATCGGTGGGGTCGAAGCGATAGCTGCCACCAAAAAACAGCAGGCCGCCGGATGCGGTCGAAGAAACATCATGGTGATACTCCAATTCAATCGCGGCTTCGTCGCGCCTGGTGAGAACATCGCGAAAGGGCAGCCGCATGAAGGCGCCGGCTATGGTCCCATCGTCAATATCGCCGAGCCGCTTGACACGTTCATTCTCGACGTCGGAGCGGCCACGGCGCTGACCCAGAACCGGGCCAGCTTCGATGCCAGACCAGGGTAAGACATTGGCACGCGCGCCAAAGCCGCCGGCCAGCGTGGCAGTTTCGATGTAAAAAGTATCGTAAGCGAGGCGCGCGGCGATGAGAGGGCCGACCGTCCGGTCGCTCGAGCCCTGATACTCTGGGGTAGAGAGGGCACCGAGCGCAAAGAAACCCGAAATGCGCGGGTCAGACTGGGCCATGGCCGGGGCGGCGAGACCCGTCAGCAAAAGGGGTGCTGCGAGAGCGACCAGTGGGAAGCGGCTGTTTGCATTCATCTACTCAGGACCTTTCGGTTAAAACGGCGATGCCGGTTATGCGAGGCATCGACACTGCAGATGCGGAGACGAAGCACTCACCTAAATTTAGTTTAACATTAAACTGACCAATGTCCAGATAAATTTCTTGTAACAAAGTGTTACTCAGATATTGTTACAGCGCAGGCGACTGAACTGCGGGGTCAGGGAGTTTTCGCGTGGGGTAGGGTCAGCCGACGCCACGCAAAAACATTTCGAAATAATACGCTAAAGTGGGTCGCGGGAACCGAAGGTGAACCGAAAACCGACTAAACCAGAGGCGGCAGCCTTTCGTCACCATCGGCCCGCATGGCGCATGCCGTCACGATAAGCGCAATGAGGTCATCTGCCACTTCCTGCGCGCGATCTTCGGGATTCCATAGATCTCCCCCCGTGCCTTCGGCACGCAGGGCGCAGAATCCATGAACGGCGGCCCAGGCCAGCGTGAGCCTTGCGCGCAAGGCACGGCCATCAGCGCCCGGCACATGCGCGGCCATGGCTTCCGCAAGCGGCGCCCAGGAATCCCGGACCGCGCACTGCCATGCTGTGTCAGCGGTATCCAAAAGATCGGTTCTGAACATCAGGCGAAAATGCGCCGGATTGTCGCGCGCAAAAGCCATATAGCCAAAGCCTGTGGCGGCAAGGCGGGCGCGGGCATCGGCACCGGGCGGCAGGGCGGCTACCGCATCCGTCATCGAATGCGACAGGCGAAGATTTCCTTCAGTGGCGAAGCTTGTCAGCAGGCCGCGCAGATCGCCGAAATGCGGTGCGGCCGCAGAATGGGAAACGCCAGCACGGCGCGCACATTCCCTTAGGCTGACAGCATCCGGCCCGGCCGCCAGTACAATATCGGCCACCGCATCAAGCAGCGCGCGGCGCAGCGCGCCGTGGTGGTGTTTGCCCTTGGGCTTGGCCGTGACCGTCATGCCGCGACCAAGGTGTGTGATGATTTGCTTGACAATGGAAAATCCTGGCGGTCATAAACTGACCATTGGAAAGATAATGGTGGCTCATGGAACCTGCAATAGTCTTTTCGGCGGCCAACAACCTTGCCATGGCGGGATGGTTGGCCATGCTGGTCGCCCCTCGGTCGCGCCTTGTGACTTGGTGGATTTGCGGCCTTGGCATCCCCGGGCTTCTGGCGATGCTCTATGTGCTTTTCATGCTGCTCTACGCGCCGCAAGCGGAAGGGGGCTTCTCATCCCTGGCCGAGGTCGCCCTGCTGTTCCGCAATGATGGCGTATTGTTGGCGGGCTGGGCGCACTATCTTGCCTTCGACATGTTCATCGGCGCCTGGATGTGCCGCATCGCCGCAGCCGAGCAAATGAATGCCTGGCTCGTTCGGCTCTGCCTGCCACCAACATTCCTGGTTGGGCCGGTTGGGCTTCTGCTGTTCCTGATCCTGCGATTTTTCCTCGTGAGGCGCTTTGGCCCATGGCAACCATCATGACAAAATTTCGGGCGTTATTTGCAGCGTTGAATCAACGCCAGCCTATCCTTGCGCGTCTGGGCTGGGTGATGCTGATCATCGTGGTACTTTGCCTCATGGCGGCGGTGATTGATGGCCGAACGATCAATGGCGTTTCGGTTTGGGTGAAGCCCGCCAAATTCGCTGCATCCTTCGTCGCCTGGTTTTGGACCATGGCCTGGGCCTGGGGGGTGCTTGCGCCTGCAGCGCGCGACGGTTGGGTGGCGCGGATTGTCCTGTGGGGGACAGTCCTGGCAGCGACTTTCGAGCAAGGCTGGATCCTGTTGCGCGCTGCACTTGGGCTACCGAGCCATTTTGCCACAGACCGCGTTGGCGAGATTGCCTATCGGCTGATGGGGCTCGGCGCCATGACCCTGGTCTTTTTGGCGCTCTTGCTCGGCATATTGGTCCTGCTGCGTGGCGATCAGCAGCAACCCAAGAATTGGCGGCTCGCGGTCGGGCTTGGCCTGGCAATCACCGGAATTCTTGGGGGCGTCACCGGCGCCACGATCTCAACCGTGACAACACCCTATATAGGCGGCACCATGACGGATGCTACGAATTTCGCGCCGTTCTTCTGGTCGCGCGATGGGGGCGATTTGCGCACCGCACATTTTCTTGCCGTGCATGCCATGCAGGCGCTTCCAGCGCTTGTGCTGCTGATGCAATCTGTAAAGCCGGCTGGTGTAGGGATTGCCGCCTGCCTGTGGATTGCCCTGACAGGCGCGGCCTATGCTGCGGCCTTTGCTGGGGTCTCACTATCGCCGTAGCGCGGTTTTCGATTACGCTTCGGCAGGGAAACCGCGTGAACGGGCGCCCGTGATTGCCGAAAAATCCAAAGCCTCGCGGAGCCTAGTGGTCCGATCGCCGCTGTCGGTTCCCGACAGCCGCGTGAATCGGCCCACCAGATATACGGCTAGTGGTGCGCGGGGCCATTTTTGGCATGGGATAGGTCAGCATGAATTGCACCACTAGAGCACACAAAACGCGCAAGGTGACCGGCCTGGACAATCCCCTGCCCCGCCGCGGGAGGAGTATGGGTGTTCCACATCCGGCACGAGGCACGGCTTGGCACCGAAAAATGGCCCAAACAAACGGGACCAAGGTTCTGGAAGAATGCCCGGGCAGATAACCGGGGCGATTGGTCGGAGTGAGAGGATTCGAACCTCCGGCCCCTGCGTCCCGAACACAGTGCTCTACCAGGCTGAGCTACACTCCGAGGCCGACCGTGACGTCTGCGCGGCTATAGCGGGCGGGGGAGAAGGCCGCAAGCGGGCGGGAAATAGACCACCGAGGGCACTTCAAGTATTCCCGAAGCCTGATGCACCCCCCATTTAGATGGCGAATTGTTGAACGCTGTTATGAGAACTCTGAAATACGCTCTGCCGATCCTGCTTTTCCTTCCCTTCGCGGCCGCGGCCATGACCGCAGCGGATAAGATCAGCGTCCGGCGCAATGGCCTGAAAGCGGTTGGGCATCAGATGGATCAAATCGAGGCACTGCTTGACCAGCGGGCCGATCCACGCGCGGCTGCCGACTCTATTGCCCAGATGATGCGCTTTTTTGAGGGCATGCCAGCACTTTTCCCGCCCGGCAGTGGTGAGGGCGAAACCCGCGCGCGGACCACGATCTGGTCCGATGCAGGTGGATTTGCCACAGCAAATGCCAAGATGATCGACAGTCTCCGCGCCCTTGAGGCCTCGGCGAATATGGGTGACCGCGCCGCCCTGAACGCGGCGTTTCAGCAAGCTGTTGCCACGTGCACCGCCTGCCATCGTCCCTTCCGGAGTCGCAGCCGATAGCCCTGCGCTACGCATGGGCGCCTAAAACAACCGGATGAACAGGAATACCGCCGCCCCGGCCAACACAAGCAAGCCAAGGGCAAGCTGGCCGGATGCCAGGCGCGGCGCCTTGGCGCCTTCGGGCAGCAATTTCTCACCGGTCAGCATCGGCATGACCAATTCATGCCCTTTCACGAGCTTATAGAGCATAATCGCCAGCACATGCAGTGCAATGGCCAGCAGCAGATAGCGCTGCACGGCAAGATGCAGCGCGGAAAGCGATTCTGAGGTCGCCTCATCCACCTTCAGCGCTAAGGGGCCGTGCTGAGAATAGCTGAAACCCGGATCGTGACTGGCAAAAAGACCGCTGAAAGCCTGGGTTAGAAGCAGCGCCAAAAGCACCACCACCATCCAGCCACCGGCTGGGTTATGGCTGGTTTCCGTGTCTCGATCCCGCTTTGCGATCCGCCCCAACTGACGCAGCGCAGCCAGGGGTGACTTCAGGAAATGCATGAAGCGCGCATTCTCAGACCCGAAAAACCCCCAAAGGATGCGAAACAGCACGAGCGTAAGAATCGCGTAGCCAGAGACATAATGCAGCCCCCAGGCGCCGCTTTTGGCACTGGCGAAGGAGAGTGCGACAAGCAGGATCAGGGTCCAATGGAATAGCCTGACGGGGCGGTCCCAAATGCGGATTCGGGTGCTATCTGGGCTCATGATCACCTGCCGGCTGATAATGGCACGATTGGCCTTGTTGCAGGCCCATGACAAGGGACTTAGAGAAGGTTCTTAAATTCCAGGCCATGGCGGTTCTTTCCTGGCATTTAAGGCGCGGCGGGGGGATTGCAGCATGAATGAGCAGAATGCCGGCGGTAGCAGCGCAAAGAAGCTGATCATCCCGGCTTTGCTGCTGGTGCTGGCGATACTCGTCTTTCTCGGCTGGCGCGGCGTTTTTTCCCCGAACCCCTCTGGTGTGACCGGCACGGCGCGCACCCCGGTGGCCGAAGCGCCGGCCAGTGCCGCCGGCCCTGGTGGCGCAGGCCAGGCGGCGCGCCCCGCGATTCCCGCTGCCCCTGCCCCACCTGATCTTGCGGCTCCCGGTACTGAAGCTGCCCGCCCCGATCCCAGTGCCGCTGCCCCGGCCACCGCCATGATCCCGCCGCGCTTCGATGTGGTACGGGTCGGAGCCCGTGGCAGCGCCGTGGTGGCCGGCCGTGCCGCGCCGGGCGCTGAGGTGATTCTTTTCGCCGATAATGGTCGCGAATTGGGCCGCGCAAGGGCCGATCGGCGTGGCGAATTTGTCATTCGGCCCGCCGATGCTCTGCCGCCCGGGCCGATGGAGCTTAGCCTTCGCGCGCGACTTGGTGATCAGGAAATGGCCGGGCCGGATACGGTAGTGCTGGTGGTGCCCGATACCGCGGCGCAAGTCGCCGAAGCGCCGCGCCCAGCCCCGGCAGCGGCCCCAGCCCAGGCTCCCTCTGGGACGCCGCAAGCCCAACCAGCCCCGCCTGTAGCCGCGGAACCCCCGGCGCAAACCCAGGCCCCCGCCCCCACAGGCCCCTTGGCCGTGCTGATTCCGGGTCGGCCAGAAGCCGCTGGTCCGCGCCTTTTGCAGGTGCCGGAACCTGCCCCGCCGGCTGGCGCCGCGGCGCGGCTTGGCATTGATTCCGTTGAATATGACCAAAGCGGGTCTATGCGCTTTGCCGGCGGCGCGCCGCCCGGGACCAGACTCAGGATTTACGTGGATGATAGGTTCATCGGCGACGCGGTGGCGGATGCGCTTGGCCGCTGGGCCTTCCAGCCGGAAAACCAACCCTCTGTCGGGCGCCATCGGCTCAGGGTGGATCAGATCTCACCTATCGATGGGCGCGTGATATCCCGCGCCGAGGTGCCCTTCCAGCGTGAAGAACTCCCGGCCGAGGCCTTCGCGCAGCAGCGCATCGTGGTGCAACCGGGCAATAACCTGTGGCGCATTGCCCGGTCCACCTATGGGCGGGGCACGCGCTACACAGTCATTTACCAGGCCAATAAGGATCAGATCGTTGATCCCAATAAAATCTATCCGGGTCAGGTCTTTACATTGCCAACCGCCCAGCCGGCGCCGGCGGCTTCCAGCCGGTCCAGATAGGGATCAAGCGCAAGCACAAAGCGCACCAGGGCCGCGACCAATTCGGGCGCATTGGTCGGCGGCACCAGTGCCAGATCGGCTTCAAAGCGTATCCGGTGATCGGGGGTGAGCCCCATACGCCAGCCCTCCGGCAGGCCAGGGTTCAACGCGGCCAGGGTGGCGAAGCTTGCTTGGCGCAAATCCCGCCCTTCGGCAGTGGAGGGGATGCGCGCGGCATCGGTTTCCACCACCAGCCCTTCGGCGCTGAGCTCTGCCCGGCAACGCCTTCCGCGCCAATCAAAGGTGAATTCCAAGGGGCGGTCTGCCTGCCTGGGGGCAAGGCGGCCTTCGGGGTCTATGGCCAGTTGGCCAAGGGTGATCACGTCCATGGGCTACAGTTTTGTGCAATTTTGGTAAAAACACTGTAAGCGGGGCCGCATGGCACTCGGACAAAGTCTTCGCATGGTTCTCGCCCGGCCTCATCCGGCGGCGAAACCCTTCCTGATCGGCGGCGCGGCGGTAGCGCTGCTGGGCGGCGCGCTGCTTGGCGGCTTCCTGTTTTGGCTTGGCGTGGCTTTCACGCTGTTCTGCCTTTACTTCTTCCGAGACCCGGAACGCATCCCCCCCGCGCGCCCTGGCCTGGTGCTGGCGCCGGCGGATGGGCATGTGGTGTCTGTCATGCCGGCCAAGCCGCCCGTCGAGCTTGGAATGGGCGAAGAAACGCGCTGGCGCATCGCGATTTTCCTCTCAGTCCTTGATGTGCATGTGAACCGCATGCCCTGTGATGGCACGGTGACGCGCATCGCCTATCACCACGGCAAATTCCTGAGCGCCAATCTGGATAAGGCGAGTGATGAGAATGAACGCAATGCACTTGCGCTGCGGCTGCCCGATGGGCGCGACATTGCGGTGGTGCAGATTGCCGGGCTGATCGCGCGGCGCATCCTATGCGATGCCAAGGTGGGTGATGCGGTGCAGGCGGGTGATCGCTTCGGCATTATCCGTTTCGGTAGCCGCACGGATATCTACCTGCCGCCCGGTGTCGAGCCCATGGTCGCCGTAGGCCAGACCATGATCGGCGGAGAGACGGTTTTGGCGGAGTTGCAGGCGCGATGAATACTGAGCGCGAGGCGGGTTCTTCAGCGCGCATGCGGCGGTTGCGCCGTCGCTTTCGCCCGCGCACACGCCCGCGTTTTGAAGGGCAATCCTTCAATCGCCTGATCCCGAATATCATGACCATGCTGGGGCTTTGCTGCGGGCTGGTCGCGATCCGCGCGGCCTTTGAACAGCGCTTCGCCGAAGCGGCCGTCTTGATTGTGGTGGCGGGCGTGATTGATGGGCTGGATGGGCGGTTGGCGCGGCTGTTGAAGGCGACTTCTCGTTTCGGGGCAGAATTCGATAGCCTCGCGGATTTTCTATCCTTCGGTGTGGCGCCGGCGCTCGTTTTGTATCTCTGGGCCTTGCAGGATTATCGCGGTATTGCGTTTGCGCCCGCCTTGCTGTTTGCGGTGTGTTCCGCGCTCAGGCTTGCGCGCTTTAATGCGGCGCTGGATGTCGGGCCGGCGCCGAAGCCCGCCTATACCTATAATTTCTTCACTGGCGTGCCGGCGCCAGCCGGGGCGGGCTGCGCGCTGTTTCCGCTTTTCGCTGGGCTGTTTTTTATGCAGGTGGAAATGCCCCTGCTGGCCAATATCATGCGCAACCCGGTGCTGGTCGCGGGCATTCTGATCCTGGTGGGCGGGCTCATGGTGAGCACGCTGCCAACCTGGTCCTTCAAGAATTTCAAGGTGCCGCGCGCGGCGGTGCTGCCGCTGCTGCTTGGCGTTGGCTTCTACATGGCGCTTTTGTTCGCTGAGCCCTGGGGCGCGCTTGCCATGGCGGGCATGATCTACCTTGGCATGCTGCCCTTTTCGGTGCGGTCCTATCTGCGGTTGAAGCAGGAAGCGGAAAGCCTGCTGGAACCCGTGCTGGTTGCCGATAATGGCAAGGGAAATGCCGCGCCCTGATGCTGCGCGGGCGGCTTGAATTGCCCCTGGGGGGGCAGCGCATCAGCATTACGGGCGGGCCCTTTGATGCCATGCCGGCAGGTGCCCGCGGGCTATGCCTGGAAGCGCGTTCCGCGCGTTTGGCCGAAGCTGAATGGCAGCTTGATGTGCCGGATTTCGGCCTGCCCGATGAGGCGGCTTTGCGCACGGTATTGGCAGATATGCTGGAAGCGATGCGCGCGGCACCCGATGGCGCCTATCACATCGGCTGCAAGGCCGGGCTTGGGCGCACCGGCACGGCCATGGCTTGCCTTGCCATCCTGGCCGGCGCGGTAGAGGGCGACCCGGTTGCCTGGCTCCGCGCAGCCTACAATGCTGAGGCGATTGAAACGCCCGCGCAGGAAGACTTCGTCCGCCGCTTTGCGCGCGCGGGTTTGGCCCGTTAAGATCGTTTCAACGTCAGGAGAAACGCGATGCCCCAAATCCTCGATCCCCAGATCATCGCCGATTATGACCGTGATGGCGCGGTGGTGATCCGTGGCGCCTTTGCGCCGCATTGGGTTGAGCTGCTCGCCGCCGGGGTGGAGCGCAACCTGCGAGAGCCCGGCCCCTTCGGCAAACGCTATACGCCGGAAGGCAAGCCCGGCATGTTCTTTGGCGATTACTGTTCCTGGCAGCGCATTGCGGAATATGAGGCGTTCTTGCGCCATTCCCCCGCCGCCGCCATTGCCGGCGCGCTGATGCAAAGCGGCAAGGTCAATCTGTTTCATGAACATGTGCTGGTGAAGGAACCGGGCACGGAAGAACCGACACCTTGGCATAATGACCAGCCCTATTGGACGGTGGAGGGCTGGCAGGTGTGTTCGCTCTGGATCCCGCTTGATCCCGTGGCACGGGAGAATGGCGTTGAATATGTTGCGGGGTCGCATCGGCGGGGCGAATGGTTCAAGCCGAAGCGCTTTGCCGATAGCGCCGACCATCCTTCTGACGATCCGCGCTTTTTGCCGGTGCCGGATGTTGAGGGGAATCGAGGCGATTACACCTTGCTGGGCTGGGATTTACAGCCGGGCGATTGCGTGGCCTTCCATGGGCTGACGTTGCATGGCGCGCCGGGCAATCGCAGCGGCAAGCTGCGGCGCCGCGCGGTTTCCGCACGGTGGACGGGCGATGATGCGGTGTTCACGCGCCGCAAGGGGATAGAAAGCCCGCCCGCGCCGGCGAATGC
>Ga0315900_10007681_pt1 | contig 14069 bp, 11 predicted proteins | sample LakEriMetagenome_FD_203521 | JGI IMG/M metagenome (GOLD analysis project Ga0315900, IMG submission 203521) | Freshwater fungal communities from buoy surface, Lake Erie, Ohio, United States - Buoy 12 MA114 | ecosystem: Environmental > Aquatic > Freshwater > Lake > Lake biofilm | place: USA: Lake...
GCTATTTCCAGAACATCGTGCCCTGCGGCATCACCGACAAGGGCGTGACGAGCATGGCGAAGGAGCTCGGGGAGCCGGTGGACATCGAGGCCGTGAAGCAGCGCCTGAAGCTGGAGCTGGCGGATCTGTTCGACGTGGAACTGGTGGAAGTCCCTTGAGCATGGAAGGTGCGCTCCGGACGCTGGCCTTGCTGCTTCTTGCGGTGCTCACGGCCCGCACCCTCCACTGGTACCCGCTCCTCCCCGACCCCTTCCCCATCCACTTCAACGGGGCCGGCGAGGCCGACGGCTGGGCCGCGAAGAACCCCGTGGCCTGGGCGCTCGCACCGTTCGCGGGCATCGCGCTCGCGGCCCTGATGGGGCTGCTCGCGGCGAAGCTGCCCGGCATGGCGGCCCGCTCCCCAGGGTCGGTGAACATGCCCGTCAAGGCCCGATTCCTGGCGTTGGACGAGGCGGGCAGGGCAGCGGCGCTGGCACCCACCGCCACCTACCTACGCTGGGTGTCGGCCTGTGTGGCCGGGCTCTTCCTGTACATCGTGGAGGGGATCGGCCGCATGGCGACCGGCGCCTGGGACAGCCTTCCCTCCTGGCCCGTGCTCGTGTTCGTGGCCGTCATCATCGGCGGGCTGCCGTTGCTTATGCGCGCCTCTCGGCGGGCGCTCGAGCAGGCACGATAGCCCTGGGCACGTGCCGCCGTACCTTCGGCGCTAACGCCCCGCCATGCGCATCCTGAAGAAGATCCTGCTCTGGACCGTCGGCCTCCTCGCCACGCTGATCGCCCTATCCTACCTCACCGGCAACGGGCACCTGGTGCGGGGGGTGCGCTTCACCTACCTCATCGGCCGCACGGCGCCCGAGATCGACGACCGCGACTTCTTCCCGTACAACACCATCGCCGCGACCAGCCCGCAGCCCTGGCCGCAGGGCGCGCGTTACGGCCGCCTCGCGCTGCGGCCCGAGCAGGAGAAGAAGCTGCAGGAGCTGTACAGCGTGGGCTTCGCGGTGTTCCAGCACGACAGCCTGATCTTCGAGCAGTACTGGAACGGCTGGGACGCCGACAGCGTGAGCAACAGCTTCAGCGTGGCCAAGAGCTATGTGGGCGTGCTCACCGGCATCGCCATCAAGGAAGGCGTGATCAAGAGCGTGCAGCAGCCCGTGGCCGACTTCCTGCCCGAGTTCACGGCGATCGACCCCTGCCACCAGGCGATCACCATCGAGCACGTGCTCACCATGAGCACCGGGCTCGACTGGAGCGAGAGCGGCGCCGACCCCTTCAGCGACAACGCCAAGGGCTACTACGGGTACAACGTGCGCGAACTGAGCATGGACCAGCCCTGCCGCACCCCGCCGGGGCAGGAGTTCGACTACATCAGCGGCGCCACGCAGATCATGGCGGAGGTGCTTGAAGCGGCGTACAAGCGCACGCTGGACGAGCTGGTGCGCGAGAAGCTCTGGGGACCGCTCGGCTGCGAGCACGAGGCCTACTGGGGCAAGGACCGGGCGGACGGCGACCTCAAGGCCTTCTGCTGCCTCTACGCCACCGCCCGCGACTTCGGGCGCATCGGCCAGCTCTACCTGGACAGCGGGATGTGGAAGGGCCGCGAGATCGTGCCGCGCGACTACTTCCTCGCCTCCATCACACCTGCGAAGGTGATGGACAAGGGCAGGCCGAACGCGCGTTACGGCTACTTCTGGTGGCTCGCCGAGCTCGACGGCAAGCCCATCCACTACTGCCGCGGCTTCCACGGCGAGTACGTGGTGGTGATCCCCCACGAGGACCTGGTGCTCGTGCGCACCGGCATGAAGCGCGAGGAGGTGAACGAGGAGGGGCATCCCACCGACGTGTTCGAGTGGATCGCCATCGCCCGCGAGCTCGCGGCGCGCAAGGTGTGAACGGCCATGCGCAAGGACATCGACAACCCGAAGGTGGAGGGCGTGGCCATGGCCGTGGTGCGCGAGAACGACCCCGATGGCGAACCGGGCTGGTACGTGTACCTGGTGAACCAGAACGACTTCGCGCTGGAGAACGTGCTCATCAGCTCCCGCGGCTACGGCGAGCTGGGCGGTGAGGCACGGCGGACCAGCGAGATGCGCCACTTCCTCGGCCGGCTGGGACCGAAAAGCTGGGCGCGCATCGAGCGCATCATGGAGGACGTGTTCGGGCTGAACAACCAGTACTGGCTCAGCTTCTACATCGGCCGGGCCCTGCACGACAAGAAGTACATCTTCCTGCCCGAGAGCATCCAGGAGGAGAACTTCACCACCGTGCCCCTGATGAAGGTGCGCGGGGTGATGATCGAGTGACAGGATGAGCATCCCCGGCCGGGCCCCATGGTGAAGCGCGCGTTCCGGTCGCTGGTGGTGCCCGGCACCCTCGTGGCGGCGTTGGCCGTGGCGGAGCTGGCCCTGCGCGCATGCCTCTTCAGCGACGCCGTGACCTTCCCGTCGTTGCACGATCCCGACCTGTACACCTGGCGCTACACCGTGGGCCATCGCATCGTACGATCGGACGACCACGCGAAGCTGGCCGTGCGCTGGGATCTGGCTCCGGTCAGCCGTGATCATCCGCACGCGCTCCTGGGCTGGTGCGGCGACCTCGACAGCCTCACGCTGATGCCCCCCGGCCTTGTCGTGGACACCGGCCGCACGCCGCTCGTGCTGCTCGGTTCCGGCTGGACGCACCACGGCGTGGCCGACCGGCTTGTCGCGGACAGTGCGTTGTGGCGTGCGCACCGGCCCATCGTGCTCAGCGTCGATGGGTTCTCGCTGGACCAGGACCTGCTGTTGCTGGAACGCACGCGGCCGCTGCTGAAGGGCGCCCATGTGCTCCTGTGGGTGCAGGTGGATGAGCTCGACCACCTGCACCGCAGCTTCATCGAACGGCCGAAGCCGTGGTACACCCCTGACGTGTATGTGGGGGCCTTGCATGGCGTGCCCCTGCCCGCCGACCCCATGCGGCACCTGGCCGATCACCCCGCCGATCCCGGCCTCTACCTGTACCACCTGTTCCGCAGCCGCGTGCTGAACGACACCGTGCTCTCGGCATCCGCTGTCGCGAGCCGTGAGCGCCACCTGCGCATGCTGGCCCAGAAGCTGCTGCTGCCGGGCCTGGACGCCGGCGTGCGCGCGGGCCAGCGCATCACCGTGCTGCTCGAACAGGAGACCCGGGGCGACCTGGCCGACCGCCGGCGCTGGGCCTTGCGCGAGGCCGTGGCCGCCGTGCCGGGGGGCGGCACCGCTGCCGTGCGCTCAGGCCCGGACGAGGCCGCTGAACACGTCCGTTCATCGCTGCTCCATGCCGGCCCCTACATCACCGAGGCCGACAGTCTGCGCAACGTGCTCGACCGCGATCCCGGTGGCTTGACGCCCCTGGAGAAGGAGATGCGCACCATCCTCGACGATCCCGCCTGGCTGGAACAGGTGCGCGACAAGGCGCTGGCGAACGGGACCTCGCTGGCCACGATGCTCGAGCGCGATGCCCGGTACATGCTCGATCAGCACCCGCGACCATGAGCCGGACCGACCACATGCTGCGCGACCGGGCTCAGGTATGGGCCGGAACGTTGGTGGGCCTCATCGCCTTTGCATCGGGAATGGCCTGGCATGCCCACGACCTCCATGGCATGCTCGAGGTCCCGGGCGACGGTCTCGGGTACTACCAGTACCTGCCCACGCTGCTCGGCACGCACCGCTTCACGCACCTGCCCTGGTCCCACCCCCTTGACGGCGACCACCTCCTCAGCCTCTTCACCTGCGGCGTGGCCCTGCTGCAGCTGCCGTGGATGCTGTTCGGCCACCTGCTCGCGTGGACCACCGGCTCACCGATGGACGGCTACAGCGCCCCGTACGCGGTGGCCATCCTGCTCGGCGTATCGTCCTACACGGGGATCGCCACCGGCCTGCTGGTGCGCACGCTGGGCCTGCGCTTCCCGCGCCCTGTGGCCCTGGCCGCGCCGCTGCTCGTGTTCGCCGGCACCAACCTGCTGTACTACGCGACGCGGGATCCGCTGATGTCGCATGCGTACGTGTACTTCCTCTTCGCCCTGCTGCTGCACCTCGTGGAGCGCAACGTGGAGGCACCGGATCCATGGCGGACCGCCGGCATCCTGGTCACCTGCTCGCTCGCGGTGCTCATCCGGCAGCTGCATGTGATCGTGCTGCTCGTACCGCTCCTGTACCGCACACAAGGACCGCACGCCCTGCGGGAACGCCTTGGCTGGCTCACCATGCGGCCGGCCATCACGCTCGCTGGAGCGCTGCTCGCGCTGCTGCCCTGGGTCCCGCAGGTCGCCTACTGGCACCTGGTCACCGGGCGCTGGCTGGTGTTCCCCTACGCGTACAAGGGCGAGCGGTTCTCCCACCTGCTCGATCCGCACCTCGCCGATGTACTTCTGGGCGTGGTGAACGGCTGGTGGGTGTACACCCCGCTGATGGCCCTCACGTGCCTGTGGCTGGTGCGCATGGCGTGGCGCAGGGAGCCCGGCGGGCGCACAGTGCTCGCGGTGACGGCGCTGGTCTGGTACGGCTATGCCGCGTGGTGGTGCTGGTGGCTGGGCGGCTCGTTCGGCCACCGCGGCTTCGTGGAGATCCACGCTCTGCTGGCCCTGCCGCTGGCCTGGGGGCTCGCACAGGCGCTGACGTGGCGCTGGTGGGGCCGCCTTTCCCTGCTGCTTTTCCTCGCCCTGTGCGTGGCGGCCAACATCCGGTACACCATCGCCTACGACTGGTTGTGGAGCAGCGCGGCATGGACGTGGGAACGGCTCGCTGCGGAATGGTACGGGCCGTTGTGACCGCCGAACGGCATCTTTGCGGGTGATGCGCTTCATCCATCGCACCGCGCCCTTCTCACGCTGGACCCTCCTGCTGCTGTTCGCGGTGCTGCTCACCACGCGCGTGGTGCTGCTCACGCCCAACGAGCTCAGCTGGGACGTCTTCGGCTACTACCTGCCGCTGCCCGCCACCTTCATCCACCACGACCCGCTCCTCCACGACATCGCCTGGATCGAGCAGGTGCGCGCGCAATACGGCACCACCGAGACGCTCTACCAGATCACGCAGGCCCCGGACGGCTCGCCGATGTACTTCTTCCTCTTCGGCATGGCCATGCTCTACCTGCCGTGCTTCGCGCTGGGCCATGCGCTCGCGCTCATCACCGGCGCCCCGGCCGACGGCTTCAGCGCGCCCTACCAGCAGGCGCTGGCCCTGGGCTGCATGGTGTACGTGCTCGTGGGCCTGGTGCACCTGCGGCGCATCCTCCTCCAGTTCTTGCCCGACCGCCTCGCCGCACTGCTCATCGCCATCGTGGGCTTCGGCACCAACTACTTCCACTTCACCACGACCAAGGACCTGGAAACGGCCAGCTTCCTGTTCTGCGGCATGTCCGTGCTCGTGTGGAACACCCTTCGCTGGCACACCGGGCACCGGCGGCGCAACCTCCTCGGCATCGCCATCAGCATCGCGCTCATCACCCTGGTGAAGCCCAGCGAGATCGTATGCGGCATGATCCCCCTGCTCTGGGGCGTTCACGACCGCGCCACCTTCCGCGCGCGCATCGCCCTGCTGGGCGCCCGCTGGAAGGAGCTGCTGCTGGCCGCGGTGGTGGGCCTCGTGGTGCTCTCGCCCCAGCTCCTCTACTGGTACACCAAGACCGGGCGTCCCCTGTTCGACAGCTACCGGAACCCGGGCGTGGGGCTCGACCTCGCATCCCCGCACATCCTGCCCATCCTCTTCAGCGCGAAGAAGGGCTGGCTGCTGTACACCCCGGTGATGGCGCTGGCCCTGGCCGGCTTCATCACGCTTTACCGCCGCCGCAAGGACCTCTTCCCCGTGGTGCTCGCCTACTTCCTCACCACCTTCTACATCATCGCCAGCTGGAGCGAATGGTGGTACGGCGCGAGCTTCAGCGTGCGGCCCATGATCACCTCGTACGTGCTGCTCACCCTCCCCCTGGGCCATCTCCTGCAGGCCGTGGGGGAACGCGGGCTTCCGTGGCGTGCTTCAATGGGCGCGGTGGTGGCCGCGTGCATCGCGCTCAACCTCTTCCAGACCTGGCAGCTCAACCACTGGGTGCTCGACCCCTACCGCACCACCTGGGCCTACTATAAGGCCATCTTCGGCCGCACGAGCGTACCGCCGGGCGCCGAGGCGCTGAAGTCGCTGGAGCCTGATTTCACCGGACAGGCGAATCTGGAGGACACCAACGGCTACCGGCAGCGCAACCTCGGTCATTACGACTTCAGCACGGCGATGGCAGGGCATCACGCCACGCTCGTGGCGGACAGCCTGGGCGGTGGACAGGCCTGCCGGTTGGACAGCAGCCAGCAGTACAGCCCCAACGTGGAGACGACCTATGAGGGGATCACCACGGAGGACCACGCGTGGATCAGGGCGAGCGTGCGGGTGCGCCTGCCCGAAGGCTTCACCGGCGAGACCCCCTGCCTGGTGGTGACCATGGCCCGGCGCGAGGGCAGCTACGGCTACCGCAGCACCTGCGCGGACCCGACGACCATCGGCGGGTGGACGACACTCTCCATCGACTACCGCACCCCGAACATCCGTGATGTGCGCGACCGCCTGCAGGTGTACGTATGGCATCGCGGCAAGGCCCCCGTGCTCATCGACGACCTGCACGTGGATGCGTTCACCGTGCTGCGCTGAGCTCACCGGCCCGCCACCACCGTCACCGGTGCGTCGATGCCCCACCACCGGCGGCCATCGCTCACCAGATCGACCTTCACCGTGCAGGTGCCGCGCTCATCGGGGCGTTTCACCGCAACACCCTGCACGTGCGAAGCGCCCGGCGGCAGGTCCACTTCAAGGCTTGTTCGCGGACCGTCCCAAAGCACGTCACGGCCCTGGGCATCGACCAGGTGGTAGCTCAGGCGCATCGGCGTGCCATCGGCCAGCAGGGACCGCAGCGTGTCGCTGCCGTTGTTGGTGATGCGCACCTCGAGCACCGTGAACGGGTCATGCGCCATCGTCACGGTATCCGCCACAGGCACGAGGATCACGTCCTCCGGCCTGAACCGCGCCTCCACGCTGTCCGGCATCACGGTGTTCACCTGCGCATAGGGTTGACGCGGCAGCCGGAACTGCGCCTTGGGGAAATGGTCGGTCGTGAACCAGGTGGGGTGCCAGGTGGGCCCGAGGAAGGTGGCCGGCAGGCGCGCCACGCTGTCCAACGCGGCCGCCTCCCAGGTGGCGAACACCGTCACCGCTTCGCCGGGCGATCGCGCGGCCGACACCAGCAGCGTCTCCATGGACAGCGGCCATTCACCCCATGCATAGGTGTACGGGAAGCTCATCGGCGAGGCGAGCGCCTTGTGGATGCCGCGCTCGCGCAGCGTGGTGGTGATGCGCTCCGCATAGCGCACGTGGGCCGTGAGCAGGTCGTGCGCGCGCCACACCTGCAGGCATCCGAGCACCAGCACGACCGCCTGGGCACCGATCACCAGGGCCGGACGCACGCGCGGTCGCAGCACCACGCTTGCCAGCAGCACCGACCAGAAGAAACCCAGCACCGTGTAGTAGTTCTCGTAGATGTTGGGGGAGCCGCCCTCGCGATCGGTCACCAGCACCAGGACGAGGAAACCCGTTGAGATGGCCACGGTGGTCAGCAGGCGGGTCCAGGCGCGGCACTGGATGGCAAGTGCCGTGGCCGCGAGCACCAGCAGCAGTAAGGCCTTGAACTTGGGGAAGAAGCGCAACAGGTGCTGCGTGCTTGCCTGGGATCCCAGGTCGGACCCATGGTTCAGCAGGTCGGGCACGGAAGGCATGCGCTGGGCCTCGTACGAAGAGCGTGTGAAGAGCAGGATGCGCACGGCGAACCAGCCGAGGCACAGGGCGGCCACGATCCACAGGCGCCGGTCGCGCCAGGCGTTGCGCCGCAACCACTCCACGGCGATCACCAAGGCCAGCGGGAACACCAGCAACTGGTGATGGAACGAGGACCAGACCACCAGCAGCAGGAACCCCACGGCCCAGCCTCTTCCACCACCGTCGAGCCAGCGCTTCAGCAGGGCCCAGGCGAGCACCATGAGCGTGAGGCCCTGGTTGAGCTCGGAGATGGCATAGAAGAAGGTGTAGTGGAAGGCGGCGGTCTTCACCAGCGGAAGGGCGAAGGCCGCCTCGCGGTCGCGCAGGCGCAGTACAAGCAGCAGGAACACGGCGACATCGATGCCCACGAAGGTCACCGAGTAGGTGCGGAGCACTGTGCTCACCGGGGCGCCCAGGTGCACCAGCAGCAGGGCCGGCAGCTGGGCCAGCCACGAGCCGTAGCGGCCAAGGGCCTCCACCGGGCGGCCCGAGTCGATCAGCTGGAACGCGAAGAACGCGCTGTCGGCGGTGGCGGTGCGTTCCAGGTGGAAGCGCCAGGCCATCACCAACTGGAACGCGAAGAGCCCGAGGCCCGTCCACAGCAATGGATCGCGCCAGGCGCGCGGCCTCAGGCCGGCCGTTGCGTCCATCGCTTGCGGAGCAGGCTGAGGCCTTCCAGCCGGAAGGGCCGGCCACCCATGTTCCAGAAGTACATGACCTGCTCGGTGCCAGGCGCCGCAGGCGGCACGCGGCGGTTGAACAGCAGGTCGCCCGTCACCACATCCGCCTGGTCGTAGCGCACGCCCTGGTCGCCCATGCGTTGCGCGAACACGATGGCCAGCCGCGAGCCGTCGCTCACCGATGCACGGGCCGACAGGATCCATTCGTCGTAGATGACACCGGGCGGCGGCAGGGGCAGGCCGCGCACCTCGAGCGGGAACTCGCCCTCCTTGAGGCACCACGCTCCGGACGCCGCGCCGGGGCAGGGCACCGTATCCGCCCGCAGTCCTGCGCCATCACGCACGCGCCCCTCCCAGATGAGCGTATCCATGGTGAAGCTGCGCACGACATCCCTTCGCTCGAAGAGGAAGATCTCGTACTCATGGCCGCCGAGCACGCGGCTCGCCTCGGGCGGTTCCAAGGCCTCCAGCACAGCGAACCGTCCGTCAGCGAGCAGGCGTTCCAGCGGAACGCCCGCCTCGTTGGAGCCCATCTGCGCGTCCCACGCGAGCAGGTCCCCGGGGCGGAAACGCTGTTCCACCTCCGCATCGCTCAAGCCCCACAGGGTGTTGTACACGGTGCTGTCGAAGGGGTCGAGCCCGGCGCCGAAGGCCATGTACGGATGGGTGGAATACACGCGCTCACCCTCCTGCCGGTGCTGCTTCACCGCCGAGGCCGCGCGGTCGAGGAAGTGCTGGTTCATCTCGGGCCTCACCGGCAGCTTCACCTGGTGGGCGAGATCAACGGCGCACCAGCCGGCAAGGACCGGCAGCAGCACCGGGGCGGTGATCGCCCACGCGTGTGCGGAGCGCAACAGCAACATCGCGCCGCGCACAAGGGTGAAGCAGGCGAACAGGCCGGCCAGCGGTATGGTGGTGACCAGCACACGCAGCAGCCCCGCCGAACCGCGGAACCCGGTCCACCAGAGCACGGAGTGGATCGCCACGATGCCCAGCACGGGCAGCGCGGCCGTGATCAGCAGCAGCCGGTGCGTCCTGCGCTGCTCATCGTCCTTCCATCGCACCAGCGGCCACAGCAGCAACGCGGCGACCCCGAGGTTCAGCAGGGGCCGGCCGTACACCTCCTCCGCATGGTCCACGAAGAAGTCCAGCGGCCCCGAGCCGTACACACCATCGGCATGGCGGTAGGGATCGCCGGCCCAGAACCAGAACGGATCGCCCTTGAACACGGCCGTGAGCACCATGTACAGGCCGAGGCCGAGCAGCATCCACGGCATGGCCCGCCAACGGCGTTCATGGGCGAGCCACAGGAGCACGAGGGGCAGGAAGGCGATGTGCTCCGGTCGTGCGAACGGGGCGAGGGAGGCCACGGCGGCGGCAGGAGCAGCCCGGCCCTCGAGCAGCAACATCACGGTGAGCACGGTGACCAGGCCGAAGAGCGGCTCGGTCATGCCTGCCATCACCATCAGCACGTACTGCGGCGCCAGCAGCACCAGCACGGGGAAGGCCACCTGCGCCGCACCGCCGGCCGTGCGCAGCGCCCGCACGCCAAGCCAGGCCGTGGCCGCGGCCACCACGGCGTTGAAGCCCGCCACGCCCGCATGCCCCAGTTGCGCGAAGGGCGAGGCCAGCACCGTGAAGAGCGGCTTGCCCCACAGGTCGAGGAGCAACAGCGGGTGCCGCCAGCTGTAGCGGGCGATCATGTAGTGGTTCACCCCGTCGCCCATCTCCAGCAGGCCCTCGCTCGTGGCGCGCAGCACCAGCAGCACCATCGCGAGCAGGACCCCCAGCGCGATGGCGAACGCCTCGGTGCCGCGGGTGCTGTGTTGCATGATGCCTAGGCGGACAGGCCGTACTTCACGATGCACCAGATCGCGCGGAAGCCGTCCTTCCAGCCGATCTTCTTGCCTTCGGCGTAGGTGCGCCCATAGTAGCTGATGCCCACCTCATAGATGCGCACGCCCTTCACCCGGGCCAGCTTGGCCGTCACCTCCGGCTCGAAGCCGAAGCGCCGCTCCTTCAGGTCGAGGCTCTTGGCGATGTCGCTGCGGATGAGCTTGTAGCAGGTCTCCATGTCCGTCAGGTTCAGGTTGTTGAACGCGTTGGACAGGAAGGTGAGGAACTTGTTGCCGATGCTGTGCCAGAAGAAGAGGATGCGGTGCGGGTGGTGGCCCATGAAGCGGGAGCCGAACACCACGTCGGCGAAGCCCTCCACCACGGGGCGCAGCAGGTCGTTGTACTCGCGCGGATCGTACTCCAGGTCGGCGTCCTGCACGATGAGGTATTCCCCGGTGGCCTCGCGGATGCCGCGGTGGATGGCCGCGCCCTTGCCCATGTTGCGGGGCTGCTCGAAGAACTTGATGCCCATGGCCGGGTCGGCATCCATGTAGCGCTTCACCGCCTCGACCGTGCCGTCCTTAGACCCGTCGTTCACGATGATCACCTCCTTGGCGATGCCGTGATGGAGCGCCACATCGCGCACCTTGTCAAGGATCAGGTGGATGGTGCGCTCCTCGTTGTAGGCGGGGATGATGATGGACAGCGTGCGGATCGTGCTCATGACCGTTGGCGAAGGTCGGAGATCTTCATCATGGCCGCGGTGGCATCCGCCAGTGGACGATCTCAAGGGAGGGTTTCTCCAGCACGAAGGGCAGCCCGGTGGTGTTCGCAAGGCGCAACGACCGGCGTGTCGGGCCCCACACCGGCTGCACCAGCAGGTCGAGCGCGAGCGGGCCATTGCGCAGCGGCTCGATGTGGTAATGCACCACGCGGCCCGCCACCCGCTCCTCGTAGATCAGCCGCACCCCCTCGCAGCCGGCCGGCACCCCGCGCACCACGGCGCGGATGCGCAGCTCGGCACTGCTGAGCCCGGCGGTGTCCAACGGAATGTCATCAAGGGCCCAGGGCGCCTGAGAGCTGTCCGCGTGGAACGCCTCGACCGACCGATCCGCAAGGCCATCGATGTCGGCGGGGATGCCAAGCCTCACCGTGTCCGGGCTCAACCGGTCGAGCCCACGCAGGTCGAAGATCCGCACGGCCCCGTGGCGACCGATCGGCCGCCGGAGGTAGGGGCGAAGGAAGGACCGCTGCTCCCAGGAGGCATCGGCGAACAGCAGGTGCGTGGCACCGTTGCGGATGAGCCGGTCATAGGTGGCCGCGGTGTCGAGCCCGCCCACGAACCCTGTCCAACCAGGCTGGCCCATGAGGTAGAGCGAGGCATTGATGCTCTCGTCGTCAGGGAAGATCACAGGGTCGGTCTCGCGCACGCCGATGGAACGCAGGTAGGGCGTGATGGTGTTGAGGTCGGCCAGGTGCCTGTAGGTGGTGATGTTCCAGAAGCCCAGCTCCCGCTCATGGTACACGGGCAGCAGGCTGGCGGGCATGAGCGGCGGCCCCTCGTGGTGGCGCATGTGTGAATTGTTCGCCGCGTACCCCAGGTTGTAGGTCACCAGCAGCACCATGGCAGCACGCGTGGCGCCCGCTCGGGCGATGGCCGGTCGGTGGCGTACGAGCCACCAGAGGAACACCACCCACACGGCCAGCAGGGCCACCTGTGGGTTGATGAAATAGTAGTCGTGGAAGAGCAGCGCGTTGAACCAGAGGAGCACATAGGCCACGGTGCCCGCGAGCAACAACGCGATCAGCGACCACGCGGCGCGCGGCACCTGCCGTGCGTGGGCCAGCAACACCACGAGCGCCAGGCCCAGCAGCAGCCACACGGTGGTATCGAAGACCTGGAAGACCAGGATGTCCGAGGCGAAATGCCAGGCCTCTGCGATGCGCTCAGGGGTCATCGTCCAGATGGGCCACAGGTTGTTGAACGTGTAGCGCCCGCCATGCAGCTCGTTGTACGCCTCGGCATGCAGGTACCAGGCGAGCACGGCCGCCAGCACCCCGGCAAGGGCGCCCCACCCCGGAACCGGGTCGGGCAGCAGGCGGCGCTCGGCGCCCAGCCAGCGCGGCCTCACGGTGGCCACCAGCAGCAGCGCACCCAGCGCCACGAGGCTCATGCCCGCGGTCACCTTCAGCAGGGCGGCGAGTCCGAAGCAGGCCGCGGCCAGGTACCACAGGCGGTGATCACGCCGGTCGGCGAAGCGCGTCATCGCGTACCAGCCGATCAACGCCAGGTCGAAGGCGGGCACATCGGGCAGGAAGGAGATGCCGTAGTACACCACCACAGGGGAGGTGAAGAAGAGCAGCGCCGTGGCCACGGACCAGAAGTCGCTGCGCGTGATGCGACGCACGGCCCCGAACAGCGCGAAGGTGGCCGCGGCATGCAGCAGCAGGCCGAAGAGGCGGTAGGTGAACTCGCTCTGGCCGATCACGGCCCAGATCCGGCCCATCACCCAGTAGATCAACGGCAGCTCGCCCGCGCTCTTCCCGGTGGTGCGCCCATCGGCGATGCGCGCCAGGATCTCCGGCTCCAGGAAGGTGCCGTTGCCCCGGGCGTAGTTGAGGGTGAGCGCCAGGCAGTCGCCCTGCCGCCACAGGTGCATGGGCTGGGGCCTCGCATGCAACAGGCGTCCGTACTCGTACGCCGAGATGAACAGCACGAACAGGCCCGCCAGCACGAGGAGGGCGCGCAGGCCGGAGGGACGCAGGGGCCCGGTCACGAAGCGTCGTTAAACGGTCATTTCCGGCACTTCGCCCTCCACCACCAGCCTGCCCTCGGTCTTCGCCTTGATCTCGTCGACGGTCACGCCGGGCGCGCGTTCGAGCAGCTTGAATCCCTCCGGTGTCACGTCGAACACGCCCAGGTCGCTCACGATCTTCTTCACGCAGCCCACACCGGTGAGCGGCAGGGAGCACTTCGTCAGCAGCTTGCTCTCGCCGGCCTTGTTGGTGTGCATCATCACCACGATGATGTTCTCGGCGCTGGCCACCAGGTCCATGGCGCCGCCCATGCCCTTCACCATCTTCCCGGGGATCTTCCAGTTGGCGATGTCACCGTTGTCGGCCACCTCCATGGCGCCGAGCACGGTGAGTTGCACCTTCTGGCTGCGGATCATCGCGAAGCTGGTGGCGCTGTCGAAGATGGAGCTGCCGGGCAGCAGCGTCACGGTCTGCTTGCCGGCGTTGATCAGGTCGGCGTCCTCCTCCCCTTCGTAGGGAAAGGGGCCCATGCCCAGGATGCCGTTCTCGCTCTGGAGCACCACGTTGATCCCCTCGGGGATGTAGTTGGCCACCAGCGTGGGGATGCCGATGCCGAGGTTCACGTAGTAGCCGTCCTTCAGCTCGCGCGCGATGCGCTTCGCCATCTGTTCCTTGGTGAGGGCCATGGGGGTCGCTTAGTGGTCACGAAGGTCGTGATCGGGCTGGATCCGCAGCACCCTGGCGCGCGCATAGGCCAGCTCAACCTCCTGCCGGTGCCTGTTCCACAGGTAGCAGGCCACGCGCCGGGTGTTGCCGGCCAGCGTGGGGATCCTCCGGTAGAGGTGCAGCGTGTCGCCCTGCCACGATCGCTGCAGGGTGTTCAGTTCCAGGAGGTCGTAGTGCAGGTGCTCCCCTCCCGGGCCGTTCACCTCGATCACCAGGTCGATGGCGGGCGTCCGCTCAGGCGAACGCAGCACCAGGG